>Ga0209039_10003019_pt1 | contig 13566 bp, 15 predicted proteins | sample BogFormECP12_OM1_FD_188238 | JGI IMG/M metagenome (GOLD analysis project Ga0209039, IMG submission 188238) | Bog forest soil microbial communities from Calvert Island, British Columbia, Canada - ECP12_OM1 (SPAdes) (version 2) | ecosystem: Environmental > Aquatic > Freshwater > Wetlands > Bog ...
TGAGTGGATGAGGAGATGAGCAAGGGCTCGACTGAATATACGAGGGCAGGAGAGAGAATAAGAACCACCCGGATCAACAGAGGTGCGAGTACGATGATCAGTCCGGAGCAGCAGAGAAACGTTGTACTTGCGGAGCTCTCGCGTGTCGCAAGCCTCCTTTCAGAATCGATGGCACCGGCGCTTGTTGCAGATGCCGGGACAAACATCGGGTATTCAATCAGGGGTGCCCGGGACAGTGCCGGGGTCGCTGCGGTCAGCGGGGGATTTGTGGTGCAGGACAAAATGGTCAGGGCAGTGGGAGCCTGCAGGTTTGGCGTAGATGAAACGCTGGCAAAAATTATTCTTACTGCCGCAAAATTTGACCCAGGCATACGGTGTGCTGCAACGATACGGTATACAAATGAGGCCGGCCGCATCCTTGCCGATATGTTTCTTGAGTGCTGCACAATTGAACGCCGCGGGCAACCCCCGGGGGTTGCCACGATGGACTGGGGCGTGGCTTCCTGTTGCAGGGACGGGGTGCCGGAAGTGATCGTCGATCCCGGCGCCCCGAACGATTCCGCCAAAATCCACCTGTTCGGTGAAAACCCGGTGGATGTCTCGGGCAATATTATTATGTTGTCAAACCGCATTATACGTATAGAACTTTGAGGAATATTTCATGGGAATAAAGCCATCGTACATCAAGACCATTGGTACTGCACTCCTTTCCACCCAGAAAGAGAACTTTTCGAACAACTTTGACGCAAACAAGCAGCAGCTGGCATCATCGGCATCCATAGACAGCAAGCGGGTCCGGAACCGTGTTGCCGGATATATTACAAGAAAAATTAATACAAAAAGACACCCATAACCCTTGTTATGTTCGAAGGTGTCCTTCCCGCTATAATTACCCCTTTTAAACGTAATTCCGCGATGGGCCTTGACGTTCCGGGCCTTGAACGAAACATTGAGTACCTCCTGTCCTGTGGCATCCACGGGATCGTACCCTGCGGCTCAACCGGAGAATCGGCAACGCTCTCATTTGCCGAGCATGAAAAGGTTGTCAGCGTCACCATTGATATGGTCAACGGCAAGGTCCCCGTACTTGCGGGCACGGGTTCAAATAATACGGCGGAAGCAGTCATCCTTACTAAGGCGGCAAAGGACACCGGCGCTGATGGCGTGCTCGTTATCAGCCCGTATTACAACAAACCCAACCGTGCGGGACTCGTCAAGCATTATACAAAACTTGCCGACCTTGACATCCCAGTGGTCATCTACAACGTTCCCGGCCGCACGGGCCAGAACCTCGAACCTGACTTGATTGCCGAGCTGGCAGGGCACCCCAACATTGTCGGGATCAAGGAGGCCAGCGGTAATATCGGGCAGGTGTCGCGGATCATCGAGATGACCCGGGATGAGGACTTCGCCGTGATCTCGGGCGATGACAATCTCACCCTCCCGATCATGGCGCTCGGCGGAAAAGGTGTGATATCGGTCGCAGCAAACGTGGATCCCACGCGGATGGTAGCCCTCTGCGAGGCGGCGGATAAAGGAGACTGGAAAAAAGCGCTTGCCCTGCATTACGCCCTCTCACCCCTCTTCCGCTCGATGTTCATCGATACCAACCCGATCCCGGTGAAAAAGGCCGTGGAACTGGTGGGCATGGCGGGTGGGCCTGTCCGGCTCCCGCTGGATAATCTCGACGAGAAAAAGACCGCAGACTTAAAAAAAGTCCTCGCCACCATCCCAGCCGCAAAAAAGATCGTGCAGAAGAAAAAACCGGCCGTAAAACACAGGCAGCGGTGACCTGATCATGGCAAAAATTGTTATCTGCGGCGCCTCCGGCCGCATGGGACAGACACTGGGAAGGATGGTAAAAGAATCGCCGGACCTCGAATTGGCCGGCGGTATCGATCTTCACCCGGGCACCTTTTTCGGCGCTGACATTGTGGCAGCACAGGAGATCGAATCGCTCTTAAAAAGTAAAAAACCCGATGTGCTGATCGATTTCACTGTCGCACATGCGGCAGTTGAGAACGTCAAAGTCGCAGCAAAAAACCACGTGGCCCTCATAGTAGGAACGACGGGATTTACACCGGAACAACGCGAGGTCATGGCAAAAGCAATCAACGGGCATGTCCCTGCAGTGATATCGAGCAACTTCTCTGTCGGCGTCAACATCTTCTGGCAGCTGATACGGGAGGCAGGAACACTGCTCGGGGATTATGACATCGAAGTGATCGAGGCGCACCACCGGAACAAGAAGGATGCCCCGAGCGGGACGGCAAAGACCATCCTGCAGATCCTTGACGAGGAAATCGGAACCCGGAAGAAGCTCTATGGCCGCGAGGGCATGATGGAGCGGGGTAATGAGATCGGCGTCCACGTGATCCGTGGAGGGGATATTGTTGGGGATCATACGGTCATGTTCTCGAAAAACTTCGAGACGATCGAGCTCTCCCACCGGGCGTACGACCGGTCGGTCTTTGCAAGTGGAGCCCTGCGGGCTGCCCGCTGGGTCACCGGTAAAAAACCGGGCATATATGGGATGAACGATGTCCTTGGCCTTCACAAACAATGACCCTTCCTCCCGATCTGTTCAAATCGAAACATATTTTTTATCTTTAACCGAATTATTACGATGGAGTGAACTCTTTGGTAGCAGTTGTTGATACAACAAAATGCACGGGATGCGAAACCTGTGTGAATGAATGCCCGGCATCCGCAATATCCATGGATAACGAAAAAGCCAAGGTTGACAAGGATATGTGCGTGGACTGCCAGACCTGCGTAGATGCTTGCCCATCCGAAGCAATCCATATGGAATAATTTTTCTCTCCTGCAGTAGTTTTTTTTTACCTCCACATAAGCCTGTTAAATGAGAGATAATGCCAGACCGACAAGGTAACACGTTTCAATCCCAGCATACGTTAAATGATACGCAGGAACGTCATGGTTTCAGGTATACATACAGGTAACTGTAAAAAAGGTAACTGTAAAAAACAATGTTTTTATTATCGCAGGTGAAATGGGATTTTACAACCCGCCATCATCTCAAACGGGAAATACAAACAACACACAGGACCTGTCAGTTATGATCAATGTTGGAGTGCTCGGTGCTACGGGCGCGGTTGGTCAGCGATTTGTCGAACAATTATCAGATCATCCCTGGTTCAATCTGACAACTCTCGCGGCCTCGGAACGCAGTGCGGGAAAACCCTATGGAAAAGTGGTAAACTGGCGCCTTGAAACGCCGTTCCCGGAGAAGATAGCAAAACTTAAAGTTACCAGCATCACCCCTTCCGCAATGAAGGATGTGGACCTCGTCTTCTCCGCGCTTCCTGCTGAAATTTCGATGGATGTCGAGAACACGTTTGCGGATGCAGGCATCGCCGTCTGCAGCAATGCAAGTTCGCACCGGATGGAGCCTATGGTACCCCTCGTCGTGCCCGAGGTCAACCCTGAGCACCTTGGGCTGATCGATGTCCAGCGGGACGCCGGGCGGGATGGGTTTATCGTGACAAACCCGAACTGTTCCACGATCATGCTTGTCATGGCACTTGCGCCATTACGGAAATTCGAGTTCTCCGATATCCGGGTCGCCACGATGCAGGCCATATCGGGAGCCGGTTTTGCCGGAGTGGCGGCCATGTCCATCTACGACAACGTCATTCCCTATATCGGAAAAGAAGAGGAGAAGATGGAGACCGAAACCCTCAAGATCATGGGTACGCTCAAAGGAAAGAAAGTGGCAAATGCACCGTTCCACGTGAGCGCAAGCTGCCACCGCGTCCCGGTCATCGACGGGCATACCATGGCGGTCTGGGCCGACATCAAAGAACCGGTCGAGAAGGTAAAAAAAGCCTACATGGACTACAAACCCCCGATCAAGGGCCTGCCCACCCAGCCTGCGGAATCCGTGCACCTGTTTTCGGAAGATGACCGGCCCCAGCCCCGGCTCGACCGCATGCGTGGCCACGGGATGACGGTTTCAGTCGGCCGTGTGCGGGAAGGACTCCGGTTCGTGGCCATGGGACATAACACGATCCGCGGAGCAGCGGGAGCAAGCGTGCTGAATGCTGAACTGATTACAAAGAAGAAATACCTGTGATTCCTATGGAAACCACTATGCAGCCGATGAAGGAAAATACCGTGTTTGTGGGAAACAAGCCGGTCATGAACTATGTGCTGGCTGTTGTCACCCAGTTTAACAATGGGGCAAGCGAAGTAGCCATCAAGGCCCGGGGCAAGGCGATCTCGCGGGCGGTCGATACGGCGGAGATCGCGTTGAACCGGTTCCTAGATGGTGTCACCAAAAAGGATATCGTGACCTCGACTGAAGTGATCGATACCGACACCGGTAAGACCAATGTCTCGAGCATCGAGATCATCCTTTTAGCAAAAAAATAATTTTTTGGCCAAACGGCAGTAGTGCATGCATGGCATGCATGTACTACCGACGTGATGCAGGGCATCACAATAACCGTAAACCATTTAACGGGGGCCTTCACACTGATAGTGTTATGAATACGCGTGCTGCCGCATGTATCAGTCTCTTCCTGATCGTGCTCTGTATAGCGCCCGCGGCAGCGGCTAACGATGAACGATACGGCTATATTACTCTCGAGTCCGTACAGATCCAGTTGCATAACGACACTGCGCTTGTGGATATGCATTATTCTGTCGATGAAGGGACGAGAATCATCTTTTTTTTGCTGGGGAAACAGGATCTGAAAAACAAACTGATAACAATTCTCAATTATGACGATGTGCAGATGCAATATGTCAACCTTTCAGACGCAGAATTTGTGGTAGATCAGGCAGCATATTCGTATGGGAACGGAGTTTACTGGTTCCCGACACACCAGTTCAATGTCGTTATTCCGAGACTGACGATAGCATCACCCCAGGTCATTCGAAACTTCACCAATACAAACCTGTTTCCTGATGGAATGGGGTATTTTGAGACTGCGACAATAAATCAAACGCCGGAAAAAATATCATCGGCGCCAACCTTTTCCAGCTCCGCAGGCCCGCAGAACTAGGCGACGAAGAAGAAACCTGATGGAGTATCCAAACGGACACTATCACGGCCCTGCTTACAGGTATTTTTCCCGGGAATGCTTTTTCGATGGGATACGTGAAGGTCCTTTGTGCCGGAACCTCGCATGCTATCCACCAAACGACCGATACATTTCTTATCAGGATCGGGTTAACCGGGTTTTTCAATATAGATTGTATACCCCGTTCTCTCCCAACGAACATGCCCTCCCGATAAAAAAGAATTGTCGGGGATCAAATTGTTTCGATGATGGCTTCCTTTTGTGTTTCTGCCTGCCTTTTCACAAGAACATACTGGACAAAGACACCGGCAATCGCACACACAAGCCCGATCAGGGTCGAGTACAGGATATAGGTCCCGGCAGATGCAGAAGTGATGGGGAAACCAGCGACACTGCTCACCGCAAGGATGTATGTGCTGGCACCGTACAGGATAAGCCCGATTGCCGTTACAAAGAACGGGAAAACGACGACTTTTGCCAGGTTCTCCCGCTCATTGATATATACATCGATGATGACGCCAACCGAGGTGACGAGGCCGGCAATGATCAGCCAGATGATCGCACCGTAAATGAAACTCATGACATACAGGAGGACGCCCAGGCTGTTGTCTGCCGCATAATAATTCAGGACGGTAAAAAAGCCAATAGTAAACCCGATGACCGCAAGAACGATGGTAGTCGAGTACGTAACAAAGGAAAATCTGCCGCGGGACATCGAAGCACGGAGTGCATTGATAATACCGTGAATTACCTCATCCAGACCAAAACCTTTGTATAGCAGGTACATCCCGATGACACCGATAACGACAATAGTGGCAGTTCCTGGATACCCCAAGATAAATGCACTCGCGTATAACAGCATGGCAAGGCCAAGGGGAACAAAAACGACCCTCGACACTTTCGGGTCGTCAAGGAGCTTTTTAAGGATATAGTACGTCCCTTCAAGGTTCGGCATCTGGTTAACGATCACGCGGCGGATGCTCGCCACCGGGATCCGGGACTGGATAATGGGCACCACAAATTCGTCTTCTGCCCCGTCAGATACAAGGATACAGGATGTCGGGTGTGTCGCTTTTATCACGTCATCGAGAGTTGCTGCGATCTTCCGGTCGCCTTCAATCATGTGGAGGTGATTGCCTGCGATTACGGCGACGACAGCTTCTTCCCCTTTTGCAATCAGCTCATCATAAATTTTTACCGCCGAGAATATGGCATTGACATCGGAGTCTTCCGGGTCGGCAAGAGCAAGCCCGTCTGCAGCCTTCAGGCATTCCTGCCTTCCGACGACCGGGCTTTCTATCCTGGCCTTCCACCCGATATCATCGTCCCGGTCAACACTCAAGACGAGAGTCCGATCTTTTGTCATTGGTATAATAGAGTCACTGTAAATCTATTAATTATTACCTGCGACAAGAAAAAAGAATTGACTATAGAGGGGATCAGATGAGTTTTGAACGCTGGAGCAGGAGAATATCGTCCGTTGTAAGTTTTTCTCCCGCCCGGAAGTTTTTGAACAGGTGCTCTGCTTCCTGGCGTACGGCTTTCTGTTCTTTTGATACCTTGACCTTCTTTGTTTTCTTGCGCAGGCCGGAGATAACCTTATCATAATCGCGCAGTTCTTTCTGGCAGGCAATAAAGGATTTGTGCTCGGCATCGGCGGATTCCTGTGCCTCGACAAAACTCTTGTGGGCAGCATCGGCAGCTTCGCGGGACTTGTCGGCCTTCCGGTAGGATTCGACCATCAGGTCGTGGTGTTTCTGGGCAAGTTCGGCAAGTTCTGTCACTTTTGCGTGAAGATCTGACGCCTGCTTGCGAAAGTCCCGGGCGGAGGAGATCTTTGTCCGCATCTCCTTGTTCTGTTCGAGCTCGGCCTCCTGTTCCTTGACCTGGCCTTTCATCTGCTTGATCTTCTCGATAAGCTCGCGCTCCTTATCGGTGGTAAAGACCTCGGTCTGCTGCCGGTACTCCATGTACTCAATCTGCTTCTGGAGTTCCTTGATGCCCCGGTTCTTGAGTGAGCCGTGCTCCTTTTTGAAGACCTCGATGTCCTCAAACAGCACATTTGCCTTGTCGTTTAATTCATTGCGCTGTGCCTTGAGGTCAAGAACTTCCTGGTTGTACTTGTCCCTGAGATCCTTGTTCTTCTGGGCCTCTTCCACAAATTCCCGGGTCTGGTTATTGAGCGTGTTCCTCTCCCGCGCAGATTTGCTCGCGGTAGCGTTGAGCTCGTTTCTTCGGTTCTTGTGCTGTTCAGACTCGGCAAGGATCTTCTTTCTCTTTTCCATTAAGTCATTCAACATGCGGTACCACTCCTCATCCTGTCTCCTGTAAGGGGGGCTTGGGCAGGCACATGGGGGTAAGGGGCAAAAACCAGCAGGAGCACGCACGAAACCTGCGCTTCCCGGCAATGGCCGCTCTGCATGCCTGATGCAGGGCAAAAAACATCAGAAAAGGATCGTTTGGTAAACTCTTTGCAAGACTTCAAGAAGAAGCCTTTGTTCGACACTCGATTCATGATGTTCAACTCCCGATACACGGATGATACCTTTCAGGGTATCGCCCACCATTCTCCCTTCAGATGATCTGGTCGAATGTACTATATTTTAAAGGCGGGGAGTCCTCTTAAGCATTTCGCCGGATAAGAGGGTAAATACGCCGCTTCGCGCCGGACAAAACTGTTTTTAGAAGAGCATATGAAAAATTCCGGGGGACTGGATTGCTTCCATTTCCCCCTACTTATGATCTTTTTTTTAATTTTTTTATAACGACGTTCAGCCGACCCATTCAAGGACGCCGCCACCGCTGGTCTGGTCGCGGGGTGCAACCTTTCGAGCCTGGGGCATCTCGACCTGTTTTGGGTTGGATCTCTTGGCGTCGATCTCCTGGACCATTGTCTTGTAGGACTGGCGGGTCCCGAGGATCTGCGCACTCTTGACACCGGTCATGATGGCGAGGACTCGGATCTTGCCTTCCATGTCAGGCCGGACACGGGCGCCCCAGATCACATCTGCGTGCGGGTCAAGTTCATAGGTGAGCGAGGTAGCTACCTCTTCTGCATCCTGCAGGGTAAGGTCGGTACCACCAGTGATGTGGATCAGGCTGCCGGTAGCGCCGCGGTAGTCGATATCGAGCATCGGGTTGCTTAAGCATTCCCGGACGACACTTTCTGCCTTGTTCTGCTGCTTGCTCTCTCCGACAAGCATGGATGCCACGCCTCCCTTGGACATGATCGCTCGGACATCGGCATAGTCGATGTTGATGAGCGAGGGTTCCGTGATGGTCTCAGAGATGCCCTTGACGGTCTCACCGATGAGCTGGTCCATTACAGAGAATGCCTGACCGAGAGGGAGGTTCGGGACAAAGTTCTTGAGCCGGTTGTTATCGAGAACGATGACCGAGTCTGCGGACGCAGCGAGTGCCTCAAGTCCTTCCTCTGCGCGGATCAGCCGGGCTTTCTCGACTTGGAACGGGTAGCTGACCATCCCGACGACGATTGCACCCTGCTCCTTTGCAACCTGTGCAACGACCGGGGCTGAACCGGTACCGGTACCTCCTCCCATACCGGCGGTAATAAACACCAGATCTGCTGATTCGAGCAGCGCTTCAAGGGTCGGGCGGGCCATCTCGGCTGCACGCTTACCTACATCGGGGTAACCACCGGCACCGAGACCACGGGTCAGGGATTTCCCGATAAGGACACGTTTGTCAGCCTGGATCATGTCCAAGTGCTGCTTGTCCGTGTTGATCGCAATCGTTTCTGCACCGGAGACACCCATGTGGTGGATACGGTTGACGGTGTTGTTACCGCCACCACCGCAGCCAATGATCACAATTCTTGGCTGCCCAAGGAAATCTTCATCCGGTGCACTGGATCCGGACTTGCTAACCTCTTTTTCAAGTTCGGAATTTTTTAACGCATCGTTAATTATGCTCTGCATTTCTACCCTCTCATACCTTGAATGAAACCTGGTCATTATCCTTTAAGACACGGCCCGCTCGTTTCTCAACAAGATCACGGACAGCGGCCCGGACCGCTTCTGAAACATTGGGATACTCACCCGCGTCCACCATCTGCTGGAGCAGGCCAATCTGCTGTTCGGGCAACCGGAGTGTGATTCGTTGCATCATTGTATCTCCATTTCCGACATATGTCTGCTTTTTGTCATTCATATGTCTGACAAGGGGAACTCTTGTGTCTGACTTAACCAGATAAACCAAAGTGAAACACAATGATATAAATACCTTCTCATTTGATTCAAGCACGATCTCCAAACGCATTTATGACTTCCCGGCCAAGTATTTTTGAAAAAAAACGGGCGATTTGATGGCTGTTGATTTTCCGCACCCAGTAGTTCATGGAGGAACCGGAAAGCGACAGCGGGAAAATACAGGCAAAAACCTTCTGGATTTCAGCGCGAGCCTCAACCCCCTGCCCCCCCGGTTCGCGTGGACCTGCGAGCCCGGGTGCCTTTCATCATACCCGGATAATGACTACAGCCGGCTCAAAGAGTGCATCGCACAGGTGTTCCACCGGGATACTGATGAGATCTGTGTAGGGAACGGATCTATCGAGCTGATCCGCGTCTTTTGTTCGGTCGTGCTATCAAGCAAGAAAACCTACCATACCACTTCACCTACGTTCGGGGAATACGAGCTTTCCGCCCGGCTTGCCGGTGCCGTGGCAGCAGACAGGCCGGAGACCGCGTATGTTTCTTTTGTCTGCAATCCCAACAATCCGACCGGTGAGTTGTACACCCGTATTGACATGCTGGCCCGCGCGAGAGTGGCATCGTCACATGGGGGAATCCTCTTTGCCGATGAGGCATTTATCGAACTTGCGGATCCTTCAGAGTCCCTGATCGACCAACACACAGGATCTTTTTTTGTCCTGCGTTCACTCACCAAAAGTTTTGCCGTTCCCGGCATCCGGTTTGGATATGGTTTCGGGGATCCGGATCTGGTTGCAAAGATTGAGACTGCCCGGCCGCCATGGAGCGTGAATGCATACGCGGAGGCGTTTGCCCTGCAGGCATTCACCCACATGGATGAGCTGGAGAGATCCCGTGCATATATCGGAAAAGAGCGGAGTTTTCTCCAGAAAAAGATCCAGGGAATGAACCTGCAGTGCCACCCATCCTCTGTCAATTACCTGCTGGTGGACTGTGCCCGTGATGCAGGTCCGGTGTGTGCCGGGCTTGAAACCCTGGATATCCTTGTCCGCGACTGCACGTCGTTTGGTCTCCCGTCCTGCATCCGCGTGGCTGTAAGGACCCATGAAGAGAACACCCTGCTCGTGGAGGCATTGTCTGCATGCGTGCGCTGATCATGGCAGGGGGGGCCGGGATCCGCCTTAATCTCGGGGAAAAACCCCTTATCCTCATCAATAACCAGCCGATGATCAGGTATATCATCGATGCCTTTACCGGGGAAGGGTGCAAAGTTGTGGTAGCAACGTCGCCCAAAACGCCCATGACCCGGAACTGGTGCAGGGCAAACGGTCTTGATGTGTATGATGCGGGGGGCGCAGATTATATCCCGGACATGGTTGAGACGGTCCGGGCACTTGAAGAGAAGCACCCTTTGTTTGTGAGCGTTTCGGATATTCCCTGTATCGACGCTGATATCATTTCCACAATCCATAATGCCTACCGCGAATCGGGAAAGGATGCCTGTTCTACGTGGATTCCCTCAAAAACCGTCACCTCCTGCCGGGGAGGCATGACCTACCGCACAAAAATCCGGGACATCGAAGCCTGCCCGACCGGCCTCAATATCCTGAGAGGTGACAGGATCGGAGAAACACAGGATGAGATCCAGCTGGTGGTCGATGATCCAAGGCTCGCCATCAACGTCAATACCCGCGCTGATCGGATAGCCGCAGAGGTATTCCTCACAAAACAACGGGGATTGCAGTAACCGGTTGTGCGGAGATCATAAACTCTGACCCGGAGCCACGGTTAACTGGCCCCAATCCGTGTCTTTCCACCCAAAAAAAGGCTGATCCTGCCGTATTTAATACGAACGAATATTAAGGTGCGGGGTTAAATAATGTAGTACTATGGTGGAGTCGCAGGAGATCGAACTGCAGGGTCATATCATCGATTCAGGCATCATGACCCAGCTCTTCGACCGGATCATGGACATGGGGGGGAATTTCGAGATCCTCACGTTTGATGTGGGCAAGAAAAAAACCGATCCCAGCTACGCCCGTCTGAAAATCGTCGCCCAGGACAAGGAAAAACTGCGCTCCATCCTCTCGGAACTCCACCGGCTTGGCGCACGGCTCCCCCAGGTGCAATCGGTCCATTACGTCCCGGCTGCAGGAGACAGGAATGCCCCCCGGGAGTTCTATACGACAACCAACCACCCCACCCAGGTCCGGCTTGCGGACGAGTGGGTCCCGGTCGAAGGAATCGAGATGGACTTCTTGATCGTGGTCGATCCGGCACAGAAGAAGGCCAGGTGTACGCCCCTTGGAAAGATCCGGAAAGGAGACCTTGTTGTTGTCGGGGAAGAAGGCGTTCTCGTGAGTTATCCCGACCGCCCCCGGACGAGCAGCACGTTCGAGTTCATGCATGGCACCGTCTCATCGGAGCGGCCGAGCGAGACCCTGATAGCACAGATTGCAAAAGAGATCCTCGATGTCCACAGGACCGGAGGGAAGATCATCCTCGTAGGAGGGCCGGCGATCATCCACACAGGGGCAGACAAGGCTGTAGCGGAGATGATCCGGAAAGGCTACATCAACGTCCTCTTTGCCGGCAATGCACTCGCGACGCACGATGTCGAGTACAACCTTTTTGGCACATCACTGGGGATGGACATAAAAACCGGAAGACCGGTCATGGGCGGGCACCGGCACCATATCTATGCGATAAGCGAGATCATGCGGGCCGGGTCCCTGAAAAGTGCGGTGGAACAGGGCATCCTTACCGGGGGCATCATGTACGAGTGCGTAAAGCACAACGTACCGTTTGTACTCGCCGGTTCAATCCGGGACGACGGCCCCCTGCCCGATGTGATCCAGGATACGATGGTGGCACAGGATGAGATGCGCAAGCATATCCCCGGGTGCAAGATGGTCCTGATGGTCGCAACCCTCCTGCACTCGATAGCGGTTGGCAACTGCCTGCCATCAAGTGTGAAAACCGTGTGCGTAGACATCAACCCCGCATCCGTGACAAAACTGATGGACCGGGGCACGACACAGGCCATAGGCATCGTCTCCGATGCAGGGACATTTTTCCCCCTCCTTGCCGAGCAGATCGAAAAACAGAGCCGGGGAAAAAGCAGGAACATCCTGTGACAGGGGCAAACGCTCCTGCCAGATCTTTTTATGATAACCGGACACCCGGCTGAACCGGAATCGAAAAAATGCCAGCACGGGAGAGAATGCTCATCTCGTAAGCGGCATACAATATGGCTGCTCCCGGGAAAGCACGTACTCCCACTCTTCCTTGCAGGCACACTCGGTCTCCAGCAGCGCCCCTATGAGATCGCGATCCCCGGTAAGGGAATAATCCCTGATACCGCGGACGATCTCGTAGTCGCACGTCCCGCAGTTGTGCGGCCCCCGTTTCTGCCCGCCACCCAGAGGATCACAGGTCACCTCAACCGGCGAGTCTTTTAACAGGGACAGGATACTCCAGAGATAGGGAGGCCGGTATGCACCCTGCTTCCAGTACATCTCAAGTTCGGTCCTTTTCTGGACGGTGCAGGGATTCATGGAGACCATCTCCACGTGCCCGGCTAGCCCGGCAAGCGATGACCTCATGTCGGCCATCGCTTCGGGTTCGGTGAGGAACAGCGGCTTGAAAAGAAGATATGCCTTCACTCCTGCCCCGGCTGCATGGGCGTTCGCTGCAGCCGTGGTAAAATCTGCATAGGAAAATCCCTTGTTGATGCATTTCTCCCGGATAGAATCATTCATCGTTTCAAGGCCGATTGCGCAGTAGAGAGCGGTTGGATGGGTGCCGTCATCGAGTTCAGCGACAAACTGCTCGATGGTCTCCCGGCTGATATACTCGGGCCGGCTCTCCGCGATCACGATCTTTCCCCGGAATACCTGCGCAACCTGGGTTAAAAATGCCGGCGGGACTTCTTCCGGATCAAAGAAACTTCCCGAGGTAAAGATCTTGATCATCGAGAATTCGTCAAGCGAAAACTGCGAACTCACCCAGCACAGCTGGGCATGCAGGTGGCTTGAAAGTTCCTCGCAGGACCGGGCCTTATATTTCTCAAACCGGTAGCTGCACATCCTGCACCGGGCCCATGAGCATCCCCCGGACTCAAAGATAATGGTCAGGCATTCTACCGTCCCGCCACTATACCTCTCCTTGCCACGCCAGCACGCAATCGGTTTTTTCCGGTTATCAGAAATCATTAACAGCCTCATAGTTGATCTTGTACATTGATGAAGAAGATCATCCTCCTGGTACTGGGGATTGTTTTCCTCATATCCAGCGTGTCGGCATACCAAGTCACCATTTATGCACCGGCAACCCTTACAGCGGACCTG
>Ga0209039_10003020_pt1 | contig 13565 bp, 15 predicted proteins | sample BogFormECP12_OM1_FD_188238 | JGI IMG/M metagenome (GOLD analysis project Ga0209039, IMG submission 188238) | Bog forest soil microbial communities from Calvert Island, British Columbia, Canada - ECP12_OM1 (SPAdes) (version 2) | ecosystem: Environmental > Aquatic > Freshwater > Wetlands > Bog ...
CATCGTGTACGATCCGGCGCTCGAATACACACCGCAGTTTTTTAATCCTGCGCGCGGCGATCTGATCCTGAATCCCCTGGACGTGCGCTGCCCTTACTGGTCGCCATGCGATGAGGTGATGCACGAGGCCGAGGCGCTGACGCTGGCCAACACCGACGGGCACGTTCAACTGGTGCTGCGGAACTCGGCCGACGAGAAAGCCGTGACCACCTCCGGCAGCCGGCTGCGCGATCTGTATGGCGGGATGCCGCCGCTGGAGACGATCGCGCAGGAAGTACCCGCGCCGCAGCCCCAGCCGGCCAGGCCGCGTTCCGCCGTGGTGGCGGTCTCGCAGCCCGTGGCGCAGACTCCGCCGCGGGTGGCGGCAGCCCCCAAGCCGGCCGCGGACGCCATGGAAGTGATCCAGGGCAAGCTGAAGACGTTCGAAATCCTCCCCCGAAAGGCCGGCGCGAAATGATCGCGGCTGGAAAGACCGCGTCGGCGGAGACCGATTGGGAACAGCGCCTGCTGCGCAACGCCGCCAACCCCAGCGCGTTCAAACTGGAGTACCAGGAGCTGAAGTTTACGCTGCACCGCAAGCTGCTGGAGCGCATCAACCTGGACGTGCTGGCGGGCATCGACGACGACCGCATCCGCGCGGAGGTGCGGGAAGCCGTGCTGGCCATGGTGCAGGAAGAGCCCACTCTGTTGGCCGCCAGCGAGAAACAGCAGATCAGCGACGAAGTGCTGCACGAGGTTTTCGGCCTGGGGCCGCTCGAGCCGCTGCTGGCCGACCCCAGCGTGAGCGACATCCTGGTGAACGGCCACCGGCAGGTGTACGTGGAGCGCAAGGGGATACTCGAGCTGACCAACGTGCGCTTCCACGACGACGGCCACCTGCTGCGCATCATCGACAAGATCGTCTCGCAGGTGGGGCGCCGGGTGGACGAATCCAACCCCATGGTGGACGCGCGCTTGAGCGACGGGTCGCGCGTCAATGCGATCATCCCGCCGTTGGCGGTGGACGGCCCGCTGCTTTCCATCAGGCGTTTCGGGACGGACCGCCTGATGCCCGGCGACCTGGTGGAGCGGGGCTCGCTGACGCGCGGCATGATGCAACTGCTGGAAGCGGCGGTGAAAGCCAAGCTGAACGTGGTGGTTTCGGGCGGCACCGGAGCGGGCAAAACCACGCTGCTGAACGCGCTCTCGATATTCATCTCTCCCAAGGAGCGCATCGTAACCATCGAGGACGCCGCCGAACTGCAGCTCAAGCAGCCGCACCTGGCGCGCCTGGAAACGCGGCCTCCCAACCTGGAGGGCCAGGGCGCGGTGCGCCAGCGCCAGTTGCTGATCAACAGCCTGCGCATGCGGCCCGACCGGATCATCGTGGGCGAGGTGCGCGGCGAGGAAGCCCTCGACATGCTGCAGGCCATGAACACGGGCCACGACGGGTCGCTGACCACGGTGCACGCCAACACGCCGCGCGACGCCATCTCGCGGCTGGAGGTGATGGTCACCCTCGCCAACGCCAATATGCACCTGACGGCCATCCGGCAGCAGGTGGCGTCGGCCGTGCAGATCCTGGTGCAATGCTCGCGGATGAGCGACGGGTCGCGCAGGGTCACCAGCATCACGGAGGTGACCGGGATGGAGACGGACATCGTCACGTTGCAGGACATTTTCGTGTTCGAAAAGCGCGGCCTGGCGCCTTCCGGGAAGGTGCTGGGCAGGTTCTGCGCCACCGGCATCCTGCCCAAGTTCAACGACAAGCTGGTGACGGCCGGCATCAGGCTGCCGCTGGACGTGTTCGACGAAGTGGTGGAGATTGGAGACGCGCCATGCTGACCCTGTTCCTGTTGACCGCCGCGACCGGCGTGCTGACCTACTCGCTGGCCGCCCGCCGGATGGAACGGCGCGACGCGGCGGTGGCGGTGCGGCGGTTGGGCGCGCGCACGCACGAAGCGCCGGCCGAGGGGCGGCGCGGGCGGCCGCGTCTGATCGCCGCGGCCAGCGAAGCACGCGGCCGGATGACGGCGCGGATGCTGGAGAGGCTGCGGCTCAAGGCGGCCGCGGCGCAATTGCTCGAAACCGCCGCTCTCAAGTGGGGACCGGCGGGATTGGTGCAGCGCTCGCTGGGACTGTTCCTGGGCGCTTTCGCGGCGGTCACCCTGCTGACGGGGAACTCCATGCCGCTGGCGGCCATGGGCGCGGCCGCCGCGGCCGCAAGCCTGCCGCTCGCGTATGTGCGGCGCAAGGCGCGGCGGCGCGTGTTCGAGTTCGAGGGCCAGTTCCCGGACTGCCTGGAGTTCATCTCGCGGTCGATGCGGGCCGGGCACGCCTATTCGGTGGCCATCGAAATGGCGCACAAGGAATTCAGCGACCCGGTGGGGGCGGAGTTCCGCCGGGTTTTCGAGGAGCAGAACCTGGGGCAGCCCCTGGACATCGTGCTGCGCAAGCTCACTTCCCGGGTGCCGTCCATGGACGTGCAGTTCTTCGTCTCGGCCGTGCTGCTGCAGAAGCGCACCGGCGGGAACCTGGCGGAACTGCTGGACAAACTGGCGCAGTTGATCCGCGAGCGTTTCAAGCTGCGGGCGCGCATCCGCGCGGTCAGCGCCCAGGGACTGATGTCGGGGAGGATCCTGGCGGCCATCCCCCTGGGCGTGGCGGCGCTGATGTTCGTGGTCAACCCGCAGTACGCGCGGTTCTTCATCGACGATCCGATGGGCCACGAGCTGATGGCGGGCGCCCTGGGGCTACAATTGGTGGGCTACCTGATCATCCGCAAGATTGTGACGTTCGAGGTGTGACCCGGCGAGGTCCGGCGATATGGCCCAGATATGCACGGTGGCGGTATTCCTGCTGGTCGCCGCGGGAACGGCGGCGCTGGCGATCCTGCTGGACGAGCGCCGCGCGCGGGCGCTCGAGCGGCTGGCGCCGGAGCCGCGCCTGGTGCCGAAAGAGGTGCCTTCGGCCGCGCTCATCTGGCGCGAGCTGGTGAGCCGCATCGGAACGGCGCTGCCGGGCTCGTCCAAGGGACTGCCTCTGTTGAAGCGCCGGCTGGTGCGGGCGGGCATTCGCCATCCCAGCGCCCCGCGCTATTTCCAGGGGGTGCGGACGGTGCTGGCGGCGGCGTTCGGCCTGGCGGCCTCGGGGATCGCGCTGCACTCCGGCGCCGAGACCACCAACGCGGTGCTGGGGGTGGCGTCGGCGGTGGCGATGGGCTACGTCGCGCCCACGCAGTACCTGTTGTGGCGTATCAAGCGCCGCCAGCATGCCATCGAGAAAGGGCTGCCGAATGCGCTGGACCTGATGGTGATCTGCGTGGAATCGGGCCTGGGCATCGACCAGACCACCCTGCAGGTGGCCAAGGAACTGCAGATGGCGCATCCGGAGATTTGCGACGAGTTCACCGTCATGAACCTGGAATTGCGCGCCGGCAAGCGGCGCGCCGACGCTCTGCACAACCTGGCGGACCGGACCGGGGTGGAGGATCTGAAGAAGCTGGTGGCCGTGCTGGTGCAGACCGACCGGTTCGGCACCAGCATCGCCCAGAGCCTGCGCGGCCACGCCGACTACCTGCGCCAGATGGCCCGGCAGCGGGCCGAGGAACGGGCGTCGAAGCTGGCCGTCAAGCTGGTGTTTCCCATATTCTTCTGCGTCTTGCCCTCGCTGTTCGCGGTGACCGTGGGCCCGGTGCTGACCCACCTGATCCGCGATTTGCTTCCGTTCATAGAAAACATGTAGCGGCCGATAAGGAAACAAGAAAGGACATCCGCTATGGATTCGAGCGCCATTCGCATAGTGTGTGCGGCACTGGTTGTGCTGTTCGGCGCGGTCATCGTGCTGCGCCGCCGCCACAAGCCCGAGTAAAACGCCTGGTTCCCGGGGGGCACGGCGCCCCCCGCAAAACCCTCAACGGGCGCCGGAAGGCGGCGCCGGATGGGCCGCCATGGCAGCGCGCAACCGCCGCTCGGCCTCCCCGCTCCAATAGGCGCAATCCAGATTGACGAAAACCGAGGTATAGGGGATCGACAAGGTCGTCTTCAGAATGAGGACGCGAAACGTGGCCCCGGCCCGGTCCAGCATCGCAATGATTTCCTCGTGCGGCAGCGCCCGGCAATCGAAATGCCGCGTCAGCCCGGCCAGGCGCGCGCGGTAGGAATCGGCGCCGCATGCGTCGGCCTCGGCCACCAATTCCAGTTCCCGGTCGCAGTAAACGATGGGCCGCACGTGCGGCGAGGCGGCGATAGCGCCGAGCACTTCCTCGACTACTTCGAGTTGCCCGGCCCCGGTTGCCACCGTCTCAATCCCCGGACTGCATTGCGCCGGATACGCCGCATCCGCGATCACAATCCAGTTCCGGTGGCCGAATAGCGGCAAGCGCTCCCGCAGAATTCCGCGCCAATCCGCGCCAGCACGCACAGGTTCCATGTCTTGCCCTCCGGCGAAAACACACTGTAACCCGTTTCCGCAGGGGCGGAGGAGGCCTCGCGGCCGGCCGACGGTCCCGCCACGGGGAAGCGGAGCAATCCCGCTGTCGCCCAAGCCGCCGGCTTCCGCCTGCGGTTCCGATGGGTGTATGCCTAGAAGGGCTCCGGAGTCCCGGCCGGAGAATCGCCACCGCATTCGCAGGTGAGCCCATGCGCTTTCTTCCTCGACCCTCTTTGGTTGGAGGGGCCGCACTCGCGCTGCTCACGCTCTTGCCGACTAGAGCGCAGCAGCCGCCTATCGAGATCGAGCAACTTTACATTGACCGGAAGCACGCGGACATCGCCGCACCGGAATCCATCGTCCGGGACCTGCGATCTTCAAACGAGGACCTTCGGCAGAAAGCACTGGCCGTGGTTGGAGTCCCCGAAGTGCTCAGGAGAAAGCTTACGTACGAGAATCCCACCTCGATGCCTGTGCTGGCAACGGTCAAACCGGAACAGATCGAATTGCGTTATGCGGCACTGGGAAGCGGCGACTTGCAGCAGGCAATCCTCGCGATACAAGTTGGCGATAACGGATACGTGGCAATCGCCACTCCGAAAGCCAACGGTTGGGAATTGGTGGCTCAATCCGGCTGCTGGTGCAAGTACGACATGACCCGGTTCCTGGATGAGCTCGTCGAAATTGTCCAGGCGCCGGAGCCGGGCCGCTTCGAACTGGTCCTGCGCGCCAGTGGTGGAGGGTCGGGGCTTTCTTCCCAGAATGAGGCGCACTTCCGGCTTTTCAGAGGAGACATGAAGCCCGTCATCTCGTTCCAGAGCCGGTATGCCAACGCCAATCTACATGGGTCGGGCACTCCCCCGGCGCCGGTTTTTGAAATCGAGAGGCGTTGGTTCCACACAGGTTACGAGGGAAGGGGCACTCTCGTGGAAGGGAAGGCCATTCTCAAGTTCGACAGCTGTCCGCCCATTGAGCTCAGTACGTTCGAAGGCTCGGTCAGAGATCTCGAATCGCGGCATCTGGGGGTTCTCTCGTGCCGGCCGTACCAGTGGAACGCCAAGGCATTTCAGTACGAACCGGCCGGCCCTTCGAGTCCCTGTAGCGCTTCTCAAAAGTAGCCGCGGCGCGTAGCCGAGACTGCGCGGCGCCATCGCGGCCATCCGTGCAGCCCTGCGCGGTGTTTATGGCAGTCCGGGAGGAGCGACCGGCGGCGGAGTCCTCAGCTCGGACCGGCCCCATCTTCGATCGGAAGTACGATCTCCGGAATGCCCACTCCACCGGCTTCCCGCGCGGGCGCCGCTCCGTTCCACCGGACGAAAGCGTCCCTCACGATGCGCCAGATCGAACCCCGGTTCGCCGCCACGACCTTCAACCATCCCCACGCGCCCTTCGGCGGGAAGTAGATCCCGCGGAAGAAGATCCGCGCCACCAGGTGGCTGATCTTGTACGGCGCCGGCTCGCCCGCCAGGGAATCGATCGCCCTGGCCGTGGCCTCGGCGCTGTAAGAGTTCAACCAGGCGCCGCGGACTTCGGCCTGCACTTCGGGGACGCTCATCCTCAGAGGCGTGTGCGCCATTTGAAACGGCGCGAACTCCAGCCAGTGCCGGGGCCGCGTCAAACGGCCTTCCTTCTCCAGGCGCTTATAGAGAGGAGTCGCCGGGAAGGGGGTGATCTGTCCGAAAACCGGCAGCCCTGGAGGCCACTTGCGAATCTGCTCCAGAGTCCTGGCGGCCACCCCCGGCGTATCGTTGTCGAGCCCGAAAATGAAGGACGTGATGGCGTATACGTGCCGCTTGGCGAGTCGTTCCAGTACCTCGGCAAACTCGTCCGGCTTGTTGAATTTCTTGTTGACGCTGGCGAGGTTGGCTGGGTCCAGAGATTCCATGCCGATGAAGATCCACTTGCCGCCCGATTCCGCGATCAGGTCTACCAGTTCCTCGTCCCGCAGAAGGTTGGCGCTGATCTGGCCCACCCACGAGAGCTGCGCGCCCGCCGCGATGATGTCACGCAGCAATGCCTTGGTGCGCTTCACATTGATGGCGAAGTTGTCGTCGACGAAGAATACCGCGATCTGCCCCGACGAGCGCCGCGCGCGTTCCTTCAGCCGCAGCATTTCGTCCACGATGCTCTGGTTCGACCGGAAGCGTATGGAATCGCCGAAGAACCCGGTCACGGTGCAGAACTCGCAGCCGTACGGGCAGCCGCGCCCGCTTTCGATGGGGATGATGTGAAACGTCTCCCAGCCCCATTGCATCTGGTGAAAAACCGCCCGGACCACGCCGGGGATGCGGTTGAACTGGCCGATATCGAGCGACTCCCACGGGATCGCGGGGTACTTGTCCAAACTTGGCTTGCGGTCCTGGCCGAACGAATCCACGGGAGCGTAGATCTCCTTCAAGGCGCCGCGCGAGGCGTCTTCCACGATGCGGGGCCAGGTCTCGTCGGCCTCGCCCAGGGCCACCGCGTCGGCATGGCGCACGCCGCCATCCCGGCCGAGGGCTTCATCGGGGGCCTCGGTAACGTGGGGGCCACCCATGACAACCGGCACACCGGCGGCCCGCACGGCGTCGGCGACGCGGTACGCCTTGGCGATCATCCGGGTCATGGCGCCGATTCCCACCAGCCCGATTTGGTTCTCGACGACGTAGCGCACCAGTTCGTCGTCGCTCATGGGTTGGGTATTGCCGTCGATCAGCCGCACCTCGTGATTCGGCGGCGTGAGCGACTGCAGGAGGAACATCCACAGGTGCGGCATGAAATTCCGGGTCACCCCATTGTCGGGGCAGTAAAGCAGGATGCGCATCGAGGCGGGCGCGGCGTCCGAAGTTGTGAGGGCAGAGTCCAGCGCCCGGTGGTGGTTCCGTTTCATTTCGTCTCTGTCCTCCCGCCTCGCGGTCCTGTGCCGTGAGCCCCGTGCAGCAACCTGGACATTTAGCGGCGTACCTCGCCGGATCTTCGTCTGACTGCCATGCTGGCCTTCAGGACGGTTCTCGCGCGGTCCTGGGCCTGGAGGTATGAGGCGGCGAATCCATGGTCCCCGTGGTCGGTGGACCAGTAGAATTCGTCGTGCCGGTCGCGCTCGTGGACGGTGTATTGCGCCTGGTTCCCGGCGGCATCGATAAATGTGAACGACTGGCTCACGGCCGGCTCCTTTCCAACTGCCGGACCTTCCCTAGTGACTGGCTACCGGGATTGCGGTTCGGAATCGAACGAAAGAACCGCAGAGGCGGCTGTAACTTCAGGGCGCGAAGAACAGACGAGAAATCCTCGCGGGATGCAAATAAGTTCAGGCCCGACCGAAGTATATCAGTTCGGCTCCCGAAAGTCCGGGAAAGTTGTAAATTCTTCGCCGGGTTCCACGGCGATCCGGTGTTCCCCGGCGGGCGTGACTGCAAAATGCGCGCCGGCTTTCGTGCGTGCTTTCGCTGGGGGGGCGCTGCGGGGTTTCGCTTGACAAGCAGACTCGATTCATCTACATTCGAAGCTGACTGAGCACTCCCGCCCAATCTACGCACGGTCCGAACTAAGTCGGCTCGTCCGGGTACTTCTTTCTTAGTCTGACTCCACCACCGCCTGGTTCTGCGATATCGCCCGGCGTCTCGCGGGAAGCCGGCCCTCGCGGCCCGGAATGGAGCCGCGACCGGAAGGGACTGGTCCTTTTCAGCAATGAGCGATCCAAGCCTGGAGCATTCCGAGCGAGTGCGGCGCGGTGCCAGCCGGCTCCGGCCGTTGGAGTCGTGGCGTCGCCGAATCCTCTGTTGGGTTTACCCGAACCGTGGGTGGGGAAGCGGCAGGCGGATCGTCGAGCGGGAACCTGCCGGGGATCGGAAGAATAGCCATGCGGGCCCCCGCTAACCTGGCGGGCTTTCAGCGAGGAGAAACTAGACAGTGCCGTTTGACAATCATGGAAATCGCTCCTTCACTGGGAAGTCGGTGGATAACAATGCCCCGGCTGCGTCCGGCGTTTACGGTCTTTCCGATGCGTGCCGATGGATCTATGTTGGGGAGACCGCCAACATCCAAGCCGAACTGGCCGGGCACCTGCGGTCTCCCGGCATATTCCTGAAAGAGCACGCTCCCTCGGGATTTACGTTCGAGCTGAGTGCCGCGGAGCACCGGACAGAGCGGCGCAACCGGCTCGTAGCTGAGCTCGATCCAATAGGCAATCGGCCGATTGGGCGGCTCGCGAACCGGCCGGTGCGGGATCGTGACGTCTGAGGTCTGTATGGAGGCCGTGCCGGCGCTTACCAGCGCTTCCGGCCAAAGCCGCCACCGCCGCCGCCCGCGCGCTCGGCCTTGGGACGGGCTTCGTTGACATTTAGCGTGCGGCCGTCCACATCCGTCCCGTTCAATGCCGCGATGGCTTTCTCGCCCTCTCCATCGTTGGCCATTTCGACGAATCCAAAACCTCTGGGCTGGCCGGTATCGCGGTCCGTGACGATGTTGACGCGTCCCACAGTGCCGTGAGTTTCGAATAGGGAACGGATAGTATCCTCCGTCGCCGCAAAGCTGAGATTTCCTACGAAGATGTTCTTCATTCTGTAACGCCCTTTCTGATTTGAAGGTGGCTAATTGGGAAGGAGGACAGATTTAGCGACAACTGCTAGACAGGTCGGCCTTGAATCGGCTGGATCATCAAATCCAGCATCAAGCTTACCACGGTCTCGGGAGTGGTACAATGGGAATCTACATCACCCAGTCTCGCGCCCACCTCCGGTTTACCCCGACGCCTAACCGACTCGGGAAGGGACCCCAGCCTCAAAATGGAGAATTTCGATCTTATGCTATACGACAGCACCAAGGTTCTGATTCACGGGATGCTCCAGTCGTTGCGGACCGCGGACCAGGGTGGATGGGACGACCACGTGGAGTCGGGAGGCGAGTGCCTGTACGAAATCCACCAGATGGCCCGTCCACGGTATCAAGGCTACAGGGCCGACGCAGCGAACCGGGCGCCCGCGCTGGTGCCCGTCTACGAAAGGGCGGCGCGTGCGATACCGCACGTCAAGTCCATGGTGCGGGCCATCCGCCGCAAGGATCGGGCTGCAGCGGTGGAAAGCGGCGCCGCCGCTCTTGCCGAGATGTGAGACTCACCAGAGCCCCGCATATTGCGGAGGCGTGGATTCGAGGAGACGCGAGTGAATACAAAACGCAGGGTGACGCAAGCGTTCGAGGCAAAGTTGATGGCATCGCGCCGGCGCGAGCGGTTCGTCACGGGCGAGTTGCTCACGGAGATCGACAGTCCGGAATCGCCGGCGCAATCGGTGTTCATACGGATCAATGGCCTTCGGCCGTCCCGTGGACTGGAGTGCCGGTACATCATCGAAGCCGGCGAATTGAACGAAAAGACCGAAATGGCGAAGTAGGCGCGGCGAACCCGCACCCCCAACCGCGCCGGACGGCTACGGGCACCCCCCTACCCCTGAGCCGGCGGCTTCGCTTTTCTCCGCCCTATGGCCGCACAAAACAAGAACTCATTAAGTCTCGTGCGCCCTGGCCCAGGTACACATTTGTCCAAATTCCGCCGACGATTCCACCTTGTATCCCAGGGAGCGGAGCATCGGTTCAAGCAGCATCCAGGTGTATCGGCCGTCCCGCATGCGATGGTACGTGTCGAACGCCAGGTGGATCGAGTTCGCTTTGAGAAACTCCGCCGCGGACTGAATCACCGCGATTTCCGCACCCTCGATGTCCATCTTCACGAACTGCGGCACGCCAAACTGGCCGCAAGCGTCCTCGAGCGAAAGCGTCTCCACCGCGATGCGCCGGCCGGTATTGCCATAAACCGAGTACTCCACCAGCCCAGCTGACATCGTGCCGTCCGCGTTGAAGTACGCGGTGCCGGTTTTGGCGTCGATGGCTTTGCGAACGATCGTGACGTTCGAAATCTGCTGATCGGCGACGTTTCTTTCCAGATACGCCAGGCTGTTCGCCTCCGGCTCGAAAGCGATCACGCGTCCGCCGGGCCCGACCATTCGCGCGAACATGCACGCCGTGAATCCGGCGTGCGCGCCGACGTCGAACACCAGGTCGCCGGGCTGCGGAGTGTACCAATGCGTGTACGCCGCAATCGAATCGTCCTCGGGCGGTCCGGGGAATGTCAGCGTAATGCCGTGCCGCTTGTAGCGATGTGGGCCGGGAGCCGAGTAATCCAGGACCTCCAGCGTTCCCCTTGGTTCAGGTTCAATGTCCCCAAATGCCTGGTCGAAACAGTCAAGCGTGAACGGCACGAGGTAAAAATCCTTCTCGGCCAGGACAATCTCACGCGAGCCACGCCGGATCGAGATCGAAGTACTTGGAAATGCAATTACAAATCCGCTCCGCCTGCCGCGAAGCTTCAGCGCCAGGCGAACGATTGTGTTCCTCGGCCCCAGGCCCACCAGGAAGTCTTTGATTGGTTGCATCATGTATGGCCAGCGGGGGAGAGTTCTCCGGTCGCAGCCAAGATGTTAACACACGGCTGCCCGGCTAAACTCCCCGCCCAAAGGCTCGGGAAATGATCCTGCCGAGGGGAATCGGCACGGTGGACACAAGCCCGCCCGACACGCTGCTACTGGGAGTTGACCGGAGTCTTTGGTGAACTCTGGTGGTCGGCAACCTGTTTAGAGGTTTGGTTGCGGTCTCTCTGATCGTTCAAGCGGCGCCTGCTGTGGCGTCGAGGCATCAGTTAGCCGGATGCGCACCCTTGAGTGCACCTACACCGACCGCCACGAGCACGATGACAAACACAAGGGCGAACGAAGCCCATCCAGGGCTCTTCAGCCGCAATGTCTGCTTTTCCATAAAGCCCTCCGGGCGTCCTTCACCGCCCCATTTCATCCGCCTTGAAGGAGCCTCCCTACTTGAACTCAGTCCCCGGAACTCGGGGCTGAGGCGGCGGAATGGGCGAGCCACTCCACCGGATGGCTGCGGATGGTGCCATCGCGCTCTTCGATGTCCGCCCATTTGGTGTCCGGATCAAGGTGCAGAAACACGCCGTGGCTTCCCTGGTATGTGCCCTCGGCCAACACAACCTCGTCGCCCTCGCGGAACACCGTACCAACGACCGAATCGCGCGCCATGTCCGTAACCTCCGGTTCTTCTTGAACCCTTCACCGCTGCGTAGCGGCAGCCGCGATCTGTGGCTGCCCGGCTGCGTGTATAGCGACCTCCACGGGCCGCGCCGTCCCCATGATTCCCTTGGCCCTCTCCACTTCGTCTGCCGTGCCATGAGCCAGGAGGAGAAACTTGTCGGACTTGAGCGCAGACTCGTATTGGACGATGCTGTCCTTCGGGATTCCGATGCTGTACAGCCCCGCGCCGACCGCGCTCAATCCACCCGCCACAACGGCGCCTTCCAGCGCGGCGACGATCCAGGCGACCAAGGGCCCGGCTACCAACACCGGCCCGATGCCTGGGATGGCGAAGAAAGCCGTTCCGAACAAGAGCCCCCAGAAACCGCCCCAGAAGGCGCCGGTCTTGCCCCAGCGCTTCATGCGGTCGCCGGCATTGTAATACCCCACGACGTGCTCCTCCGTGTGGTAATCCTTGCCGACGATGGACAGCTTCTTCATGTCGAACCCAGACCTCTGAAGTTCCTTCAATGCTTCCTCGGCTTGGGAATGACTCTCATAAATGGCGACAACTGCGTTCTTTTCAGACATGCGATTTCCCTTTCTAAGGTTGCGGCGATCAGGGGCGCGCCGGCTTCGGCCCCCGCCCCTGCCATCCGCCCCTCTCACGGTTACCTGGCCGCAGCTATCTTCCCGATCTCCGTGCCAATTACGTCCCCGGAGATTACCAGTTCCACCCGCCGGTTAAGTTGCCGGCCCTCGGCGGTATCATTGGATGCAACCGGCTGGGTCTTCCCGAAGCCCTTCGTGGTAACTGACGTCCCCGGCATCCCCTGCTCGATCAGGTAGTCGCGAACGGCGCTGCCGCGATTTTCGGAAAGCTGCTGATTGTACTCGTCGCCGCCGACGCTGTCGGTGTGACCTTCCACATCCAGCTTCAAGCCCGGGTGACCCTCGACGATGCCGGCCACCTTCGCCAGCTTCTCGCGAGCCAGAGGCCGCAACGAATACTTGCCGGTGTCGAAGAGGACGTCCGACATGTTCACGATCAACCCCCGCGCCGTGTCCCGGGTCTGAAGAATCGCATTGAACTGAGTCATTAGCTGGGTTCGCAGCTCCGCCTTCTCTGCCTGGGCTTGCGCGTTTGCCTTGGATGCGCGATTAAGTTCGGCCTGGGTACTGGCCCGCTGGGCGTCGTTCTCGAGTTTCAGCCGGGCGGCCTCGTCATGCGCCGCGGCGATTTGCGCGTCGCTCGCATTCTTCAGCCGGTCCGCTTCGGTCTGGGCGGCAGCCGCTTTAGCGTCGTTCTCCTGCTTCAAACGGTCGGCTTCGGACTGCGCTGCCGCTACCTGTGCCGCGCTTTCGCGTTTGGCGCGGTCGGCGTCGCTCTGGGCAGCCTCCATCTTGGCGGTGTTCTCCCGCCTGACGCGGTCGGCTTCGGACTGCGCAGCGACCTGCGCCGCCTCGGCGTTCCGGGTAACTCGCGCAGCGTCGGCTTGTGCAGCGGCGCGCTGGCTTCCGGCGAGCGCCTCACGATCTGCCCCTGCCCGGCGTTGGCTGGCCAGCCGCTCCTCGTCGATCTTCTTCACCGTGATGATGCGGGCGTCCTCGGCCATCTGGACCGCTTCGCGGGCCACTGTGCCAATGGGCTTCTTTCCCGCCTTACCCACCAGATAGCCTTCGGCATTCTCCAAACCCTCGACGGCCTTTTGGTAAGTGTCCGGAGCGTACGTTTCGGCGCCAGTCCAGCGTGCAATCCGGACGGCGTTTCTCGCTTCGTAGAGCTCCAATGGCACCTTCGAGTCCGCCTCCCAGGGATTGATTTCGGATGGACTGACGTTCAGGGTGTACTGGCCCCGCTGCAGGAGTTCGAATTTCGCGTCGACCTGTTCGATCGTCCCGACAGTATCTTTCCGCACGAAATTCTCCATGACCACGGCGTCACTGGGTTGAGTGACCGCAAAGTAGGGCTCGGCCGTCACGATCAAGCCGAACGACTGCAACTCCGTGGTGGCATCGAGTTTGGTCTTATCGCCGTCCAAAAGCACCTCACCCACGTTGGTGGCACGGCCCTCGGGGGTAATGGCCCACATGACATAAGTG
>Ga0209039_10003021_pt1 | contig 13565 bp, 15 predicted proteins | sample BogFormECP12_OM1_FD_188238 | JGI IMG/M metagenome (GOLD analysis project Ga0209039, IMG submission 188238) | Bog forest soil microbial communities from Calvert Island, British Columbia, Canada - ECP12_OM1 (SPAdes) (version 2) | ecosystem: Environmental > Aquatic > Freshwater > Wetlands > Bog ...
AGGGTCAGGTTTTAAATAACACGGTTCCCAATAATTACAGGATATCGATGGACTTTAAGATCGAGAGCGATAAAAGGAATGAGCTTTTATCACGGAGAGAGATTCAGTTTACTCTCACATACGATGGTGCTACACCCTCACGCATGCAGATTATCGGTAAACTGTGCGCCCTGCTCAATACAAAAGAGCCGCAGGTTGTCCTTGACACCCTGAAAAGCAACTTTGGCAAGATGGTGATCACCGGAAAAGCGCGCGTATATGATACCGAGGATGCCAAGAAGAAGACCGAACACCCGTACCTCTCAGCTCGCGGTATGCCCAAACCCAAAGAGGAAGGAGCTGCATAACCATGGCTGCAGCGAAGAAAGCAGCCGCAAAAGGGGCGGCACGCAGTGCGTTTTTCAAGGTTGAAGGGGACAAGGTCACCACGACAAAGAAATACTGTCCCCGCTGTGGTCCCAGCGTCATGATGGCCGACCACAAGGACCGGGTTGCCTGCGGAAAGTGCGGGTACACCGAATTTAAAAAGTAAACACTGATGCCTGATTTTGGGCAGATACTCGGCATTGAGGGTACAGCGTGGAACCTCAGTGCTGCCCTTTTTGATCGTGATCTCATTGCCCTGTGCTCCCACCCCTATTCACCCGAACACGGGGGTATCCATCCACGGGAAGCCGCCCAGCACCATGCCTCTGCCATGCGGGACGTGATCGGTTCAGTCCTTAAAGAATCGGATAAAATCGAAGGGATTGCATTTTCCCAGGGGCCGGGCCTTGGCCCCTGCCTGAGAACGGTCGCCACCGCCGCACGCTCGCTTGCTCTTGCGCTTAATGTCCCGCTTATCGGCGTCAATCACTGTGTTGCCCACGTGGAGATCGGGAGCTGGGCAACGGGGTGCCAGGACCCGATCGTACTGTACGCGAGCGGGGCAAACACCCAGGTGATCGGATATCTCAACGGGAGGTACCGGATATTCGGGGAGACTCTCGATATCGGTATCGGAAACGCCCTCGACAAGTTCGCACGGGCAAGAGATCTTCCTCACCCGGGCGGGCCGCTGATCGAGGCGCATGCAAAATCCGGAAAATATTTCGAACTTCCCTATACCGTCAAAGGCATGGATCTTGCATTCTCGGGACTGGTCTCGGCCGCGAAGGATTCCGGGCAGCCTCTTCCCGATGTCTGCTGCAGCCTCCAGGAGACCGCATTTGCGATGTGCGTAGAGGTAACCGAACGGGCACTTTCGCTCACCGGAAAGGATGAGGTGCTGCTGGTTGGCGGCGTAGGCGCAAACGCACGCCTGCAGAAGATGCTCCGGATCATGTGCGAAGAGCGGGGGGCCCGGTTTTATGTCCCTGAGCGGAAATATCTCGGGGACAATGGTGCCATGATTGCCTATACGGGAAAGCTGATGCTCGAGAGCGGCCAGTCGCTTGCCATCGGGAATTCGCAGGTAAACCCCTCCTTTAGATCGGATGAGGTTGAGGTGACATGGAAACATGAAACAAGCAAGGCCCCAGATCGTGAATACCATGGCGGTGCCAGTCAGAGACGCGGTGCCGAGGCCATCGTCAGTTTCAGGAACGGGAACGCCATCAAGCAGCGGCTTTCCAAGCCATACAGGGTGCTTCCTCTTGACAGAAAACTGATCACGGAACGGACACGGGCAGAGGCCCGGCTCATCCACATGGCCCGGAAGGGAGGTGTCCCAACACCTATCATGAGCGACATCACTCACAATTCCATTGTGATGGACGAGATCCCAGGCACGCTACTTACCTATGCCCTCACGGAAGCGCATTGCAGGGAAGCCGGACGGATGGTAGGCCGGCTGCACTCGACTGGCATTATGCACGGGGATCTCACCACCAGCAACATGATCCTGCGGGAAACGGATAGCAGGTGTGTGCTCATCGATTTCGGCCTCGCGCAAGTAACATCGGAGATTGAACAAAGAGGCGTCGATATCCATGTCATGTTCCAAACGCTCAAAAGCACCAATCCGCAGGAGGCCGGCCTTTTCAGGGCCGCATTTGCCCGGGGATACGCCGAGACGTTTGCAGGTGCAGAAGAAGTACTTACACGGGAGCAGGAGATCGAACTCAGGGGGAGGTACCTGTGAACAGGACCCTGACCCTGGTCACCAGCAACCCCCATAAGGCAAGGGAGGTGGCGGCGTTTTTTGGCGGATTGGTCGAGATTAGTCACGTGGCGCTCGACATTCCGGAACTCCGCTCCGATGACATCCAAGAAATCGCCCGCGAAAAAGCGAGGTATGCGTACGATCGCATCCACCGGCCACTTATGGTGGATGATACAGCCTTCTTTATCGATGCGCTCAACGGATTTCCCGGTCCTTACGCAGCCTATGTCCTTTCAACTATCAGCAATAAGGGAATCCTTAGGCTCATGGAAGAGGCACTGGATCGCAATGCCCATTTCACCACAACCATCGCTTTTGCGGATGAAACCGGCATTTTTGTTTTTTCGGGCACAATCAACGGCAGGATCATTCCTGAACCCCGGGGGAGCGGAGGGTTCGGGTACGACCCTATCTTTGAGCTGGACGGAAAGACGCTTGCCGAGATCCCGCTTGACGAGAAAAGCGCCATCTCACACCGTGCACGCGCACTCACGTCGTTTCGTGACTGGTTCGTGAACAGGCAGGACAGATGCCCTGTAGATACAAACCGTTAAAAGATCAAAGAGCGTTGTTATAAGGGCAGACAGGAGTGTATATCCATGGCAAAGTTCCCTGAAGCCGAAGCCCGGTTACTCAATGTGAAAATTTGTATGCATTGCAATGCACGCAATGCGATTCGCGCGACGACATGCCGCAAGTGCGGGTACAAAAACCTGCGCCCGAAAAACAAGGAGCGAAAAGCGTAACTGAATTTTTTGCAATACTATCGTTCTTTTTTTAAGTTATTTGCTTAAATCGAAGAGTTAAGCTGAGTAATACGTGACCCGTTTGCCCTTCTGGGCATACTCACCGGCAAACGTCTCAAGATTGCGTTTGTACCCGATCCGGTCAATGAATCCGAGCCTGCGGAGATTCTCCCGCACCCGCATCACATCCGGCTCGTCAGCCCAGTCCTTGGTGTAGACATAGATTACCCTGCGGCTGTCCCGGGAGTCCGGGTTGGGTTTTGCCGTGCTGACCTTTGCCGAAATGCCCAGCTCATGTGCCACCGTTGCATCCCGGACTTTTTTCCATGCATCATCTGCTGCTTCGGGATCCTGAAAGATCAGCCATTTGCCGGCATGTTCGTCCTCGATTGCCTCTGGGGCGCTGCCGGGAGCATCCTGCACAATCCAGTACATCTGTGTTGTTTTTGAGGGGAGAACTCCTTCCCCCTCGCAGAGCATGCGGTAGATTGTATCTACCGGTCCAAATCGTGCATGGAGCGCTTCAGCAAGCTGTGGATATTCATCCGTAAACTGCCCGACAGTCTCAGCCAGGTCTGCGGTGAAGTCAATGCCTCCTTCTACGAGCGCATAGAGATACTTTCCCTGCGTCTGGAGTCTCCGGGTGAGAAGGTGATCGAAGATGCCGTATGCCACATCAGCCAGAGCCTCGGAATCGACTTCGTCCATAGTGTACTCGTCCGGTGTTTGGCCGAAAAATAGTTTCTGCTTTGGTGCAGAAACTTTCCGGCACTTCCTGCATCCGTATGGCATCTTGCCGGGATCTTCCAGACCATATGATCTTCCCAGAGAAGGTGCTGTCAGTGCCATGTTCGAATGATTTAAGAGCGGCGGCAGCAGAAATGTACTAATTATGGAATGGAAAAGAGACTGGGGTCTGACAACCAGAGTGTTGCTGACAGGATTTTTACTGTTCATCCTCTACCTCGTGTTCATGACGGTACTTGTGGTGTTCTTCCCCGGGGTCAGTATCTGGCTGATTGTCGGTCTGGCGGTGGTAATGGGCCTCATCCAGTATTTCTTCTCAGACAAACTGGTGCTCTGGACCACACATTCGCGCATTATAACCGATGGTGAATATCCGGAACTTCGCAATACCGTCGAGAAACTTTGCCATGAGGCCGATTTGCCCTTGCCAAAGATCGCCATCATGCAGAGCCCGATGCCCAACGCGTTTGCTACCGGGCGTAGCCCGAAACACGCGGTGGTCTGCTGCACCGACTCAATCATGCGTCTTCTGACCAAAGACGAACTTGAAGCTGTACTCGCACACGAACTCTCCCATGTAAAAAACCGGGACATTCTCACGATGACTATGGCCAGCTTCGTTGCAATGATCGCTTCGATAATTATGCAGAGTTTCTTCTTTTCTGCGCTCTTCGGGGGCAACAATCGCAACAATGGAGCAGGATGGGTCATAGTCTGGATAGCCTCGATTATTGTCTATGCACTGAGTACTCTGTTGATTCTTGCGCTCTCCCGCTACCGCGAGTATGCGGCTGACCGGGGCAGTGCACTCATCACCAGAAACCCCCAGGCGCTGATCTCGGCCCTGAGTAAGATCAGTGGCAGGATGGAAGTTGTACCTCCCCAGGCAAAAGCCAAGGTTGAAAGTGCAAATGCATTCTTTATCATTCCGGCACTCACAGGAAACACTATCATGGAGCTCTTCTCCACCCATCCGCCGATGGAGAAGCGGATCGCCGCCCTTGAAAGGATCGCGGTCGAGCTTCGCGTAAACTGATACCTTCTTTCTTTTTTCACCCGTATTCCTGATGGAAGCACGTGATCCCTTCCCGACACCTGAGCAGGAAGGAAGGTGGATTTTTTTTATGTGGGAGAAGCAAGCCTTAATACACCACCCCGCCAAAATTGTAGAGCGCAGTGCATCGATGGTCTAGAGGCATGACTTAGGCCTTCCAAGCCTATAGCCCGGGTTCGATTCCCGGTCGATGCATGAGGGCTCGTGGTCTAGTTGGCTATGACGTCGCCTTCACACGGCGAAGATCTCGTGTTCGAATCACGACGGGCCCATACATTTCCGGAATGGTCCTGTAAGGAAGAGAGACCGGTTTTAAGGCCAGCACTCATTGTAAAATCTGTTTTTCGGAGACTTCGCACGAAGAGATTGATTTATACAAAATACCTCAAATCCTTTGATTTTCCAGTGGAAACAAAGGGGTATAAATATGGACCTATGTTTTCACAATAGATTGCACTTGCATTGCACATGCCATCCTCTGGATCCACACAAGATTTCTTTTGAAAAAAGAACCCCGGGAGCCGATGCCAAGATAGGCTTCACCCAATAAAATCGGCATCCGGATCGGATACAGGAAAGATACGTTCCCGTGTAAGGAATTACTATGGGGAGCCAGACAGGGCCGGATTATATCGGTATTCTGTCTGGCTGCTAACAAACAAAAAGGTGATTGCTTATGCGTTCTTCATCTTGGCTTTTGCGACGAATCCGTCTTTGCCAATGTAATACATGAAGCCCTTTTCCTTGGCAATCTTTTCAGTACCGACTTTCTTCTTCTTGCCGGTCTTGTTGTGCTTCATCGGGGCTGCCCAGACATACCCGTCCTTCCCAATGAAGTACAGGAATCCCTTTTCGCGCTGGATCTTTTCCTTTCCAATTTTCTGTCCCATTTAAACACCTCAAAACCACATTTGGGTTTTGATAATGAGAGTTAACGCCTGATAATATAAAAGGTTTCCGTCGAAAGCACGTCGAAATATCAAATTTGGCCATATTTTCATCGCTATTTTCGTTATTGTGGCGCACTAATAACCCCGATTTAAATGGCTTGAAAAAAACCCGGTTTGCTCAAATAAGCCCAAAAAAAGGCCAAATACACATTATTTCATCGGAGACACAATGGTATGAAAGAACGCGTCAGCGCATGAACCTGCCGCGACTGCGGCACCCGGAGAGTGAAGGTGGGACAGCCTGAGGTACAACCGGTGATGGGGAAACTTACCGGAAATACTGTATATATCATGCAACAGAAGCCCGCAAATTTATGGGTTGCCGCTTCCCATAACAACAGGAATCTGCTCATGTACTTCCATCTCATCCTCACCGATGACTGTAACCTCTGCTGCCGGTACTGCCGGGCAAAGGCGTTTGAGACAGAAGATGATGGGGGACCGGAACCAGTGGATGTTGAGATCGACCCTGATCTCTCACCGGATCTCAATTACAACCCCGAGCTGCTCTACCGTTTCCTTGCAGGGGATCCCTCTCCCACCCTCACTTTTTATGGCGGTGAACCACTCCTTCGACCGGCTTTTATCGAGCGGATTATCCGTGAGGCGCCGGTGCAACGATTCATGATCCAGACAAATGGTATCCTGCTTGACCGGCTGGCCCCGGAGATTGTCAACCGGTTCTCCACGATCCTTGTTTCCCTGGACGGACGCGAAAACCTTACCGATGAAAACCGGGGAGCCGGGGTTTTTTCCCGGGTGATGGAGAATGTAAGGAAGATCCGGTCAAACGGTTATTGCGGCGAACTGATTGCGCGGATGACCGTCACCGAGCGCACCGACATCTTTGACGCAGTCCGGTACCTCGCAGAGAACCCGGAATACTCCTTTACTTCCATCCACTGGCAGATGGATGCAAACTTCTCACGGGATCTCTCCCATCGCCGGTTTGCAGAATGGGCAGACAGGAGTTACAACCCCGGGATACGGGCGCTCATTACCGCGTGGGTCGATGAGATGGAACAGACCGGCCGGGTCCTGCGCTGGTATCCCTTCATCGATCCCATGGAAGATCTCCTGCAGGGGAGGGACAGTCTCCTGCGGTGTGGGGCCGGGTATGCAAACTATGCGATCATGACTGACGGCCACATCGCTCCCTGCCCGATCATGATCGGTATGAAACAGTACTATGTCGGCCATATCCGGGACACGGCCCCGCAGCACCTCAGCCGGATCCCGGTCGGGGGAGAATGCGGGGACTGCCGGATCCGGACATTCTGTGGCGGGCGATGCCTCTACTCCGCTATTGTTCAGCCCTGGAGCCCGGCCGGCCGTCAGCTGGTATGCGGAACCGTGGAAAACCTGCGTAAAGCACTCACGGACGCACTCCCCCGTGTGCAGGCCCTGATAGATTCCGGTCGCATCAGCCTTTCAGGTTTTGCGCATGAGAAGTTCAATGGGTGCGAAATCATTCCCTGACCGCCGTGAAGCAGAGTAACCGGAGAGCCTGATCCGATGGAGATGTATTTATACTCGATGGTAAAATGAATATGTGCAGATATAAACTGCATGAGTAATACAATGGAAAGAAAAGGATTTGGCGGCCCGAGAAATTTCGGTCCCAGAGAAATGACAAAGACGGTCTGTTCAGACTGTGGAAAAGAGTGCGAAGTCCCCTTCAAGCCAACTGAGGGAAGGCCGGTTTACTGCAGGGACTGCCTGCCCAAGCACCGGAAACCCCGGTTCTGATTTCACAACTTTTATTCTTTTTTTGGTTTTCTGCACGGCAAGCATCCTGTTCGCCGGTCATTATATACCAGTTCCTGCAAATACGTGCAATCATGGCTGCATCATGGCGTGAAGCACAAGAATCAGCCCGGGAAAAAAACCTCCCGCAGGTATACCATGACTGCGACACGGACACCTACGGTGCCTGCCACACGGGTGAGCCGCAGGGCAGTTTCAAGAATGGCGCCTTTAGTGAACACCGCTGTATCTGCATGCCGGCACACTTATCGGCAGAAGAACTTGCGGAAAAAGAAAAGAGATTCCGGGCGGAGAATCCGGACTGGTAAACGGGAAAGTTTGAAAAATCCAAAACCCGGTTACTGCCTTTTTTTATTCTCTGAAAAATGGTTTACCTTCTCCTGATCTCATCACGGAACCGGTGGATAAGATCGTAGAGCATCATTCGCAATTCGGCGCTGACATCGTCCCATGATTTAGAGGATGACGACGGAGCGGCGGCAGGATTGGTTGCCGTTGCATGAACAACGGTATCAGACTCATCGCGGAGTTTGGCTTTTGCCCAGAGATCGCAGGTGATCTCGTAATACCCGCTCACGAGAACGATGATGAAGACAATTGGGACGATCACAAACGAGAGCAGCCAGAAGTAATGGTAGATGTTATTACCGGTGGCCGAATCGACCCATTCGAAAACCCGGAGCACGAATGCGATAATAAAGACGCTGCCTATTGCCTTGATAATTGGGGCAGGGAGGTTCAGAGGGAAGGGAAATGCACCGAAAATGTCAGCGACAAATATAATGATACCGATGAGAAGCAGCAACCAGAAGTTGGTGTTGAGGAATCCCACTCCTGATTTATAGAGAACATTACTGACATAATTGAGGAGGATGTTTGCCAGCACGACCACGATCAGGAAACAGATGATCCCGATCATTCGAGAAACAAAAACCCACCCGAGCGAGTGCTGCTTGTTCGGCCACATGAATGCTCACCCAAAGCGTATTTCTTAGTATTTGTCAGCGGGGTATATAGTCCTCGTGTACCGCATGATTATCGCCAACCTGATCGGCGGCCTGATCTTCTTTTGGGTTGACCAGTTCATCTTCACTTCACAGTCGCTTGCAACGAAGTGGGATGTACGGGAGAATATCAGCTGCGTAAACTGCGGCAGGGTCACACGGGGGACCGGCGGGTCCGGTCCGGGGATTATGACAAGAGTAATGATCCTGTCCCCGAGTTCCGGTGTGAGAGGTACTCGAAAAAGAGAGCAGAGACGCTCCGGAGTAAGGGGATAAAACCAGAATAACCGGAAGAGGCGCAGTATCCCGTACCCGGTTCCCCGAAGATATTGTTCTTTTTTTGCAAACAATCTGGAAGGTGTCGCAATTTGCGTCACTATTTGCATAAACAAACAATAATGTATAAATATGTACAATAACAACCACAACTAAGCGTTGTGGCCGGCAATTGAGAGAGGCGGACATTCACCCAAACGTTCCTGTCCGGAAATACTTTCACGAAATCCGGCTGGTGGTGATACTCTTGGGATGGAGAATGATACTATTCAGACTGCACTGAACCTGAACCTTAGACTGGATGAATATATTACCGCAGTGGCAGACCAGCCAAAGCCGCTGGTTATTCCACTCTGCGCTGAACTACCGCTTCCACGGTGCTCGCCACAGGAAGTATTTTTGAAGACCCGGACCGGGGGCGGCTTTCTTCTTGAATCCCTGGAAGGCAGCGAGAAGATAGCCCGGTACTCGTATGTCGGTATAGATCCCGCGTGCGTGATCACGCTGGGCCGGGAAGTATCAGTGACCGGCAACGACGCGTTTGTCGCTATCGCCCGCGAACCTGAAGGCACGAACCCGGTAGACCGGATCCGGTCGATCCTCTCACGATTCCATTACGTCAACCTCAGGGCCCCGCGGTTCTTCGGGGGGATGGTAGGGTACTTCTCCTACGATATCGTGCATGCACTCTTCGACCAGGTGCCGGATCACCGGAACCTTCCGGTGCAGAAATGCCCGGACGCCAGGTTCATGCTCACCAAGGACTGCATCGTCTTCGACCACCGGGACCACAGGATGTTTGTCTTCTCCAGTCCGTTCTTAACCTACGATACCGACCAGGCTGCAGAATACCGGCGCTGTGCCGCACACATAACGGATCTCGCCGGTCAGATCACATCGATCGTGGGAACGCGAAAGAAGCCGGATTCCACGGTGCAGGCCCGGACCATAAGGCCCGGAAAAACCCCTGATTTCACCGATAACACCGGGCGTGATGCATTCACGCTTGCGGTCCACGGGATTAAGGAGCATATCGTGGCCGGGGATATCTTCCAGGCCGTGCTCTCGCGGAGAATGGAATGTGCGGTTGCATCAGACCCATTTCCCATCTACGCAGCGCTGCGGACAATCAACCCGAGCCCGTACATGTATTACCTTGATTTCGGGGACGAGCAGGTAATCGGCGCAAGCCCCGAGATGCTTGTGCGGGTCGAGAAACGGCGCGTGACCACGGTCCCGATAGCCGGCACCCGGCCCCGGGGAGTCGACAAGAGCGACGATAAACGGCTCGCGCAGGAACTGCTGCTCGACAAAAAAGAGCGGGCCGAGCACACAATGCTGGTCGACCTCGCACGAAATGATGTCGGCAGGGTCTGTAAGTTCGGGTCGGTCGATGTCACCGAATTTATGGGCATAGAAAAATTCTCCCACGTCCAGCACATGGTCTCGACCGTGCAGGGCACGCTCATGGACCACCTCGACTGCTGCGATGCGCTTAAGTCCTGCTTCCCGGCCGGGACCGTTTCAGGTGCCCCGAAGATACGGGCGATGCAGATAATCGGCGAGACCGAGCCGGACGCACGAGGGATCTATGCAGGTGCCGTTGGTTACATCGGGTTTGACCGGAACCTCGAATTTGCCATCGCGATCCGGACCGTGAGCGTGAAAAACGGCCGGGCCTCCATCCAGGCCGGCGCCGGGATCGTTGCCGACTCGGTACCGGAGAACGAATGGACCGAGACCGAGAATAAGGCCGCAGCGATGATGCGGGCGATTGAACACGCAGGGGTTGTGCCATGAACGTACCGACCGTTCTTATCGTCGACTGCTACGACAGCTTCACATTCAACCTGTACCAACAGGTCGGAAAACTCGGGGCGCGGCCCGTAGTCCTGACCTGTGATACCCCGCTTGAGAAACTCGAAAAAACTGCCTGCGACCGGATCATCCTCTCACCCGGCCCCGGAACACCGGACGAGTCCGGGGTCTGCCTTGAAGTCCTCGATACGATGAGCAGAACGATACCGACGCTCGGGGTCTGCCTCGGGCACCAGGCCATCTGCATTGCATTTGACGGCCGGGTTGTCCGGTCGGGGCACCTGATGCATGGCAAGACCTCGGAGATCAAAAACGACGGACGGGGCATATATGCGGGCCTGGAGACCCCGTTTACCGCCACTCGCTACCACTCTCTCGTCGCAGACCGGGAGACGCTTCCCCCCGAACTCGAAGTCGTGGCAGAAAGCCTTGACGATGGTTTTGTGATGGGCGTGCGGCATAGGAAATACCCGATCGAGGGTGTGCAGTTCCACCCGGAAAGTATCCTCTCACCCGATGGCGATGCACTCATGAAAAATTTTCTCTTTGGATCGCGGGTGAGGAGCGCGTGACAATGAAGGAAGCCATCGCCGCTGTGGTGGAGGGACGGGACCTTACATCCATCGAAGCAGCTGAGGTGATGGACGAGATCATGGAGGGGCAGGCAACACCGGCCCAGATCGGCGGGTTTTTGACTGCGCTCCGCGTGAAAGGTGAGACTCCGGAAGAGATCGCGGCGTTCGCCCGAGTCATGCGGGACCACGCGATCAGTGTAAGACCGCAGGTGTCCGGGACGCTGGTCGATACCTGCGGTACCGGGGGTGATGGGGCGCAGACCTTCAATATCAGCACCGCTGCGGCTTTTGTTGCCGCAGGAGCCGGCATTACGGTGGTCAAACACGGCAACCGGGGGGTGAGCAGCAGGTGCGGATCGGCAGACGTCTTTGCTGCGCTGGGTGTTATCATTGGGGTGGACCCGGGCCGGCAGGCAGATATCCTGCGGGAGACCGGGATCGTCTTCCTCTTTGCGCCCAGCCACCACCCGGCCATGAAACATGTGATGGCCACCCGGCAGGACCTTGGCTGCCGGACGGTCTTTAACCTCCTTGGCCCACTCGCAAACCCGGCCGGCGCAGATGCGCAGGTCTTAGGCGTGTACACAAAAGACCTCACCGGGCCGGTCGCGGAGGTGCTGCGCATTCTTGGCGTCTCCCGAGCGATGGTAGTGCATGGCAGCGGCCTTGACGAGATCACGGTGACAGGCGAGACCACGGTGACGGAGCTTGACGGCGGTCGGATACAGGATTACACCCTGTCACCGGAGATGTTCGGGCTTGCGCGGGCTGAGCCTGCTGATATCCGGGGGGGCAGCCCGGAGGAGAACGCACGCATTATCCGTGCGGTTCTTGCAGGGAAGCCGGGCCCGGCACGCGACATCGTACTTCTGAACGCGGGAGCTGCCATCTATGTGGGCGGCCGTGCTGCAACTCTTGCAGAAGGTATCCTGCGTGCTGCCGAATCCATCGATTCCGGGAAAGCGAAAGGAAAACTGGAGGCACTCATCCGTGCAACGCGGGGTGCGTCATGATCTTTGATGATATTATCAGCCGCACAAAAAAACGGGTGGAGCAGCTGCCGGATACCTTCCCGGAGCCGGATGGGTTCTGCCATGCGAGCCTTGAAGCAGCTATCCGTTCTGCAGAACAGAAAAATCCGGTGATCGCCGAGATCAAGTGCGCCTCGCCCTCCGGTGGGATCATTCGCAGGAACGTGGATATGGGAATGATGGCCGGAGTCCTCGCGGACGGCGGCTGTGTCGGGATCTCAGTCCTCACCGAGCCGTACTTTTTCGGTGGTGCGGGAGCCGACATTTCCCTGGTCAAAAAAGCGGTCCGGGTGCCGGTACTGCGGAAGGATTTTGTCATCGATTTGCGCCAGATCCCTGAGACAAAAGCGCTTGGAGCTGATGCGGTGCTTCTCATTGCCGCAGTCCTCAAGGACCGTCTTCCTGAGTTTGTCGAAGCCGTGTACTCTGCCGGCCTCGAACCGCTCGTGGAAGTCCATACCGCAGCAGAGGTAGACAGCGCCCTTACCACCCGGACGCAGCTGATCGGGATCAACAACCGGGACCTGTCGACCATGACCGTAGACCGTTCGATAACGCGAAATCTCTCGGAAAAGGTGCGGGCCGCCGGCCGGCTCATCGTGTCTGAAAGCGGGATGCGGTCTGCAGACGACGTGCGGGAGATGCGACCATTCTGCGACGCGTTCTTGATCGGATCAGCGATCATGGCCCACAGAGAGCCGGGGAAAAAACTGGAGGAATTTGTATGCGCGTAAAGATCTGCGGGATCACCCGCAAAGAAGACGCACGGTTCGCGGAGTTGGCCGGGGCTGATGCAATTGGTGTTGTTATGTTCTCCCCGTCTTCGCCCCGCTCGGTTACTGAGGAAAAGGCCCGGGAAATCCTTGGCGCGCTCGGGCCGTTTGTGACCAGGGTCATTGTCACGCACACGCGATCGATGAACGATATCAGGCGCATCCTCGCGATCCATCCGGATGCGATCCAGATATCGCACCCGTTTGTCTTTGCTGAAGTGCCGGGAGCCCGGGTGCTCCGGGTGATCGGGCGCGGTGACGCTGTGCCTGCGGACTGCGATGCGGTGATCGTGGACGAGAGCATGGGCGCTGGCCGCCATTTCGACCGGGCGTTTGCAAAAGAGGTTGTACAGAGATCTACGGTGCCGGTCATCCTCGCCGGGGGACTCACCCCGGAAAATGTCGGGGACACGATACGGAAGATCCGGCCCTACGCTGTAGATGTCGCAAGCGGTATCGAAGAGAGACCGGGAATAAAGGATCACAAAAAAATCGCGGCTTTCATCGTCGCAGCACGGGTGGCATGATATGGGAGGGAAGGGACGGTTCGGGAAGTACGGGGGGCAGTACGTGCCGGAAACACTCATGAACGCACTCATCGAACTCGAAGAGGCCTACCGGAATGCAGCGCACGACCCGGCATTTGAAAAGGAACTCGCCGCGTACCAGTCGGAATACGCA
>Ga0209039_10003024_pt1 | contig 13552 bp, 14 predicted proteins | sample BogFormECP12_OM1_FD_188238 | JGI IMG/M metagenome (GOLD analysis project Ga0209039, IMG submission 188238) | Bog forest soil microbial communities from Calvert Island, British Columbia, Canada - ECP12_OM1 (SPAdes) (version 2) | ecosystem: Environmental > Aquatic > Freshwater > Wetlands > Bog ...
TTGCGCGCCGCGCGGTCCTTCACCGAACCGCCGGGATTGAAGTACTCGGCCTTGACGTAGATCTCGATTTGAGGGAATTCGCGCGGGATCTTTTCCAGGCGCAGGAGCGGGGTGTGGCCGATGGTGGCCAGCAGCGGCTCGGCCTGGAAGCGCGCCGGATTCGGAATAGGGTGCGGGCTGGCCATTGATACATGTTTCGATTCATCCCTGGGCCGTCAGGATGCAGACATCGCAAGTACCTGCAAGCAAAGGGAATATTTCCCGTGGGCTGAAGCTCATTACGCTATCACCCCAAAGTCAGTCAACAAAGTCGGGAATGCCGGTGCTGATGTGGGGCGGGTTTTCATCCCAATGCCACTTAGTTTTCGAAGCCTGCCCCTAACCAGAGCATTTTATTGGCGTTATGTTTGGGTCATGAAACACCGCGACCCATCCGCCTTGCTAAACCTATATTTGCAGATTGCTCATGCCGACCTGTTCCGCTTGCTCCAGCGGCAGCTCGGTAAAAAGGTCCGCGATGGCATCTATTCGGCGCGGCTGGTCATTTGGATTCATTTGGATGATGATGGACCAGCGGCTGCAGACGGGCGGGACACTCGCCAGGAGCGTAGAGCAACTCGCGCAAGGCCGGTACGCATCTCTGCTGAGCCAATGTAAACGAGTGAAGGAGAGGCGGATTGGGCTGGGCACAGGCGGCTATTGCCAAGCACGCCGCAATCTGCCCAAACTGTTGGTGAGTCGAACCGTGAATGAACTCATCGAGCGCCTTCGCCAACGTATGGGAAAGCCCACAGAGGAGGGCCACCCCAGGGTCTATGTGGTGGACGGATCGTCCCTGCAGTTGGAGCGTACTGCCGAGCTGGTGGAAACCTACCCGCCAGCACGGAATCGTCGCGCCAAATCACACTGGCCGGTGATGCGCGTGGTGGTGCTCCACGACGTGGATACGGGGCTGGCGGAGCGGCCGTACTGGGGACCGATGTACGGCCCGCAGGCGATCAGTGAGCAGGCGCTGGCCGAGCAAGCCACCAAACATGTGCCGGCCGGATCGGTAATTATCGGCGATCGGAATTTCGGCATCTTTTCGGTGGCGTATCACGCCCAGGTGCAAGGCCATGGGGCCATTATCCGCTTGACCAAGGTGCGGGCGCGAAAACTAGCCGGAGGGGAGATTTCCTGCGCCATGGATCGGGCCCTACCATGGCACACCAGCCGGTGGGATGGGAAAAAGAATCGGACTTGGCCGGCCGACGCCAGCGTGGCGGGACGGCTGATCGCCTGGCAGGTCGGGCGCGGCAAGCACAAACAGTGGTTATACTTGTTCACCACCCTGACGCTGCCGGCTGAAGAGATCGTGGCCCTGTACGGCAAACGCTGGCACATCGAGACCGATCTGCGCAGCCTCAAGCGGACGGTGCGGCTGCAACACCTGCCGGTGTACTCCGGCGACATGGCGGAAAAGGAACTCTTGGTCGCGGTGCTGGCTTATAACCTGGTTCGAGCGATCATGTACCTGGCGGCGGAGCGATTCGGAGGCGACCCGCGGCAGTTGAGTTTCACCTATGCCTGCAATACCGTGCTGGACGGGTATCCCAAAATCCTGGCGGCGCACGGGGCCGAACAACAGGAACAAGAATTGGACGGCATCATTGATCTGGTCGCCCGATGCAAACTCCCCCGCCGCACCGAACGCCGATCCTATCCCAGGGGTGTTTGGAGCCGTGGCTTCCGGTTCCCTATCAGAAAAGCAGGGGAAAACTAAGTGGCATTGGGTTGTCAACCTGCGGCGGACTGTAAGTCCGCATGGGCGGTTTCCGCAAAAGGCCGCCCAGGCGGAGTGCGGGCGCCCCCGGGACGGGGCCGCAGGATGCCATCCTGCCCCACAAGCGCGCGCTGGCTCCTCTGCTATGCTGGGTTGCAACGCGAGGAGTCCCATGAACTGGAGCGCGATCGCCGCCGTCTTTCTGGCACTGGCAGTGGGTCTGGGCGCGTTCGGCGCGCACGGCCTGAGAGACCGCCTGGACGAGTACCACATGGGCCTGTGGGAAAAGGCCGTCTTCTACCATTTCGTTCACGCGCTGGGCATGCTGATCGTCTCCCTGATCCCGCGCTCGGGCGCGCTCGCGAAATCCGGCGCGGAGTGGGTGTGCTGGCTGCTGCTGGCGGGCATCCTGATTTTCTCGGGCAGCCTCTACGTGCTGGCGTGGAGCGGCGTGCGCACGCTGGGGGCGATCACGCCCATCGGCGGCGCGGCGTTCATTCTGGCATGGCTGCTGCTGGCGTGGAAACTGGCGAGGCCCTAACCGGCGCGGGTCCGGTGGTACGCTCAAAGTTCATGCCTCACGATGAGTTCGACCTGGCGGCGGCGGCGCGCCAGGAGATGATCGACCGGGGGTTCGAACCCGACTTTCCGCCCGAGGTCCAGCGTCAACTGGAAACTCTCGATGCGCGCCCGCCCGCGGGATTGCGGGATCTCACGGCGCTTGCCTGGTCGTCAATCGACAACGACGACTCGCGCGATCTGGACCAGATCGAATGGGCGGAGCGCACGCCCGGCGGCATTCGCGTGCTGGTGGGCGTGGCCGATGTGGATTCGGTGGCGGCCAAGGGGACGCCCATCGATCTGCACGCGCAGCGCGAGACCACCACGGTTTACACCGGCATCCGCACGTTTCCCATGCTGCCCGAGCGGCTCTCGACGGATGTCACGTCGCTCAACGAAGGGCAGGACCGCGCCGCCGTGGTGATCGAGATGCTGGTTGCGGGCGATGGCTCCATCGCCGCCGAGAGCGTGTACCGGGCGCTGGTGCGCAACCGCGCGCAGCTCACCTACAGCGCGGTGGGCGCGTGGCTGGAGGGCACGGCCGCGGCGCCGGCCAAGGTGGCGGCGATGGAGGGTCTGGACGCCCAGATCAAGCTTCAGGACGAAGCCGCCGTGGCCATGCGCGAGGCGCGGCACAAGCTGGGCGCGCTGACGTTCGACCGGGAGGAACTCCAGGCCGTCATCGCCGACGGCAACGTCAAGAGCGTGGGGGCGCGCCAATCCAACCGCGCCGCGCACCTGATCGAGGACTTCATGATCGGCGCCAACGAAGTGATGGCGCGCACGCTGCGCGCCGCCGGAGTTTCCTCCATCCGGCGGGTGGTGAAGGCGCCGGAGCGCTGGGCGCGCATCGTGGAACTGGCTGCGCGCTACGGCGAAAAGCTGCCGGCCGAGCCCGACGCCGGCGCGCTCAACGCGTGCCTCATGCGCCGCAAGGATGCCGATCCGGTGCACTACCCCGATGTCTCGCTTGCGGTGCTGAAACTCATGGGGCCGGGCGAGTATGTCCTGATGCGGCCGGGCGGGGAAGCGCAGGGGCATTTCGGACTGGCGGCGCACGATTACACCCACTCCACCGCGCCCAACCGCCGTTTTGCCGACCTGGTGACGCAGCGGCTGCTGAAGGCCCGGCACGCTTCCGCGCCGTACACCGACGCGGAGCTGGACGCCATCGCCCACGCCTGCACGCTGAAGGAAGACGCCGCGCGCAAAGTGGAGCGCGACATGAACAAGCGCCTGGCCGCCGCCGCGCTGCAACACCGCGTGGGCCAGAGCTTCTCCGCGGTGGTCACCGGGGTGACGCCGAAGGGCGTCTTCGTGCGCGTGCTCGACCCGCCGGTGGAAGGCCGGTTGATGCGCGGCGAGCAGGGGCTGGACGTGGGCGACCGGCTGCGCGTCTCGCTGCTGGGGGCCGATCCGCGCCGCGGCTTCATCGATTTCGGGAGGATCTCATGACGCCATTTTTCCGCCACACGCTGGCCACGCTGGCCTACCGCGCCGGCAAAGCGCTGCGCGGCGCGCCGCCGGAATTCGCCGCGTATCGCGCCGACGCCACGTCGCGAACGCCGGTCGAAATCCTGGCCCACATGGGCGACCTGTTCGACTGGGCCCTGTCGATCGCCAACGGAAGCCAGGCCTGGCACGACTCGGCGCCGCTCCCCTGGGAGCGGGAGGTGGCGCGCTTCTTCGCCGCCCTGGCGGCGTTCGACCAGCGCGTGGCGGCATCGCCGATCGAGGCTTCGATGGAACGGCTCTTTCAGGGGCCGGTCGCCGATGCGCTGACGCACGTGGGCCAAATCGCCATGTTGCGCCGCATGGCCGGATGCGCCTTCCGCGGCGAGAACTACTTCGTGGCGGACATCGCCGTGGGCCGGGTGGGCATGGAGCAATCCGCTCCTCGCATCGAGTTCCGATGAAAACCTGGGGACAGACGGAACGTTCACCGGGTTTTCTGAGAACCTGCGCCGCTAGGGTCGCATTTGGCTTGCCGGCCATGGGTTTGCGAGCCTTTGCGGCGGGCTGCTCCCCCAGTGTCGCGGTTCCCAACAGGACCGCGACCGTGAGCGAGCGGCCCGGCAGCGGCACGGAGCGTTGCATTCATGGCACTTACTTCCGAAACCTGTCCGGAAACCGGGGAACGTTCCGTCTGTCCCCGGGTTTTTTGTTGTTGCTGGCGTGGCCGCTGGTGGCGCAGCAGGAGGTCCGGTACGAGATCCGGCTCCCCAACGCGGTGCATCACGAGGCCGAAATCCGCGCCACGTTCTGCGGCGTTTCCCAGCCGGTGCTCGAAGTGCTGATGAGCCGGTCCTCACCGGGGCGCTACGTGCTCCACGAGTTCGCCAAAAACGTCTCGGGCTTCAGGGCCTCGGACGGCCAGGGCCACGCCCTGGAGGTGTCCCGCCCGTCGCCCTACCAGTGGAACGTGGCCGGGCACAAGGGCGTCGTGGTGGTCGAGTACGCCATCTTCGGCGACCGCGCCGACGGCACCTACGCGGGCATCGACTCCACTCACGCACGCATCAATCCGCCGGCTGCGTTCGTCTGGGCGCACGGCTTCGAGAACAGCCCCGTCGCGCTGACTATCGCCCTGCCCGAGGGAAGCGGCTGGACGGTCGCCACTCAACTGGCGCACCGCGCCGACGGCGCCTGGACCGCGCCCAACATGGACCGCCTGATGGACGCGCCGCTCGAGATCGGCCACCACGCCGAGATCGAGTGGACGGCCGGCGGCGAACGCTTCCGTCTGGCGCTGCATCACCACGGCACGGACGAAGAGGCTGCCGCGTTCGCCCGCGTCTGCGCTGCGGTCACCGTCGAGGAAGAGGGCATCTTCGGCGCATTTCCCAGGTTCGATGACGGCGTCTACACCTTCCTGGTGGATTTTCTGCCGTATGTCGACGGCGACGGCATGGAGCATCGCGACTCCACGTCTATCACGGATCCGCGCGACCTGCGCTCGGCCGGCGTGGATGCCGCCGAGATGGCCGCCCACGAGTTCTTCCACTCCTGGAACGTGAAGCGCATCCGGCCGCGGTCGCTCGAACCCTTCGACTACGAGCGCGCCAACATGTCCGGCGAGCTGTGGTTCGCCGAGGGCTTCACGAACTACTACGGCATCCTCACGCTGAAGCGGGCCGGCCTGGAGCACCTCGACCGCTTCAACCGCTCGATGGCCGGCGCCGTCACCAGGGTGCTCACCGCGCCCGGCCGGCTGGTCTCGAATGCCATCGACATGAGCCGCCAGGCGCCCTTCACGGACGGTTCCGGCCCATCCATCGACCCCGTCAACGCCGCCAACAACTACATCTCCTACTACACTTACGGCCAGGCGCTGGCGCTGGGCATCGACCTCGCCATCCGCGCGGGCTTCCCCGGCAAGTCGCTGGACGACTGGATGCGGCAGATGTGGCGCGAGCATCCCGACATCGACAGACCTTACACCCTCGACGACCTGGAGCGGACGCTGGCCACCGCCACCGGCAGCCGCGACTTCGCCGCCGAAATCTTCCGCCGCCACATTTACGGCAGGGAGCCGATGGATTACGAGGCCCTGTTGGCGAACGCCGGATTGCTGTTGGAGAAGGGCGGCGGCCGCACGCGCGTGTGGCTCGGCGCGCCCTCCGCCAGCTTCTCGGGCCGCGGCATGACCCTGAACGGGCCGGCGTTGCGCGGTTCGCCGCTGTACGACGCGGGGCTCGACCGCGGCGACCGTATCGTGGAGTGGGACGGGCGCCCGGCCAAGACCCAGGCGAAGCTGGACGCCATCCTGGCGCGATACAAGCCCGGCGACAGACTCCGCGTACGCGTGGAAACGCGCGCCGGCCGGAAGGATGTGGACCTGGTGCTGGGGGCGCCGCCCGCATTGCGGATCGTCTCCTACGAGTCGGCGGGCCGCCCGTTAACCCGCGAGATGGCCGCATTCCGCGAGTCGTGGCTCTCGTCGAAAGCCGTTCACCCCGTGCCGAAGCCCGCTCAGGCCGCCGCCACACCCACGAACGAGTAATTCCGTCCGGCGCTTTCCCGGTCGCGGCGAAAGGAATGAAATTCCTCGCTCAGGCACCGGGTGCAGAGGTTCGCCACGTAGATGCGCGCAGCGGGAATTCCGTGCGCCTGCAGTTGGCGGCGGTTGGCCTCGGCCAGGTCGATGTGCGCGCGGCCGGCGGCGCCGAAGTGGGCGGCCACCTCCGGGCCCACCTCGTAACAGCATTTGCCGATGCCGGGACCGATGGCCGCGTGCAGGTCTTCCGCACGCGTGCCGAACTCGCGAGCCATCGCTTCCAACGCCCGCGCGGCAATCTCCGCCACGGTTCCGCGCCAGCCGGCGTGTACGGCCGCCACGGCGCGGTTTCGCGCGTCGGCCAGCAGGATTGGGACGCAGTCGGCCGTCCGCACGGCCACCACCGCGCCTGGCGTCCGCTCGGTCAGCGCATCGCCCTGGCCAAGGTTGCCTGCGCGGCCGCACGCCGCCACCGGCGTCGCCGAGTGGATCTGCTGCAGCATGGCCAGGTTGGGGAACATGGCGGGAACATCGGCATGGCGCGTGCCGAACCCATGCACCAGCCAGGGGAGCGAATCGAAGGCGGCGGCGCGGTAGATGTGACGCGGGTCGCGGTAGAACACGCCGGTTACGCGGGGTTCTGGATCTGCGCGATCCGGACCTGCTTCTTGAATTCCTCCAGCATGGATTCGTCCAGCCGGACTTCGGTGGGGCGCTTCACCAGCGTGGTCATGCCGTCGATCTTGTCCTGGAGTTTCATCAGCGCGTAGAACAGGTTCTCGGGCCGCGGCGGGCAGCCCGTGCAGTACACGTCCACGGGAACGATCTTGTCGACGCCCTGCAACACCGAATAGGTATTGAACGGCCCGCCGACGCTGGAACACGCGCCCATGGAGATGCACCATTTCGGATCGGGCATCTGGTCCCAGATGCGCTTCAGCACCGGCGCCATTTTGAGCGTGACCGTGCCGGCGACGATCATGAGGTCGCTCTGCCGCGGGCTGGGACGAAACACCTCCGCGCCGAAACGCGCGATGTCGAAGCGCGAGGTGCTGGAGGCGATCATCTCGATGGCGCAGCAGGCCAACCCGAAGGTGAGCGGCCACAGCGAGGACTGGCGCGCCCAGTTGAACACGTAATCCACCGAAGTGGCGATCACGTTCTTTTCGAACTGGTTCTGCAAAAGCGAAGACACCGGAACGTCTCTCCTTGCGAGGGCTCTCCTACAATCGGAATTGTATCACGCGGGGCGCGGCCTGCTCTGCTATACTGCCCGCCATGGAACGACACATTGCCGCCTTCCTTGGGACCGCGCTGCTGGCGGCCATGGCCGCCCGCGCCGCCGGCCCACCCACCGTCGCCGACGTATACGACGGACCGATCGCCAACATCGAACGCGATCTGGTTCCCCTAGTGGAGGCCATGCCCGCCGGCAAGTTCTCCTTCGCGCCCACCAACGGGCAATTCAAGGGCGTGCGCACGTTCGCCGAACAGGCTCGGCACGTGGCCAGGAACGTCTACGTGGTTTCCGCCGCGGCACTCGGCGAGAAGCCTCCCGTGGATGTCGGCCCCACCGAGAACGGTCCGGCTTCGGTCGAAAGCAAGGAGCAGATCGTGCAATACCTGAAAGGAGCCTTTGTGTACGCCCACAAAGCGGCGCAGAGCCTGACCGCGGCGAACCAGATGGACCCGATGAGATCGCCATGGGGCGACGGCCAGATTTCCAGGGGCTCCCTGGTCTCGATAGCCGCCTGGCACAGCTACGATCACTACGGCCAGATGGTGGTATATGCCCGCATGAACGGCATCGTGCCGCCGTCCAGCCGGTAAGAGCGCCTAGGTCAACTCGCCGACCTTGCGCAGATCGAGCTGCAGGTCGCCTTCCGGGCCGACGGAGAAGGCCGGCGCGAAGCCGCGCTGCCAGAGAATCTCGTCGAAGCGGTAGGAGTGGCGCGCCACCACGGTTTGGCTGAAGGTGTCGTCGTAGGCCTTGATGACGATCAGCACCTCGGCCTGCAGCCGCCGCAGGTCCTCGCCGGTGAATCCCGCAAGCGGGCTCCCCTCGCCGATGGGATGCACCACGGTCCAGGTGAGCGGCAGGAAGACCACCTTGTCGCGTTCGAGCGGCAGTTGCTTGTAAGCGCGCTGCGGCCGCCCGTCGCGGATTTCCACGGTCATGAGCATGACCCGCGCCTCGATATCCATCAGGTCGTTGGCGCGGCGGTTGACCACGCGAAACTCGAGGGCCGTGCCGCTGCGATACGGGCTCACCAGCATCCGCTCGCTGAAAGCGATACGCGCCGAGGGCCGCGAGACCCGGCCGAACAGCAGGCCGGTAGCCACCGCGAAACCCAGCACGCCCACCAGGGCTTCCAGAACGGACACCGCATTGGCGGCCGGTCCACTGGGCCAGATGTTGCCGTAGCCCACGGTGGTGAGCGTGTGGGCGCTGAAGAAGAAGTCGTTCAGGAAGCGGCCGAATTCGGTGGGCGCGTCGGCGCCTTGCAGGTGGCCGCGGCCGAGGCAGAAATAGACCGCCGCGAAGAGCGAGTTGGCCACCGTGTAACCCAGCAGCAGCGTCAGCAGGAACTTGATCCAACCCATGCTGATGAGGTGCAGGTACGGGTGGAAGTCGCGCAAGACGGTGCCGTGGCGGTGCACGTTGAAGCTTCCGTCGGGATTCATCATGCGCCGCACGGGCGCGGTGAACTGTTCGGTGAGGCCGGGATCGAATTGCGGGTTCGGCATTCTCCGATGATGCCAGAGACGCCGCCCGTCCGCTCAGCCCAGCCAGTTGCGCAGCAGGGCTTCGGGGCTCCCCGCCAGGTCGAGCGTCTCCGTGCGCGTCTCCGCGGCGCCCTCGAGGTACGCCGCCACAATGCCGGACGCCGTGGGGCGCAGTTCCAGCCGCCGCCCGCGCGCCTCCAGGCGCAGCGTGGACCCCAGCCACGCAATATGAACCTTGACGCGCAGCGAGAAGCCCACGCGCGCCGCCTGCACCAGCAATCCGGCGGTGAACGGCGACTGCTTCAGCTTCTCGGCCCACGGCGCGGCGGCCTGTGCGGCGGCGCGATCCCGTTCGCGCGAGCGCGCCTGCCGCTGGGCCGCTTCCCGGCCCTCCTGGGCGGATTCCAGGCTTTTGAGGTTGTTCTCCAGGTTGTCGAGAAAACTCATGTCCTTCCAGGATACGATGGAGCAAATGCCAGAACCCGCGCCGCGGCGGCTCGCCGATCTCCACTCCATCCTGCTTCGCCACCACAAGAGCCTGCTCGAAAGCGAGCGGGCGGTTTACGAACGCGATGTGGCCCGCATCGCGTCCACCGGGCAGTATCTCAATCTGGTGATGAACGATCCCTGGTTCGCCTGGCTGCGCGAGCTTTCGCAGTTCATCGTCCTGGTTGACGAGGCCAGGGATTCCAGGAACCAGCCCACGGACGGCGTGGCGAACCGGCTGGTTCTCGAAGCGTGCCTGCTGTTGACGCCCGATGAAGCCGGCCAGGGGTTCGCCCGCCGCTATTTCGAAGTCTTGCAGCGCGATCCGGAAGCGGTGCTGGCCCATCGCGACGCGATGGCGGCGCTGGAAAAGGTATAAGTCAGCCCTGCCCGCCAGCCCCGATTACGACTGCTTGCGAGCCGCCCGCCGTGCCATGACCAGCAGGAAGGCTCCAAAAACCAGCATGGAGATGCCGGAGTACAGGTTGATGTTGATGTCGGTCAACGGTGCGCGCATATCCGGCGCGAAGACACCCAGCCCCGTCAGAATCACGCCAAGTATCGCGAAGAACAAGCCCGAAGGCAATCTGAGATCCATATTATGCCAACCAGATGTTGATGACGATCACCAGGACCGCAACGAAAACCGCCAGCGGAGCGGGGCGCTGATACCAGCGGGCGCCCTCGTCGTGCTTGATCTTCGTGAGGCCGTACACTAAACCTTCCATTTCCTTGTCCGGGCGCGGAGCGGTCACCAGGCTCACCACGATCGTCACCACGAAGCAGGTGGTGAAAGCGGCCAGCGCGATCCAGAAGTTCTGCACCATCTGCGAGCCGAAATGATGGACGGGGCTGATCCAGCCGCCCTTGTGTTCGGCGGTGGTGAGCCCGAAGGTCAGGATGGCCGCGACCGTGCTGCTTACCAGGCCGGAGAAAGCCCCGTGCGCGGTGGCCCGTTTCCAGAACATGCCCAGCAGGAAGGTGGCGAACAGGGGCGCGTTCACGAAGGCGAAGACAAACTGGAGCAGGTCCATGATGTTGTTGTAGTGCTTGCAGACGTAGGCCGCCAGGATCGAGAGCGCCACGCCGACGATGGTGGTCATGCGGCCCACCATCAGATAGTGACTGTCGGGCGCGTTCTTGCGGAAGTAGCTCTGGTAAATGTCGTAGGTGAACACGGTGTTGAATGCCGTGACATTGCCGGCCATCCCGGACATGAACGAAGCCATCAGCCCGGTGAGGCCCACGCCCAGAATGCCGGCCGGATAGAACTTCGCCATCAGGGTGGTGAGCACCTGGTCGTAGTCCCCGACCATGACGCCGTTGGAAAGCTTCATCGGCAGGTCGTAAAGGTGTCCGCCGCCAACGCCCGTCATCTTCGCCAGGGCCACAGCGGCGATGCCGGGCAGAATCACGATGAAGGGCATGAACATTTTCGGAATGGTGGCGATCAGCGGAGTGCGCCGCGCGGCGGACATGTTCTCAGCCGCCATGGCGCGTTGCACAACCAGGAAGTTGGTACACCAGTAGCCGAAGCTCATCACGAACCCGAGCCCGGCAATCATGCCGAACAGTTCCACCCCCATGGGATTCTCGCTGGCGTGTCCCATGTACTTCCAGGTGTGAGTCATGTTGGCGGGCAGGCGCGCCACGATCCCCTGCCATCCGCCCGCCTTGGCGCAAGCCAGAATGGCCAGGGGCGCGAACCCGGCCACGATGAGGAAGAACTGCAGCACCTCATTGTAAATGGCGCTGGTGAGGCCGCCCAGGTAGGTATAGGCGAGCACAATGGCCGCCGACGCCAGCACGCTCACGTCGAAATTCCAGCCCAATACCAGGTGCAGCAGCAGGCCCAAGGCGTACATGGAGATGCCCGAGGAGAAGACGGTCATCACCGCGAACATGATGGCGTTGAAGCCGCGCGTCTTCTCGTCGAAGCGCAGCTTGAGAAACTCCGGCACCGAGCGGGCCTTGCTGCCGTAATAGAAGGGCATCATAAAAATGCCCATGAAGATCATGGCGGGGATAGCGCCCAGCCAATAGAAGTGGCAGGTCATGATGCCATACTTGGCCCCCGAAGCGGCCATGCCGACCAATTCCTGCGCGCCCAGGTTGGCCGCGATGAAGGCAAGGCTCGTGATCCAGACCGGGACCGACCGTCCCGAAAGCAGGAAATCTCCGCTCGTGGAAACCCTCTTGCGCAGCACCCAGCCGATGCCGATCACGAAGGCGAAGTAGGCAAGCAGAATGACGTAGTCTACGGCAGCAAGTTTCAAGGGAAGTCCTCTCCGCTTCTACGAATTTCAAATTTGGAACACCTGAGTTTACCACAGGGAATTGGCGGCCAAGCTGGCTCTTTCGGGCGATAATACCAGGGATGCTCCCCGAGATGGCCGGCGCCCTGGCGACGGCGGTGTGGCTCTACGTGCTGTTCGCGCGCGGAGGCTTCTGGCGCGAGTTCCGCCGGGCGGCGCGCGAGCCGGAGGCCCCGGTGGCGGCCCCGCCGCGGGTTGCCGTGGTCATTCCCGCCCGCAACGAGGCGTGCGGCATCGGCCTGGCGCTGGAGTCGCTAGCCTGCCAGAAGCCCTTGCACATCGTGGTGGTGGACGACGGGAGCGACGACGGCACCGCCGGCGCCGCCCGCGAGGCTGCTCCCGCCGCCCTTCTCACCGTCATCGCGGGCGAACCGCTGCCCGCCGGCTGGACCGGGAAACTCTGGGCCGTCGACCAGGGCGTCCGCCACGCCGCGCGCTTCGAGCCCGAATACCTGCTGCTCACCGATGCCGATATCGTGCACGCGCCCGCCACGCTGGCCGCGCTGGTGGGCCGGGCGCAATCCGGCGGATACGACCTGGTCTCCTACATGGCCACGCTGCACTGCCGCACCCTGGCCGAGCGCGCCCTGGTTCCGGCGTTCGTGTACTTCTTCCTGGCGTTGTACCCGCCGGCCTGGATCCGCGATCCGCGCCGCCGGACGGCGGGAGCCGCGGGCGGCTGCATGCTCATCCGCCGCGAGGCGTTACAGCGGATCGGCGGCATCGCCTCCATTCGCGGCGAGCTGATCGACGACTGCGCGCTGGCACGCGCCGTGAAACAGTCGGGCGGCCGCGTCTGGCTGGGCTTGAGCGCGGGCACGCGCAGCATCCGGGAGTACGCCACATTCGCCGGGGTTGAAAGCACGATCGCGCGCACGGCCTTCACCCAGTTGCGGCATTCCGCCGTGCTGCTGGCGGGCACGGTGGCGGCGCTGGGCGTCACCTATCTGCTCGGTCCCGCGCTGGCGCTGGCCGCCCCGCCACGCGCGGCCGCGCTTGGCGGGGCGGCGTGGCTGCTGATGTCGGCCAGTTATTTGCCCGCCCTGCGCTTCTACCGACGATCCATCTGCTGGGCGCCGCTGCTGCCCGCCATCGCGATCTTTTACGCCTGGGCGACCCTCCACTCCGCGATCGACTCCTGGCGCGGAGCCGGCGGGCGGTGGAAAGGCCGGGCGCAGGACGCACCGGCGCGCGGACGATCCGCAGAATAGTGGCCGCCGTGGAGGCATTGATGTTAGACTCGATACTCTGAATTCAAATCGGTATCTCCAATGACTGAAGCCTTTCGCAAACTATACGGCTCCGCCGAGGGCCTGCGCATTTTCCGCGCGCCGGGGCGCGTCAACCTCATCGGCGAGCATACCGATTACTCCCTGGGCTTCGTCCTTCCGGTGGCGCTGGAACTGGCCACGTACGTGGCCACCGCGCCCAATGGAGACGGCATGTTGCGCATGTATTCCGAGGACCGCCGGGAGATGGGCGAATGGCGCATCGTGGACCTCGCGGGTCTCAAGCCGTCGAAACACTGGACCGATTATCCGCTGGGCGCCGCCCGCGAACTGATGGACGCCGGCTTCCCGCTGGCGCCGGCCAACCTGCTGATCCGCAGCACCGTGCCCGATGGCGGCGGGCTGAGTTCATCGGCCGCTCTGGAAGTGTCCACGGCGCTGGCTCTGCTGCTCGGCCGCGCGCTCGGCAAGATCG
>Ga0209039_10003025_pt1 | contig 13551 bp, 13 predicted proteins | sample BogFormECP12_OM1_FD_188238 | JGI IMG/M metagenome (GOLD analysis project Ga0209039, IMG submission 188238) | Bog forest soil microbial communities from Calvert Island, British Columbia, Canada - ECP12_OM1 (SPAdes) (version 2) | ecosystem: Environmental > Aquatic > Freshwater > Wetlands > Bog ...
TCTTGGCTCATCGCGATTCGTTCCATCCTTCAGCCTTACGGCTGTCAAGAGGAACTTTCTACTTGGCTCAAAGCGGAACTTTTCACTTGGCCGCGACACCTCTCCACGCACAGGTCGCCGGTTTGTCCCCAAAGTGATATTATGTCTATCGCCCTACGACACCACGTTTAGAGGGGAATCAACATGCGGGACAGAGAGGGGATCAGCCGGAGGCGCCTGTTTGACGCCGTTGCCGGGACGTCGCTGGCCATAGCCGCGGCCGCGGCGGCTGAAGCTTCGCCCGCGCCGCAAGAGACGAAAATCGAGCCCATCGCGCCCTTCAAGTACAACATGGAGAGCCGGCCCGGATGGCAGGGCGAAGGCGGTTCGGCCAAGGAAGCCACCGTCGAAGAGTTCCCCATTTCCCAGAGCATCGCCGGCGTTTCCATGCGGCTCAAGCCGGGTGGGATTCGCGAACTGCACTGGCACGCGCTGGCCGCCGAGTGGGCCTACATGATCGAAGGCCGCTGCCGCACCACCGTGGTGATGCCCAACGGTCAAAACGAGATCAGCGAGTTCGGTCCCGGCGATACCTGGTACTTCCCGCGCGGGCACGGCCACGCGCTGCAAGGCATGGGCCCCGGTGAGTGCCACTTCATTCTGGGATTCGACAACGGACACTTCTCCGAGTACGGCACGTTCAGCGTCACCGATTGGATTGCTACGGCGCCCAGGAACGTGGTGGCGCGCACACTGGGGATTCCGGAATCAGCGGTCGGGCAGTTCCCGAAGAAGGAACTTTACATCGGTCCGGGCACGGCGCCGGAACACGCCATCGAACCGCTGCGGGACGCCGCGCTCCAACCCCCGCAATCCTCGCACAAGTACCGGCTTGATATGCAGCCGCCACGCACCTTCGCCGGCGGCCGCGAATTCATTGTTTCGTCGAAGGAGTTTCCGATGCAAACCACGCTCACCGCGGTGCGTATGGATTTGCAGCCGGGCGCGCTGCGCGAGCTGCATTGGCATCCGCATGCCGACGAATGGCAGTTCTATGTGGGCGGCAGCGCGCGTGTCGGCGTCTTCGGTTCCCACGGCCGCACCCGCGTCGAGGAGTTCGGGCCCAACGACGTCGGATTCATCCAGCAGGGTTACGGCCACTACATCGAGCAGATCGGCGACCAGCCGACCGAGATCGTCATCTTGTTCAACAGCGGCGTCTACGAGGAGATTTCCCTGGCAAACTGGCTCGGCGGAAATCCGGTGTCGCTGCTGGAAACGAACTTTGGCATCACTAAGAGTCTGATTGACCAGTTGCCGAAGCGTGAGAGCGGTATTCTCGCGCGCAAGGCGTAAGGAGTGACCATGCAAACACGGCGAACGTTTCTGAAGGCCGGCGCGGTTGTGGCGGCCTTGGGATTTGACCTCAGGCCGGTCTATGCGCAAGCGCGCGAGTTGAAGATCTCGCGCACCACCGAGACGCGCTCGACTTGTCCGTATTGCTCGGTGAGCTGCGGCGTGATCATCCATACGCTCGGCGACCGGGCGAAGAATGTGACGCCCCAGGTGGTGCACGTCGAAGGCGATCCGGATCATCCGATCAATCGCGGCACGCTGTGTCCCAAGGGTTCTTCGCTCCAGCAGGACATCGTAAATCCGCGGCGCCTGCTCAAGCCGCAAGTGCGCCGGCCGGGTTCGGATCACTGGGAGGACATCTCGTGGGAGGCCGCCTATGACGAAATCGCGCACTGGGTGAAGAAGACCCGCGATGATACGTTTGTCGCCCAGGATGCGCAGGGCCGCACGGTGAATCGCTGCGAAGGCATCGCCTGGACCGGCGGCTGCACCGATACCAACGAGTTCAATTATCTGGTGGTCAAGAGCATGCGCAGCCTGGGGGTCTGCTACCTGGAAAACCAGGCCCGTGTTTGACACGGACCCACGGTCTCCAGTTTGGGGCCCACGTTCGGTCGCGGTGCGATGACTAATGGCTGGATCGACATCAAGAACACCGACATGATGTTGATCATGGGTGGCAATCCGGCGGAAAACCACCCGTGTGGCTTCAAATGGCCTGTCGAAGCCAAGCGCCAGCGCAACGCCAAGATGATTGTGGTGGATCCGCGCTTCACGCGCACGGCTGCGGTGGCGGATCTGTTCCTGCAGATCCGCCCCGGATCGGACATCGCGTTTCTCGGCGGCATGATTCGCTACGCCATCGAGAATAACCGCATCGCGCGCGAGTACCTGGTCAACTACACCAACGCGGCGTTTCTGATCAAAGAAGGTTTCAAGCTGCCGGAAGACGGGCTGTTCTCCGGCTTCGATGCGGCGGCGGGCGCATACGACCGCTCCACCTGGGCCTACGATGAGACTCGGCCGGGCGAGGCCGCCAACGATCTCTCGCTCGAGCATCCGCGTTCGGTCTTCCAGCTCTTGAAGCGGCAGTACTCGCGCTATACGCCGGAAATGGTGGAGCGCATCACCGGTATTCCGCAGGCGCAGTTCCTCAAGGCCGCCGACCTGTTCACGTCCATCCGGAAAGACGGCGACATGAAGAAAGCGGCGACCGTCATTTACGCGGTCGGCTGGACGCAGCACAGCTCCGGCACCCAGATCATCCGCACGGCGGCGATTCTGCAACTCATGCTGGGCAACGTAGGGCGCGCCGGCGGCGGCGTAAACGCGCTGCGCGGCCACTCCAACATCCAGGGCGCCACCGACATGGCCGGTGTGTTCGACCTGTTGCCGGGTTATCTCAAGATCCCCGCGGTGGCGGACACCGATCTCAAAGCATACCTGGCTCGCACCACGCCCACAGGCGCGAAACCCTCGAAATGGGATTCGATGAATTACTGGGCGAACACGCCGAAGTTCGCGGTGTCGTTCCTGAAGGCGCTATACGGAGATGCGGCCAAGAAAGAGAACGACTGGGCCTTCCACTATCTGCCGAAGATCGACCGCAAGTACTCGTGGACCGAGATCTGGGACGACATGTATGCCGGCAAAATCAAGGGCATATTCGCGTTCGGCATGAACGGCGTGGCCATCGGGCCCAACTCCCAGAAGAATATCGACGCGCTGAAAAAATCCGACTGGCTGGTGGTGTGCGAGATCTACCCGGACGAGACCAGCGAGTTCTGGAAATCGCCGGGCGTCACCGCGGATGAGATGAAGAAGATCCCGACCACGGTCTACCGGCTGCCGGGCGCGGGCTTCGCCGAAAAGGATGGCACGTTCGTCAACTCCGCGCGCTGGCTGCAATGGAAGAACATCGCGCTGCCGCCGCCCGGCGAGGCGAGGCTCGATCAGGAAATTCTGGCACGCATCTTTTTGGGTGTGCGCGACCTCTACCGGAAGGAGAGCGGCAAGTTCCCCGACCCGGTGCTCAACCTGACGTGGAACTACACCAATCCGGCCAACCCATCGCTGGCCGAGGTGGCCCGTGAAATCAACGGCCGCGACCTCACCGCCGGGCAGCAGTTGCCGGGCTTCGGTTTGCTGAAAGATGACGGCACCACGTCGTGCGGCAACTGGATTTTCTGCGGATCGTGGCCCGAAGCCGGGCCCATGATGCAGCGGCGCGGCACGGAGGATCCATCCGGCCTGGGGGTCTATCCCAACTGGGCGTGGTCGTGGCCGGCCAACCGGCGCGTGCTCTACAATCGCGCGTCGTGCGATCCGGCGGGCAATCCGTGGGACCCGTCCCGCAAGCAGATCTGGTGGAACGAAGCGCAGCAGAAGTGGCTGGGCATCGACGTGCCGGATTTCAAAGTCGATTCCCCGCCCAAGGACCACATGGGGCCGTTCATCATGAACCCGGAAGGCGTCGGGCGCATCTTCGCGCCGCTGGCGGCCTTCACCGATGGACCATTCCCGGAGCACTATGAGCCGGTCGAGAGCCCCATCGATAATCCCCTGCATCCCCAGCAATCGAAGAATCCGGTGAGCAAGCGGTTCCACAGCAATATGGACAAATTCGGCTCGCCGGCCGAGGGCTACAACATCATCTGCACCACGTTCCGCCTTACCGAGCACTATCACTACTGGACGAAAAACAACCAGATGAACGTGGAGCTTGTGCCGGAGCCGTTTGTCGAAATGCCGGCCGAGCTGGCCGACGATCTGGGCCTGCGCGGCGGCGAGAAAGTCAAGGTGACCAGCGCCCGCGGCCACTATATCGCCAAGGCCATGGTGACGCGCCGCATCAAACCCATGCAGGTCGACGGCAAGAAGATCTACCAGATCGGAATTCCGTTTCATTGGGGCTACCGCGGCATCGCGGAAGACGAAGGCAAGACCGCGCTCACGCTGGCCAACCTGCTTTCGCCGGCAGCCATCGATGCGAATGCCTACACGCCGGAATTCAAGGGCTTCCTGGTGAAGGTGGAGAAAATATGAGCTCCAACCTTCGCATCCAAGCCATCTCCGGCCACTCCGGCGCCGCCCCGGGCGCGGGGACACAGCGCGGCGAGCGCGTGGCCAAACTGATCGACACCACAACCTGCATCGGTTGCAAAGCGTGCGAAGTGGCGTGCCTGGAATGGAACGACCTGCCATTCCGCGAGACGGTTTTCGACAACACCTACCAGACCATGCCGGAGACGGCGTGGAATTATTGGAACCTGATCCAATTCCGCGAGCACGTCCGCCCGGACGGCACGCTCGAATGGCTGATGCGCAAGGACCAGTGCATGCACTGCGCCGAGCCCGGTTGCCTCGAGGCGTGTCCGGCCGATGGCGCGATCGTGCAATACGAGAACGGCATCGTGGACTTTCAGCAGCAACACTGCATCGGTTGCCAGTATTGCGTCGCGGGCTGCCCGTTCAACATCCCGAAATTCAACCCGGCCACCAAGAAGATGTTCAAGTGCACGCTGTGCACCGACCGCGTCTCGCAGGGTCTGGAGCCGGCGTGCATCAAGGCGTGCCCCACGGGCTGCCTGCACTTCGGCAGCAAGGATGACATGATCGCTTTGGCTGAATCGCGGGCCACGCAATTGCGCGATCACAGCGGGTATGAGCGCGCGGGAGTGTACGATCCGCAAGGCGTGGGCGGCACCAGCGTGATCTACGTGCTGCACGACGCCACCAATCCCGAAGCCTACGGCGGCCTGCCGAAGAATCCGCGCGTGCCGCTCAGCGTGAAGCTGTGGAAGGGTCCGCTGAAGTGGCTGGGGAACCTGGCGATGGTCGGCGGCCTGCTGGGCGTCACGCTGCACTACCTGCGCTTCGGACCCAAGCAGGTAATCGAAAAGGAGACAGACCGCGCATGATCCTGCGTTACACACTGCTCGAGCGCTCCATTCACTGGCTGGCCGCGCTGACCTACATGTACGCGATGGCCACCGGCCTCGCATTCTATTCGCCGCATCTCTACTGGATCGCGGAAATGCTGGGCGGCCCGCCGACTTCGCGCTATTGGCATCCGTGGGTGGCGCTGGTATTCGTCGCGGCTCTCGCGTGGATGCTGCGCGCCTGGCTCCCGGACATGCGCATCACGGCCGCCGACCGCGTCTGGGGCCGCGACGTGAAGTACTACATCCGCAATGAAGACGAAAAACTGCCTCCCGTCGACCGCTTCAACGTCGGCCAGAAATACTTCTTCTGGGTGATGCTGTTCGCCGCTCTGGTGTTGCTGGTGACGGGTGTCTGCATGTGGTTCCCGGCGAGTCTGCCGCTCGAGCTGCGTCCGGTGATGATCTTGCTCCATGTGTCGGCGGCGCTGATCACCATAGGCGCGTTCATCATTCACGTGTACATGGGAACCGCGATGGTGCGGGGAGGGTTTACGTCGATCATCCGCGGCGGGGTTTCGCCGGCATGGGCCAGGGCTAATCACCGCTTGTGGTACAACCGGGTCACGGGCAAATGAATCGCTGGCAGCGGCGGATTGAGCGCGCCCAGGAACTGGCGCGCGCCTCTCCGGCACACCGGGAACTGCTGAACTTCTACATCGGGATCGCGCGGTTTCAGTCGGCGCCGCCGTACAGGCTGGAAACGCTGATGGAATTGATCGGCCGGACCGCGCCCAGCCCCCTGCTCACGCCGGACGGTCCTGTACACGCGTTCTGCGAGCGTGTCCTCTTGCAGGCGCAATCGGAAGAGCGGGCGCATTCCGCCACCATCCCAGCCGGCGTCCAACCCCAGTGTCCGTTCTGCGGCGAGAAGCCGGTGGCCGCGGTATTGCGTCCGGAAGGCGATGGCGGGAAGCGATTTCTGCTTTGCTCGCAGTGCTTCACCGAATGGGAGTTCCGGCGTTTGCTTTGCCCGAATTGCGGTGAAGAGGATAAGGACAAGCTGCCCGTCTACACCGCCGAAGAATTTCCCCACGTGCGCGTCGAGGCGTGCGACACATGCCATGTGTACTTGAAGGCCATCGATTTGACGAAGAACGGGCTGGCGGTGCCCGAGGTCGATGAGCTAGCGACGGCAGCGCTTGATTTGTGGGCGGGCGAGCACGGATACACGAAACTACAGGCGAACCTGTTTGGGCTATAGGAGACTTCCCCATGACATCGCAAGGGCCTGGGAAAACGGTTATGACACCGGCCACCGTCCGCGTCCCGATCGGCAAAGTGGATGGCCGGATCGTGCGCCGGCAGGAGGACATCCTGGCCGTCGAAGAGCCGCTCGAGATCCGCGTCGGTTCGAGGAGCCTCTCGGTCACCATGCGAACGCCGGGTCATGATTGCGAGCTGGCGGCCGGCTTTCTGTTTGCCGAGGACATCATCGGCAGCGCCAGTCAGATTCAAACGATCTCGAACTCCAGCCCGAATGTCGTGGCCGTGGAGCTCTCGCCGGATGCCAGGATCAAAGACCCGCCCTCGCAGCGGGGATTCGTGATGACGTCCGCCTGCGGGGTCTGTGGAAAAGAATCGCTGGAGGCGCTCGCATCCAATCGCTGTCCGGTTCTTCCGCCGAGCGGCCTCAAAATCGATGCCGGCGCGATTCATCGGCTTCCGCAACAACTGCGCCGGAGGCAGGACGTTTTTGAAAGCACCGGCGGACTCCACGCCGCCGCGCTTTTCAACCCGCAAGGTGAACTGGAGGCTTTGCGCGAAGACGTCGGCCGGCATAACGCGGTAGATAAACTGGTGGGTCAGGCCCTGCTTGGCTTTCGCACTCCGCTGCGCGATTCGGTGATGCTGGTCAGCGGGCGCGCCAGCTTTGAGCTGGTGCAGAAGGCTTTAATGGCGGGCGTCCCGCTGCTGGCGGCGGTCGGCGCCCCTTCGAGCCTGGCGGTCGCCGAAGCCGAGCGGTGCGGGCTGACGTTGATCGGATTCCTCCGCAACGGGAGCTTCAACGTATACAGCGGAATCGGCTGCATCGGCGGCTTGGAGGAACCTCAATGAAACTTCAGGGCAATGCTGTTATCTACTTCACCGTCGCGCGCATTGCGCCCGTCGAGATTCCGCCGTCCACCAGCAGCGTCTGACCGGTGACGTAGCGGCTGCTCTCCGAAGCCAGAAAGACGATCGCGCCGTCCAGATCGTTGGGGTGTCCCGGCCGCTTGAGCGGGATCCGATCGCAAAGGTAGTCCACCCACTGCTGGTTCTCGTAGAGCACGCGGTTCTGCTCGGTCTGAAACCATCCCGGCGCCAGGCAATTCACCGTGATTCCGTGACGCCCCCAGTCATCCGCCAGGCTCATCGTCAACTGCTTCACGCCGCCGCGGCTCGCGCAATAGGGCGCCAGGCCGGCGTAGCCGAATACGGTGGTCACCGACCCTATATTAATGATGCGCCCGTACCCGCGTGGAATCATCTGGCGCGCCATCGCCTGCGCCACAAAGAACGTTCCGCGCAAGTTCGTGTCCAGGACCAGGTTCCAATCCTCCCACGCTACGTCCACCGCCGCCTTGCGAACATTGCAGCCGGCGTTGTTTACCAGGATGTCGATCTTGCCGCAGGCCCGTTCGGCGGCTTCCGCGAACCGCTGGATGCTGGCAAAATCGCGCACGTCCAGTTCGAGCGAAATTGCCTTCCGCCCCAGGCCCTCGATTTCAGCCTGAAAGCCGCGCAACGCTTCCACCCTGCGGCTGGTAATCACCAGGTCCGCGCCGGCGCGGGCCAGCGCGCGTCCGAAGTATTGCCCCAGCCCGCGGCTGGCGCCCGTGATTGCGGCCACCCGGCCGCTCAGGTCGAACCCTTCGTTCATTTGTCCTCCTGTTTCCTTGCCACAGTGAAAACCGCTCCCTCACGGTCGCGGCTCCGATCGGAGTCGCAACTCGCATCGGAGTCACGGCTCCGATCGGAGTCGCAACTCGCATCGGAGCCGCGGCTCGCATCGGAGTCGCGGCTCGCATCGGAGTCGCGGCTCGCATCGGAGTCGCCGGTCGTGTCGGAGTCGCAACTCGTGCTAAGGCTCCACGATCACTTTCATGAGGTTCGGCTCGCGGCGATAGAGCCGGTCAAACCAGCCCGCGGCTTCTTCCAGCGTGGCGCGCGCCGTGATCAAATCGCTCACTCGGATCTCACCGCTCGTCAACAGCTCGATGCACTTGGGGTACTCACCCGCCGACGCGCACGACCCTTGCAGCCTGATCTGCCGCGTCACCACCTCCTGCAGAGGCAGGTCGATCATCGGGGATGTGTTGCCGATCAGCGTCACCGTGCCGCCCTTTCGCGCGCACCGAATCGCCGCTTGAATCGGTTCCGTCGCTCCCACCGCTTCGAGCACCGCGTCCGCGCCGCGTCCCCCCGTGCGCGCCCGAACTTCCGCCGCCACGTCGCAGATCTTGGGATCGAGCGCCGCGTCCGCGCCCGCCCGCCGCGCCAGGTCCAGCCGCGCATCGTCGATGTCCACCGCCATCACGCTCGTGAAGCCGGCCGCCCGCGCCGCCTGAATCGTCAATTGTCCAATCATCCCGCAGCCCATCACTACCACCGTGTCGCCGGCCGTGTGCGGCGTCAGCGCGACCGCGTGAACCGCTATCGACACCGCTTCGATCATCGCCGCATGGTCGAACGGCAGCCCGGCCGGCAGCCGGTAGAGAATGCGCGCCGGCACCGCAACGTACTCCGCAAACGCGCCGTGCCGGCGATAGTCGCCGCAAGAGACGCCCAACACTTCGCGCCGGTCGCACAGGTTGATCTCGCCGCGCCGGCAGTAATAGCACTGGCCGCAACTGATGGTCGAATCGAATGTGACGCGGTCGCCAACCCGCCAGCCCCGCAGGTCCCGGCCGATTGCCTCGATCGTGCCAGCCGCTTCGTGGCCCATCACCAGAGGCGGAATCCTCCGGCCCGTCCGCCCGTCCAGTCCATGCACGTCGCTGCCGCAGATGCCGCACGCGCGCACCCGCACCAGCACGTCGGCCGCCCCAACTTCCGGCACCGCCAGTTCCGTTACCTGCAAGTTCATGTACTCGGTCAGCAGCAACGCCTTCATATTCGCGGTTCAGTCTATCGCTTCGATTCAGTGCAGCTTGGTGAGCACCATGCACGAGTGTGCAAAAGTTGTCCCGTGGAGCTCCGTGGGGATTTGGTCAGCGTTCATCAACGCTTTGACTTCTGGGTTATCATACCATTCATGTCCCCTTCACTCCATATGAATCGGGGCCGCGCCGCATTTCTGGTAGTTGTCCTTGCCGCCTTCGGTTCCGCCCTGCATGGAGAATCACGCCGCGCCATCCTGGTGGGCATCGATAATTACAATCCCGACGCCGCCACCCAGGCCCAACTGCTGCGCAATTTGAAGCCGCCCGCCGTCAAACGCCCGGCGATTGAGGGCGACGCCCGGTACTGGCGATTCGACAACCTGGATGGCGCCGTCAGCGACGTCAACCTCATGAAGGCCGTCCTCCAGAGTCTCGGCTTCCAGGATTTCGTCGTCCTTACCGATCAGGACGCCACCGCCGACGCCATCCTCCAGGCCCTGCAAAAAAACCTGGTCGACGACGCCCAACCCGGCGATTTCCGGCTCTTCTACTATTCCGGCCACGGCAACCACATCAAGAACCTCGCCAGCACCAAACAGCAGCAGGAGGATCAAACCCTGGTTCCCGCCGACAACTGGCGCAATGTCCCCGATATCCGCGACAAGGAAATCTCGCGCATCCTCTTCGCCGCGGCCCGCAAGGGCGTCATCGTCACCTTTATCGCCGATAGCTGCCACAGCGGCTCCCTGGCCCGCGGCGCCTGGAATTCCGGCGGCAAATCCCGCACCAACAGCGGCACTCGCGCCGGCACTCCCGGTGTGACCCTCCATGAGCCCGTCGCCAACGATCCTGCCGACACCGATCCCTCGACCCACCGCCCCATCGATCCCGAAATGCTCGGCGTGCTCACGCTGGCCGCCGCCCAGCCCAATCAGGAAGCCCGCGAAATCCAGACCGAAGGCGGCCCGCACGGCGCTTTCACCTGGGCATTGGCCCAGTCGCTGCGTTACGCCTCCGAACCGGTGGACCGCATTTTCGCCCGCACCATGGCTTCACTCGGCTCGAACGGCGCTCTCCAGCAGCCCGCCATGGGTGGCGCGTCGCGCTTCTCCAAAACCATCTTCGGCCAGGCGCCGGCCGCCGGGGGCGGTCTGACGGTTGTGGTCGATTCCGTCAAAGGCGCCGACATCCATCTGCGCGGCGGAACCGCCCTCGGTCTTTTCCCCAACTGCCGCCTCAAGACGGTCAGCCAGCCGGCCGTGACCGTCGAGATCGCTTCCTCGGAGGGCCTCAGCGGTTCCATCGCCCATGTCGTCGGCCAGGGCGCGGTCAAGCCGGGAGACGTTCTCACGCTCGATCGCTGGGTAGTTCCCGCCAAAGCCGGCCTGCGCGTTTCGATTTCCAAAGCGGCCCCCGCGGCCGCCGTGGCGCGCGCTGCCGCTGAATTTGGAAAGCTGCGCGGCGACTCCACCATCGAGTGGCTCGACGACCCCACCGCCGGCGCGCCCACGCACGTCGTCAGTTGGAACGGTTCGGCCTGGATCCTCGAAACCAGTCCCGCCTCGGCCAATCCCATCATTCTCGGAGCCGAGCCCGCCGCCGCCGACATCAAGCGCTTGCTTCCACCCAAGGCACGCCTGCTGGTGCGTCTGCCGCCCACCACCAGCCTCCTGCCCGCGATTCCGTTGGGCGATGCCGATCATTCCGCCGCTGAAATAACCACCACCCCCGCGGGCGCGCAGTATTGGCTCTGGGGAAAGATCGCCGATACCGGTCCCGTCTACGCCTGGTTACTCCCCGATTCCACCGAGGCCAGTGTGCGCGAGGCCGCCGCCCAGACCAGCCACGCCTCCGGATATCTTCCGCTCCCCATCCGCAGCGATTGGATCAAACTCCCGCCAGACGCCGAAGGCGTCCGCGCCGCCGGCGCCGAGCTCACCAACAAGGCGCTGCTGCTGGCCCGCATCCGCGCCTGGCTTACACTGCAATCGCCGCCCTCCCAGGAGAATTTTCCTTATCATCTGGCTTTCCGCCAGATCGTCGACGGCAAGCTCGGTGAATTCAAGGATGCCGGCGACTTCAAAGAGGGCGAGGAGTATAAACTCTACCTGCGCGCCGACCCCGCTGCCCTGGCCGCTCGCGGCTCGCTCGCGCCGCGCTGGGTCTACGTCTTCGTGATTGACCACTTTGGCGATAGCACGCGCGTGTTTCCCGCGCCCAACCGCGGCAATGAAGGCAACCGCCTGCCTTATGCCCAGGTGGGAAACAAGCCGGATTTCCAACCGCTCATACCGCTCGCCGGCGATTCGCCCGTCGCCGATTTCGGAATCTCCGCGCCCTTCGGTGTGGACAGTTACTTCCTGCTCACCAGCGACAACGCCATCGACAATCCCGAAGTCTTCAACTTCGAGGGAGTGCGCACCGAAACCGGAACCCGCGGCGCATCCGACCCGCTCACCGATCTGCTTTCAAGCACCAGTTCGATGACCCGCGGCATCAATCTGCGCGCGATCCCCGCGCTCTGGTCCATCGAGACCGTCACCCACCGCAGCGTCCCCAAAAACGGCAACAAGTAGCCGCCTCCCGCCCGCATGAACTTGACGGCTGACCGCGAGGCGTCCTGGCTGAAGGCGGCCCGCCTTTTCGGTAAACTGAAATAGCCATGCGGCAGGAAGCGCCCTTCTTCGAAGACAAAGAGCCCACGCTGATCTACATCGCGAAGAAATTGAAGGACGCGCTCCGACTGGAATCCGTCCTCACGGGTGCCGGCGTCGATTACGGCGTCGAGACCGACGAATACCGCGGCGGCTTCATCTTCCAGACCACCCGCATCGGCGCCTTCTTCTACGTGCTTCCCGAAGCCGCCCAGGCGGCCCGCGAGCTCATGCAGCGCAACCGGTTCCGCCCCTACATGGAGCCGGCCGCGCAGCAGTAATCCCGGCGGCCATTGCGCGGATCGTTCAACATTCGCAGCAGCGCATCCACGTTCAGGTTCACCTGCATCACGGTGGCCTGGTCGCGCTCGAACGTCACCAGCAGCATTTTCGTGATGCGTCCCAGATCCCCTAAGTAGATGTAAGCCGATTGGCCCTCACGCCGCGAATGCACGCGCAGCAGCCGGTGCAGATCGCTTTCACCGATCCAGTCCATGAAGCGGTCCAGTTCCTCCTGGTCTTGTTCGTCACCCGGCAGGTTTTCGAACACCGCCAGCTTGAAGCCGGTTGCGCCGCCGGGCCGCACCACCTTGACGAAGAAATTGGCGACGCCCATTAACGGGACGTGCGTCTGCCGCACGCCATACTGGTGCTCGATGGCCTTGACCACGCGGTCGAATTCCCAGTCCGCGCCCCAGCCGGCGCTCGAGATCGCCAGCAATGCCGCCAGCAGCCGCGCCCTCATTTGCCACTCTTCTTTCCGGAGAGATGCACATCCACATCCAGCTTGGGAATGCCGAACTCGCCGCCCAGCTCGCCCAGTTGCGAAGGATCGATGGCGCCGACGATGCTCACCACCGTCAGCTCCTTCGGCTCTGCCGCGATCAGCACGATGCCCGCCAGCTTTCCCTCGCCGCCATCCTTGAAGTAGACATCCACGTTGTCGCCGTCTTTCTCCTTCACTCCCACGATGCGCCCCCATGGAGCCGATTGCACCTGCGCGCGCAGCGCATCCAGGTCCGCCGCCGAATATTCTCCATCGTTGGCGAAGTGGAAGCTGCGCACCGAAATGCTCTCGAGGCCGGATATCAGGTTCCTGGCGCGCGACTGATCTTCGGTCTTGCCGGAAAGGAAACGGCCCGCCAGCCGCAGCATGGCGCCATCGAGCGTGATGTCCACCGATTCGACGGCCTTGGCCGCCAGCTTGCCCAGGTTGACCGGCAGCTTGATTTCCTGGGCCGCCAAGACCGTTACCAGCGACGCCGCCAGGGCGAATCCTGCAAGTCTCATTGTTTCCTCCTGGTCATGAATACGCCCGGGAGAAACGGCAAGAACGCAATTTTTTTGACTTAAGACGGGTTGAGTGGGCGGATAAGGAGTTAGGGGTTAGATGGCGGAAGTCAGGAGTCAGGAGTCAGGAGTCAGAATGAAGACACTTGTGGCGTGAGATTGGGATGGAAAGATGGCGTTGCGGCGGCCGGGGCTCTCGGACTTGTCGCCGGGCGTGTCTCCGGATTCTCTCGGACCCAATTACGG
>Ga0209039_10003026_pt1 | contig 13542 bp, 10 predicted proteins | sample BogFormECP12_OM1_FD_188238 | JGI IMG/M metagenome (GOLD analysis project Ga0209039, IMG submission 188238) | Bog forest soil microbial communities from Calvert Island, British Columbia, Canada - ECP12_OM1 (SPAdes) (version 2) | ecosystem: Environmental > Aquatic > Freshwater > Wetlands > Bog ...
CGCGTACCGGCGACGTCGCACCCCTTGCCTATGAAAACGCATGAATCCGATGCACCTTCAATCGTACCGAGTCCGTCACACGGCGAAGCGGGCGCGTAGCGCGAGCCGGTCCTATCAAGCAGTTCGGCAGTGTTTCGGCTGAAGCACGTGCGGTTCTTCCACGCCACATCCGGATCGCGGCCCGTATGAAGCACACCGCTCACGCCGCCTTTGTCGATGCAGTATGAGGCAAGGGCCGTGGCCAGCCCGCCCGATGATCCATGAAACCGGGCATCCGCACTTGCCGCATATCCTTCCCAAATCTCCAGGATGCTTCCCCAACCCTCGCTAAGTCCCCCTATCTCGCCGCGTGCGGTCTCTTGCACCACCGCGACTCCCGGGCACACCTTCATGCATTCGCCACAGGATTTGCAACTCTCAGTCCTGACACGCGGCCTGATCCCGTCGCTTACAACATCGACGAGCCTGATGTTCCCGTCCGGGCAGGCAACCGCGCAGGCGCCACACCCGATGCAGAGCCGCCAAGATACAACATCACTCACATTGCGAAACACCATCTATCAGATTCTGCCTTCTTTATCCAACACTTAACACCCGACACATAACACGTAACACTGTGGAAACACAAAACACCGTTCTTCAGATCTTCAGTTCTTCGGCAATTTCCTTAAACAGATTCAGCACTCGTTCCCGGACTTCCGGCATCTTTTTCTCAAGCTGTGCCTTGATCGCATCCCGCTCACTCCAGGTCTTGTCTACGACCGCGAGGATTTCTTCCGCGTCCATCGTACGCGGATCGGCAACGTAGGGGTCCATACCCACCGTCTCCATTACCCCGATGAACTTCTTACTGTAAGCAATAGGCACTGTCGGGATGCACTGGGAGATTGCTGCGATACAGGCATGCATTCGCGATCCGAGAAAGAAGTCGCATTGCCCGATGATCCACTTTATTTCGCTCTGGTCATACCGTCCACGCACCACGTGCAGTTTGTCTCCGTACTTCGGCTTCAGCTCCCGGCAAAGTTTTTCGCAAACAGCTGAATCGCTCTCCGAGTTCTCGCCCTCCCCAAACACATGCGGCACCAGCAATACCATCGCTTGTTTCTCGTTTATAAGGTAACTAATCAACCTATCAACCAGTAATCTATAATCCGTCCTTAGCTGGAATTGGTTGTTTTGCGTGTAGCCCCCCATGTAAAGGAGCCCGCTCACGTTCAACCCAATTACCGGTGCAACTCTGTCACGTTCTGGTAGCCCATCCAGATCCATAGTCTCAGGGCGGTGGGCCTCGACCACAAAACCGACGTCATAGCAGAAGCGCAGTTTGCCAGAATCGGAATTCGATTTGCGAAAATCTCGCATCTCAGTCAGCCCGGCATAGTCTCGCGAGTAGACCAGCACGGCCCGTCTTAGAATATACCGCGCCACTGCTCTCGCCAGCCAGCCGCAAAAAGGTCCAAGCGTCTGGGGCAGCAGAACAAGCTGCTTTCCCATCGCCAAAGCAAGGAGTTGGGGCAAGGTAACGTAGAAAAACCTCTCGAGACCATAGATGTCGCTGAAGCTGTCTCCACCGGCGATGGATGCCACCAGGTCTGCCTCATAAAGATGGTTGAGGTAGAAGTTGCGCGCAACCAGCCTGCGCTTGACTCTTGAGAAGGGGACTAATTTCAGCGCGCAGGCTTCTAAAAGCAGGCGAGCTACGTTATTGCGCAGATAAAACTTCTTCGAGAAACGCATGTTTATCAGGTCGGCCGTGATTTGCCGTCCATCCACCATGATACGATACGTCTCCCTTTCTTTCCCGTAATCGAGCAGGCTGAAGGTATTGTCACCCGCATTGTCCGAAAGGGCTTTAACACTTCCGGCAGTCAGGGCGCTTACGCCCATGTTCCCCGTGGCAAATGTCGCCCCTAATAGAGTGATTGACTTACCCTCTTTCGCCAATGTAAGCCTGTTACAGGAAAAGCCAGGACGTCGCTATCGCGCCGCGATCAAACCAGGTATGACTTTGCCTCGTCTATATGCGCTACCACCCTTGACATGGCCTCGTTGAAACCGTCGGTGGTGTATTTGTTCAAGACCAATTTTCTCGCATTCTCTACCATGGAGTGATAGGCCGAGGTTTTGTTGAGCTGCTCGTACTTTTCGATGAACTCGTGACCGCTCCGGAACAGGTGCAGGTGAACTCCATCCTGAAGGTCCAGACCTTCCGCACCTTTTGGCGTTGACAGGATAGGTCTATTTGCGAGCGCAGCTTCGAGGATCTTTATTCTGGTCCCACCACCGGCTAGTAGTGGAACCACAACCGCCTTACAATCTTCGTAAAATGGTTTCAGATTCGGCACATTTGCCCTGAGCTCTATGTTCGAACACTTTTGTTGAATTGACCTCGCGGCCTCGTTCGGCGATTGTCCCACGATTAGCAGGCCTGCATCTGGATACTTTCTCTGCAAATGCGGGTATACTTCGTCGACGAACCACATCAAGCCAGTGACGTTAGGCGCATGAGACAAAGTCCCTACGAAAAGCAACCTATTTGGATTCAGGAATCCATCGCCAAAATCATGTCTAAAAAAGGACTCGCTGGGGTAAACATTAGGAACAACAAAGGCATTATTATTTTGACGATGTCGCGCTATTTTGTGCAAATCCGTCTCCGAGCAAAAAATTGAGGCGCCAAACCGCGCGCATTTTTTTTCATATTGTTTTAGAAGGCGTCTATTAATTGCGCGTATTAGTCTTTTGTCGGGTCGACTGGTAGGATCGAAATAGGTCTCGTAAAGCGATTCCGAGATCAAGTCATCCAGATCCACAATGACCCTGGCAGTATGTCGAGCCTCCCGTCTAAAGAGCCAGCTGCTGTTCACCGCGTACCTCACAAGAACGTACTGGTAATCATTGCGCTCAATTGCAGACAGCAAGACAGCCTCAGAACCAGGCTCGTATTGGCATATTGGATAAGGGAACCCTTTAAGTAGCATACTGGTCCTCGCACCGAAGTGCGCGGGGTAGTCTATCTTCTTTAGCGGGTATTCCTTTCGGAAGGTCTCTCCATCGAGCTCAAGCCTCTTGGTTCCTTCAGTATAGGCAAGATCGACTATGCCGCGTTCCTTAAAGAAGCGGACAAAATTCATGGTTCTTATGCTGGATCCGGCGTTCTCCGGGGATGGATATTGTCCGCACACGATCAGTGTCTTTTTCACGACATCACCGTCAGGGGCTTTGGGCTTGGCGTTTTCAAAACCTTACGGGCTCTCTGGCGAAGAACCTGATCAACCACTGCTAGGAATTTTTTCGCCACTGTTTCAGGTTTGAAGCGCGTAACCAACTCTTCGGAGGGAGCGTACTCACGAAGAGGACCGCTGCGGTAGGCCCAGTAAAGGCGCGCCAAAGCGCCGGACACGGCTTCCTCGTCAAGAAGGTCTACCCGAATAATCCCCTTGTCTGAAGCCATATCGGCAACAGTACCGACTCGCGGGCTTAAGGCCAGAACTGGTTTGCGAGCTGATACGTATTCAGCGAGTTTCGAGGGAAGATAAATGCCCTCCGTCATTTCAGCTTCAACCAGCACACAAGCCGCTGCGGAACCTATAAACTTGAGGCTGTCCTGATAGCTTACGCGGCCGGTACTGCTTACGATTGAATCCAATCCCAGTTCGCGTGCCTTGGCCAGTGCCTCTTGATCTTCCGGGCCCACCAGCACGAGTCTAGTGACCGACCTGGCATCGGAATGCAAAGCAAGAAATCGTGCAAGACCGTTTAGAAGACCTTTCACAGGGCGGCTTGTTAACTCATTCATACCAAGCCTGCCGGCATGGACGAGGACGAAACCTGAAACTGGCGCTGCCGCGTTCTGCTCGGGATAGCCTCCGACATGCGGGATAATATGACTTTTATGTTCGTGTTGTATCCCCGCAATTCTGGCGTGGAAGTCGCTCAATCGTTGTGACGGGTAGGTCACCGCATCCGCATTTCGGATAGTCTTTCGCAGCCAGTAATTAGATGCTACCGTTTCAGATAGAGACTTTGCCACTGCCCTACCGGGAAACAAGTGCAGATCCCAGGGATCATTGATATTTGCAATCCAGGGGAGTCGCAGAGCCCCCGAACACCAGTAGCCCGCAGTGTGGGCTATCGCCGGCAGGGACCTCGAGTAAACAACATCGAACGATCGTTGAGAATGAAGAACCTTCGCGTGCTGAACCACGCCGTCGACCCAGCGTGCCCACGTGAGTGTCCGGTACTTGAGGCCCATTCGCAATGAGCGCACCTTTTCGCGGTTTAGGGGCGCCTCTACAAGATGTCGACACTCAGCTATAGACTGCCAGATTCTTGAATCATCATGGCGGTCTTTCGGAACGAAGTTGGGGGGACCCTCGGAAGTGAGAACAACTATATATGCGCCGGCAGACCGTAGAGCGATAGCCATGTTGCCTCCGCAAAAGGCTTCCGGATCGGCACCCGGGACAAATACGGGGCTTATGAAAAGTATACGGGGATAGGACTGCACGGGAATTTAGCGTAAAGTCGCTGGATAATATCAATCTTCGATATGGGTCGACTGGCTACTGGTGTAGTGCCACCTGTCATTTTGGTCACAGGCCTTATAGGTGTGCGGTAAAGAGGCGCATGATTAACGAGTCCAAAATACAGAGATGGGTATCTCGAAAAGGCCGTTTTGCAAGAAAGATCCAGTACTTCACTCTGGTTTTCTGAAAATACACAAAAGGTGGTAACGTCCGAGCCTCTCCGACAAAGTCTGCTCTTCTTGCAGCCTGCCCAACGTCTTCCTAATCTGATTTGCTGCCTTCATTCCGGGCACCGCAAGAACCAAATGCTTTAGTGAGTTCACCAATTCCAATCCGATCGAATCCCTGGCTGCGCCAGCTAATCTCGCCCCATCTTCAGCAGGCAATCTGTCGATACCTGCCAAATACGGAAAGCCAAAAGACTCCAGATGAACGATTTCAAACCCGGTTACGCTCGCTACAAAGCTGCAAGTCCTGAATGTAAAATATTGCATATGCTCCAGGTCAACCCTGAAGATCGGGGGCTGCGGTTCCTCGGAAACAAAAGACGAATTCGGAGTATGGATCACGAGCAATCCGGATGGAGAGAGCAGACGGTGCGCTTTTTCTATCACTTCAAATGGATTAAGCGGGTGTTCGATGAAATCGAGCATCGTGATTACATCGTATTTTGCATCGTCATTCAGGTCCATTATCTCAGCGTTCCTAACGTCGTCGATGCCAAGCCACTGCTTTGCGCATGCAATAGCATCCGGATCTAACTCAAGGCCGGTTGCATGGGCCCCTAGCAGCTTGAAGCACGCCAGACTATAACCGCGGCCAAAACCCACATCGAGACATAGTCTTCCGGTCAATTGCTTCATTGATGTGATTTCTTGCATGACGATCCCTGATTGGGGATCGATCCCCCGGTACCTTTCGGCGAGCTCTCTTCCTGCTACAGCCGGTTCTCTTCTGTGTGTTTTATCGTAGCGACTGTAAAAGTCCTTTAGCTGCCGATCCGAAGGAGCCGGAGATACAAACCACGTACCGCACGTGTCACAGTACTTGACGAAAAGCCCGTCTGGGCGAACGTATCTGGAATCGCCACTATGCCTACAAATAGGACAATTCCTTGGGATCAGATCCGTCGTATCCCATTTCGGTATTCTGGCATCGAGTTTCGACAATTCCGTTATCACAGGGATTTGCAATTGACCGATACCTGTCTGCCCACATTCCGCGGCGGCCTAACGCGCACCTGATCTCCCGCGTATCCCAAGAGCCACGGCGCTCGGCTCACAACCTGAGAGCCGCAATCAGGACTTTCTTGCAACAACACCCACTACACAAAGGTTCAAATCTTTTCTGGTTTGATTAACAATAATTCCAGAACGAGGCGTATGCCCCACGATTTTCCGTCGTAACTGCCTCAAAATGATCATCGGATCTGACATAATGTCTTCCATCCGCAGCTTTCGCAATATCTCCGGGTCGCTAAAATCCCTAGCCGGCGAATTAGAATACGTAAGTAGACCATCTGGGAATTTGAGCGGCGGTAATCTTGTTCCAAAGAGCATCTCGATCTGCGCTAGCAGATTGGTCAATGCGGATAGAGAAATTCCATCCGATTGACTTCCTACGGGATATGCTACGTCCGCTGTGAGAACCATATGTCCTCCAGGCCTGAGTACCCGGTGCATCTCCCCAATGATCGCCTCTGGGTTAGGTACGTGCTCAAGAACTGAAATGCAATAAACGGCATCAAAATGATTATCCGGGAATCCCGTGCGCTCACCGGATGCCTGAACAGGTCTTGGTAAGCGATTCACACGCAGCATCCTTTTCACCACGCGCGCACATGCCGAGAAATGGTATAGATGGAGACGGTCAGGGTCAAGGGCAATTATATCGGCGCCCAGGTTTTCGGCTAAAAAAAACGGAAAAAAAGTAGTGGCGCTCCCGACATCAAGAACTTTCGAACCAATAAGCCCTAACTTCTCCAGTATCACTAGCACGTAAGGATACTCCCAAATTCGGAAACAGTGATGAACAGGATCTATGGGCCAGGCATATGCCGATGTGCACCAAGAGCCAACGAGCTTGACAAACTGCTCGGAGAATTTTTCCAACTTTGAATAATGGTGCAGCCTGCTTGGGTCGGATAGATGCTCGACCAGACCAAACTGTGTCCCGCCTGCGAATGATAACTTCTCAGTTCCCATCTAGTTGCGCTCCTCCTACGCGGCCTTCATCAGAGCTCTCGCTTCACGTACGGTAAACACCGACAATAGCATCATCACTATAAGTGCCGTCACTATAATGTTGTCACCCACAACTCTTATCGACATAAGAGGAATGGGCAGAAGACACATTAAGCTAAGGACCGAAAGACGCGCAATAGAACGAACAGAGCGCTCTGTTTTTGCGAGAACATAGCCAACCTGTAAGATAGTCTGAAAAAAGTATGCCAACCAGTAGGAAAGGGCCATGCCCATGAAACCAAGTCTATTTATAAATAGGTAACAAAACGCTATCAGAAGAGCAGCCCAAAAAAAATTAAATATCGCACCCAGCCACATCTTCCCCTCGGAGACGACCGAGGTCCCCGCGGTTCCTCCAACAGCAACAAAGAAGACAAGTGCAGTAAGCGAAAGAGCCCCGTATCTCGCATCCCTGTACTGATGACCATAGAGAAGCGTTGTCACAAGGAAGGCCGCTAACCCGCTAAGCACCGACAGGGGCAAACTCAACATCCACATAAGGCAAAGGTTCTTATACGACAAACGCCTGAAAGCCGCCCTGTCGCCCATCTCTGATGATAATATAGGCAAAAGGACCGAGGGGATTATGCCCACCAAAAATACCAATTGATTTCTCCAAGCGTTGGCGACATTGAACAGGCCAAGCTGGGAATAACCTTCAGGCGCTCGAATAAGCATGGAATTACAGAACCACGCTACGGGGCCAACCAGGGCTTGGGAGAGCAAAGCCGGTAGAGAGAACTTCCACATTAAAGGTAATTCCTGAAAAGACGAGACGTCGAATCGTCGCGAAACGATATTGTATCGTTCGCATAAGTTTCTTACGACTCGCGTGCAAAGCCAAAAGCCTATGACTGACCCTATTATCGATGCTACAACGGCGCCCTTAACACCGTATAGGTACACCAGTGGGAGCGAGACAAACGGTCCAACCACACCCTGGATTAAGTTTATGCGTGCGATTTGCCTGAAGGCTTCGAAACCGGCCAGAGATCCTGACTGCGCCATATTGAGGCTGTTTACAAGCAGAAGAATAGCCCCGATACGCAATATAGGCGTTAACTCAGGCCGCCTCAGCGTGGACTGCGCAAGCCACGGCGCCAAAACGACAACGGCTACCACCATCAACATGCCCATGATGAAGGTGATGGTTTTTGCGAGGCTCAATATGCGTCCTGCCCTCAACGGATCGCTCAGTTTAAATTCGGCAACGTACTTGGTTGCAGTAAACCCGAGGCCGAAGCCGGTGAGCATCCCGAACAGACCGAGCGTGCTCTCAATCATTGCCAGCTCGCCCAGGTTTTCTCTTCCCAGGATACGCGCAATACAGATATTTACGAGCACGTTGAAACCGCGGGAGGCTAGAGCGCCAAGAAGTGACCACAAGGTGCCATGAATCAGACGAGATGCGACCGGTGACACATTCAACGATCCAAAAAACCCTTCAGCCCTCGCTCGAAGAGACGCAACACGGAGATCGGGCAGCAGAGAGAACGCAGATCTGTTATTATCCATAAGACAAATTCCTCATCCGCCCAGATACCCCTCGATTGCTCGCAGTATGCGCCCGGTTGCCTTGCCGTCGCCGTAAGGGTTATGTTTTCGGGTCAGGGCTTGATAAGCAGCCCGGTCTGTGAGCAGCAGTGATGTCTCCCTCACAATGTTTTTGTAATTTGCACCTACCAGTTTCACAGTCCCCGCGGTGACGGCCTCCGGCCTCTCGGTAACATCCCGCATCACTAAGACCGGCTTGCCCAAACTCGGGGCCTCTTCCTGGATGCCGCCTGAATCGGTCAGGATGAGCGTGGAGCGCTTCATGAGCGCCACAAAGGGCAAGTAGGAAATGGGATCGATAAGGTGAATGTTCTCGAACCTCTTCTTCTTTCCGTCATCGTTTCCGAGGATCCGCCCTACAGGCTTTCTAACGTTTGGATTTAGATGAACGGGATAAACAAACTGGACGCGAGGAAAACACCTGGCCAGCTCTGCAATTGCCTGGCAGATGGCTTCGAAACCGCTGCCAAAACTCTCGCGCCGATGTCCGGTAATCAGGACCAGCGGAGCATCTTGCCAGGATTTAACCATGGCTCGGTCAAGTCCCGGCACCGCAAGCGGCTTCGCTCTAACCTTTTTGAGTGCCAGAAAAAGCGCGTCTATGACCGTGTTGCCGGTGACGAAAATTTTCTCCGGAGACACTCCCTCCGAAAGTAGATTCTGACGATTCAGCTCGGTCGGTGCGAAGTGGAGCGAGGCGAGGCGAGTGGTGAGCACCCGATTGGCCTCTTCGGGCCAGGGAGAATCCAGATTACCCGTGCGGAGACCGGCCTCGACATGCCCCACAGGGATATGATGGTAAAATGCAACAAGGGAAGCCACAAACACGGTCGTGGTGTCACCCTGCACCAGAACCAGCTCAGGCCTCTCTTTCGCAAAGTAAGAGTCCAGAGAAGTCGTGGCACGGGCAGTCAGCTCAGCCAAGGTCTGATTGGGGCGCATGATATTGAGGTCCACATCCGGCACGATACCAAAGACACTGAGAACCTGGTCCAGCATCTCCCTGTGCTGCGCGGTGATACAAACACGGAGGGCAATCCCCTTTCTACTGCGAAGGGCGAGGATAATCGGAGCAAGTTTAATAGCCTCCGGACGAGTCCCAAATACGATAGCAATCTTTTTCTTGGCCAGCATTCCTATACCTGAACTTTCGGAAGAACGCACACTGCGGGCTACATCTCTTTCCAGAGTCGCGCTGGATCCTGTACACGGCCGCCGGATGGCCTCTTGCTCACTCCTACTATCCTTCGACCGAGTTCCACAAGCCTCGTTCGCCAAAGCTCGAAATCCATTTGCGATATTGTAGTGCATGTGGTTCGTATGGGCAGAAACTTTCGCCAGCGCGCCTTCACATGTCGATACGCTGCGTAGAACTCCTTGGGGAACCCGTATACAGCATTGCTGTTATGTATGCAGAAGGCTGGAACTACGTAACACTTCAAACCCCTTTCTCTTGCGGCCATGCATATATCCGTGCCGTAAAAATGAAAATAAGGAAGATACTCGTCAAACCTCAGTCCCGATGGCTTTCTTAAGATCAGGACCATCTCATCCAGCGTTTGCACCTCCACTGGCTCGCTAAAAGGCTGGCCCAGAATGCTCCGTAAGCCCGAACTATAAACATGACCGAGGTGGCGGCCGTTTGGCGTGACGCCAAAGCAACCCGCTACCCCCCAGTCGGGATCTTTCGCGTAAAGCCAGTCTAACGCCTCTCCCAAGCGGCCCATCCAATCTTTGGGTAAGAAAACGTCTTGATGAGCAAAGATAAGAAGGCCGTTTACAGCCTGGTCCAACGCATCGTTGTATGCCTGGGCTGCAGAAGCATAATTCCGCCTGATAATTATTTGGTGGGAATGGTTGTCCGCGAACAGTGGAGAAGCAAGAAGGTTGCTCTCCAGTACCCCATCATCATTCACCGCAACCACAAATGTAATCACTTGGTTGTAAAGAACGTCTGGCTTTGACATGTTACGCGCACAAAGCACAGTACTGTTTATGCCACGGACCGGAGTTGAGTTAGGATGTCATCTAATTTAGATTCGAGATCGAAATCGATTGCGACCTTACGACGGGCTTCACGCGCCATCGCGCGAGCACGCTCCGGGTCCGCGAGCACCTTCCTCATTGCCTCTGAGAGTTCCGCCACGTCCTCCGGGTTTACTACATAACCCGTCATGCCATCCTGGATAAACTCTTCCGGACCGCCGCAGCGGGTCGTTACCACTGGTACCCCCGCGGCCATGGCCTCAAGTACGCCCAAGCCAAATGACTCAGCTCGCGAAGGCATAACGGCAATACTATAATTTGACAGAACAGCGGGTATTTGATCCGAGAAGCCCTTGAAGTTTACCTTCTCAGAAATCCCTAATTCGGAACATAAGCGTCTCAGGTATCGTATGTAATCTTCCTTCCCCTGACCCCACAGGTCCAACTGCAGCTTAGGGTAGTCAGCAAGAATCGCGCCTAGGGCCCGCAGCAGAACATCCACGCCTTTTCTCTGGGCAAGAGCGCCTACGAAAACGATCCGAGGGTCGCCCGGTCTGAGGCCACGGTCAAGGCTCAAGCGCGCCGCTAAACCGTTCCTTTGGAGGTCGGTCATGCGGACTCCGTTGTGCACCACAACCGCATTTTTCGGTACTCCATCAGGGTAAAGAGAATCTCTTGCCAGGTAAGTTACAAAAATCACTGTAGCAGACAAACTCTCGATCAGGTAGCGCAATTGAGATAAGGAGAAGACAAACCCAATATTCAAAGTTTTGGAATTCTCATAGAGGTGCCTCAAATTCTCATGTATATGCCACACGTGGGGTCTTCGACCCAACCAAGATGCCACGGCACCTGCCACAATCGTCGCGGTGTTGGTGTATACAATGTCCGGAGAAAACCGGACCATGACTCCAATAATTTGAAAGGTGTTTATAATAAGTCTCATGGCAAATCTGAGCCGTCCAAATGGCTTACCTGTAGAAAAAAGAGAGCCCAGGTTGAGTGGCCTGACCGATGCACCGAGCCGGCGAAAGTCTTCTATGTACGGGCCTGATCGCGGTCCGAGCACAAAAGTTTGAAGCCCCCGATCACGACAGTGTCGTACAAAGTCGTACAAGCATTTCTCTGCGCCACCTCGTGCAAAGCTATGCGACACGAATAGTATTTTTCTCAACGACCTCGGTCGTGACATGCACAATGCGTGTTCTTGAGCTATAGACTTGCCATAAGCAGGAGGCCAAGAGGCAGCCCGGTGTAATCAGGTGAACCGGACTGGCTCGGACGCGCCTCGAACACGGAGATCCGCCTCGGTCAAGTCGCGGTCTGAATCCTCTTGTTTAAGGACGGGGCCCTTTCTTCTGCTGGTTCCGAAATAGCCACCGACAGGCCGCTAAGAGTAGAAATCATCGCGAGCAGCATAAACCAAAACAGAATCATCTGGTCAAAGTAGGCCACAGAGAAGAAGGATAACAGATGAGCAACCAACGCGCTGCCGAGCGACCACACAGTGATCCCGGCAGGAAGCGGGCCATTTTCCACGATCTTAAGAGCTCTTCCAATCCCCCGAAAGCAAAATACTATTACGGCAACAAACAGGACCATTGTTAATAATCCTCCGTCTACGCCCTGTCGAACATACTCATTTGTAAGGTCTATCATATTCGGAGTAATCCGCGAAGCATACATCATCCAGTGAGAAGTTTGAGTGGTGCCGAGCAGCCACCATTCGCCGAAATGCGTAACGGCACTGTCCATCAGCTCAGACCTGTACCACCCGTCACCACCGAAGATGTCTGCAAGTTTCCCAGGAAGGTACCAAACAGGTGCTTTCATGACTATGTGGAGACTGATAAGCACGAAAAGCAGACCCCACCGAAGAGCGCGCAAATGCGCCTTCACGGACCATGCCCCCAATGCGATTCCTCCGAATAGGAAGGCCAGCAGAGGCCCACTGGAGTGAGCCATGGCGGCTATAGTTGTTGCCGACACGAGTCCTATCACCCCTATCAACCTCGATCTTCCGCCCTGAAACCAGAGGGCTACAAATAGCGGCACCAAGGTGGCTCCAAAAGTGCCAGCCATAATGGGGTGCGTAAAAGACCCTTGAGCACGAAATTTGTCCTCGCGAAATATGGAGGATTCAGCCACGCCCCCGAATACACTGAACATATTCCTGCCCGTGGATGCTTCCGCCACCATTAAAATTGCCAGTGGCACAATAACAATCGCAAGCCCCTTAATGGTTGCATTAATGTCATCTAGGTCTCTAATCAGGAACCTAAAGAGGAAGTACATGCCGATCGCGTTATAGGCGAACCCGAGACGATTGACGACTGCCTCCCAGGTGCCGTAGGAAAGTACATAGGCGACGAAGTTGGCGATGACCCAGCATATGAGAGTCTTGTCAATTGCATTTAGCCTGATTCGCGGAAACAATTCCCCGCGGGCTATCAGTCTCAGCCAGCCGAAGAGAACTACTATCCTCATAACGGTGAAGTGCAGGCCTGCGAGGTTGACCATCTGTCCGAGGGTGATATAGCAGCCAACTATTGCGACCGACGCAACGGCATACCTGCGGGGCACCAAGAGAAGCAAGACACCCATTATTACAGTAAATAAGAAGCCAACAAAACTGATGTTCGTTACATCCATGCTTCTATTTTCTTTCGTTGAGTGACGACAGGAATTTTACATCATGGAGGCCCAAAACCAGAGTCCGGCAGAAGGGGTCTGCAGGGATGGGCGGCATCGGCGGTTGGCTGATGCCGATCATACTTAGCCCAATGGGCTTTACTCACGCTGCCGGAATTGGCCTGGACGGATAAGCAGCACCCGGTCGAAGCGATTCAGTGCAATCAGCTGTCCTAATTTGCGATCCTCAGGTTGCTAGGAGCGGCTAACCCATTACCTGGCCCGTACTCATATGCCCCAACGTCCCACGTCCCGTCCGCTCCACGGGTGTTCCCTAATATGTCCTGTCCGTAAGGGCTAGGCAGGGCTATCCCAGCAAGAGCCTGATTAAGCCGGTAATCACCATTCTGCCAGTTCACAAAATAGTTTGTGGTATCTGCAGATAGCAGGCAGTTTGGACCCCAGTACAGGGAATTCTCGTGGGCGCCTGGGGTAAAAAACCCGGGATGAGCCGTTGCGCTATAGTGATTGTAGTCGTAAGTTACGCCTGCCCCCTGAATAAATACGTAGTTGGTGTATGAATCGTTTGTACGATT
>Ga0209039_10003027_pt1 | contig 13537 bp, 20 predicted proteins | sample BogFormECP12_OM1_FD_188238 | JGI IMG/M metagenome (GOLD analysis project Ga0209039, IMG submission 188238) | Bog forest soil microbial communities from Calvert Island, British Columbia, Canada - ECP12_OM1 (SPAdes) (version 2) | ecosystem: Environmental > Aquatic > Freshwater > Wetlands > Bog ...
AGCTACTCGGTGGGCGGTCTCTCACCGCTGGCCAGCCGGCCCTCGTGCCCGGTGTCAGACAAGCCGAAGACCGGGGTGCGCAAGACGATATCCACCACGGTGCGCCTGGCCTGCACGGCCACGGCGGCGCCCTCGCGATTCATCACCATGGCCGGCCACGATCAGGCGTTTGTGCCGGCTGCGCGAGCAGAGGCGACCGCGGCTGGGCCGCCCGGAAACTGCTGAACCTGAGCGAGGGACGGAGGATCTGGTGCCCATCGACCAGCTCGGGCATGAGGCGGCCGAGCTACTGAGCCTCACCAACGGCGGACAGGCCAGGTCGCTGAATAAGCTCGCCGAGCTCGCCGCCTGGCAGGTGCCCTCGTGCTCGGGGGCGCACGCCGCCGTATGGCGCGACGGTGAGGTGGTCGGCGCCGCGGCAACCCATCCTGACCTGGCCGAGCTCGCGGACATCCAGCTCAGGACCGGCTGCGGGCCGCTGGTGGAGGCGGCGGATAACGGTGCCGCCGTCAGCTGCCCGGACACGCTGGACGAGGGCCGCTGGCCCGAGTTCGCCGAGGCGGCGCTGCGCCGTGGCGTCCGCTGCTCGGTTCACCTGGTGCGGGAACTGCCGAGCGGAGCCCTGGTGCTTTCGCTGTTCGGCGTGCGTCCCGGCGTCCTCGACGTCGAATCCAACCCGATGGCCGACCTGCTCGCCGCGTTCGGCGGCGCGATGCTCACCAACGCGACCGCCTACAACCAGGCCCAGCGTACGGCCAGCCAGCTCAAGGACGCCGTGGTGGCGCGGTCGGTCGTCGACCAGGCCAAGGGTATCTTGATGCACGCGCTGGGCTGCGACGCCGACGAGGCGCTGCAGCGCCTGCGCCAGGAATCTCAGCGCCGCCACGTCAAGGTCACCGAGGTGGCCACTGAGGTAGTGGCCGCCTACAACGGCGAGGAGCCGAAGACCAAGGCGTAACTACGCTCCGTCCGGCTCAATCTTACCTGCGGCGATGCCGCGCTAAAGCGTGACGATCCGCCGGGGCTGGATCGCCCCGGCGGATCGGTTGCGTATGCCGCTGGCGGGTGTCTACCAGCGACGCCAGGCCGGCCGGCGGCGGCTGCGATACCGGTCGTAGCCGCGCGTGGTGAACGCGCGGTTGAGTCCATGGCCAGCGCTTGTGGCGCTTAGCCTCAGTCTTCGTAGATGTCCTCGATGACCTCGGTCTCGCCGGGGCGGGGTTCCGTGGACAGGTCACGGGTAGCGTCAATGTGGTTGGCGGCCTCCGGGCTGCCCAGCGCGCCAGGGGCGGGCAGGCTCGCCTGCACGCGGGTGTTGGCCGGGTTCCGGTTCACGTAGGCCGGATAGGTGACTTCCTCCACCCGGTTGCCCGGCCGCCACCGAGCTTGCCGCACGAACAGGCGCCGTCCGACCCAGCCGTAGCCGCGGCGCGGGATCGCGATCCCGAGGATGCCGATGATAATGAGCACCCAGCCGGCTGTATGCAGGTTGAAGACCGATGTATTCGTCGTCACGGCGAAGGCAAGGATCGCCCCAACGGCGATCAGTGCCAGTCCCATACCGGTTTTCATGGTGGTCCTTCCAGGGCGCCGTAGCTCATCAGGCCGTGGCAGCTGATTGAGGGGCGTCGCCGGTCTCGGTCGGATCGAGCAGCCTGCTCTTCAGATGGTTCAGGGCCCGGGCGAGAAGCCTGGACACATGCATCTGCGAGATACCGAGCCGTTCGCCGATCTCGGTCTGGGTGAGGTTGCCGTAGAAGCGCATGACCAAGATGCGCTGCTCGCGCTCGGGCAGTTCCTCCCAGTGCGCGCTGACGGCTTCCATGTCGATGGTGTGGGCGACGCCTGGTTCATCGTCGCCGAGCACGTCCGCGAGCAGGGCGGGGTCGTCCCGGTCGGACAACGGAGCGTCGAGCGAGTAGGTACTGAACACCAAGTCCGCCTGGCGGGCCTCCTGCATGTCGTCCAGGCTGACCCCGAGCCGCTCGGCCAGTTCGGCTTCGCCCGGCGGCCGGCCGAGTTGGTGGGTGAGTTCCTCGGTGGCCTTGCGCAGCTCGAGCAGCAGCTCCTGAGCGGACCGGCGGACGTGGATCTGCCACCGCTTGTCCCGGAAGTGGCGCTTGATCTCGCCGCTGACGCAGGGCTGCGCGTAGGCAGACAGGCTGTCGCCGACCTCGGGGTCGTAGTTGTTGATCGCCTTGAGCAGGCCGACGTATCCGACCTGCATGAGATCTTCTGTGGGTTCAGGGCTGCCGCGGTACTGCCGGACGCAGGAGCGGACCAGCTTCTGGTAGCGCTCCACGATTATCTCGCAGGCGACGGCGCGCAATTCGTTGTCCCTCGGTAGCGCGCGGACCCTGGCTAGCAGTGCATTGTCGGACAGCTCTTTAAGTTCCGCACGCGACCCCGCGTGGATGGTGGCGTCAGGGACGGCGGTGCGGGCCGTAGAGTCTGCGGCGGTGATCTGTGCCTCTGACTGCCGGAGGGTTCCCTCAGTCAAGGTGGCCTCCTTAGAACCCTGGGAATTACGGACGAGTAGGGTGTGCCCGGCCTTCGGCGAATAAACGTAAGGTGATGTGATGCTCGTCACATTTGGGCCTGCACGGTAGCCCGGACCCGGTTCGCCGAAGGCGGTCCGGGTCCGGGCTACGCTCGGCCCGCGTCTAGCTGATGAATCCGCCGCTGCCGTACACGGGCACGTCCTGAGGCAATTTCATGCCGCACGGTCGCGGCCTAACCGAAGCACGCCATCAACGGGTTCACCGAGTCACTGCGCTGCGAGCTCATGCGATCTAGGCCGTCACCGGTGCGTCAGCCAGCGCTCCATGCAGGCCAGCAGCTCATCGGTGTCGACCGGCTTGGTGACATAGTCGCTGGCGCCCGCCGCGATGCTCTTTTCCTTGTCGCCGGGCATGGCCCGGGCGGTCACCGCGATGATCGGCAGGGTGGCGAAGGCGGGCATCCGCCGGATCCTGGTCATCGTCGCGTAGCCGTCCAGCTCCGGCATCATCACGTCCATCAGGATGAGGTCGGTGTCTTCGGCGCTGAGCAGGGCTTCGATGCCTTTCCGCCCGTCGGCCGCCTGCGTCACCGTCATGCCGTGCAGCTCGAGCGTGCTCGTGATCGCGAACACGTTGCGCGGGTCGTCGTCGATCACGAGGATCTTCCGTCCGCGCAGCGTGTCATGCTCCCCGGCCTGCGACGGCGGGCGCGCTTGGCTGTCGGCGGCCGACTCGCTGATCAGCGGGGGGACGTGATCAGGCTGAGCGGCCGACAGGTGCAAGGTGATGCGCTCACGGAGCTCGTCAAGCGAGGGCAGCAGCTCAAGCGGCTGTGAACCGAAGCGTAGCCTCGCCAGCCGGGCCTGCGCGCTGTCGAGCTTGTCCCTGGTGTGGGCGAGCACCGGAACGTCGCGCACATGGGGCTCTTCACGGAGCCGCTCGAGGAAGGCGGACGCGGACGCGTCCTCCAGGCCGAGGTCCAGGACGACACATTGATGCGGCGTGGCGGTCAGGACTTCGATGCCCTGCTCGGGGCTGGTCGCCGTGGCCACATGGACGGGTCCGTGGATGCCGGTGAGATCAGAGACCGCGCTATATGCCAGCAAGGTCAGCAGGCCGCCTCGCGTCCCTTCGAGGACCAGCAGGCGCCACCCGTCCGGGGCGGCGTCATCGGGCACGGCGGGCTGCAACTGCAGGGCTTCGGTCGCGTCGGCATGCCTGTCACCGTTCAGCGGGACGTCCAGGCCCTCGCTGGTGTCGGCCGGATCGGCGGACCGGGCGGCGGCCCCGGGCAGGTACAGCGTGAACGTGCTGCCGCGGCCGAGTTCGCTCTCCGCGGTGATCTCGCCGCCGAGCAGGGCACCCACCTCGCGGGCGATGGACAGCCCGAGTCCGGTGCCGCCGTACCGGCGGCTGAGCGTGCCGTCGCCCTGCTGATCCGCATGCTCAACGGGGTGATGTGCGATCTCACCTCGGGCGTGGTGGGGACCGTCGTGTGCGGGCTTTGCAACCCCGATACGAACGTGCTGCGCTGGGCCCGCGCCGGGCACCTGCCGCCGGTCCTGATCCGCGATGGAACCGCCGCCGAGCTGCCGCTGCCCGGCGGAGTCCTGCTCGGCATGGACTCGGACGCCAGCTACGAGGAAGCCACCCAGTCACTGCGCCCAGGCGACACCTTGCTGCTGTTCACCGACGGGCTCATCGAACGGCGCGGCGATTCGATCGTGGACGTGCTCAAGGAGTTCGTCGCGACGCTTGGCTCCTGGGAGATGACCGCCGCCGAGCAGGCCGACCAGATACTCGCGAACGCCGTCTCCGACACCGAAGACGACGCCTGCCTGGTCGCCGTCCGCATCCGCTGATCCCGCCTAGCCTCAGCCCCGGCCCCCCAGGGCGTCCCTGATCCGGTCGGCGGCCCCGGCGATGGGCGCGGCCACCTTGAGCACCTCGGGCGTGCACGGCATGTGCGGGTGCGGGCGGGTCGGCGCGAGCCGCTTGGCCTGCTCGAGCTGGGCGCCCAGGTCACCGAGTTCCTGCTCGCTGAGGGCCAGCTGTACGCCCGGCCACACCTGGGTCTCCTCGAAGTCGATGTGCGCCCGGGTGACGGTGATGACCTGATGCAGCGGGGCGCCGGAACCGTGCTTTTCCAGCAGGTCGAGCAGGTGCTTGACTTCCTGCTCCTGGCCGACCGCTTCGTCGGCGAGCCGCGGGCCGTTCTGCACCCGACGGCGCACCAGCGGCCAGAAGTACTGCTCTTCGATGGCCTCGTGCCCCGACGTCGCCATGACGAGCTGCGCGACCAGCCCGCCCGAGTCAGTCTCGAGCGCCGACAACAGCCGCCTGAGCTCGTCATGGTCGCTCCGCAGCAGCTCGATAGCGTCGGTCATCGCAGTCATGCCCCCCAGCGTCTCATCACGCATGTCAGCCAGCCTCCCCCCGGTCGCGACCCGAAACGGCGCCGGACAACCGAGAGCCCGGGAAGCTCCCGCCTCCCGGGCCTCAGCTAGGACACCTGCGGGGGGGATACAGGCTCCTATTCTTATAGTTTTACGCCGCTTGGGCGGTGACGCGGTCGTAAACGGCAAGTGTTTCTGCCGCCACCCTGTCCCAGGAGTACCGGGACCGCACGCGGTCCACCGCCGCCACCCCGTACGCCTCGATCAGCATGGGGTGCGCGAGCAGCTGCCGGATGCGCTGCGCCAGCAGAGCGGGCCGGCCCGGCGGGATGATGATGCCGGTCGTCCCGTCCACCACGGCGTCTACGTGCCCGCCGACCGGGGGTGCGATGACCGGGGTGCCGCACGCCATGGCCTGCAGCGAGGTACTGCCGGACGGCTCGTACTGGCAGGTGCTGACGACCAGGTCAGCGGAGCGCAGCAGGACCGGCATGGCGGCGTGCTCCACCTTGCCGGTGAAGATCACGCGGTCCGTGATGCCCAGCGTGGCCGCGAACTTGGCCAGCTTGACGTAGGCGTCGTCGCTGTCCAGCGACGCCTCGTCCGGCCCGCCGACGACCAGGAGCTCGGCGCCGGGAACCCGAGTCAGCGCCCGCAGCAGCGTCTCGAGCGGCTGGCGCTGGGTCAGGTCCGCCGCGGTGAGCAGGCGCGGCCGGCCGTTCCGCTTGGCCACCGGGCCCTCCGGGGAGAACAGGCCGGTGTCGATACCCCAGGGCACGACCCGGATCGAAGACCGGTGTACGCCCAGGCTGGCCAGATCGGCTACCTCGGCGGAGTTGGTCGCGACCACTGCGGTGGCGCTGCGGCCGATGGCCGGCTCCAGCCTGATCCGCGCCGCGGACGCACCATCCGCCTTCACCCCGTCCGCCCGGCGCTCGGTGACGCTGAGGGAGCGGAACTCCTGCACGACCGGGACGCGGAGGTCTCGCGCGGCGGCCAGCGCGGCCAGGCCGCTGGTCCAGCGCAGCGCGTGCACGACGTCCGGGCGCTCGCGCTGCCAGTGGCTGCGCAGCGGGCCGCTGAAGGCGGGCACCCGCTCGAGCAGGCCGGCGTCGCCTGGCTCGCCGTCGGCGGTGGCGTCGGAGACCGGCCCGGCATTGATGTGCTCGACCCGGACGCCGTCGTGAAGTTCGGCCTGGTCGGGCTGGTCGGGCAGGTTCTTCTGGGCGTATACGGTTACCCGGTGACCCTGCACGGCGAGCTTGCTGGTGAGCTCGCTGAGGCCGATGTCATCGCGGTCAGGGCCGGAGCCTGCGCGGGGGTGCAGCGGCGTTGCGTTCTGGGCTACTACGGCGATCTTCATCAGGGTCCTCTCGCTTTGAACCTCGGTCACGGTGTTCGCTAGCGAGAGACAGAAAAGTGGTGCCCGATCTGCGCGCTCCGCGAAAACACCATGTCGCGTTGAGCGTGCCTGCGTCGTAGGCACCACCAGGGAGAGAATATCCCATCACGGGAGATTGCAAACCACCGAACGTCTGACCAAGCTCGCCGGCGTGTCGGCCGACGAGGTTTCCGCAGGTCAGCCTGCGGCGGCTTCCGCCACGCTGTCGAAGACGGGGATCAGCCGGTCGGCGGTGGTCAGCCGCAGGATCTTGGCCACCGCGGCCTGCGGGGATACCAACGCCAGGACGCCGCCCTGCCGGTCGAGCGAGCGGTTCACCCGCAGCAGCGCGTGCAGCGCGGAGGAGTCCATGAAGCGCAAGCCGGACAGGTCGATGATCAGCGTGTGCGGCTGCTGCGACACCTCTTCATCAAGCAGCCGGCGCAGTTCGTCCGTGTTCGTCACGTCAGCCTCACCGGCGATCTCCACCAGCGTGTAAAGTTCGCCAGCGGACTCCCGGGCCGTTACAGAGACCGTCAGCAGATCCACGCACTTGTTGTACCACAAGGCCGATCGCGGCGGGATACACCTAGGCGTGCGGCAGGTTCATGTGCAGCCGGATCGTCGTGCCCGTCGCGTCCGAGAGTATTTCGACCTGGTCGCAGACCTGGTTGACGATCCAGAGCCCGTGGCCGCCTGAGGCGTCCAGGGATGGCTGGCGGCGCCCCGCCAGGGGGTCAGTGATAATTCCCTCGTCGTGGATCTGGCAGACGATTTCCTTCACGTCATACCAGATCTTCAGGCTTCCCGGTGACTTGGCGTGCTTGACCGTGTTGGCCGCTACTTCGCTGACCGCCAGCGTGAGGTCGATAGCACGGGCTTCGGTCAGCCCGGCCTGGATCGCGTACCGGTGCACGACGGCACGGATCGCGGCTAGGTCAGTGGTGTACGTATATGACACGGGATCGTCCGATGGGGGCAGCCGGTCGTCGCCGTCTGGCCGGGGAACCGGCTGACGGGTGAGCGCTTCTTGTCCCGCAGGTTCGCGCTGCGCGGTCTTGCCTTCCCGGGCCATCAGCAGACACGATACACCGGCGCGTGAAACGGACGGCCCTGGCCGGACATACGATCCTTCGTTCATGTATATCCGCCGCACACGGGGTAGACGTAGAGACATCTCGCGTCCGCAGCTCTTCGGAAGAGCAGGAGCTGCACGTCTTCGGGAGGTAAAAATGCGACTCGGAGGGCTCATCGTGCTGGTATGGCTGGTCATCGGAGCAATTGCGGCCGGCCAGCGAGGATATTACGGCTCGTCGTCTGAGACCTGCGCCCACAGTGGCACGGTCATAGCCACGATCGCGGCCGGACCGCTCAACTACGTGGGCGTGAACCCGAAGGTTTCGTGCCATTTTCCCTCCCCGAGCAGCTGACTCCGAAAGCGGCTCAAGATTCAGGTTGAGATCTCGAATTGAAAGGTGAGCACGCGCGGGTGACACTAAGTTCTTTTCTACCGGACGGTCCGGAGTGTTCTTTTCTGCCGAACGATCCGGAGTGCGAGTCATCGGCAGCCTACTTGGCCATCCTGGGCTGACTGGCCATGTCGGCCCGGTTACCCGCCCCGTCGCGGGCTAAACGCTGGTGGGAGCCCTCAAGCAGAAGCCGCGCCGCCGGTCCGGCCAGCCCTGGCTACCCTTACTCCTGAGCTGGAAACGCGCTACTGGGACCGGCCCAGCTGGACCTGGATGCTGCCTGACCCGAGCTGGTCCAGGGAATGTTCCCAGGTAAGGTCCGGCCAGTGGTAGCGACCGAGGCCCTCGGCGGGCCGGTACTCGGCGGTGTAGAGGGTGCCGAAGCCCTGGTGAAAGCGGGTGGCGTACAGCGGGGAGCGCAGGCATGCCGCCACGACGCCCGGGACGTCGGCGCCGGCGGAGAGCAGTTCCTCAAGGTGCTGCTGGCGCTCGACGGTGCGGATCGCTGCGGCGTACGGCGCCCATTCCACCTCGCCCTGGTAGTTGGTGGCGACAGCCAGGCTGGTGACGCGAGCCGGCCGGTCAGGAGCCAGGTACGCCGTGGCCCGCTGCCCGGCCCGGTCCAGCGCGGTGACGTTGTACGACATGTGAACCGGGATACGGCGCAGGACCTGCATGGCCTCCTCGGTGGTCTGGCACGTCTGGAGCACGTAGCGGATCACCAGCGGGATGCCGAACCCCTCGCCGACTTGCGGCCTGCCGCCGAAGGTGAGCGAGACGGCGAGGCCGGCGTCGTTGACTCCGTCGAGCAGCCCCCACAGGCAGTCGAGCATGCCGAGCACCTGTCGGCCGGCGTGCGCCGTCCTGGCTACCACGGCGTCGAACAGCCGGAAATCCCAGTCGTAGTTGCGGACAAGCGCGGGGCCGCCGGGCAGGACCGCCGCCTGCGAGCAGCCGGTCAGGAACGGCGGCGGATTCCACAGCGCGAGCGCGGCGGCGGCCTCTGGGTCGTGGCCGAGCAGGTCGGTCAGCCGCTGCCAGGTCGGAACGAGTTCGGGCATGTGCTCCTCGAGCCGCGCCCTGGCCTGCTTCGCCGTCGGGCGGGTATTCGCGCCGTCGAGCCACCACCGCCGGAAGGCCGGCCAGGTTGCCGCCAGGTGCTCACCGAGCTGGCCCTCCTCGATGGCCCGCAAGGTAAGCGAAACTTCGCCCTGCGGGGCAGCCTGTTCCCATGGGGTGGCCGGCCACGGCGCCGAGGCCCAGTCTGTCGAGGCGACCCGCTGGAGCCAGGAGCGCCAGTCTGACCAGTCGACGTCCTCCACCCACCGCTGCCAGTCCTGCCAGTTCGAAGGCGGAGCCAGCGGTTTCCCGTGGTCGCTACCTGCCATCACCCTGTCCGCCCCTCCTGCTGCCAACCCCCTGCTGATACCCGGTGCCGGAGCGCTAAACATCGCCTGGCGGCCGACCGCGCTTGCCCTCCGGGTAGCGCGGGATTAATGATGGCCTCTTACCGCCAGATACGAATGCTGCGTGCGGAGGAGGCTCTCAGGTGCCAGGCCGCGTGCTTCCTAGGGCTGATCTCGCTTCCTCCCTTTCATTTCGCCGACGAGCGCGTGCGGCGGATGCCCGGTACAGGCGCCCGGTAGGGTTTGACTATGCCCGAGCAGCGGCAGGCATTTCAGCGTGAGCTGGATGCCATCGATGCCAAGATCATCGAGCTGTTCGCCCTGGTCGCGGCGGACCTGGCCAGGGCGACCCATGCGCTCCCGAACGGCAACAACGAGGTAGTCAAGGTACTGGCCGAACATGAGCTGGTCATCGACCTCCTCTGCCCGGAAATCGAAAAACTGGTCAAAACGGCAATCCTGCTGCAGGCGCCCGTTGCTTCAGACCTGCGCTTCCTGCTCTGCGTGCTGAGAATCCTGCCCGAGCTCGAGCGCTCCCACCACCTCGTCGTACAGCTCGCCTCTAGGGCCAACCACATTCGCAGCGAGGACCTTTCACCCCGCAGCCGGGGGCTCGTCGAACGAATGGGGAACCTCGCATCCGACATGTGGCGCCGGACAGCGGACTCCTGGCACCAGCGCGACCATTTCGCCGCCGCCGCGCTAGCCGAACGTGATAACGAAATGGACAAGCTTCACGCCAGCTTGATAGCCGAACTTTCCTCAGGGCGGATGACACTACCGGTAACGATAGAGATGACGCTGATGGCGCCCCTCTACGAGCGTCTCAGCGACCACGCCGTCAACATCGCCCGCCAAGTTATCTACATTGCAGGATCAGGCCCCAGTGTGGTGCGGAGCGGGACTGTAATTTGAACGGTGTAACTTCCGACACGGGAGGAGACACCAGATGACTGACGTGACACAGGGCCGGGACCAGGACGGCGCCGAGCTGTCGGCGGCCGAGGAGCAGCTGCCTGGCGGGCCCAAAACGCGGTTTTCGCAACCAGACCAGCCGACTCCGCCCAAAGGTGGTCTGCATCAGATGAGTTGCAGCTTCAACTCCTCGCTCCCCAACCACATCCCCCCGCGACCCGGACCATGAGGCGGTCTAGTTCCGATCACTCACGCCGGTCTACCTCGGACCGGTCACCGCGACACAGATTACGCGACCAGGGGACCGGGCGACGGGGCTGATGCGTTTCCATACGGTGAACATGTCCCGACGAGCCGTCACCCTGAGTGATCGTCTTGGTTTCGGGGCCGGGCGGGCTGGCCTCGTTCCTGCGGCGCCGGCAGCTCGGCGCCCGGCTGGGCGGGTAGCGGCGATGGCTCGCACCTTAGGGGGTCCGGCATGCACATCAGCTCGTTCGATGTCCTGGTCCGGGAAGGGTTGGTGCGGTGTTATTCCGATCTGGACCGGGACCTCGACCGGCTCTGGCGCCGCCGGTCACGCGAAGGCTCTAACGGCGTGACGCGGAACGTGTTCGCGAGCCCGGTCAGTTCGAACAGACGCCGCACGATGGCGGACGGATTATGGAGTTCCACCTCGCGCACCTCCCGGGCCACGGACACGAGCATGGCGATGCCCGAGCTGTCCATGAACTGCAAGCCCTCGAGATCGAATATCAAGCGCTCGGTCTCACTGCTGACCATGGCATCTATAGCCGAGCGGACCTGCTCGGCATTGGTCACGTCAAGATCGCCGGAAAGGCGGAGAACCAGCGCCGTGGTGCTGTTCACGGTGGGGTTGTCGGTCCTGGCGTTCCGCTTCGGCGAGCCGCCGTTCGTGCTTATCCTGCCGATCCTGGCGTGGGCCGCGTTCCGGCTCGGCGACCTCGGCGTGGTCCTGGCTGGGACGGCGGTCGCCGCCGTCGCCAACTACATGACGGCGGCTGGGTACGGCGCGTTCGCTCACCTCGGGCTGTCGCCCCCGGCGTCCCTGGCGGTGACCCAGGCCTATATCGCCATCGTCGTCCTGCTCGGCTGGGTGCTGGCCCAGGAAGTAACGGGCCGGATGTCCGCCGTGCAGGATCGCGACCAGGCGCGGGTCCAGCACGCGATGGCGGTCGTCGTGATGGTGCTCGCGCTGCTCGCGCAGGGCTTCCGGCGCTCCGGTGAGTTCGAGCTGCCGGTGCTGCTGGCGCTGCTCATGTTCGGCGGTGGGCTGGTCTTCGTGCGGGCCCTGGAGCGCTGGCTGTGATCGTCAGGGACATCTTCGCCGACGTCCTGCTCGGCCTGGCGGTGCTGGTCGTGCTAAGCGCCTCCGTCGGCGTGCTGGTGATGCGAGACGCCTACCAAAAGCTTCACTTCGTCACGCCGGCCGCTCTGGTCGCCCCCGCCCTGGTGGCGCTGGCGATCTTCGTCCAGATGGGCCTGTACGAGAACACCGGTGAGACGTTCCTGGCCTTGCTGTTCATGGTGATCGCCGGGCCGTACCTGTCGCACGCCACGATCCGCGCCATCCGGGTCAGGGAGAAGGGCGACTGGCGCCTCCACCAGGGCGAGGAGGAAGAGCCATGATCGCCGCCGTCTCCACGCCGTACACGGTCCCGACCGGCCTGATGGATGCCCTGCAGATAACCGTCCTGATCCTGGTGGCCACGGGCGCCACCGCCGTGGTGCTCATCCGGGCGCACGTCCGCCAGGTCCTCGTCCTGAGCGTCTACGGGGTGCTGCTGGCCGTGCTCTTCCTGGTCTTCCAGGCACCCGACGTCACCTTGTCCGAGCTGACGGTCGGCGCAGTGGCCTTGCCCATCGTGCTGCTGCTGGTCCTGGCCAAGATCAGGAAGCGCGAAGAATGACGCCCGCCCAGCGCCGGGTGATCTTCCTGGCCGGGGGTGCCGGCCTGGTCGCCTTATTATCACGCGCTCATGCTGATCTTCCTGGCGGGCATGACCGGCTTCTGCCTCACCGGGGACATCTTCGACCTGTTCGTGTGGTTCGAGGTGATGGGGGTGGCGGCCTATGCGCTGACCGCCTACCGGCCGGAGGAGCGCGGGTCGCTGCAGGGCGCGCTTAACTTCGCCATCACCAACAGCGTCGGCGCCTACCTGTCGCTGTCCGGCATCGGTCTGATCTACGGCCGTACCGGGGCGCTCAACATGGCGCAGATCGGCGTGTACATCGGCCGTCACCAGCATGACGGGCTGGTCGCGGTGGCGTTCCTGCTGATCATCTCGGGTCTGCTGATCAAGAGCGCGATCGTGCCGCTCCACTTCTGGCTCGCCGACGCGCACGCAGTCGCACCCACCCCGGTCTGCGTGCTGTTCTCTGGCGTGATGGTAGAACTCGGCCTCTACGGGATCGCTCGGGTCTACTGGTCGATGTTCGGCCAGGCCCTCGGGCACCGAGCGGCGATCTCCCACCTGTTCCTCACGCTGGGCGTGCTGACGGCCGTGGTGGGCGCGCTGTTCTGCTTCCGCGAACGGCACATCAAGCGGCTGCTCGCGTTCTCCACCATCAGCCACGCGGGCATGTTCCTAGCCGGCATCGCCTTGCTTCCGGACTCTCTCCAGACCCCGGATACCTTGTGAGACCTCGGAGACCAGCGCGTTCCCGCCTGCCGGAGGCTCAAACAATGGTGCCCAGTACGCGGTTGCCCGAGATGCGGGCGATCGTCCGCGGACAGGGTGCCCGCAAGAAGGCACGGATGGCTCCAGGGTGAAGCAGCCGCCGCTACCCGGCCCGTTCGCTGCTACGCGAAATCCAGGCGGTGCCCCTCGCCGAGGTGTAGCCGCCGCCGCCATGGGCAGGCGGACGAGCCGATGAGCAGCGAAAATCAGCAGCAGAGCGAAAGGGAGACTCATATGAGGTTGCTCATATGACGTCCCTCCGCACCGGCGGGGAGACGGCCGCGGTACTCGGCGCCGGGGGGACGATGGGCTTCCCGATGGCGCGGAACATCGCACGGGCGGGGATCGCGGTCCGGGCCTGTAACCGCTCCCGCGACAAGGCCGAACCGCTGGCCGCTGACTCGGCCAAACAAAGGAGGAGACACCATGCCTAAGACCAGCCGGAGCGGCCAGCGACGCGTCGGCGAGCTGCCTGGCACGCTGCGGCGCTCGTCGAAGGAAGCACAGGAGACGTTCACCGAGGCGCACGACAGCGCCGTGCAGACCTACGGGGAGGGGGACCAGGCGGACCGGGCCGCGTACTCGGCGCTGAAGCACAGGTTCGAGAAGCGCGGCGACCACTGGATCGCTAAGCCAGACGATGGAGAGGACTAGCGTCCGCTGCTTACAGTGGTCGTGTGGATGAGCCGGCCGATTCCGCCCATCTGGTGAATGACGTCAGCCCGGCGGCCATCTCGGTCCGCCCCGGCGGCCGCGCCCCCTCAGCGCCA
>Ga0209039_10003028_pt1 | contig 13533 bp, 12 predicted proteins | sample BogFormECP12_OM1_FD_188238 | JGI IMG/M metagenome (GOLD analysis project Ga0209039, IMG submission 188238) | Bog forest soil microbial communities from Calvert Island, British Columbia, Canada - ECP12_OM1 (SPAdes) (version 2) | ecosystem: Environmental > Aquatic > Freshwater > Wetlands > Bog ...
TATGGCACAGTTGCGCCAGGACTATACGGAATTTGAAAAACGGAGTACGACCATCCTGGTCGTCGGCCCGGAAGGATCTTCGGCATTTGCAAAGTATTGGAAAGAGAACGATCTGCCTTTCATCGGTCTGCCAGACCCATCGCACCAGGTGGAGAAGCTATACGGCCAGGAAATTAAACTGCTGAAGTACGGGCGTATGCCTGCCCAGGTCCTGGTGGATAGGGAAGGATTGACCCGTTTCGTCCATTACGGCCAGGACATGACCGACATCCCGGAGGACCGCGCAATCCTCGCGCTGCTGGACGGTCTCGATTAAGCTGGCAATCCCAGCGAACCCGCCCGGGTCCGTTTGGGCAGCATCCGCTCTGTTGCCAGGGGATTCCCGGCTTAACGCAAACTTCCCGCACACCCTGCGGGAAGTTTGCTGCTGCGCGTGATGCGCCCACCGTTCTATTTGCGGTTTCTCAGGAAGGTCGGGATATCCAGATCTTCGGTGTTGAAGGTCTTGGGTTTGAATTCGTCGTTCCGGGCGACCTGACTGCTGGGGGCATCCACGCTGACGCTCTCCAGGTTCCGGGTATTGGTCTTCGGGTCACGGAGCACCGAGTGGTTGTTGGTGGCGATGCGGCGGGGCATTCCGGAGCGCTCGAACCCGGTGGCGATGACCGTGATGCGGATCTCATCGCCGGCATCCGGATCGATGACCGCACCGAAGATCATGTTGACATCCGGGTGGGAGGTTTCGCGGATGATGGCCGCGGCCTGGTTGACCTCGAAGAGGGTCAGGCTGGGACCGCCGGTCACATTGAAGAGCACGCCGCGGGCGCCGTCGATGGTGATGTCCAGCAGCTGGCTGGAAATGGCCTGCTCGGCAGCCACCCGGGCGCGGTCCTCGCCAGAGGCCCTGCCGACGGCCATCAGGGCGGCTCCGCCCTCGCGCATGATCGTGCGCACATCGGCGAAGTCCAGGTTGATCAGGCCCGGGACGGTGATCAGTTCGGAGATGCCCTGGATGCCCTGCCGCAGGACATCGTCGGCCATGCGGAACGAATCCGTCAGGCTGGCACGCTTGTCCATGATCTGCAGCAGCCGGTCGTTGGGAATGACGATGAGCGTGTCGGCATGCTCCTTGAGCTTATCCATGCCCAATTCACTGGACTGCATGCGGCGGTTGCCCTCGAAAGTGAAGGGGCGGGTGACCACGCCGATGGTCAGGGCGCCGACGTCCTTGGCGATCTGGGCCACGATGGGGGCCGCCCCGGTGCCCGTGCCGCCGCCCAGGCCGGCCGTGACGAAGACCATGTCGGCGCCTTTCATCACGTTGTACAGGTCTTCGGCGGATTCCTCGGCCGACTTCCGGCCGATCTCCGGATCTCCGCCCGCACCCAGCCCGCGCGTCAACTTGTTGCCGATGCGCACACGGGTCGGGGACTTGGCGAGCATCAAGGCCTGGGCATCCGTGTTGATGGCCACGAACTCCACCCCCTGGATGCCTTCCTCGATCATCCGGTTCACGGCATTGGTGCCGCCGCCGCCTACCCCGACGACCTTGATCCTGGCGAAGGTTTCTGCTTGATTCTTCTTTGCGTCCATAATGTTCCTCCTGAATGAGAGTGAAAAGTACGGATTGGGTCCGACCGGCGACCGTGTGGGAGCGTCGCCCTGCCTGTCAGAGGGCTCTAGGGAAGCAGGCGTTTGAGCAGGTTCTTAACGGGTTCGAGGTTCATCATAATTTCTCCTTTCGGTCCCCTGCGCGCACGGCCGCGGCCAGTCGGCAGGTCATCTCGGCTCATGGCGGAAGCCCATTGAAGCAGGCCGACGCTCGTGGAATAGGCGGGACTCTTCAGCTGGTCCACCAGCCCGACCAGGTTCTCAGGCCCGGCGGTGCGGACGGGCATGCCGAGCACCTGGCTGGCAAGCTGGCGGATCCCCGGCAGGGCACTGGTGCCTCCGGTCAGGACCATCCCGGCCGGGAGCAGGCCGTCGTAACCGGAGCGCTTGATCTCCTGCATGGTCAGGGCGAAGATCTCTTCCACCCTGGCTTCGATGATATGGGTCATGTCATAGCGGCTGATCTGCACCGGCTGATCCTCGCCGAAGGCATGCACGGAGAAGGTTTCCTCGGCGCCGACGGCGGACTTGAGGGCGAAGCCGTGTTTCTTCTTGATCTCCTCCGCTTGGGTCAGCGGCAGACGCAGGCCGTGGGCGATGTCGTTGGTGATGTGATTGCCGCCGACCGCCAGCACCATGGTGTGCCACACATGGCCCTCGACATAGATGGCCAGGTCGGTGGTCCCGCCGCCGATATCACAGACGGCCACACCCATCTGGCGTTCGTTGTCGGTCAGGACCACGTCGCCGGAAGCGAGCGGGTTCAGGACGAACTGCAGCACCTCCACCCCCGCACTGCCGACGCACTGGCGCAGGTTCTCGACCGTGGCTTCGGCGGCGGTGATGATATGCGCCTCCACCTCCAGGCGGTAGCCGTGCATACCAATGGGCGTGCTGATCCCATCCTGACCATCCACCGTAAAACCGCGCTGGATGACGTGGATGATCTCGCGGTTATGCGGGATCGCCACTGCCCGGGCAGCTTCCAGGGCGCGGGCGATGTCGATCTCGTCGATCGCTTCGCCGGAGATCCCGACAACGCCGCGGCTGTTGATGGAGGCGACATGTGCCCCGGCCAGGCTGACCAGGGCGCCGGTGATCTCCACCCCGGAGGTCTGTTCGGCTTTTTCCACCGAACGGGTGATGGCCTGGGAAGCGGCCGCCAGGTCCACGATCACCCCTTTCTTGATGCCCTCCGAAGGCTCGATGCCGACGCCCAGGATGCGGATGGTTTTTTCCTCCACCCGTCCGACCAGGGTGCAAACTTTGGTGGTGCCGACGTCTATCCCAACGACAATATCATCCATAGGTTTACTTGTAGAACGGTGCATCCAGGTATTCCATGCTGATCAGCGTGGGCTGGATGCCCTGGTGGGTGAAGCTGGCGACGATCGCTTGATAGACGCTCAGCTTCATTTGGATATCCTCAGTGGTCCTGCCGAAATAAACCGACCAGCCGTGCGGGTCCTGCCAGCCCAGCCCGTACTCGGGGTCATAGGTCATCGAAACGCCGGTCGGCACATAAGGGAAGAGCGCCATCATGGCCTGTACCGTTTCCGGGGCGATGAAGGGTCTGGCGTAGAGAGGTGTGCTGGGGTCCACCTCAGGCTGGGGCGGGGTCGCGCTGGCGCTGACCTGGATCAGGCCCTGGACCTGCCCGCTCGGTTTGAAGGCGATCCCTTGCTGATCGACCCAGGTGACCTGTCCATCCTGCGACCAGGCCAGGACCGGCGTGCGCTCGGCCACCGTCACGATCAGGTGATTGGGAAAGCCCACGTGAACCTTCACCTGCTGCAATTCGGGGTAGTCGGCGCGCAGGCTGGCTTCGATCTGGGAGGGGACGGCTTTGAAGATCGGCTGCCCGACGAGCCCCAGGGAGGCGTCGATCTCGGTCTGGCTCAGACGCTGGTTGCCGTGCAGCTCAGGCCCCTGGATGGCAAAGGCGGAGGAAGTCCACAAGGTGATCAACAGGAACAGCAGCAGCAGCATGGCCAGACCGGAAACCCAGCGCGGCCCGAACTGGGGCAGGGACAGGGCGGGTGCCCGTACGTCGGCCCGGCCCAGGCTGAAGGCATACGACTGGGCGCGCCCCTGCCGGTGCGCAGCCGGCACGGTGGCGATTGCTTTCGCCCGGCGCGGGGGGACAGCCTGGCGGGCCGTTCGAGGACGATCGGTGCGCTTGGCCGCGAACGGGATCCGCAGGAGGTCACGCGTCGAGCGGCGTTTGCGGACGAATTCCGCGCGGGAGAGGTTGCGGGATGCGGTCATGAAGATCTCCGGAAGCGTCGTTCGGTACGATCGCGATCTGCTTTGCGCTTGAGCGCCAGCTCAATCAGACGGTCCACCAGCTGAGGGTAGGATAGACCGGTCGCTTCCCACAGCTTGGGATACATGCTGATGGAGGTGAATCCCGGGATGGTGTTAAGCTCGTTCAGGTAAACCTGGTCGTTTTCCCGATCGAGGAAGAAATCCACCCGGGCCATCCCGGCGCAATCCACCGCCTTGTAAGCCGCCACCGCCAGGGAACGAATGCGCTCGGCCATCTCGCCGGGGAGGGGGGCAGGGATCACCAGCTGGGAGCTGCCGTCCACATATTTGGATTCGTAGGAGTAGAACTCGCGGCTCGGAAGGATTTCTCCGGCGACCGACGCCCGGGCATCGTCGTTCCCCAGGACGCTGACCTCGATCTCGCGGGCATTGACCCCGCGCTCGACCAGCACCCGCCGGTCGTAGGTGGCGGCTTCGATCAGCCCCTCGCTCAGGTCGGCATGAGAGCGACATTTGGTAATGCCCACCGAGGAACCCAGGTTGGCGGGTTTGACGAAAAGCGGATAGGAGGCGACGGACTCGGCCTTCTGGATCACCGCAGCCATGTCATTCTCGATCTCGCTGCGCAGGACGACGATCGATTCAACCGTCGGGATGTTGTGGGTGTGCATCACATCCTTGAAGATGGCTTTATCCATGCCCACCGCCGAGCCGGTGACACCGGCCCCGACATAGGCCAGGTCGGCCAATTCGAGCAGCCCTTGCACCGTGCCGTCCTCTCCGAAGGACCCGTGCAGGACCGGGAAGACCACATCGAGCGGCGTGAGCAGCTCAAGCCCTCCCTCCTTCAGCAGGTAGAGACCAGGCCTGGACGGATCGGGCAGGATGGTGCAGCGTGCCAGTCCTTCCGGGGTGCCTTTTTCGAGCAGGTCGCGTGCATTCTTCCCGGTGAACCAGTCCCCGTTGTGACCGATCCCGACCTGGTAGATCTCATAACGCTCCGCGTCCAGAACGCTCAGCACCGACTTGGCCGAGGCCAGGGAGACCTCATGCTCACCGGAGCGTCCACCGAACAGGACCGCGATGCGGAGTTTACGAGAGCTGGTTGCCATGTCTGCCTTCCCAATCACCGATCAGTTCCACTTCGAGTTCCAGGTGGAGGCCGAATTTCTCCTCGACCGCCGCGCGGGCCAGATCGATCAGAGCCTGGATGTCCGCGGCCTTGGTCTGCCCGTGGTTTATGAAGAAGTTGGCGTGCGCCGGGCTGATCTCGGCATTGCCGATGCGTTTTCCCTTCAAGCCGGCCTGTTCGATCAGGCTTCCGGCGAACTCACCGGGCGGGTTCTTGAACATGGAGCCCAGGCTTGCTCCAGCCGGCTGTGAACTGCGCCGCTGGGCGGAAAACTGCCTCTCCTTTTTTTGGATGCTGGCCCGGTCGCCGTGCTGCACGGCCAGGCGGGCGCCCAGGATCACGACCGGAGGATTTTCCCGCTTCAGCAGGCTGGTGCGGTAGCCGTAAGCCAGCTTTTCCCTGTCCCAGGCCTGGCGGCCGGCCTGACGGTGGACCAGATCGATGGAGATCAGGTTCCCGGCCATATCCCCGCCGAAAGCCCCGGCATTCCCGTAGACAGCCCCGCCCAGGGAGCCGGGAACCGTGGCCGCCCATTCCAGACCCGCCAGCCCCAGGCGCGCCGCCCGGTGGGCGAGATCATTCAGGGTGGCCCCGGATTCGGCCTCTAGCGCAGGAGGTTCTGTCCGGGGATCGCAGTGCACCGCGCGGGCCCGGTTGATCAGGACCACGCCGCGCACCCCCTGGTCGCTGACCAGCACGTTCGAACCGCTGCCCAGCACCCGGAAGGGGAGGTCCAGCTCCCATAGTTTCTGCGCTGCCTGGACCAGTTCCTCTGCGGAGCGCAGGACGAGCAGGACATCCGCCGGGCCACCGATGCGCGCCGAGGTGTAGCCGGAGAGCAGGGTGTTCTCCTGCAGCCGGTTATGGAAGGTGGAGCGCAAGGTGGAGAGGGCGAGCGGATCCATGGTCAGAGTTGCCGTTTGGGCAAAATTCCGGGATGGCGGAAGGAGCGGATTACTTCTTCTCTTCCAGGTGGGCGATCAGCCGCTTGACGGTCACTTCGATTTCACGCGGCGATTTCTGCTGTGAACGGGTGCGCGCCTGCCTCTCCGGGTCGGGGACGGGCACCTCACCCAGCACCAAGCGGAGCGGCGGCAGGGCGATCACGTCCGATTCGTAGACAATCTTTTCTTCAGCCATGGGTTTCCTTCCTTTCTGATAGACCCGCCAGCACATTCTGGCTGACCTGGTCTGCATCCCCGGCGGAGAGCACCAGCAACACGTCGCCGGGCCGCAACTGAGTGAGTAAATAATGTCCCACCTCGCGAAGATCCGCGATGAAGTGGACGGAGGGGTGGGACATGGCCTTGACCACGTCTGCACCGGAGTAGGCCTGCCGGTCTTCCCGGGCGGCATAAATCTCGGTCACGATGACCTGGTCGGCGTCTTCGAAGGCCCGGGCGAAGCCCTCGGCCAGAGCCTGGGTCCGGGAATACGTGTGCGGCTGCCAGACAGCCCAGATGCGTTTCCCGGGGTAACGGGCGCGGGCGGCGGCCAGGGTCGTCCGGATCTCGGTCGGGTGATGCGCATAGTCATCGATCACGATCACCCCCAACGCCTCCCCAAGCACATCGAACCTGCGTCCGGTGCCGGTGAACTGCCCCAACGCCCGAACCGCCTTGGACAGGGGCAGGCCGAGCAAGCCGGACACGGTCAGCGCCGCCAGGGAATTCCGAACATTATGTTTGCCCGGCACCTGCAGCTTAACCGAGGCCGAATGACCGAGTACCGAAGCGCTGAAAGTGAATCCGCCCTTCGAATTGGGCACCAGGATCTCTGCGTAACAATCCATGCTCCTCGTTCCATTGTCGGTGGCAGGCCGCAATCCGTAGGTAATGACCGCCTTGCCCAGTTTTTCGGCATCCGTGATCAAGGCGCGGGCACCCTCATCCTCCGCACAGGCCACCAGGGTGCCGCCCGCGGGGAGGCGCTGGACAAACTCCACGAAGGCAGCCTGGAAATCGGACGGGGTGGGATAGCAGTCCGGGTGGTCGTATTCCACATTGGTCACGACCTCGATCGTGGGCTTCAGGCCCAGGAACATCCGATCATACTCATCGGCTTCGATCACGAAGGTTGACCCCTTGCCCGAATGGGCATTGACGCCCAGGTTGTTGAGGACCCCGCCAACGATGAACGAGGGTTTCTGCTTGAGGGCGGTCAGGATCCAGACGATCATGGCGGTCGTGGAGGTCTTGCCGTGTGTTCCGGCCACGGCGATCCCAGTCTTGCCTTCCATCAGGGTGCCGAGGAAATCTGCCCGCTTGAGCACCGGCAGGCCGGCACTGCGCGCCGCCACGACCTCCGGGTTGTCATCGGGAATGGCGCTGGAGCGGACCACCAGGTCGGCACCGGCTACGTTTTCGGCCCGGTGGCCGATGCTGATGGTGACGCCCGCCGACCGCAGGCCCTTCAAGAACGGGGAATCAGCGCGGTCTGACCCGCTCACCTTGTACCCTGTTTCAACCAGGATGCGGGCGATGGCCGAAATTCCAGTACCACCGATGCCGATCAAGTGAACGTGAGTCATAATCTTAGATAAACACCACCATTACGAAGATGAACGCCAGGACCACTGCAAAATAGATGGCGGGGATCCCGAGCAGCCGGGGAGGCATATACTGGAGCAGGGTGAGTGCCGCTTTGCCGGCGGGGGTGTTCGGATCCGGCGGGGTGATGATGGGGAAGGGGTAGGCGGCGTCATGCAGGTAGAACCAGACCGTCCCGGCGATCAGGTAACCGTTCACCGCACCCAGGAAGGCGCCCAGCAGGATGTCCTGGAACTTTTCACGGGTCATCTTCGGGGCGAAGCGCGAGATGTTGGGGGTCTGGTAACCGAAGAAGACCAGCAGCAGGAGAATGATCGAACGCAGCCAGAAGTACATGGCCGGGTTGTCCTTGGCCAGGACGTCACGCACGAAGGGCACATAGTGGTCCAGCAGGGTGGTGAGGGTCAGGGCCAGGATGACGCTGAAGCTGACCAGGATTTCCTTGGCCCAGCCGCGCATTCCGCCGATGACGCAGAACAGCACCACGTACATCCAGAAAATGAAAGTCAGGCTCACCACAGTTTCAGCTCCTCCTCTCCACCAGCCCGAGCAGCAGGTGACCGATCTCGGCCGCGGCCTCGGGGTGGGCGAGCTGCAGCATGGCCTTGCGCATCGACGTCAACCGTTCCGGGTGGTTCAAAAGATCCCGTACGGTCGGTAGGAGTTGATCGGATAAATGGCCGTTTTCGATGAGAAGCGCCGCCCCGTTCTGCGCCAGGTATTCCGCGTTGACCTTCTGGTAGCGCCAGGCAAATGGATACGGGACCAGGATCGCCGGCAGGCCGAAGAGGGGATACTCGCCCAGAGTGGAGGCCCCGGCCCTTGAGACCGCCAGATCCGCCGCAGCCAGGGCCGCACCCATCTCTTCGTAAAGATAGGGGAAGGCATGGTAGCGGGCGGCCTGCGTCTGAGGCAAATCCCTGGTCCGGGCCTGCACGACAGGCCAGTCGAGCTCGCCGGAAATATGGACCACCTGAGCCATCTCCAGCAGGTCCGGAAGGTGTTTCAGCACGCTCTCGTTGATCGAGCGCGCCCCCCGGCTGCCACCGGAAACCAGCAGGACCGGGAGATCGTCCGCCAGGTGCAGGATCCGGCGCGCCCGGGTCCGGTCCCAGGCACCGAGGCCCTCGCGCGTCGGATAGCCGGTCGGGACGATCCGTTCTTTGTGCGGGAAGAAACGCGCTGAGGCTGCGCTGGTGACGGCGACCCGGTCGGCAAAGCGGGCCAGAGTCTGGAGCGCCAATCCAGGCTCGATATCCGGGACGAAGAGCAGGCTGGGCACCCGCCAGCCGGCCAGGGCCATGGGGACGGCGACATATCCGCCCGTGAAGAAGAGCACCTCGGGCCTGAACGTGCGCAGGATGCGCCGGGAGGCGAACACGCCCTGGACCAGACGGAAGAGGTTCCCCGGCAGGGCACGCAGACCCACACCGTGGACCCCAGCCGCGGGGATGGCCTGGAAGGAAATGCCTTCGCGTTCCACCAATCCGGCTTCCATTCCACCTCTGGCACCCACCCACAGCATTTGCATGTCTGTGTGTTCCTTCCTCAAGGCGTTAAACACGGCGAGGGCGGGATTCACGCCGCCGCCGGTCCCGCCGGCGCAGATCAACAGACGCACTGTAGGACCTCCGATCCTCGCCTTCCGGGGCGGGATGTCCACCTGGATGGACTTGCCCGCCTTGACGGGAAATATTGATCAGGATGCCGATCCCGGCCAGGGTGGTCACCAGGTTCGATCCACCCGCGCTGATGAAAGGCAGGGCGTTCCCGGCTGGGGGCAGCAGGCCTACCATCACGCCCATGTTCATGAAGGCTTCGGCAACGATCCAGAAAGTCAGCCCGGCCGCCATGACCGACCCCAGCGAGTCCGGCGCCCGCAGGGAGGCCTTCAAGCCACGCCACAACAGCAGTCCATAAAGACCGACCAGGGCCAGGGCACCCACGAGGCCCAGTTCCTCGACGATCACGGCGAAGATGCTGTCGGTCGCGGCGAACGGCAGGCCGGTGAGTTTGGTGCTGGCCTGGCCGATGCCGACACCGAACCAGCCGCCGTTGACGATCGCCCCCAGCGAGCGCAGGATCTGGTAGTTGGCCTGCATGGGATCCTTCAGGCCTGCCAGGTAGGAGGCCATGCGCTGGCGTCCCGTTGCGCTGACCTGGACGACCAGCCAGCCGACCAGGAGGGCCACGACCAGAAACAGCAGGATCTGGCGCAGATCGCCTCCGGCCAGGAAGAACATCAGGCCTCCGATGAAGAGGATCACCAGGGTCGCCGACAGATCCGGTTCGAGATAGGTCAGGCCGCTGAGCAGTCCCAGGATCATGGCCAGCGGGATCATGCCCAGCTGGATGTCGTGCAGTTGTTCGCGCTTGCTGTACAGCCAGACCGACAGGTAGATCACGATGGCCAGTTTGGCCAGTTCAGAGGGTTGGGCCGAACCACTGATGAATGTGCGGACCGCCCCGAAGCGGACTTCGCTCCGGATCAACACCGCGACCAGCAGCAGGATCGTCAGGCCCATCAGCACCACGGCATAGCGCCGCCAGATGTGATAGTCGATGCGGGAGAGCAGGACGGCCAGGGCGGTGCCGGCCGCCAGCCAGATCAGCTGGCGATCGAACATATACATCGAGGAACCGTAAACCTGAAACGAGAAATCGGTGCTGGCTGAATACAGCATCAACAGTCCGAAGATGACCAGGGCGATGACCGCGGCGATCAGGATCAGATCACCGCCGGAACGCTGGCCGCGGACAGCGGACGCAGAGGGCGGACGGGAAGTGCGGTCTACGAAAGTGCCGATACCCATTTTCGGAAAACCTCTCCACGTGCTTCGAAATCGTTAAACTCGTCAAAACTGGTGCCGCCCGGTGAGAGGAGGACGACATCTCCGGGTTCCACCCGCCGGACGGCGGCCCGGACGGCTTCTTCCAGGTTGCGGCAGCGGTCCAGGGTATACGGGCGATCGCCCTGGCCTGAACTGCCGAGGGCGGTTTCGATCTTCGCCGCCGCCTCACCAAACAGGACCACATGGTCGACGCGCTGGTGGACCAGATCTGCGAGTTCGGTCCACGGCAGGTTTTTGTCCCGTCCGCCGAGCAACAGGACGATTGGCTCGTGGAAGGAGCGGATGGCCGCCATGGTCCGTTCGGGAGCGGTGGCGATCGAGTCGTTGTACCAGCTGGCCCCTTTCCAGGTCCGCACGAACTCCAGGCGGTGCGGCACGCCCTGGAACTCCTGGACGGCTCCCAGCATGGCGTCCAGAGGAAGTCCGGCGGCCAGGCCGATGGCGAAGGCTGCCAGTGTGTTCATCAGGTTGTGCTGGCCGCGCAGCAGGATTTTTCCCGGTTCGAGCAGAGCAATGTCCAAACCGCGCTCATGCAGGTACAACAGGCCATCCTGGAGGGAACTGCCATCCTCTCCGCCGGTGATCGGGTTCATTCCGAAGGAGACCAGCCGGCTCCGCACCCCCGTACGCAGCGCCCAGGATCCGGGATCTTCCCGGTTCAGGACCGCCAGGTCCTGGGGGACCTGGAATTCCAGGATCCGCCGTTTGGCAGCCGTATAGGCCTCCATCGTTCCATGGCGGTCGAGGTGGTTGGGGGTGATGTTCAGGACGGCGGCGATCTGCGGGGAGGTGGTCATCTGCTCCAGCTGGAAGCTCGAAATCTCGAGGATGGCCAGGTCTCCCGGCTGCATCTGGTCCACGTGGTTGAGCAGCGGATCGCCGATGTTGCCTCCGACATGAGCGCGATCGCCGAGCGCCGCTTTGGCCATCTCCCCAACCAGGCTGGTCGTGGTGGTCTTGCCTGCCGAACCGGTGATGCCGATGGTGCGGCAGGGGACGGCTTCCATGAACAGCTGGGTATCATTGGTCAGGGGAATGTCCCGGCGCACGGCTTCCACCGCGATCGGGTTGTCCAGGGGAATGCCTCCCGAGAGGCAGAGGATATCCGTCGTGTCCAGGATCTCGAGAGGGTGGCTTCCCAGAACCCATTTCACCTCGACGTCCTGCAGGACGGCCTGGGCTGCGGCCATCTGTTCGGCAGGGCGGCGGTCGTTGAGGGTCACCCGCGCCCCATGGCGCACCAGCCAGCGGGCGGCTGAAAGCCCCTGGCGGGCGCCTCCGAGAATGGTCACGCGTTTCCCGTCCCAAGCGGTGTTCATCATCTCACACCATCGCCAATCCGATACCGAGCATGGCCGCCAGCAGGCCGATCAGCCAGAAACGCTGGACGATCTGTGTCTCGGACCAACCCAGCAATTCGAAATGCAGGTGCAGGGGCGCCATTCTGAAGATGCGCCGACCGTGGGTCAGCCGGAAATAGACAATTTGAATGATGTCGCTCAGGGTCTCGCTCACCGGGATGATGGCGATGATCGGCAGCAGCGCCCACTGTCCGGTCATCAGGGCGACCACGGCGATCGTGCCCCCCAGGGCGAGCGAACCGGTATCGCCCATGAACAGCTGGGCCGGGTGAACATTGAACCACAGGAAGCCGAACAACGCCCCCACCATGGTGAAGCAGAAGCGGGCCACGAACACCTGGCCTTGCATCAGGGCGATCGCGCCGTAGGCGGCGAAGATGGTCGCCGAGATCAGCCCGGCCAGTCCGTCCAGCCCGTCGGTGAAGTTGACGGCGTTGGAGGCGGCCACGATGATAAAGGCCGCGATCGGGATGTAATAAACACCCAGCTCGAATTGGACACGCACGCCCTGAAAGCGGACGCCCGGCAGGAAGAGATCGGGCACATCCAGGATGTACTTCAAGACCAGGGCCAGGACCAAAGCCAGGATGGCCTGGGCGATCAGCTTGGTGCGAATGCTCATGCCGCGACCCTGGCGTTTCCCGCGGATGCCCTGCCAATCGTCGATGGCCCCGAGCAGGGCATAGCCCAACATGGCTGCCAGAGGCGCCAGGACCGATTTGCCGAGCAATTTCATCCCGAACAGGCTGACCGCATTGAGCATCACGGTCAGCAGGATGACCGGCAGGATGATCATGATCCCACCCATCGTGGGTGTGCCCATCTTGCTGAAATGCTTGCCCGGCTCCTCCACGCGGATCTGCTTGCCGATCCTGAAATGGCGCAGGATGGCCAGCAGCGGTCCGCCCCAGATGATGGTCATCATGAAGGCCAGACCCGCCAGGCTCAGGGCGAGAGAGGAGTCTTTCATGCGGTCGTCTCCAGGGCGGCAACGATGCGGTCCATGCGAATGCCCCGCGAACCTTTTACGAGGACGATGTCCGCCGCGCCGAGCGTCTGGCGCAGGTGGTCCAGGGCCTCCTCGGTGTTCCCGAATTCGACGATTGCGCTGGGGCTCAGGCCTGCCTGGCGAGCCGAGGCGGCGATCATGTGGGCGCGTTCCCCGACGGTGACCAGGCGGTCGACCATCTCCGCGGCGCGCACACCGACCAGCTCATGTCCCTGTCTTTCATAGGGGCCCAGCTCGAGCATATCGCCCAGCACTGCGATTTTATGTCCTTCCAAACCGGCCAGGAGGTTCAAGGCGGCCAGCATCGACTCCGGCGAAGCGTTGTACGTATCGTCCAGGAGCAGGGCGCCATTCTCGCTGCGGGCGGCTACCAGGCGCAGCTGGGTGTGGCCATGCCTCAGTCCGTCCAGGATTTCCTGCCAGGTCAGGCCGTCGACCAGCCCGACCGCGGCAGCCCGCAGGGCCGTGTGAACGGAGTGCTGCCCGATCAACGGGATGCGCACATGCAGGGCCTCCTGGTGGTAGTGCAGGTGGAAGCGGATCCCATCCAGGCCAAGGCCTTCCACCTCATCGGCCCACAGCTCCGCCGCCGGATCCATGCCGTAATAAAAGACACGCGCCCTGGTCTTCTTGGCCATGGGACGCACCAGAGGGTCGTCATAGTTTAAAACGGCAACCCCCTGGGGGGCGGGCGGCAGCGCCTGAACGAGCTCTGCCTTGCCGCGGGCAATGGCCTCCTGGGAACCGGCGC
>Ga0209039_10003029_pt1 | contig 13530 bp, 7 predicted proteins | sample BogFormECP12_OM1_FD_188238 | JGI IMG/M metagenome (GOLD analysis project Ga0209039, IMG submission 188238) | Bog forest soil microbial communities from Calvert Island, British Columbia, Canada - ECP12_OM1 (SPAdes) (version 2) | ecosystem: Environmental > Aquatic > Freshwater > Wetlands > Bog ...
CCATGAACCGGGAATTGTCCGGCCAGTGCTGTCGGCTCGCCACTAACGAATTCACCGCGACAGTCCACTAGATACCCCAACGCCCACGCGCGTCAGTTTGTCTTCGCCGACGGCCGCGCCGGGCTGCCGTCGGCATGGCTGTCGCGGAGCTCTTCCGGTCGCCGCAGTGCCTGACTGACGGGTGGCTGTTTGTCTGCGGGCGCGGATTCGTGCGCGAGGTGCTGATAGTTGAGGATGGCGTTGAACACCAGCGCATACGTGCCAACGGTCTCGCCGCGGTAGACGGGGTTATTGCCGAATAGCAGCACATTCCCTTGTCCCAGGTGCGCGTTCACCACCACGGCATGCTCGGCAATCGACCCAGCCTTGTCGAGCAGGCCGTCGAGCAGCAGGCTCTTGCCATCAGAGAAGCGCAAGATGACATCGGGCCGGCTCTGCACCGGAATTACCAGCGGGTTGTTGCGCGTTTGTTCCTCATCTAAAGGCTTTGGCTCCCAAGGCTGCTGTTTCACGAGCGGCTCGGGCTCGGTGATCTTTCTGCCCTGTGGCTCGTCGCTGTCCTCGACGCTGCCGCGGCCGGTGGCCCGTTTCGCGTAGGGGTCCGAGGGATCCGACAAGGGGTCCATCAAAATGCGGCCTCCCGTACGCCCAAGTATGCTGCTGACGTTGAAGGCCATGCCGCTGGCGCTGATGACAGGAACGCCGGGCCCGTAACCGAAGGCGACCGGATGGTCGCGGTTGACGAAAACTGTGTTCAGCACGGTGCCGACAACGCGCGCGTCGCCTTGGGGAGCAACGCTCACTCCGGGCGCAAGACCCGTATCGATGGCGAACTGAGCGGTGTCTTCGCAGGTAATCAGGAGCCCGCCTTGCTCAACAAACGTTTTCAGGTGAGCGAGTCCGTCGTAACCCAAGCCGGGGCGGATGTCAGAGGTGCTGTCGATGGCGCCGAGGTTTGGAGTGAGCTCGGATTTCTGCCACGGCATCGGATTATTCCACCGGGGAATGCCGTTGAGAATTTCGAGCGCAGAAGCACGGCCAACCGGAGCAAAGACGATGACATCGTATTTTGCGCGTAGGTCCGGTTGTTTGGCCACGGTTTGCGTGCTGATGTAATCGAAGGGCACGCCCGCGGTATCGAAGGCGTAACGCCACCAACCTTCCGTCTGAGTGCCAAGCCAGGTGTGCATGAACGCGATGCGCGGAGCAGTGACCGCGTGGACCGGTACGGACGGCGCTGCGCCGAGTCGCGATGCATCCAGAGACAAGTCGTGCAGAATTTTGGTCATGCCCTCATCGGCAGCGTTGCTGATGAGCAGCGAGCCGGCCGCGAAATGTTCGCCGTCAGCATCGAAAGACTTTTCCGCGACTTGAATGGTTGCACCTTTAAGTTTGTATGCCAGCGGCAAAAGCGAAATTTGGCTGGTGTTCGCCACGGCAAGCACAGCGCCCGAGCCGGAGACCTTGCCGGCTAGCGTCGTCGGATCGTCCAGTGGCGTCATCTTCGACTTGAGGATCGTGGGATCGAGGACGCGGACAACCTTCAGATTGAAGAGGTGAGAAAAAGACCATCCCGTATCGTCGTAGGGATGCTTTTGCAGGTCGCCTGCAGCCCAGAACTGGCGATCGAGCAGAGCATCGGCGAGGCGGGAGTAGGGCTGGTCCATGCGGACGACGATGCTGCCGGCAGGAAAGCTTTCCGGCTTCGGCTTGTCTCCGCGCTTCTCCGCCGGGACGGTCGAAGTAACCGCGTCCGACAATTGTTCAACTTCGACATGCTGGCGCTTCAACACCTTGAGCAACTCGATCTGGCGATTCGCATCGGCAGGATCGGCAGGAATTACATAGGCGGCGGGCCCTTCCAGCGATGGCTTTTCGACGGCGCGCTTGCTCTTGCCGTAGAAGTTCTCGAGGAAGTGGTGAGTGTTGTGCGAGAAGTAAGAAATGGTCGAGAGCAGAGCGCTTTCTTCGTAGTTGTTGTTATCGCGCTGGGACCAGTTCACCACAGGAAGCGGCGGATTCTGACGGTACCAGGTGCGGGAATAATCCTCGGGCCGCAGGATGCGCTTCTCGGTATCGGCGCCGCCGTTGCCGAATGTTTCATAGAGGCGGCTGATGCCGTTATGCATGCCGGCCAGGAACATCAGGTAGCCGGGACTCCAGGTGTCGAAGTCGCCGTGGGTGAACACTCCGGGCATGCCGAAACTCTGCATCTGGGCGATGTTGTTCCACCCCAGTTCCGCCCACTCGTCGGCGAGAGTCGGATCGACCCATGCGTTGTAGGGCCCATCGCCGACCGTGTTGTCGTAGAGAAACGGAACCGACTCGTGCAAGTCGTGTAACACCTGGGCATGCCAGCCCAGATAAGTGTCGAGAACGTTGCGCGTCAGATCGAGGGTCATGGCCATCGCGTCGCGGTTATTGTCGTGCGCCACGTAGTGGCCCCAGTACAGAAGATGCGGCCAAACCTCGCCGGGATGAGCTTTGTGCCATTTATAGATGTCGACCATGCGGTCGCGGCCGTCGACTTCGACCACGGGAGTGATGAGCACAATCATGTGCGAGCGGATGTACTTGATATAGGGCGCATCGTCGACGGCCAGACGATAGGCCAGTTCCATCAGAGCCGTGGGCGCTCCAGTCTCAGGGGAGTGGATGCTGCCGGTGATGTAGTACACGGGCCAGGATTGGTCGACCATCGTGCGCGCCTTGGCGTCATCAAGGCCGATCCTTCGGGGGTCCGCAAGCTGGGCCAGACGCGCGTCATTCTCTTTCGCGGCGGCGAGGAGCTTGGCGTCGGCGATGGCAGCCGCGATCATCTCTCGTCCTTCCTCGGAGTGACCGATGGTGAAGACCTTCACCCGCGGACTGCTGGCCTCCAGCAGGCGGAAATATTTGTACACGTCTTCGGCGTAGGGGAGCATGTCGGGCGCGCCGCAGATGTCGCCCAGCACCTTGGCGGGAGTGGGCACCGTTTTCGAGGCCGGAAGGTAATCCACCAGAGGAGAGGTGAAGGAAGGATCGGTCGTGTATTTGTGAATCTGGTCCGTGTACTGCTGATCGATGGGCTGGCCGGGATCGCGGGCAAAGTTTGAGTTCAATTCCTGGGACACGGACACGGTGCTGGACAGGAGCGTGGAACAGACAACGATCAAGGTCAGTTTGGAGGGAGTCATTTTGCCTCGTTTCGATTCGCGTTCTTCGGGGTCCAAGTGTCACACAAAACGGCCCGTCGGGGGAAGAAGAGTCTTGTCTAATACAACAGACTGGCAAAGAGGGCTGCGGAAACTAAGGTCGAAACTGACCGTTCTGGTGCACCAATGCGGCGAGATGGTCCCCGCGCAGGTCGCCGGTGGACGGCATCACTGGTTCTTCCTCGGTTGAAGAGGAGTCCAAACCTCAGTGGTTGTGTCCCACCAACGCAACCTCGTTGAACTCGTTCTCTGGGCGCGCTTCAGATTTTCGCCCACCCGGCCGTTTCCGGAACCATGCCTGGACCTTGTCGAGGTACACGTAGTAAACCGGCGTGATGTAGAGCGTTACGATCTGCGAGAAGAGCAGACCACCCACTACCGCCAAACCCAAGCCCCGCCGCGAGTCTGCGCCCGCACCAAAGCCAATGGCGATGGGCAGCGTTCCCATCAGGGCCGCCATGGTTGTCATCATGATCGGGCGGAACCGGACGAGCGCGCCCTGATAGATGGATTCTTCCGGGCTCTTTCCTTCTGTCCGCTCTGCTTCCAGGGCGAAGTCAATCATCATGATGGCATTTTTCTTGACGATGCCGATCAGCATGATGATCCCCACGAACGAGTAGAGGTTCAGTTCCTGGTGGAACAGGTTAAGGGTCAGCAGTGCACCGACGCCGGCAGAGGGTAAACCGGAGAGAATGGTCAGCGGATGGATGAAGCTCTCATACAGAATTCCCAGAATAATGTAGATCACCAGAACTGCCGCCAATAGCAACAGCCCCATGCCGGTGAATGAGTTTTGGAAAGCTTGAGCGGTGCCCTGGAACGTGCCTTGGATATCTTCGGGAAGTACTCGATTGGCCTCGCGGTCGACTAGTTTTGTCGCGTCGCCGAGCGCGGTTCCGGGCTTAAGGTTGAAGCTGATGGTCGCCGCCGGCAACTGGCCCAGGTGGTTCACCATCAGGGGCCCGACGGAAGGCACCAGTTTCGCGACCGTATCGAGAGGAACCAGTTTCCCTCCGCTGGAGCGGACGTAGAGAAGGGCAAGCTTGTCTGGATTGTCTTGAAATTCGGGCAACAATTCTATGATCACGTAGTACTCGTTGTTAGGCGTGTATATGGTGCTGATCTGGCGGGTACCGTACGCAGAATAGAGAGCATCGGAGACCTGCGCTGGCGTCAATCCAAGTGCGTACGCCTTATCGTGGTCGACTTCCACGGTGAGCTGTGGGTTTTTTACCTGCAAGTTGCTGGTCACGTCCTGCAATTGCGGAAGCGCGCGCAGAGCCGCCTCGAGTTTGGGCGCATCCTCGTAGAGCTGCGCCGTGTCGGGCGATTGCAGCGTGTATTGATATTGCGACTTGGTCAGAGATCCGCCAATGCGGATGGTCGGCGGAACTTGCATGAAGACATTCAGGCCCGGAATCTGCGACACCTTGGGACGAAGTTCCTGAATAATCTCCATCGCGCTCATGTGGTTCACGCGATCTTTCTTGTCCTTCAGCCGAAAGAAAATGCGGCCCTGGTTGATGGGATTGCCGATCGAGGACATCGTGTTCATGACACTGGGATCGAACCGAACCACATCGGCGACTTTCTGCTGCAATTGCATCATGTCCCGAAACGCAATTCCCTGCTGCGCTTCGGTGAACGCAAAGACCAGCCCCTGATCTTCGTCCGGAATGAATCCGGTCTTCGAGATCGTGTACAGATAAAATGTCAGTCCAATCACGACGAACGACACCATCAACGTCGCGAACTTGTGCCGCAACACTGCCTTCAGGCTGCGGTTGTAACCGCGCAACCATCCATCGAAAACCCGCTCCCCGAAATTAAAGAGCCATCCATGGCCGGACCGCTCCTGGTGGCGCAGAAACCGGCTGCAGAGCATTGGGGTCAGGGTGAGGGATACGAATCCAGATACCAGGATCGCAACCCCGATCGTCACCGCGAATTCATGCAGCAAACGTCCGATGATTCCACCCATGAACAACAGCGGAATAAAAACGGCAGCCAGCGACAGAGTCATGGACAGAATGGTGAAGCCAATCTCGCTGGAGCCATCCATTGCTGCCTGCAGCGGTCGTTTACCTCCCTCCATGTGACGGACAATGTTCTCCAACATAACAATGGCATCGTCCACAACGAATCCGACGGACAATGTCAGTGCCATCAAGGAAAGATTGTCGAGGCTATAGCCCAGCAGGTACATTACCGAAAAAGTCCCGATGATGGACATGGGCAAAGCGAGAGACGGGATGATGGTGGCGGAGACATTTCGCAGAAAGATGAAGATCACCAGAATGACCAGAGCTATGGTCAACACCAGGGTGAACTTCACATCGTTGACCGACTCACGAATCGAGGCCGAGCGGTCATAAAGTGTGTCAATTCGGACTGCGGCAGGGATGTGCTCTTCCAGCCTGGGCAGCAGCTTCTTGATGCTGTCCACGACCGCAACGGTATTGGTTCCCGGCTGCTTTTGAATGGCCAGCACGATGGCCCGAACTCCGTTGTACCAGCTGGCGGTCTTGTCGTTCAGCACACTGTCGGTCACCCGGCCAAGCTCGTTCAGGCGAACCGGGGAACCATTTCGAAAGGCGACCACCATGGGCGCGAATTGCTGAGCATTCATGCGCTGCCCGTTGGACAGAATCGTAAACGTATGGTTCTGTCCATAGAGCGTGCCCGTGGGAAGGTTGGTGTTCCCCGATTGCAGCGCTGCACTGACTTCGTCGATCCCGATCTGCCGCGAAGCCAGAGCACTGGGATCGAGCTGGGCCCGCATGGCGTACTTCTGCGCCCCATACACCATCACCTGCGCTACACCGCTCACCATGGAAACGTTCTGCGCGATGGTGGTCTCCGCCGCTTCGTCGACGTCGGACAGCTTCATGGTCGGCGAACTTAACGCCAGGTAAAGAATGGGCGAATCGGCGGGATTCACTTTCTGGAAGGTCGGGGGGGTCGGCATCTCCGGAGGCAATTGACCTCCAGCCGCGGTGATGGCTGCTTGGACGTCTAATGCAGCGCCATCGAGACTGCGGCTCAGGCTGAACTGGATCGTGATGTTGGTCAGCCCCAGCGAATTCGTGGACGTCATCGAGTCAATGCCGGCGATGGTTGAGAATTGCTTTTCCATCGGAGTGGCAACGGAGGAAGCCATTGTGTCCGGACTCGCGCCAGGAAGAGAAGCGCTCACCAGGATGGTAGGAAAGTCCACGTTCGGCAGATCGCTGACAGGCAGGAGTTGATACGCAAAAATGCCAAAGATCAGAATCGCGGCCATGACCAGAGTGGTCATAATGGGCCGCCTGATGAAGAGATCGGAGAGACTCACAGTTTGCCTCCGGCAGGAACCGTAGCCGTGTGAGCTTCGGACGGGGTGCTTTGCACCACCACTTTTGCGTTCGGAGCCACGCGCAGCTGTCCGTTCACAATCACCTGCTCGCCCGTTTTCAGGCCGTCCGAAATGAGAGTTACATTCTGATACACCCCCGCGGTCTTCACCGGCCGCGATTCAGCCGTGCTGTCCGCCCTGACGACGTATACGTATTCGCCTTGCTGTCCGGTTTGAATCGCTTTTGTCGGCACGACGACTACATTCCTCTGGGTAGAAAGCTCCAACGCAACATCCACGAATTGTCCAGGCCACAGACGCCGGTCTTTGTTCTGATACGTGCCTTTTAGCTTGAACATGCCCGTCGTCGTATCGACTCCGTTGTCAATAAACGTCAACCGGCCCTCTGCCGGACTGTCAGATTGCCCCTTGGGATAAGCCAGAACTTTGAGCTGTCCAGAAGTGAAGCGCCGCCGCACGCGATCGAGATTCTCTTCCGGCACAGAAAACGTAACGTAGATCGGAGTGACTTGGTTCAACTGCACCAGATATGGCGTATCGTTCGCCTTCACCAGATTGCCCAAATTGATCATCAAAGCTCCGGCGCGTGCGCCGATGGGAGCAACGATGTCGGTGTACTGCAGTTGAACGCGGGCGGCGTCGACGGCGGCCTTGTCTGCCTCTACTGCGGACGCATCAGCCTTTGCCTGGGCACGCAACTGTTCGGCCTGCTCGTGGGAAGCAACACCTTCCTTCTCCAGAGCGGAGTAGCGCTCTGCTTGAATCCGCGAATTCTCCGCCTGCGCCTGATCGTGCTTCATTTGACCAATGGCTTTTTCAAGGTCTGCCTGGAAAGGCCTCTTGTCCAGTTGAAACAGCGGTTGGCCCTCGCGTACATCCTCGCCTTCTTTAAAGAAGATCTTCTGGATTTGACCGTTGACTTGCGACCTGATCTGCACCGTCTGGTACGCCTCAACGTTGCCGATGGCCTTGATCTGGACCGGGATGTCTCGCTGTTCGACGCGAGCTACGACTACCGGTGCAGGTGGGCGGCCTCCTGAACTGCCTGCCGCCTGAACTTGATCCTTGCTTCTACACCCCGATATGAAGAGAACAGCGGTCAGAAGGACAAATATAATCGACGACCGTGGTCGCTCGATAATGTGTTTCATGAAAGTAAGCTCCGATAAGCGTGACGCACACATCATTGTATATTGGCGCGGTCGATCGGTTCTGATCAGTGACTGACATCAGGATGAGGCCCGGAGCGGAGTGCCACTCATTCCTCCCCAGAAGAAAGCCGAAGTCCCACCGCATGCCGGAGACTCTCGTGAGGAAGGATATACTTTGGGGCATCAACATGCTTCAATTGTGAAATGATTTCGGGCGTAGAGTCGCGAGATGAATCGTCGGCTATCTCCGCCCGTAGAGGTTCTCATGCGCTTAAGCAGGGTCTTTGCATCTGGTACCGGTGTCGTCATCCTCGTTATTGCTTCCTTGAGTTTCGCTGCCACCCCTTTGACACTTGTCAACTTACGCTGCGAATACAAATCCAATCCCATCGGGATTGACGTTACACAACCTCGTCTGAGCTGGGAACTGGTGTCTTCGGAACGAGGGACGGTGCAGGCCGCATATCAAATCCGCGTGGCGGTTTCCGCCGCGAATTTAACGAAGAACAAGTTGATCTGGGACTCGGGCAAGGAAGTCTCGGATGCTTCCACTCAAGTTGTCTATCAGGGGCCGGGCTTGCAGACCGGTCAGCGTTATTACTGGCAGGTTCAGGTGACGGACAATCAGGGCCGTAACTCAGCGTGGAGCGAACCGGCTTATTGGGAAATGGGACTGCTCCAGCCTTCCGACTGGAAAGCTCGCTGGATCACTCCCAATGTGCAGGAGGATCCGGCAAAGTCCAATCCCGCACCGATGCTGCGCCGCGTATTTGTGGGAGGGAAGAATATCGCTAACGCCCGGCTCTATGCCTCCGCTATGGGGTTATACGACTTGGAACTGAACGGCAAACGAGTCGGTGACCAATATTTCACGCCGGGATGGACCGCCTACGATTTTCGTTATCAGTACCAGACCTATGACGTTACCGCGCAGTTGAAATCCGGAAAGAACTGCCTGGGAGCCCTGCTCGGCGACGGCTGGTTCCGCGGAAACATGGCATGGTCGCACAACCGCAATTCCTACGGGACGAAGTTGGCGCTGCTAGCTCAACTGGTCATTACATACAAAGACGGCAAGCAGCAAATCATCGGCACGGACGAGAACTGGAAAGCGACGACCGGCCCCGTTCTGATGTCAGATATTTACAACGGCGAGACCTACGATGCCCGTTTGGAGCGCACCGAATGGACCGACGCTGCTTACGATGACAAGGATTGGAAGGGTGTAACTTTGCTCGACTCGCCCAAGGCAAAGTTGGTGGCTCCTGCAGGACAGCCGGTGCGGGCGATTGAAGAAGTGAAGCCGGTCAAAGTAATTAAAACCCCAGATGGCAACACCGTGCTCGACATGGGACAGAACATTGTTGGTTGGGTACGATTTCGCCTGACGGCGCCTCGCGGCACCACCGTTACCCTGCGGCATGCCGAGGTTCTCGACAGCACGGGCAATCTCTATACGGAGAATCTGCGGGGAGCGCAGCAGACCATTCGCTATACCGCAAAAGGCCAAGGCGTCGAGTCCTTCGAGCCACATTTCACCTTTCAGGGATTTCGCTATGTGGCCGTCGATGGATGGCCCGGAGAGTTGCCTCTCGATGCTTTCACCGGTGTTGTAGTTCATTCGGCGATTGAGCCTGCCGGCACCTTCGAAAGTTCCAGTGTCCTGCTGAACAAGCTACAGCACAACATCGTCTGGGGGCAGAAAGGAAACTTCGTCGACGTTCCTACCGATTGCCCGCAGCGCGATGAGCGGCTGGGTTGGACCGGGGATGCTCAAGTTTTTGCCCCGACGGCCTGTTTCAACCACGACTCTGCTGCCTTCTATACCAAGTGGCTGAAGGATGTTGCCCTCGATCAGGAAGATGACGGTGCGGTGCCCTATGTGATTCCCAATGTTCTTTCCCACAAGACGCGCAAGGGTGAGTCTGCTTCGGCCGGCTGGGCAGATGTCGCGACGGTGCTGCCCTGGACTCTCTATCTCTCCTATGGCGACCGCCGAATTTTGGAGGAACAGTATCCCAGCATGAAAGCCTGGGTGGAATACATTCGGCGCAAGGCGGGCGACCGGTTCATCTGGAGCGGTGGGGACAGCTTCGGGGATTGGCTCGCTTACGCCACAACCCAGGCGGATTACCCCGGAGCCACCACCGACAAGGACTTAATTCAGACCGCGTATTTCGCCCGCTCGACCGACTTGCTGCGAGCGACGGCTGAGGTCCTGGGAAAGAAGCAAGACGCCGATTTCTACTCCGAACTGCTCGATCACATCCGGTCTGCCTTCCAGAAGGAGTTCGTCACTCCGAATGGACGGCTTTCTTCCAACACACAGACTGCGTATTCGCTGGCCCTGGCTTTCGATCTCTTGCCGGAGTCGCAGCGCAAGGAAGCGGCGGAAAGGCTGGCTGCCGATGTCCGTGCGTTCCAGCACATCACGACTGGCTTTCTTGGTACACCGTTGATCTGCCAGGTGCTGAGCGACTACGGACATTTCGACGAAGCCTACATGCTGCTGAACCGGACGGAGTATCCTTCCTGGCTCTACCCGATCACAAAGGATGCCACCACCATCTAGGAGCGATGGGATGGCATTAAGCCGGACGGATCTTTCCAGGACAAATCCATGAATTCGTTCAATCACTATGCGTACGGGGCGATTGGCGAGTGGATGTATCGCGTAATTGCGGGAATTGTAATCGACCCCAAGCAGCCAGGCTACAAGCACATTCTGATCCAGCCGCATCCCGGAGGCGGATTGACCTCGGCGAAAGCCTCGGTGCACAGCATGTACGGTACAGTCGCTTCGTCATGGGAGCTGAAAAACGGGAAGATGACGCTGCGCGTCGAGGTTCCCGCGAACGCGACTGCCTCCGTACGCCTGCCCAAAGCCAAGCTGGGCGAGGTGACTGAGAGCGGGAGGCCTCTGCCGTTGAGTCCGGGCATTTCGGGAGCGCGGCAGAGCGATGATGCCGTCTTGGCAGAGGTTGGTTCGGGGAGCTACGTTTTCGATTTCAGCTACGAAAGTTCCGCTCAGTAACTTAGGCGACCCAAAAGCAAGCAATGTCATCCTGCGCAAGGTTTTCTCTGTGTCTCCGTGACTCTGTGGTGAAAAACTGATTCTTCTGGCTTGCTCCAAATAGAAAACCCTCCCGCTGGGATCGGGAGGGTTTTGGGAAGGGCTCCGAATGGTTCGGGCTAGGCGCGGACGACGTTTGCCGCCTGGAAGCCTTTGGGGCCTTTGAGCAGATCAAACTCCACGGTTTCGCCTTCGTTGAGCGTGCGGTAGCCGTTCTCCTGGATCGCGGAAAAGTGCACGAACACATCTTCCCCCGTGGAGCGTTGGATAAAGCCGTACCCTTTCGCCCCGTTGAACCACTTCACTGTACCTTTCTCTCTCACGGATAAAACTCCTTTCGCCTCTGAACTAAGAATTGTTCTCCGGATCCTCGGATCGTCGCCCCGGTCCGACCGAAGCCCCCTCTAAGAAGCCGGTAGAACTTTATTGGTTGCGCTGCACGGCAGAAGAGAAGAACCCCAACCACGGTCCAAAAGGAAAAAGCTCCTCAGTCTTCCACCGCGGAAACTACCGTGGCGTAAAACTTCGGGAGCCCGTGAATTTGGCGCTTTTCCACCACTCGACCCAACGTCAACCAGACCTTGCTGGCCTCACCACCGGACGCTTTTCCGGTGTCGAGCAACAGATAATAAGCACTATTAAAACGTTTCGCAAGCAGAATTAGAAAGGAATCGTAATATGACCCCCGGTCATTCTGGACAACTTTAACAAAGATAAAGAAATAGCCCGGTAACCGCCGGTGGAACTTCCGTTCGCTGCGCCCTCAGACGGCGCGGCCCTCTCTGGTAGGATGGCATTGTCGCGTGTCTATCCCGTCCAGTCCGGCGTCTGCAGACCAGGTTCTGGCAGACCAGGTTCGTCGAGTCCCTGTTCTTCCAAACCAGGCTCCTCGGCCGGTGCCCCCTGCGCCGCGAGCGGCTTATGGGCTCGTGCTGTCTACCGTGAAGTACCTGATGCGGACCGAGGTCCATACCTTCGCTTTTTCGGTCGCGGCCAACGCCATTCTGTCGTTCTTTCCCTTCGTCGTCCTGCTCATGACCATAAGCCGCAGCGTCTTCCACTCGGAAGTCATGGCGAGTGTGGTGAAGGACCTGCTGCGAGACTACCTCCCCACCGGGCAAGGGTTTGTCATCCGCAATCTGGAGGCGATGGTCAACGCGCGGCACCGCGTGCAAATCTTTTCCGTGATCATGCTGCTGGTGACTTCGTCGGGCGTGTTTTTGCCACTCGAAGTTGCCCTGAACCGGGTCTGGCATTTCGAGAAGAATCGTTCCTACCTGGGCAATCAGGTGATCTCGTTTGGCCTGGCCTTCGCCTGCGGCGTGCTGGCGATGCTCTCCATCACCCTGACCGCCGGGCCGGTCGCGTTTATGAGTTTCGTGCTCCGCGGCCATGGCAGCGGCTTCGTGCATGGGGTTGGATTCTTCATGATGAAGCTGTTCGCCATCGCCGCCAGCATCGCGATTTTCTTCCTCATCTACTGGCTGCTTCCCAACGGCAAGGTCCCGCCGCGCGCCGTGCTGCCCGCGGCCATCATCATGGGACTGCTCTCCGAGGCGCTGAAACAGGCCTACATCCTCGCCCTGCCCTGGCTGAATTTCCAGGAAGTCTACGGCCCCTTTGCCTTGTCAGTCAGCCTGATGTTCTGGGCGTTCTTGTCGGGACTGTTGCTGCTGGCGGGGGCACACCTGTCGGCGGAAGAGCACCTGCAGCATTCGCTGTGAGCTTGATTTTGGGTGGCGCAGGCCTTATAGGCCTGCGACCAAGCTGGCAGAAGGCGATGGGCTTTAGCCCCAGAGGTACCTCGGCGGCGGAAGCCGCTACTGAAAACGGGCCCTGATCGCAGCGCTGAAAGCCTGCCCTGAGCGTAGCCGAAGGGCGCTGCGCCACCCCAATTCTGACTTTTTTCCGGAATCTGTCCAGGCGCTGAATTTGCGACTCTGAGTTTCGGCGCAGGCTGCTGTTCCCTCCCTGGATCAGGTGCCTTCACTCCGGGATGGGAACGTCTGAAAAAGCGGTCCCGCGCCTGCGGTTGATCCGGCAGATGATATTTTCCAGCATCTTGGGCAGCAGGTTCATTCCCGGCACGGGCATCAGCGTGTTCTTCTCGATGTACTCCTCGGCTCCCTCGTCCATCAGCTTCTGCCGGTTCTTCTCCGTGAGGCTGCTCAGCACTACGACCGGAATCGTAGCCGTCCTGGGCTCACTCTTCAGATGATGCAGTACATCCGGCCCGCTCATCTTGGGCAGAATCATATCCAGCAGGATGAGGTCGGGCTTGCCGTCCCGCGCCAGTTGCAGCGCCGATTCTCCGTCTTCGGCGCAAATCACCTCATATCCAGCTTTGTGAAGAGCCGACTCATTCGCCCGCTGGATCGCCAGGCTGTCCTCGACTAAGAGAATTCTCACGCGCCTTCCCTCCTCGCTACCATTCCTATCGGCAGCGCTCGGAGGCGCATTAGACCCGCGGGAACTCAAGAAAAGGCCGCCTGCACTCGCAGGCGGCCGGTTGGCATTTGCGGCCTCGAGCGGCACGCCTTCACAGGTCGCAGAAAGACTCGGAATTGGGGTGGCGCAGTGCTTCAGCGCTGCGATATGGGACCTGTTTTCAGTAGCGGCTTCAGCCGCCGAGGTACCTCTGGGGCTAAAGCCCATTCCCTCTGCCAGTTCGATCGCAGGCCTAGAAGGCCTGCGCCACCCAAAATCAAGTGCGACATCGAGTCTTTCAGCAGCCTGTGAAGGCGTGCCCTGGCC
>Ga0209039_10003030_pt1 | contig 13528 bp, 8 predicted proteins | sample BogFormECP12_OM1_FD_188238 | JGI IMG/M metagenome (GOLD analysis project Ga0209039, IMG submission 188238) | Bog forest soil microbial communities from Calvert Island, British Columbia, Canada - ECP12_OM1 (SPAdes) (version 2) | ecosystem: Environmental > Aquatic > Freshwater > Wetlands > Bog ...
GCTGGCTCCCCCGCTCCGTGCGCGCGTGCCTGACGCAGCTCGCGGAACATCCGCCAGCACACCCAGAGCAGCAGCAGCCCGCCGGCGAGCAGCAGGCCGATGATCACCAGCAGTTGCAGCGCGATGGCGCCCAGCGCCACCAGATTGTCGCCCAGGCGGCCGCCATTCGTGCCCTGACGCGCCATCGCCGCGGCCACGTTCTCAACCGTGACCAGGTTCGCCCGTATCAGCAAATCGCCCAATCGCATACGCGCGCCGATGATGCCCTCCTCTACCCAGCCGGACGGATGCCCTAACCTGACGCCCCAATCTGGCACTGTCTTTATGTTTTTCGGCTGAAATTGGGTACCGCAATAGCCCCGTGCCCCATCCTTCCGGCTTTTTCTGTCGCAGGGCTGAAGAACCGAGTACTTTATTCGGCCGGACCATCGCACAAATCAGCTGACTTGCTAACCGGCGATCCCCGCGAACGGGGGCGAACTTACCGCTTTTGTAATAAAAAAGGGGCTTAGGGAAGCTCTGATCAAAGCCCCTCACTTCACGACGGGTTTCGGCTTTGCCGGATTTGATCGGTCAAGATGCCTGAAAACCGTTCGATCCTGCACTTTTCCCTCCGCTCTTTGCAGATAATTACCTTCCACCGGCGCACAATTGAAAAATGAACAATGACCACAGGAGAGGGTTTTTGCTGATAGCTGATCAATGATGGCTGACCGCTGAAAAAGGGGTCCCCCCCTACCCCCCCTATTTCCTGTGAAACTGTGAGACTGTGATCTTCACCGCGCCTTATCCGGCCGCCGCCACAGGCTCAGCGGCGGCGGCCATCACCATCTTGCGGATCGAATTGATCACCAGGCCGGGTTGGTCGAGATGAATCCAGTGCGCGCTTTCTGTCGCAATCACCTGCTGCACGTTGTTGCCGATGCGTGCCAGATCTTCGTGGGAGAGCGGCGATGATGTCCCCGGGGTCAGCACCAGCACGGGAATCTGCTGAATCGGCTCGGCGTTCTGCATCTCCCGGACAGTGTCGGGAACGGCCTCCACGTGCTTACGCATCCCTTTGAAGTTTTCCGGCCGTGACCAATGCGCGGCAATAATGGGCCAGACCTCGCGCGGCATCTTGCCCACCTCGTCTTTGATGCGGCTTAGAACGTGCTTGCCGCCATCTCCGGCGGCGCCGGCCAGCCGATGAGCGGTTCGCCCCGAGCGAAGAAAGAGCGATGTGACTGCCAGACGGGTAACTCCGATGCGCGCAAAGGGAATCGCGACGCGGAAGAGATTCCTGCCGCGATTGAGCTCGGATTGCTTGCTCGGGTTCAGCGGCGGCCACTCCTCGCAGCGCATGGGGTCCACCAGCACCACGCCGGTCACCTCTTCTGGGTAGTTGAGTGCAAAGCAGCGCATCACCAACCCGCCGAAAGAATGTCCCACCAGGATGTAAGGCGATTTGATGGAGGCGCTCTCCAGCAGTAGATGCAATTCGGCGGCGATGTTGGCGGGCGTCCGCGCCGTGCGTGCGGGACTGCTCCAGCCCAGTCCGCCGCGATCATAGGAAACTGTCGAAGCAAAGTGCGAAACCGGCTCCTGAATGTGAAACCAGTTCAGATTGGTGGCTGCAATCCCGGCTTCAAAGAGCACGGTGTGGCTTCCCGATCCCTTCTGCACAAGGTAGAGCCTGCGTCTGCCGCCGATGTCGATCCACCGGCCCCCATTGGCATAGCGTCTGCGGTCTCGGCGCGCGCCCAGTTGTTGATACACAATGCCTGTGATAATCAGGGCTGCAAAGAGAGCGAGAAGGTAGAGAAACAGGTGCATGCAGTGTCCTAAAAATGTGTCAGTTGTGCAGGGCTGAAATCTTTCAGGCTGAGGTTTGCTTTGGGTGTTCCGCGGTCGATAATCAGCAGGGTTGAACCGTCCAGGCCGCGAATCTTTGCTTCCACCTGGTGTGCCGACCAGAGGCCGCGCTCCTGGCGTAAACCGAAGTAGGTAAACTCCTTCACCGTTCCGCTTTTCAACGTTTTTTCTACGTATACCGGAAAGCCGATGCCGTGATCAAGCCAGGTGGTGACCTCAATGTAGTGAGTTCTGTCGGTTGCGTCGGGCGTGCTCTTCACAACGTCGCAATCGCGCGCACCAAACTTCTTCTCGCCAAGCGCCGTTTGTTCTGCCCAAAAGTATTGCGCTTCCAGAAAATCCTCGTAGCTGAATCCGGGGCCAAGCGGTCCATCACTCCACTTGTCAAAGGGCAGAGAAGTGAGTTCCTTATCACCGGGGTGAGCAATCAGAATCGTGTTCTTGCCTCCGGGACGCATCTCCAGAAGAATGTGGACGGGAATGTGGGAGCTAAACGATGAATCCGCGTTCGCCTTTGTGCCCGTGCCAATCTCCAATAGCACCCGCAGCACGCCCGGAAACCAGTGCGCCTTGATAGTGATGGGATAGCTGATGCGGATGCCATTCGCCTGCACCCAAACAAGGTGGCCGCTGGCGCGATAATCCGCTGTCTGCAAGCGTTGCCGCGAAGCCTCCAGCGGGGTGCGGGCGTCGGCAGGCTGTGCGGCCATTGGGAAGAGCAGCGCTGCCGCCAATGCGATGAGCGAGACACTCATGATTCGATCCTTCCGTCGCGCAGGCGAATCTGCCGCGCCGCCGCGTGCGCAATCTCGTTCTCGTGCGTCACCACAATCAGCGTCATTCCCCGCTGCTTCTGAATCCCGGTAAGAATTTCCATGATGCGCGCCGAGTTCGCGCTGTCCAGATTTCCGGTCGGCTCGTCGGCCAACAATATCTCCGGCTCGTTGGCCAGCGCCCGCGCAATCGCTACCCGCTGCCGCTCGCCCGCGGAGAGCTCATTGGGATACTGCCGCAAGCGGTGCTCCAATCCCATCTCGCGCAGCAGAGTTAGCGCCCGATCAGCGCGTTTCGGCGGCCTGGGACTCAGGGCAAGCATCGGAACCTGAACATTGTCGAGGACGCGTAGCGTAGGCATCAGATGAAATGCCTGGAAGATGAATCCGACCTTCTTCGAGCGATACGCGTCCAGGCCGTTCGCCGAGCCGAGCCGGACATTCCTGTAGCGAACCTCGCCGCTGGTGGGCGTGTCGAGCCCGCCCAGCAGTTGCAGCAGGGTGGATTTGCCGCTGCCGCTCGGTCCGCTGATGGCCAGAAATTCCCCGGTATGGATAGCGAGATCGACGCCGCGCAGGGCCTCAATGCGCCCTTCGTCATAGCTCTTGCGTAGGTCGCGCACTTGCAGGATCGGCTCAGTCATGGCGCAGAGCCTCCACCGGCGAAAGATGCGCGCCGCGCCACGCGGGAATCAAGCCCGCAACCAGTCCAGCCAGCACGGCGATGCCCAGCGCCTCGGCCAGCAGCAGCAGAGGAAACGATGCGGAGACGATGCTCGCGGTTTGCGGCAGCGTAGCCAGTAAGCGCAACGAACCCCAGCCGACCGCAATGCCGGCAATTCCGCCAACCAGGCCCAGGACCGCTGCCTCCAGCTCGATCAGCTCAAGAATCCGCCAGCGCTTCCACCCCAGCGCGCGTAGAATACCGATCTCGCGCGTACGCTCGAATACGGACATGGCCATGGTGTTGGCGATGCCCAGAATGCCGATCAGCAGCGCGATGGACGACGTGCCCCAGGCTGCGGCGTGGGCCAGCAGCACAAGCTGGTTGTTGCCGGCGCGCTCGGCTGCGGGAACCGCCCGCAAACCCGGCAGCGCAGCCTCAATCTCAGCCTGAGCCCGCGCCAAATAATGGTCCGCAGCCTCGCCCAGCGGAGCCGGCCTGAGCCGCACATGAAAGGCCGTTACCTTGCCCTCCAGGCTGCCCAGCTTCTGCATCTGATCCAGCGGCATAATCACCGCGCCGGCCTCCAGCGCCGAGCCGCCGTGGTAGATGCCGGCCACCGTGAAGGTTGAACCCTGAATCTCCAGCGCGTCGCCGGGCTTCTTCTTCATGTTTTCGGCGAGCAGATCGCCCAGCATCACCTCCGGCTGGCCGTCCCGGAAGCGGCTGCCCGACGTCACTGTCAGCGAGTCGAACTCGTAGGAGTCGGCCTTCCAGCCGTAAGCCAATGCATTGACCTCGGGCGACAGGTCCATCAGGTTCAGGATCATCGGAGTTGCCTGAGCCACGGTGGGCAGGGCCTTGAGCGTTGCGCCTGCCGACTCATTGACCGATGTATTCAGAAAGGTCTGCTGGACGACCGCAATATCTGTGCCGCTGCTCAGGTACATGCGCAGCCATTCATGCTCAAAGGAACGTGAAAAGCCCACCAGTCCCACGAAAGCGCCTATGGCCATCGCGATGCCGCCCAGGGTCAGCAGCGTCCTCAGGCGCCTGCGCCAGAGATTCTTCCATGCAAAACCTGTAAAGGAGAGTTGGCTGGCCATGCGCAGGGAGCAGTCCTCAAAAATTATGAATCCGTCCTGATGGAGGGGGAAATGGACAAAATCTTACTCACAAAACTCACTCACAGCAGCCGCAGACAAATCAGCGTCGCCGGGGAGCCTTGCTCGAACTCGCCGAACTACACGGGCCCGATGAGCAGTTTGGCTCGCCGGACCCGCTTAAAACCTTGTTAACGGTTGCCGCGTGAACCGCCGCCGCCGCTGCCCTTGCGCGCCTGGTAGCAATCCCGGCAAAAGACCGGGCGATCGCCGCGAGGCTCAAAAGGCACTGTTGTAGGCTGGCCGCAACCCGAACAAATCACAGGAGTTCCCTGTGCAGAGCCCGAACGGTAGCCGGAACCCCCCGAATCGTTTTTCTTTGCCTGACGGCAATTCTTGCAGCGTTTTGGGGTCGAATAACCACGTTCCTGAAAGAACGTCTGATCAGCAGCGGTGAAGGTGAACTCCTGCCCGCAATCGCTGCACGTAATTTGCATATCTCCGGCCATGGGTCTCCTTGTGGGAATTGTAACCCCCGAATGGCATTTGCGCACAAGGAAACTTTTTGAATCTAAAAAACTTGTGTCGGGCATGATTTGCAGGTACCGGCAGACGTTCGGGGGCGGGGCCGGGCTGGATGAAGCCACCAAAAGCCAGGTAAACCTGCCAGGCTGGCTAAATCTCCCACCAATCCAGCAGCGAGAGACGAGGATAATATAGGCCGGCCCGAATCGAGCAGCCGGATGCATCCCCGCCTTGCAGGTTGCGCAGGATGCTGGCATAGGCCCCAAGCTGCGGAGCGAAGAGCTGGCGCAGTTCTGGCAGGGCCTGGGCGGGGTCCAAATTACCGGCGTGGGTGGTCTTGTAGTCGATGATCCACCAGCAATCCTCGCCTTTGGCGCTAGGCGTGGGGCCAGCCCGGAAGACGCGATCTACGCGCACCGCGTGCAGTCCGCCTGCGATAACTCCTGCCCAGGCTGCCTCGCTGGCTGCGGCTGCATGGGGTGATAGAATCCACGAACCTATGGGGTCGTTAGAGGCTTTTATTGCCAGCTGAAGGGCCTCAGCGGCGATCTGTGAGGCTTGGGGCTGGTCCACGCCGATGGAGCGCGCCTGGGCGGCAATATGCGGCTCAAAAGGTCGAAGAGCCGAGCGGGCAGCCTCCCAGTCAAGCCTCGCGCGCAGTCGGGCCAGCTCTTCAAGCAGCGCGTGGACGGCTGTTCCAAGGGCGCGGGAGAGCAGGCCGCCCTCGTGGCGGGAATAAAGCTGAGCTGGGGCCTTTCCCATTCCCAGAACAGAGGGTTCGGTAGCGGCTTTTCGGGTTGATTCGGCGGGCGAAGGACGGTATTCCGGTGGCAGGCGGCGCAGCAGTGTAGGCCGGATGGGGGGCGGCAAGATGGCTAGATTGCTCTCGCCGGAGGCGGCGAGTGTATCGATCTCCTGGCTCTGGGGGGCCACCAGCGCGGCTCTGGCTGCCTTCCACGTTTCGAAGCGTGCGCGAACCTCCTCTTCCAGCGCGGGCCAGGCTGTAGCCAGGAGGCTGTTTGTGGGTTCTACCAGGGTCAACTCCCCGTCTTTTTCTTTGAACGCAGGACGGGCGAAGAGGTGCAATTCCTCGCGGGCGCGGGTGGCGGCTACGTAAAGAATGCGCCGGTCTTCCTGCGATTCTCTTTCGCGATAGACTCGATCAACCCATTCCTTGGCCGGGCTGCGGTCGGCGCGCTTGCGCTGGAAGGGAGCGACCAGGAACTCGGTAATCTCGCCTGAATCATCGGGCTCGGCCAGACCGCGCTCCAGCCAGGAGAGCATTTTCCGACTGCTACCCCTGATGCGGGCCTGTAGCTCAGGAACGATGACCACCTCGAACTCCAGGCCTTTGGATTTGTGAATTGTCATCAACTGCACGCCGTAATCGCTGCTGGCCCCGGGGTCAGGCAGGGCGGTGAGCTTGTCGAGGGCTGCTGCAAGGCCGGGGCCAGGCAGTTCCGGTTCGCCGCCCATCAGGTTGTCCAGGCAACTCCAGAGAAGGTCGATGTTGGCGCGGGCAGTCGCATCCACGCAGGCCGCTCCGCCCAGTCGCAGCCAGACCTGTTCCAGCCAGGTTCCCAGAGATGCCGTGGGATGAGCGGCGCGAAGGTCGGGCGCTGCAGCAAGAGTGTCCAGCACGTGCGCAGCGGACAAACGGCCTTCATCGCTTAGCAGCGGAAGCCGCTCAGCGATCAACTCCGAAACGGGCCGCGATTGCAGCACTGGTTCGTCGCTTCCTGCAAGTCGATGTAGGTCTTCTAGCGATAGGCCACACCAGGGAGCGCGCAAGACACCCAGCCAGGCCACGCGATCCTGGGGATTGAGCAGGGCGCGGGCCAGGGCGAGCGCATCGAGGACTTCGGGGCGCGTGGCGAGCTGCTCCAGTTCGACGGCGCGGAAGGGGATTCCCGCCTCGCGCAGTGCCTCGGCGATGGGCACAAGATGGTTTTTAGCGCGGCCCAGAACGGCAATGCGGAATTTTACTCTTTCGTCTAGCTCATGGGCCAGATGTGCCTGCTCCACGGAGCCTTGATGGCCGTGGATTAGCTCCACAATCTCTTCGATCTGAGCTGTGTGGGCGGCTTCTCTTTCATTTCCGCTTTCAACGGATTTGCCGCGTCCGGCTTCGGGAACAAACTCCAGATGCAGTTTGAAAGACGGACCGTCGCCGTCCTTCGTTTCCCGTGCAGGTTGCGCGGCGGCAAACGTGATTCCGCTGCCGTCATCCTCTGCGAAGATCTGCGCGAAGTCCTGGTTAAGCCGCTCGACCAGCCCTGGCGTTGTGCGGAAGTTGGCCGTAAGAGAAACAGAATCGAAGAGCAACGGCTGATCGTGTGGAATTTCGAGGCCAAGTGCTTTCACCCGCGGAAAGAGTTCGGCGTCGGCATCGCGGAAGAAATAGATCGACTGCATGGGGTCGCCGACCACAAAACAGGTGCGGCCCGCGCGCTCCGGCCATGCGGCGATGAGGCTGGAGAGCAACTGGTGTTGGCGGCGGCTTGTGTCCTGGAACTCATCCACCAGCAGGTGGCGGATATTGTCCGAGACTCCCAACGCGGCGTCGGTGGGGAGATTATCGTCGCCTCGGAGCACGCGCTGGGCGATCTGAGCAACCTCGGTGAAGTCCACGGCGCCGGCCTCGGCAAAAACAACGCGTAACTCCGCCGCAGCCTCGCGCAGCAGTGTGAAGCAGGCCTTAACAATTTTCCATTCCTCATCGCTATAGCGGATCGAGGGCAGATTGCGAACGTCGGACAGGGCGGTTTCAAAGCCGGGAACGGCGGCAAGCTGTGTGATCAACTCGAGGATGCGGCTCTTCTCATGTTTGCAATTGGCAGGGAAACCCAACCGCTTATCAACTTGCTTGCGGAAGGCGCTTTCGCCGGTGAGCAGCAGAGCGGCGAGATTGACGTGGGCCTGGCGAGCTTCCTCAACGCTGGCGCATTCGGTAAACGGGGCGGCAGGCAACTCTACCAACTCGGCGAGCTCCTGGTGAAGCTGGCCGCCGCTCTGTGCGCAGGCAAAACGCGCCAGTTCCAGTGTTTCGCCACGCGCGTTGGGAACCTGGTCGAGAAGCCCGCTCAGTTTGACGAGCGCGTCGTGCACGGCATGAGCAAATGGACGCTCCAAACGCTCTCGGAGCACTTCCCAATCCGGCTCGCGCTCGAGGACGATTCCTTGCATCCAGCGGTCGCGGCCTTTCAGCATATCGACAAGCAGGTTCTCCATATCCTGCCAGCCGTTGTCGCGCCACGAAAGTAATTCTTCGACAGCCGTGCCGAGTTCCGCGCCTGTTTGGTCGACTTTTCTCAAGGTTTCGCGGGCGGCCCACCGGTAGAGTTCCTCAGGCTGCTCGCCAATGTTGAGTCCGCCGCCCAGGCCGGAGAGCAATGGCTGCTGAAGGGCAAGCTCGCGGCAAAATGAATCGATTGTGCGGATGCGAAGCTGCGCGGGCAGGTCTATCAGTTTCCAGCCTAGCGTCTGTGAATGTTTTAGAGCTCGATGGGCGAGAGCGTCCATGGAAAACTGATCGGAATCGTGGGCAAGGTCAGCGGCAGCCTTTCTAAGCTCATCGAGAATCCGATTGCGCATCTCGGCAGCGGCGGCGTTGGTAAATGTAATGGCGACAATCTGTCCGGGCTCATCCACTTCACCCAGCAGGCGGAGAAAGCGCCGAGCCAACAGGTCTGTCTTGCCGGATCCCGCGGGCGCTTGCACAAGAATGGATCTGCCAGGATGAAGCGCACGGAGGCGCTCAAGCTGATCGGGAGGATCTGGGCAGACGGGTCTACTCATCGCCGTCCTCCGCAAAGTCTAGGTTGTCGGCGCCTTCGGAATCGTCCTCGTCGTCGAGTTGCTCTTGCCGCTCCTGAATGCGGCATAGGGTTTCGAGGCTGCATCGCTTGCAGGTCTTGCGGTAATCGCGCGGGTCCACTTCGGCTTTGCCTGCGACAAAATCTTTGGCGAGCTGCTCGATGCACTTGCGCCAATCGTTAAGCTGCTCATCGGTGAGCTTGTTTTTCGAGAGGGAGCTTGTTCCCTTTAAGCCGGCAAAGAGAGTGGCTGCGGCATCGCCGACCTGGCCGGCAAACTTAACTTTGCCCGGGAGCACACTGGCGAAGACCAGTCCGCCAAGAAGTTCGTCCGGTTCAAGAGCAAATCCGGCATAGAGCGGCAATTGCACATCGTCAGGCCGAGGCGTCTCCCACGCGTTGGGTGAGACGTAGCCTGATTTGTAATCGATAACCAGCAGAGAGCCGTCTTTCATCCGGTCAATGCGGTCCAGACGCAGGTCGAGCGTGAGTCCGGCAAGGTGAACCGTGCGCTTGACCTCGGTGTCAGCGACCTCGAATTCAACGCGCGTGGCCTCGTACTCCAGCCACTCAGTGACCAGCTTTGTCAGCCGCTGCGCTTCGAGTTCGAGGTAGCGGCGAGGCATCAGCTCGCGCTGATGAGGACGCAGTTCCCGTGCCAGCACGCGCTGGACGTGGCCGGCAACAAAAGCCTCCAGGTCGGTCAGTTTCTTGAGCTCTGCGTGCGAACGAATGCCCTCAGGCTTGCCTCCCCAAACAGAGTGCAGCACGGCATGGAGCAGGTTGCCGCGTTGCTTGGCCGTGAGGCCGGCCTCTGCGGGTTCCCAGCCTTGTGCGGCCAGGCGCGCGGTGGCGAAGGCCTTGAAGGGACACTGCGACTGCGCTGTGAGGACGTCCGCGCCGCCCTTGACCTTGCCCGGAGGGAAGGGTATGCGGCTGCGGTCCTCGATAGTAACTGTGAGCGGAGGCGGCGCGTCTGGCGCTTTCAGATCCGCCGACAGCTTCTGCGCCTCACCGGTCAACTGGACAATCACACGCGACGGGCGGGCCTCCGCAGTCTCATTTTGCTTTGCATAGCTGAAGTGGACCTCCTGCGCGGAAGCCAGGATGCGGCGGCTGATGGCTTCAGCCAGCTCCCAGTCGAGTTGCGGCGTGGCGTGGGGCATTCCAGCCTCGCGTTGAATTTCGATAGGCAGCAACGGGTGTGTCGAGCCGCTGGCAGGCCAGGCGTCCTCATCGGCTCCCAGGAACCAAACTGCATCGGCGGTGAGCCCGGCGGACTCGGCCGGTCCGGCGATCTGTATGGGCGCGTTGCGCGACTCGGGCGCGAAGAGGGTCTCGTCCAGCGCGCGTCCCAGTTGAGAGAGAAACTCCTTCCAGCCAATGCGGCGGCCATCGAAGCCCAGTGAGCCGCAGCTCTCCACGACATGCTGCCAGCGGCGGAAGGCCTGGTATTCGGCGCTCTGAAGCGTCCGGGTAGTGGCAAAGTGAATCTCCTCCAGCAACCGCGGAATCAGCTCCGCCCAGTCGAGAGGGCTTTGCGCACGGCGCGCGAAGTCAGCCAGAAGGCGTTGATCGGTGGTAATGCACTCGACCCAATGAGCTGGAAGTAGCTCGGCGGAGCACTTCTGGCCAAGGAAGGCTCTCAAGTCCCACTGGGTTCGCTCCAGGCCATTGCGACGCAGGGCGCGCATGTACGCTTGCAGCGCGGCAGACTCCTGCGAGGTGGCGGCGGCGTGACCGGTGGAAAGCAGCCAGTCGAGTTCCTGCTCATCGAGCGGACCGTCGAGCCAGCGCAGCAGCAGGTGAGCCGCCCGCGCAAGAGCAACCTGGCTCAGCGGGACACCTAGCGAAAACTCGAAGGCTGCACGGGAATGGCGAAGAAAAGCGCGTTCGATCTCGCCCCTGCGCGTGCTGGCGGCCTGGGTTATGACCAGCAGACGAGCATCAGGGTTGTCGGCAAGCTGACGGCTACACCAGAGAGCGCAAGCTACCAACTCTGCCGGGAAGTCGGAAGCTTCATGGAAATGAACTACGCCAGCCTGCTCGCTTGTGGGAGCCTCATGCCACTCGCCCCAGGCGTCGAAGACGCTACGCTGCATAGGCAGAATGCGGTCAAATCCGGCCAGAAGCAGCGGCGGCCGCTGGGCCGTGCCGGCTTTGAGCAGTGGAATCAGCTCGTATGGCAGTCGGCTGGGGCTGAGCAAATTACCAACCCGGCAGGCTTCGTCAAAAGCCGCCAGCCAACCGCTGAAGGCCGCCGCGTCCTGCTGCCATGCGGCGCGAGCTGGCGTCCTCAAATACTGCGGCGTATACGAGCAAATCAGCTCGTGTGCTTCCATGGCCAGGGCAGCAACGCGATGGCGCGGACCTTCCAGCAATGTAGCCATGGATCTGTCCTGGACGGCGATCGCGACCCAGAGAGCCTCTTCCTGCGCGGGATTCAGCAGCAGGCGGCCATCTGTGCTGCGGTCCAGCCAGGCGGTCCGAACAAAGCACTGCCAATCGAGAATGTTGGGTGCGGGCCAGGCGATGAGACCTTGGGCATGGCGGGCGCGATGGAATGCAGAGGCAATGGCGCGAGCGGCGCGGTCGCTGTCCGTTACCACCAGCCCGCCCTCGCGCAGCCACGCATCGATTTCTACTGCCGCCAAGACCCCCATTCCAGCGTTATACGCTGCCAGACCGGGGATGTGCCATTGGAAGCCCGCAAACAGAACTTTAGCTTCTCAGTCTGCGCTTATAAGTCCCTGTTGCCGAATTTGAGTCCATGATGAAGGAGGTTCAGCAGCACACGCAGCTGCGGCGTCAGCCGCCTCTGCCGCCGATAATCGGAAGTGTGGAAAGCACGCGCAATCTATCTCTGCTAAAGGACTACCAGGCGTATCTGCGCGTGGAAAAAGGGCTGCGGCCGCTGAGCTGCGAGGCCTACGACAGCGACCTGAAAACCTTTGCCGAGTTCATCGAGGGGCGTAGCGGAGTGCTGCTGACGGCGTCGCAGGAGGATGTGGCGGCATTTCTGGAGCATCTGCGCGCCCACGGCATCGAACAGCGTTCGGCGGCGCGCAAGCTGAGCTGCCTGCGCGGTTTTTACAAATGGCTACTGCTCGACCGGCGCATCCATCACGACCCCACCGTCAACATCGAATCGCCTAAAGCATGGAAGGTGCTGCCCAAGTCTCTGGCAGAACCGGAGGTTGTGGAGATGCTGGACCGTGCGCAAATGTCCGCTGAGCATCCTCAAGCGCAAGCCACGGCCTTGCGCGACCGGGCGATTCTGGAGCTGCTCTACGCGGGCGGCTTGCGCGTTTCGGAGGTCACGGCGCTCAGTACCGGCGACCTGGCGCTCGACCTGGGCCGGGTGCAGGTGCGCGGCAAAGGCGATAAGGAACGCATTGTGCCTCTGGGGCGAACCGCGCTCCTGGCTTTGGAGGAGTATCTGCAAAAGGGACGTCCGCACCTGGCGCGCATCAGCTCGTCGGGCTCGGAGCGAAGCAAGTCCAACGCCGCGCGGCAAGACGCCACGCGTTTATTTCTTTCTCTGCGCGGAATGCCTCTGACACGGCAATGGGTCTGGCATGTGGTCAAGATGGCCAACTCCACCGCCAGCCCTCATCGTCTGCGGCACAGTTGCGCCACGCACATGGTGGAACATGGCGCTGATCTGCGCAGCGTGCAGTTGCTGCTGGGCCACGCCGACATCTCCACTACGCAGGTCTACACCCATCTTGCGCTGGGCCGGCTCAAGGAAGTGCATCGCCAGCACCATCCGCGCGCCAAACGGCAGCGGGAAAAGGTTGTAGAATTTTCCGCTGGACGCAAAGGGCTGCACCTGGTTTCGAGCAATGTTCCAATCAGCCAACGGGACAGCGAACAGCCGGGCGAGGAGACCACATGAGCGCAGCATCTGTTTCCTTGCCCACTCAAGACGCCACCAGTCCGCTGGATTCGCTCGTTGCCGATTATCTGCGCGTGCTGGCCAACGAGCGTGGCGCATCGGCACATACCATACGTGCTTATGAACGCGAGCTGCGAGGATTTACCGTTTATATCGCACAAATATACGGAATAGATCAAAGCGTGGAGCGCATCGAGCACACGCACATCCGCGCCTATCTGGGCACTCTCTATGATCGCGGATTATCAAAAGCCTCAACCGCGCGGGCTCTGGCGGCTATTCGCAGTTGGTTCCGGTGGCTGGCGCGCTCGGGGCGTCTGGAGCAAAACGCGGCCTCGCTGGTAGCTACTCCAAAGCTGCCCAGGCATCTGCCGCGCGTACCTTCCATTGAGCAGATGAACCGCGTGGTCGATTCGGTCGATGAAGACGCTGCCAGTTGGCCCGCGCGCGACACGGCGATTCTGGAGCTGCTCTACGGCTGCGGCATTCGCAACGCGGAGCTGACCGGGCTGAACCTCGAAGACATTCACTGGGCCAACGAAGCGATTCTGATCCGCGGCAAGGGACAAAAGCAGCGTTATGTTCCGCTGGGCGACGCGGCGGCGCAAGCCCTGCGCGCCTATCTTGCCGAGCGCGCCGCGCGGCTGGCAGCGGCGGGCGATACAAAAAGCTACGCCACGCAAGCGCTCTTTCTCAACCTGCAACTACGCGGCCTGGCCAAGCCCGGAGGTGATGCGCGGCTCACCACGCGCAGCATTGGCCGCATCGTCAAGCGTATCGCCATTCTGCGCGGCCTCTCCGCCGATGTTCATCCGCACACCCTGCGCCACGCCTTCGGGACGCATTTGCTGGAAGAAGGCGCCGACCTGCGAGCGATTCAGGAGTTACTCGGCCAC
>Ga0209039_10003032_pt1 | contig 13524 bp, 7 predicted proteins | sample BogFormECP12_OM1_FD_188238 | JGI IMG/M metagenome (GOLD analysis project Ga0209039, IMG submission 188238) | Bog forest soil microbial communities from Calvert Island, British Columbia, Canada - ECP12_OM1 (SPAdes) (version 2) | ecosystem: Environmental > Aquatic > Freshwater > Wetlands > Bog ...
GACGCCGACATCGGTAATAACGCCGTCCTTCCAGAAGAAGGGACGGTGGAGTTGCTTTTGATCGCCCGCTGGGCAAGCTTCACATAGGGCAGTAACGTCTGACCGGCCGACGATGTGGCCGGAGTTGTTCATTCCAATGGCTGTGGTAATTGCACCTCCCAGGGTGCCAAGATCCGTGAGTTCGCCGTCATCCCAGAGAAAGGAATGCCAGGTCAAATCGCCGGTGAGATTCATTGTGCCGGCCACTTGTCCCCGGTCGTTCAAGGCGCTGACGCTGCCGTAAGTGCCGCCAAACATTCCTGCGGGCGCATGAGCGACGAGATCGGTCATTTTGCCGTGCTGCCAGAGGAAGGGGTGCACGGTGGGGCCGCCGGTGACGACGTTGGAAGCAAAATCCACGTCACTCGCGCCCGCCACATGCCCGCGCTCGTTTATAAGAAAGGCAGCGCTGTCAGGGCCTCCCAGAGTCCCCAAGTCCTGCATCGTCCCATCACGCCACAGAAACGCATGTGACTCCGTGCCATTCCCGAAAATAAAGTATGTACTATCCGGGTATCTGCCCGGGAACGGATCGGAAATCGAGTTTAGCGCCGCGCCGACTACCTCGCCACGGTTGTTGACGGCTCCTGCCACGCTCTCATTTCCACCGAGCGTGCCCAGGTTGATGATCTTACCGTCCTTCCACAAGACGGCGAGAGAAGAGGGAGCACCCACTAGGGAATCGATCGCATTGTTTTCCGATTCGCCCGCGACCAGCCGCCCGTTGCCCGAGATCCAAAAGGCCCAGCTTGACCAGGCGCAGTCCAAGCAAGGTGCCTGAGCGCCTGCCGCCGGATTTTGCGGGAGCACTCCCAGATTGGTTCGGACGCCGTCATGCCAGCGAAAGGCGTGTATGACGTCGCAGTCCGGTCCATAGCAGAGCGGATTGAATGGATCGGGAGCGGTGGTATCGCTAATACCCGTCACTGCACCGGAGCTGGCCAGGACGGAAGTAGACGGATAATTCGGAGGGCCCCCCTCATTCAAAAAGCTTTGAGGCCCACCGAGCGTGCCCAAATCGACGACCTTGTAATGATGGTGCTTGGGTTTGTTCTCGGTCTCGCTGTTCTGGGCGGACGATACAAACGGCAGCGCCAGCGCAGCGCACAAACTACAGATTGAGATTAAGAACAGCAGTGATTTCTTCATGACGCCTCCTCAAGATTGTATTCGCCCTTTACGCACACGGTGCACGCACTTGTGGTCAAGCGCGGCGCCTATTTCTCACCCACGCTGATCGTGGATTGAGCTACGCCGACCCCGACATCGGTGAGCAAGTACTTCGTCGGAGAAATGAGATAGAAGATAGTGTTGCCGATCGTCCCGCGGCCGCTCGTTGCGATCGCATACGCCGCTGAAGAGCCCTGAGCCTGCAGCAACCCCGCCGAAGCACTGTTTGAATCAGTAGTCCCCGTGAAATTGCTGGCTCCGTCAAACGTCTCCACTCCAGAATCGTAGGAAGGAGCGAACGTGTCCCCCGGTGTGCTGGGATCTTGGAAAAAGCTTCCCTTAGCCGACGCGGCGGAAAACGTCCCGCCTGTCTGCAGCTCAAAAAAGCCCATTGAGGCGTTGCTGTCCGTGCCTACGACGAACCCTTTGTTTGCGTCCAAGAGATAGAGGACCAGCGGATGGGTAGTCCCTGTAACAGTCACCCGGCCATTGGCCGCCGCCGTGTATGTTCCCAACTGGCTCAGTGTTCCAACTATTCCAGCGTTGTTTTCGTCGGCAGCGAGCGTGAAGTTGCCCGCACTGGGGATACTCAATATGCCCAGCACCACGTCGTTGCCTGCGGCGCTGTTGGGTCCCTGCAAACCGATAACGCTGGCGCTGTTCAGAGACGCGTTCGAGAATGTTCCTGCCCCCTTTTGCTGCAGGATCGTTCCCGCAAACACAGTGTTGACGTTCTGCGCGTCGCTACTCATCAGCTGTAATTCGCCGGAAGAAACCACATAAAACACGGCATTGACCGGTTTCGCCGAGCCGGTAACATTAAAGGTCAATGTGCCACGGCCGTTCGCAGCCACGCTATACGTTCCCGTGAAGGACGCGTCGGAGTTCACCATACCTTGCTTGTCCTCGTCGAGGCTGCCTGGCGCGCCGTGCTTCCCGCGCTCTCCAGGAAGAAATCCAGCCATTCTTTCCAGACCCCTTCCGTGCGGACACGTTGAAGCAGTTCGTAGTAGCGCTCACGATGCGTCTTGAATGTCAGCGCAAGAGACAACACTTTGCTGCGGTGGCAGATCCCGCCATCCTTGCTACTGGTACAGCTCGGCGGTTGCTTCGCCGCTGCCGGAGCCACCTGTCATGAGCACTGTTCCGTCATTCAATATCGTAGCCGTGTGCCATTCGCGGGTAGCTCCCATGCTGCCGGTGGGCGAAAAGGTTCCGGCGGTTGGGTCATAGAGTTCGGCGGTTGCAAGCGGCCCGTTCCCGTCGTCTCCTCCGGCCACAAGAACGGTTCCGTCTTTGAGCACCGTGGCGGTCTGCAAGGAGCGGGCAGTCGCCAGGCTGGCCGTGGCGGTGAACATTTCCGTGGTTGGATCGAACAACTCCGCAGTGGCGGTGGCTTTGCCTTGATCGTCCACCATCCCTCCGGTCACCAGCACTTTGCCGTCCGCGAGCAAACTCGCGGTGTGCCCTTGACGCACGGTTGTCATGCTGCCAAGTGTCTGTGAAAAACTTCCGGTGGCGGGATTATAGAGTTCGGCCTCCGCGAGCACTCCCTGGACCCCTCCGTTGGTTCCAATTCCTCCAGTCACGAGGACTTTTCCGCTTTTCAGCAACGTCGCGGTGTGCGAAACGCGCGCCGCCATCATGCTGCCGGTCGCAGCGAAGGTTCCGGTGGACGGATCGAACAGCTCCGCGAAGGCGTTGTCCCAACCGGCGATGAGCACCTTGCCGGTGTTGAGCAATGTCGCGGTGTGGCTGGCGCGCGCGATGGTCATATTGGTCTTCGTCAGAGAAAAAGTTCCCGCGGTTGGATCGTAGATCTCGGCCGTGATCAGCGGATTCCAGCTCGTGTCCAATCCCCCGGTAACGAGCACTTTTCCATCGGGCAGCAACGTGGCTGTGAAGTGGGAGCGCTCCGTGGTCATGCTCCCAGTCGGGGAAAAAGTCTTGGTGGTTGGATCATAAAGCTCTGCGGTTTTGATGGACTTGCCGTTCGCATCGGTTCCGCCCGCCACTAGCACCTTGCCGTTGTTGAGCAACGTCGCGGTGTGCGCGACGCGTGGGGCTGCCATGCTGCCGGTGGCCTTGAAGCCGTGCGCATAAATCTGAATGTCAAAAGCTTGCGGCGCAGAGTCTTGTTTGAACGAATCTTCCGCAATGAGCGTAATGGAAGTTGTTCCGATCGCGGTCGGGGTGCCCGAAAGTACTCCGGCTGGACTGAGAGTCAGGCCGGCGGGCGGCGTGCCAACACTTACCCTCCACACCAATGGTGTAGCGGGGCTGGATGCCGTAAAGGTAAAGCTGTAGGGCAGATTCACCGCGCCGAAGGGAGGCGCAGGCAGGGCGTTAATGACCGGCGGTGGTGGGTCGTTGATGACGATGGTGTAGTTGCCGGCGGGCGACGTCGCTTGCGGCGTGCCCGAATCCGTCACCGTCACGGCAACATTCTTGTAGGATCCCGTTGTGGTGGGAGTGCCGCTGATATAGAAGCTACCCCCATTGGCACTCAGTCCTAGCCCTGGGGGCAACCCCGTGGCGCTCCAGCTATAGGGCGGCACGCCACCCATAGCTGTTAAAGGGAAACCCAACTGCTCTGTTTTAAGAAGATGACAGGGAAACACGTGACGGGGGCTCATGCAGATCGGAAGCGAAGAACATCCCGTAGTACCGGTGCATGGTTTACACGAGAGAACTCGTCCGCCATCAGTAAGATCACACCTTATGTATGTGGGCGGGCCATAGACCACTCCGAAAGTCCCGGTCGGCGGGGGGGTGGAGCTGATCGCGAGCGCGGCTGCAGCAGTGACGGTAATCGAACTCGAAGTAATCGTAAGGGAACTCTTAGCCGTGTCGGTTACGGTGATGTTTTGGTTGCCGGCGTTCTCCAGCGTAGCCTTAATAGAGTCCGTCCCATTCGTCAGCGTCGCCGGGTTGGTGGAGAACACAGCTTGCTTGTCGGTGCTAGTGAACTTGACGGTCCCGGCATAGCCGGTGGACACATTATTGGCCGCATCGAGCGCGCTGACCGTGACGTTGAAGCTCGCACGAGTCGTGGCGGAGCTGGGGAAGGCAAGGTTCAAGTGCGTGGCCGCATTGCTCACCACGGAAATCGCGTTTGAACTGCCGGTTATCGATGCGGTGACGGTATCCGTAGCCGTGATGGTCGTTCCGTTGAAAACTGCAGTCAGCGTAACCAAAAATCCTCCCGCCCCATTTGTGAGCGCGGAGTTAGCGGGTAGCACGGCCTGGGAATCGGTGCTGGAAAAATGGACCATTCCCGAATAGCTCGTCACGGTGTTGCCAAAGACGTCGAGCGCGGTCACTATCAAGTTGAATTGCAATCCGGTAGTGGCGGTGGTTGGCCCACTAACCGAAAAGTGAGTGGCGGGACCTGTGCTGACGTTGATCCCGTTTGAGTTTCCTGTGATCGATCCTGTGACCGTGTCGGTGGCGGTGATGGTTTCGCTGTTGGCGGTTTTCAGCGTCACCGGGAAGGTCTTGGTACCACTCGTCAGCGTGGAGTCTGCCGGGAGCACAGCTTGGGCGTCGGTGCTGGAGAAGTGCACGGTGCCGGAGTAACTCGTAACCACATTGTTGGAAGCGTCCAGCGCGTTCACCGTGATGTTGAAGGCCGTCCCGGCGGCTGGGGTGGAGGTGGACGCTACGACGGAGAGATGCGTAGGCACATCGAGGCTTACGGCGACCGCTGTCGAAGTGCCTGTGAGCGAAGCGGCGTCGGTCGCGGTGATGGTTTGACTGCCAGCGGTACTTAGCATCACGGCAAAGGTCTGCGTGACGGTTGTCATCGTCGCGCTCGCTGGTGATACCGGCTGGCCATTCGAGCTGGTGAAGTGCACGGTCCCGGAATAGCTGGTGGCTACCTGGCCGGAAATGTCGAGCGCGGTGACGGTGATGTTGAAAGGTACTCCGGTGAGTGGCGTGGCCGTAGCCGAAGTGACGGAGAAGTGCGTGGCAAGACGTTGAGGCGGGGTTGACGAGCCGCTACCGCATCCGCTGAGGAAGCCCAAACTGCAGATTGCGATTAGGAACAACAGTGATCTTTTCATGACCTCTCCCCAAGTTTGCATTCGTTCGGCACAGACACGATTCAAACGCTAACGGACAGACTGCTTCGGCGAAGTTTGCGGCGCCCCGAAGCGGCGACTGCAATCCTTCTTACTGATACATGCGCGAAACAGGGTGGAAATCGATCATCACCAGCGGCTTTCTTTTGCGGGCGGAAACCGAACCAGGACATGGTGTTGAGGGGAATGGGGTGTATAATCCGCGCACGATGGAAGGACAGTATTATCAACGCGGGAGCTATGTCTGATACTCACGAAGTGACGCTCTTGCTGGCGGAATGGGCGAAGGGTAACCAGCGGGCCCTGGATGACCTCACGCCCCTGGTGTACCGTGAACTCCGCCAACTTGCCGCCAGTTACCTGAGAAAAGAACGGCAAGGGCACACCTTGCAGCCCACCGCGCTTGTCCACGAAGCCTATGTGAGGCTCGTTGATCAATCCAATCCAACATGGCAAAGCCGTTCGCATTTCTTTGGAGTGGCGGCGCGGCTGATGCGGCAGATCCTGGTGGACCACGCGCGGCGGAAGCAAGCGGGCAAGCGCGCTGGAATCAAAGTGCCACTGGATGAGGCAGTGAGCTTTCAGAAGGAGCGCAGCCTGGACCTCGTGGCCCTCGACAGCGGTCTCAACGCCCTCGAGAAAATAGATGCGCGCAAATGCAAAGCCGTCGAGCTGCGCTATTTCGGCGGGCTCTCGATGGCAGAAATCGCCAAGGCACTGGAGGTTTCCCCGATTACGGTCCGCCGCGACTTGAGGATGGCGGAAGCCTGGCTACATCAAGAAATGCAAAGCGGATAGGTGCCACTTGACCCCGGAACGTTGGGCGCAGATCGAGGAGCTGTTCCATCGTGCCGCGGAGTGTGCCCCGGAAAACCGCACAGGACTGTTGAACGAACTCTGCGCCAACGATTCTGAGCTGCGGCGAGAAGTAGAGGCGCTGCTTTCCTGCGATGCGAATGCCCGTGATTCCGTGCAGGCTGCTGTGCGTGGGGGGCTGGAGGACGTCGGGTTCCCCCTAACGGGCGAGACCATTTCTCATTACCGTATCTTGGAAGGGATCGGTGGCGGCGGCATGGGCCTGGTATACCGCGCGGAGGACCTCCGCCTGGGACGCCGCGTGGCGCTTAAGTTCCTGCCTGAAGAGTCCGCCAAGGATCCCGCGGCACTCGGGCGCTTCGAGCGCGAGGCGCGCTCCGCTTCTGCATTGGAACATCCCAACATCTGCCCCATCTACGAGTTCGGGGAGCACGAAGGGCAGCCCTTCCTCGTCATGCAGTTGCTCGAAGGCCAGACGATGCGGGAATTGATTTCTGCGGCAGCGGAAGCGAAAACGTCGCTGGCACTCAGCAGGATGCTCGGTCTCGCCATTCAGATTCTGGATGGATTGGACGCCGCACATCAGAAAGGCATCATCCATCGCGACATCAAGCCGGCGAATATCTTTCTGACCCGCGAAGGCCAAGCCAAGATCTTGGATTTCGGCTTGGCGAAACTTGCCAGCCTCTTATCGCTCGAAGGGGAGGACTCGGGACGCAACGCTCCCGGCGACGGCGGCGCAAAGCGAACACCACCCGATACTGCGTCCCTGTCAACGCCCGATCTCTTCCTCAGCCGGACCGGGGCGGCCATTGGAACCGCGGGTTACATGTCCCCGGAGCAAGTGCGTGGCAAGAAGTTGGATGCGCGAACGGATCTGTTTTCCTTCGGCTTGGTGCTCTATGAAATGGTGACCGGGAAACGCGCGTTCGTGGGCGACACCGGACCTGAACTTCAGGAAGCCATCCTCACGCAAATGCCACGCCCCGCGCGGGAAGTGAATCCCAGGCTCCCCGCAAGGCTCGATAAGATCATTAGTAGAGCGCTCGAAAAAGATCGTGAGGCTAGATACCAGTTCGCCTCGGAGATGCGCACTGATCTGGAGCTTTTGCAACGTCAGATGGCGCCGAGTTATCGCGCTCGGTGGAAGGAAATGGCGGCAGCGGGCCTCGTCGTGCTCGTCATCGCGAGTGCCGCCGTCTGGTTCGCCAAACGCCAGTCCGCTTCCGAGATTCTTCCGCCGGACGTGAAGCTGAGGCAACTCACAACCAATCCACCTGAAGACCCCGTGACCAGCGGGGCGATCTCACCCGACGGCAAGTACTTGGCCTACTGCGACACGAAAGGGATGCATATCAGGCTCATTGAAACCGGAGAGACTCGCATCGTTCCTCATCCCGAAGAATTCCAAGGTAAGAGCGTGGAATGGGGAATTATCCCGCAGTGGTTTCCCGACAGCACCAGGTTCATCGCCGATGCTCATCCGGCCGGTGAGAGTCCCGCGTACGCGAGCTCCCAGGGCTCGAGTATCTGGATTGTCTCGGTTCTTGGCGGACCGCCGCATAAACTCCGAGACGAGGCCACCGCACATTCCATTTCTCCGGATGGCTCCGCAATCTCTTTTGGAACAAACAAAGGCAGGCGTGGCGACCGCGAAATATGGCTGATGGGGCCTGACGGAGAAGACGCGCGGAGACTTTATGAGATCGACGAGAATGGCGCGATTTGTTGTCTCCATTGGTTCCCGCATGGGCAACGCGTGTGGTACGGTACGACTGATAATGTCCCGGGCGGTATCGTTACGCGTGATCTGAGCGGAGGGCCGGCTACTCCGATTTTTCCCCCATTGGAGACCAAGACATCGTGGCAATATACACTTTTGCCCGATAACCGGTTGCTCTTTCCAATTGGGGAATCGGGGGCCGTTGGTCAAACCTGCAACTATTGGGTGATGCCCCTCGATGAACGAACCGGTGTCCCCACGGACAAGCCCAAGCGGCTGACGAACTGGGGTGGTTTCTGTCCACTCGACACCAGTTTGACTGCGGATGGCAAGAAACTGGCATTCCTCAAATGGATAGGTCGCGGTTCTATTTATACAGCCGATCTTGAAACGGACGGGAAGGGCATTGCCAACCCGCGCCGCTTTGCACCCAGCGAGGGTCAGGACCATCCATTGGATTGGACTGCCGATGGCAAAGAAATTATTTTCGCGTCAAATCGCAATGGTCATATGGGAATTTTCAAGCAGTCGCTGGATGGGGACACCGCGGAACCGCTCGTCACTGGAACGTTTGATGAGGCGGACGCTCGGGTGAGCCCGGATGGCACGTCACTTCTCTACATTGCAGAGACTGATGAAGGCGCGAAAGGGCCCATGCAGGTCATGCGCATGCCTCTGGCCGGGGGAACACCCCTATTGGTTTTGACCGCTCGCCCTTACAGCGAGTTTCGTTGCGCCAGGTCACCATCCTCCGTATGCGTGATCTGCGAGCGGAGCGAAGATCGCAAGCAAATGGTGATGACTGCGTTCGACCCGCTGCAAGGCCGGGGAGCGGAGCTTGCTAGAATCGATATCCAAAACGAAGCTAAGAAGTTCCGCTGGGATCTTTCTCCCGACGGCACACGCATTTGCTTCACCAGGAACCCGCAAGAGCCGATAGAAATTCTTTTCCTGGATAGCCACGCGACTCAAATCATCCATGTGAAGGACTGGAATAACCTGGAGTCATTGGATTGGGACACGAATGGCGAAGGATTCTTTGTTGCCGACGGGGTTCATGGAGGAATGGTGCTGCTGCAGGTGGATTTACAGGGCAACCCTCAAGTCCTGCAGAAATTTCAAGGAGCTGGTGGGCTTTGGGCTCGGCCATCCCCTGACGGCCGGCATCTGGCGATCTCGGAATATAGAATCGATGGCAACATCTGGACGTTGGAAAACTTCTAGAGGTAGCGACAATTGCAAACCAAAGTTGGCCGAAGCTTCGGCTGCACCGTGCGAAAATCCGAAGTAAATCATGGGCCGTGTTCAAGTGCCCGCCGCATTAATCAGATGGGTTACTTTCGAGTGCGCCGCGAGACGGCAGATCCCATCGAAAGGTGAACTGCTGGCGAAGATGGAGAAGAAGGGAGAAACTGCAATGCAGCCCCGAACTGTGCGTGCACATTGGTCATTTCGGAAGTCGAGTCCTCAGGAGGGTCCGTGGGGGATGCGCCGTATTACAGCGGACTAGCGGTGGTCGTTGTGCAATCGCCACCGGTCGCGTCGTAAAACAGCACCAGGGTCTGGTCCGAGCAAAACGTGCGCGTGCCCGTGGAGTTGGGAGCAGCGGGCTGCGCCAAACTGGTGTAGCCCGTGAGCAAGTCGCCACCGAGAGTGAAGTAGTAGCCGTCCTTTGGAGTCGTCGCAGACGAAGCGTTCGCTAGTACGTTGTCGATCAAGCAGGCGTTCGTCGAGCTGGCAGTCGTGCAGGTCGCGCCGTCTGGGCCCAACTGCGCCAGGGTGGCATACGTCCCAGGGTACGTATTGTTATAGGTCATCTCGCCCGTATTGATGGTGCGCAGGGAGACGACCGCCGAAGCCTCGTTCGCCGCTATCCTGGAGCGAATGAAGGCTGGGACGCCAATGGCCGCGATGATCAGAATGATCGCCACGACGATCAACAGTTCGATAAGAGAAAAACCCTTTTGCTTCTTCATGACGTCTCCTTGAGAGCATGCATCGTGCGTGAGCATACCCACAAGTTAGTAACAGGAAGCTACCCCTTAGCTGGTCTGAAGTCAACACCGTTTCGAGCACTCGCCCGGTGGTTTCCTGGCGGCGCGACCTCTAGTGGACCCAGCTGCCAGGGCTGCACCGGGCTAACTCCCGATTTGTTTGAAGGAATAAGCCGCCAAACCGGACAACGTCGTGCCGGGACCAACTTTTGCGTGAAGGACGCCTACTCGTTACTTAGTCGGCTTTATGCGCGAAGCGGGTTTCGCTGCAAGGGACCAGATTCATCGACCGCAGCAGCCTTTTCCGTCTACCCCTCAAACGCGCAGTCTCACTCCAGAGCGCATCAGCAAGGTCGAGACTGCCAGCACCAGCCCCGTTAGGAACACCGCCCTCAGTACTCCCCACGATCCCGATGTTCCGATGGCGGTCATCCAGTACAACTGTGGCAGCAAGAACGGAATGTAAGCCAAAAGGTAAGGGAGCAGCGGGCTCTCCCCAGCTGACTTCGCAAAACTCGCCCACGCTCTCCAGCCCTTCACATCTGCGATCCAAAGGAGCAGCAGCGCAATCAGGAGATTGGCGGCGGTGCAGTACAAGCACCACGTCGGCGTATCACGGTTCTTGGAAATCCCCAGCGGCTGCAGTGCAAACCCAATGGCGAATAGAATCGCTGCAGCACCGAGAATCCAGCGCGTTTTTTGCTGGAAAGTCGGCGCAAGGGTATTCCCGACAATTACGAAAGAGGCGAGGACGCCGGCCATCGTCAGGGACGATAATCCCGCTTCAAATGGATTCCAGTAGAGAGGGCCCGTGTTTATCCAATTTAACCAACCCAACGTTGAAAGCGTGTTGAGCGCCACCATCACCGCAAACGCCGCGAGTAGAATCTTGATTCGCTTCGCAAACAGCAGACATAAGGCGCTGACCAGAAGGTACGCCCATCCCAATAATCCCAATATTTCCCAATAGGAAAAATCCAGCCCTGCGGGCTGCCCTTCCGGAGTAACTCTGCGAAACATCACAAACAGAACAGCCATCACCACCAGGCCAGCGTAACGGATCGTCCGATACAGCACTTTTCGCCTGTCTTCTCCGGGGAAGCGCATCCACACCAGCGCAATCCCCATCAATCCCAAGGACGTCCACCACCCTCCACTGATGTGCGTGTGTCTCGCGTCCACGTGCTCTGCGTTCGCGATGAATAGCCCGAGCACCAGCAGACTCAGCGACCGCGCAACTACATGTGCCCAGATCTCCGCCTTGCTCTGTCCTCGCGTTACGCGAGCATCCAGCGACAGCGGAATGGACATCCCCATCAAAAACAGGAACCCGGGAAAGACCATGTCTACGTAGGTCATTCCGTTCACGTCGCCCCGGTGATAGGTCCACCACGGCAGTCCCGCCACGACGCTGAGATTATTGACAAAAATCATCAATAGGACGTTTAGGCCGCGAAAGATATCAATGGAGGCAATTCGCTTCACGGCGCGCGAACTTTCTTCGCCGCAACTCGCGTTGGTAGTCATAGTTTGGTGTGGAATGGCAAAACTCTCGTTAGTAGCGAATTCTGTCTTTGATGCAACTTGCCCCAAGAAGATGGGTCCATCTGCCCTTTAAGGCCAAGATTGCAAAGTGACAGGAGCAGGCTTTAAATGCACGTGGACTCAGCGGTTTATATTGAAAGCACCAGAACAATTCTGTGACCGGGGTCACCCTGCGCGTTGCAAATACACAACGGATCGGGCGGCCAACTCCCGGAGTAAACGTTAGTGCGGATAGGAATTGTTCGACCGCTGGTCAAGTCCAACGACGTCCTGCGCATCGAGCAGACGGCGCGATGTTGAGAGGACATTGCGAATCGTTGCGCCCTTTCCATTTCGCAACCATATAGAGGTGAACGACGGTGAACTGGCCTCGCCTTGAAATCCGTCAACAACAAGACCCTTAAACCCCTCCGCCTGGATCGCATGCTGGTAGAACGACGGGAATTTGCCGTCCCAATGCACTTGAATGCCGGTGAAGGAGAGATCTGACACATTGTGAGCGAGAACCGCGGAGAGGTCGTGACGTGTCAATCCCAATGACCTCGGGTCCGTCGGCTGCAGGTCGATGTTCCCTCCGAAAAGCGCCGTCAGCGGTCCTGCCTTCATCGTGAGCGTCAAATCGCGGAAGCGGACGTCGGAAATGCGGTCAGGTTCCGTACTGTATAGAATGATCGGCGACTCACTGTTGGCAATTACATTCGAGAAGCGCACGTGGCGAACTTCTCCAAGGGTGACGGGAGGCTTCCACGACGCATAGTCCCAGATTGCGACCGAAATCGTAATCGGCTCGCCTGAGCCCCACCAGGGGCCGTCGATCAGCCGCGTTTCAATGGACAGGTTGGAGAAAAGAAGATTCTCGATAATCTCGGAACTGCGGGCCTGGATACCTATGCCGCGGTTACTGTCGCGGATGATGATGTTCTGAAATGCCAGGTTGCGCACGTCCTTCGCCGCAGGGCCAATGCGAATCGCAGCGGAGCGGCTGCGCAGCGTAACGTTGCTGACCGTGATGTTCTCCGTAGGTTCCTGGCACCACCCGTCGGTGCACGGACCGCCTAAGACGAGCGCATCGTCGCCCGCTTCAATGTAGCTGTCGGAGACTGTGGCGTTCCGCGAAGTGGAAATGTCCAGGCCATCACTGTTTGGCACAAGGAGACTGTTGCGGATGTCCAGGGCGCTTATGAAGATGTGGTCGCTGCAGCCGATGTGGATGGTCCAGTTCGGGCTGTCGACGACGTGAAAATCGCGAAGGAGAAGTCCATCCACATGGAGTGCGAGGAAAAGAATACCCGGCCGCGGTAACATGCGAACTGGCCCTTCGCGGACCTCCCGCATGCGCGCCACCAGAGCTTCACCTTGGCGCGTCTGGGAGGGATCGAAGAAGGGTTCGAAATGCGCGTGTGAGGCGTCTGTAAAGGCGCGACCATTGCCATCGATGGTCCCTTCGCCAATGATTGCGATGTTGTGCACGTTTTCCGCCAGCAATAACGCAGTGTCGCGTTCCTCGGAAGCCTTTTCAATTGGGGGATAGTCGTGGAGATGGGAACTGCCCAAAATGGTGGAACCCGGCTCGAGCTTCAGCGTCATGTTGTCGAGCAGACGAATCGTGCCGGTGCGGTATGTTCCGGCGTCAAAGACGACCGTGCCACCACCCCGAGAATGACAGGCTTGAATTGCAGCGTTGATTGCCGAGGTATCCAGTTTCTGGCCATCGCCCGCCGCACCAAAGGCGCGCACTGAACAGGTGCTCGACGTGGTCTCTGCCCGGGCAGGGCCACTCCCAATGGCCACGACCAGCGCAATGATCGGGATCTTGCAGAGGAAACGCAGAGAGAGAACCCAGGGACTCGAACGGAGTGCGCTTTTCGCTTGGAAGAACATATATGCCCTTCTGCGGCTAAGATCTGAACCGGAATTTCCATTCTAGCTTCCCGGCCGAACGGTAACCAGGGATGTGCCGTACCATTGCCCAGCTGTCCGATTAGCGTTAATCAGAACCTGGCAGTCCTTGACGAGCGATTTTAGACAGTTGGCTGATCAGGTCCTGTTGACAGCGCACAAGGGAGTTATGGGGGTTGAGCGCCATTGCCCACGAGCGAACCCTGATCTTCAATGTCGTTGGAATTGTAGATGCCACCGCCAGCGGCGCCGC
>Ga0209039_10003034_pt1 | contig 13518 bp, 13 predicted proteins | sample BogFormECP12_OM1_FD_188238 | JGI IMG/M metagenome (GOLD analysis project Ga0209039, IMG submission 188238) | Bog forest soil microbial communities from Calvert Island, British Columbia, Canada - ECP12_OM1 (SPAdes) (version 2) | ecosystem: Environmental > Aquatic > Freshwater > Wetlands > Bog ...
CGATTTCCCTCAGGGGCTAAAGCCCAACGTTTACAAGGTCCTGAGCGACACGGCTGAAGCCGTGCCCTTTCAAAACCGATTTATGAAACCAGCTCTAGCCACTATCCACTGACCACTGATGTACACCGACTCCCACGCCCATCTCGACGGCAAGCGCTTTAACGCCGATCGCGCAGAGGTATTCGCACACGCCAAAGCAGCGGGCGTTATGACCATCCTCGCCATCGGCAATGGGGACGGCCCCGGAACAGGCACACTCGATTGCGCTGTCAAGCTCGCGCACCAGCATAAAGGTGTTTACGCCACGGTAGGCATTCATCCCCACGAAGCCGCGCTGGCCAAGCAAGACGACTTTGACCAACTACAGCAACTCGCACGCGAGCCCAAAGTCATCGCGTGGGGCGAGATCGGACTGGATTACTTCTACGATCATTCACCACGCGACGTGCAGCAGCGTGTCTTTCTGCAACAAATGGAGATGGCCCGTTCGGCGAAGCTCCCGATTATCATTCACTGCCGGCCATCGGACAACAGCGAGAATGCCTGGGAAGACCTGCTGCGGCTGATCTGCGAGAACTGGGCGTCCAGCGGACTCGGCGGCGTGCTGCACTGCTTCACCGGCACAGTGGACCACGCGCGCGCCGCACTCGATCTCGGTTTTATGATTTCATTTGCCGGTAATATCACCTATCCCAAAGCGCAGAACATTCGCGATGCCGCGTCCATGGTGCCGCTCGACCGCATGTTCATCGAGACGGACTGTCCGTATCTCGCGCCCGTGCCTCATCGCGGCAAGCGCAACGAGCCGGCGTACGTAGTCGAGACCGCCCGCCAGATCGGCGAGTTGCGCGGGACGTCACCCGAAGAAGTTGGCAGACAGACTTCGCGAAATTTTGGTGAGTTCTTCCGGATAGCACCCGTAGAGTAGCCTTGCGAGCATGGGGCTGAAACGCACAAGTCCCGCACCGCGGGACGACTCAGCTTAGCCCAGCGCGCAGCGCTGGGTACGGAAACCCCAATGACCCTTAGCCCCGGAAGGGGCGCGACGGTTTGCGGTTTGTGAGTAGGTGACATAGCTCCTGCCGGGGCTGGACGTTATTAAATCCTCAGCACCCAGCGCTGCGCGCGCTGGGCTGAATTGAGCGACGCCTTTCGGCGCTCTTAATGAAGCAGTTCGGACTGCGTGGGCATGACAGTCCTCGTTGCCGCTGGAGAGCGAAGCTCTTCACTACTTTCTTCCGGCTCAAGAATTCCGCCTAACGTGCTACGCTCGGTAGCCCTAACGTATCGCTGAATGCGTGCGATTGCAGAAATCATCGCATCTCTTGGTACACTTGATTGCTTATGGCTGAATCGTTCGACATCGTCAGCAAGGTTGATTTACAGGAAGTCTCCAACGCCATTCAACAGGCGTTGAAGGAAGTCCACACGCGCTACGACCTGAAGGACTCGAAGTCCGACATTCAGATGGACGAAAAAGAGGCGCTGGTGCTCACCTCTTCCGACGACTTCAAACTGAAAGCCGTCAACGACGTGCTGCAGAGCAAGCTGGTAAAACGCGGCGTTCCGCTGAAGGCGCTGACCTACGGTGCAATCGAGCCCGCCGCCGGATCGACGGTGCGCCAGCGCATCTCCATGCAGCAGGGCATCCCCATCGAGAAGGCGCGCGAGATTGTCAAGGTCATCAAGAACTCGAAGCAAAAAGTGCAGGCTGCCATTCAGGGCGACCTGGTGCGCGTCAGCGGCAAAGACCGCGACACGCTGCAGGAAATCATCGCCATGCTGAAGCAGAGCGATTTCGGCATCGACATGCAGTTTACCAACTATCGATCCAACTGACGGGCAAGCTTTGAATCCAACCGTGACCCATAACGCCAAGGAAGTCTTCGACCTGCTGCACGACGACCTCGCCGCCATCGAGCGCGAGTTCGGACGCGATACCGTCTCCGGCGTGCGGGCGATTACGGAGATTGGCGAGCATCTGCGCGCGGGCGGCGGCAAACGCCTGCGCCCCGCGCTGCTGTTGCTGTCATGCAAGCTGCTCAACTACACCGGCCAGGGAGCCATCAAGCTTGGCGCCGTAGTTGAAATCATTCATACGGCGACGCTGGTGCACGACGACATCATTGACGAAGCGCAAACGCGGCGCGGACGCCCCGCCGCCAACACTCAATGGGGCAATGCGAAATGCGTGCTCGCCGGTGACTGGCTCTACATGCAGGCCTTCAAGATCGCTGTGCAGGAGCGCAATTTTCAAATCCTTGACACGCTCATCGAACTCACCCAGGCCATGGTGGAAGGCGAGTTGCTGCAAATCGAACGCCTCGGCAAAGCCATCACCATGGACGAGCACTTCGAACTCATCTATCGCAAGACTGCCTGTCTGTTTTCAGTGTGCATGAAGCTGGGCGGGATTCTCGCTGGCGCGAGCGCAGGCGAACAGCAGCGGCTTGCGGACTACGGACGCAATCTCGGCATGGCCTTCCAGATCGTTGACGACGTGCTGGACCTCACCGCGTCGGAAGAAGTGCTGGGCAAGCCCGTGGCCAGCGATCTGCGCGAAGGGAAAGCCACCATGGCTGTGCTGCACGCTCTGCAGCAGTGCACCGCGGCGGAGCGCGCCACAATCGAATCCGTGCTCAGCAATGGCGGCTTCAACGGCATCACGCCCGCTGACATCGTCGCCATCCTCAATCGCCACGGCTCGATTGACGCCGCCTACGCGCGCGCCGTCGAGTTCGCCAACAAAGCGCGCGAGGCAATCTGCACCTTTCCCGACTCAGAGATCAAGCGCGTGCTGCTCTGGGTGCCAGAGTTTGTGGTGGAGAGGCAAAGCTAGAAATCAGTGGATAGTGGCTATCCGCTGTATCCGATCCGGACTTTCGCCAACCATATTCATGCCGCACTAACCACTATCCACTAGCCACTAACCCCTGATTTACACTTCTCCCATGGCTGCTCCGCAAGAAGTCGAAATCAAATTTCTCGTCCCTGATCTAAAGGCGCTCGGGAGAAAGCTGCGCGAACTGGGATTTTGTGAACAGACGCCGTCCACCCACGAGGTCAACACGCTCTACGATCTTCCCGGCCAGAAACTGCGCCGCAAAGGCGAACTGCTGCGCTTGCGCGATTACGGCGGCAAGTGGCGGCTTACTCACAAAGCAAAGGTCAAGCTCGGTCGCCACAAGTCACGCGGCGAACTTGAGACGGGCGTCTCCGAAGGCCACCAGATGGACGCGATCCTGCGCGCGCTCGGCTACTCACCGGTATTTGTGTACGAGAAGTTTCGCGCCGAGTGGAGCGATGGCGTAGGCCAGGTCGTGCTCGACCGTACTCCCATTGGCAACCTCGCCGAGATCGAAGGCAAATCGCGCTGGATCGACCGCATCGCCCGCGAGCTCGGAGTGACGCCCGCAGACTACATTACAAAATCCTACGCTGAACTTTTTTTCGAATGGAAACGTAACACTGGTAGTAAGGCAGAGAATATGACGTTCAGCGAGGTAGGCGGGGAAGAGTAGAGGTGTAAGTCAATTGAGAATTGTCATTACGAGCGCCTGGTCTTGGGCGCGAGGAATCTGCTTTTCCACGATAGGCAAAAAGCAGATCCCTCGCGGGCTAAAGCCCACTCGTGATGACAATTCATAAGCCAGCAACAAGTTCCGCGGAAGCCTGCGCCGGCTCCGGGGTTTAGACCTTGCCGGGCCTGAACCGGAGCCGGAAGCAGCGTGCCGCACCTCAATTCGGATACGAGCCGACGATCTTCCTCAACACTCCGTGAAAACGGTGGAACCACGACCCTCCCGGGAAGAACATAAACGGACACTCCCCCGCAATTACGGCGATGCTGTTCTCCTCGCAATACTTGACCGCCTCAGGGCTCACCGCGCCTGCGCCGCCCGCGCGATACATCCACACCCGTTTGATACCAGCTTCCGCGCAGTCGCGCACCACCGCATCGGTAGCCGACGGCGACGTCATTAACAGTGCGCTGTCCACGGAAGGATGAACATCCTGCAACCGCGCGAAGCACGGCTGCTCATCAATTTCTTTTGCCTGCGGATTCACGGGCACAGCATCGTACCCGCGTTTGCGAAGTTCTTGAAAGAGAGTATGGGAAAAGTCCTTTGGTTGACGAGAAACGCCCACCACTGCGAGCCGCTTCTGGCCGAGGAAGTCCTGGATCATCTGCATCGAACTCATAGGAACCTCCACGCTAATTCTACTTCTTCAGCCTCTCCAGCACCGCCCCGACGATCAACGGCAATCCAACCGTCGCATCCACAAACACCTCGCCGAATTTTCCACCGTCTTCTTTGGGCACGAACTTTCCCCACGAGACCGCCTCGCTATACGGGCTGCCCGACAATCCGCCCCAATGCACCGGCTCCGGACAAATCCGCAACCCGTAGTGATAGCGCTTGAGCGGAAGGTCTTCCCCGCCGCGCCGATGGCGCAACTCGATGAACGGCCCGAACTGCTGCGACCAGTTGCGCGGCACGCCGCCGCCTATGGTAAAGATGCCCAGCCGCGTCTGCTTCAGCAGTGTCTCGGCAAAGAACTCCAGGTCTTCGAACGGATCGTAGCGCAGCAGCGGCATGTTGTTCTTGCGGCGCATGCGATTATGCAGCGCGAAATCCAGCCCCATCTCCGAGTCGGTGAACGCCGGGACGAACACCGGCACGTTCTTCTCGTAGGCCGACTTCAGAATGCCGCGCTCCTTCACGTTCTCGCTGAGATGCTTGCCGATGGCGCGGTTCAGCTTGTGCGACGCGACGACCTCGCTCGCGTCCCACTCCTTCAGAATCTTGGCGACGATGCGCTCCACGAAGTCCAGGTTCGTCTCCGGCTCCAGCGTGTCGTACACGCGGTTGTAGCCGGCCTCGTAAAGCTCCACGTCGTTCATCTTCGGGTCATAACGGAAGTGCGAACGCCCGGCAGCCTCAACCAGCCCGTGCGCCATCAGAGCGCCGGTGGAGACCACGGCATTCACGATGCCGTGGCCGATAAGGTCGGCAACGACCAGCCCCTGCTTGGCGACCGTCATTGCGCCTGCCAGCGTCATCACCACGAAGCACTCTTTGTCGCGCGCCATCGCCTCCAGAACATCGGCGCCCTCGCCTACCTGCCGCCCGGTGAAAGCCGTGTTGCCCATCGCGCGCACGAGGTCGTCAACCGTTTTGATCTGTGACAGGTCAAGTGGCTCCAGCGGTATCAGTTTGTCAGCTATGGGATCGTGGAGATCGCGATCGATGCCTTCGCCATGCGTCTTCCGTTCGTCAGCCAAAATTCACCTGCTTTGAAGGGGCACAGCTTTAGCTGTGCCGTAATCTTGCCTTTGTACTGTTGGCTTTAGCCCCTGAGGTGCCTCAGGGCTAAAGCCTGAATTGTTGTGACGCTTCAGACGGCACGGCTGAAACCGGCCGCTGAAAAAGTCGCGGCTGCGCGGCGTTCGGGTAGTGCGGGCCTTCAGGCCCGCGTTAATGGATGTTTATGAGAGAGGGCTTTAGCCCCTGAAGTGCCCTGGTCCTAAGGCGCTATGTCAGCGGCTTTTATCGAATATACCTCAGGGCCTAAAGGCCATTTCCTTATTTACTCTCTAACGCGGCGCTGAAGCGCCGCACTACCCGTGCCTAATATTTGTCGTTTTTTCTCAGCAGCCTGTGAATCCGTGCCCTTTCAAATCCATCCGTGCTGCTGAATTATCGAAGCTACAAGCTTGCCCCGCTCGCGTCAATTAGCGCTCTGTAGCGCCATTCACGTTCCATACAATCGATTCGCTCTGATCCGGCCTGCCCCGTGCAGGATGCTATCCTTGAAAGGCATTTCACTGCGGAGTCGAAGGTTGCCAGAACGAAACTTCCACATTGGCATCATACAGATGTCGTGCACGCCTGAGCCTGTGCAGAACCTGGAGCGTGCCATTGCCCACGTTCGCGACGCCGCGGCCAAAGGCGCTGAGATCATCTGTCTGCCTGAGCTCTTTCAGACGCAATACTTCTGCCAGCGCGAAGACGTGGCACTGTTCGATCTGGCCGAACCGATCCCCGGCCCGGCAACTCAGCGCCTCGGGGAGATTGCTCGCGAGCTGAAGGTCACGATCATCGCATCGCTGTTCGAGCGGCGCGCGCCGGGTATTTATCACAACACCGCCGCCATCATCGATCGGGAAGGCACGCTGCAAGGCATCTATCGCAAGATGCACATTCCCGACGACCCGCTCTACTACGAGAAGTTTTACTTTGCGCCGGGCGATCTTGGGTTTAAGACTTTCGCAACTGATTACGCCAAGTTCGGCACGCTGGTGTGCTGGGACCAGTGGTATCCCGAGGGCGCGCGCCTGACCGCACTGCAGGGCGCGAACGTTCTCTTCTATCCCACGGCGATCGGCTGGCATCCCGACGAAAAGGCGCAATACGGCGAGGCGCAGTATGACGCGTGGCGCACCATTCAGCGCGCGCACGCCATCGCCAACGGAGTTTATGTGGCGGTCCCGAATCGCGTCGGTTTCGAGACCGGCAACATTCGCGGCAACCAGGCGTCAGGCAAGGGTTTGGAGTTCTGGGGCGGATCGTTCATCGCCGACCCTTTCGGACAGGTCATCATGCAGGCCTCGCACGAGAAGGAAGAAATTCTGATTGCCGAAGTGGATTTTAAGCGCATCGAAGACGTGCGCCGCAACTGGCCGTTCTGGCGCGATCGGCGCGTGGACGCTTACGCGCCCATCACCCAGAGGTTCATGGTGTAGATGAGATGGCAGTATCGGCTTTGAAGGGGCACAGCTTCGGCCGTCCAGACCGGCACGCCTAAAGGCGTGCCCCTTCAAATCCAGCTCAAACACGATGCCCACTAACCGCACTCCATCCCAACCTCCCGCCGCGCTGGGCTATCGCATGCCTGCGGAATGGGAGCCCCACGCGGCCACCTGGATCGCGTGGCCGCACAATCGCACCGACTGGCCGGGCAAGTTCGAGACGGTGCCGTGGATCTACGCGGAAATCGTGCGCCACCTGGCGCGCGTTGAGCGCGTAAACATTCTCGTGGACGACGAGGCCGCAGAAGCCGAGGCCCGCGATGTGCTGGTCAGAGCTCACGTGCTTCCCGCCAAAGCTGCTGCTCCCGGCAAGACTGCCGGCAATGTTCGTTTCTTCCACATTCCAACTGATCGCGTGTGGACGCGAGACTACGGGCCAATCTTCCTCCGTCGCGATTCCCGCAAAGGAACCCTGCCCACGGTTGCAGCCACGGCATGGCGCTTCAACGCCTGGGCCAAGTATGACGATTGGAAACTTGACGCGCCGGCCGGCGCCGAAATTGCCCGGCGCCTGCGCCTTTCCGTGTGGCAACCAGAGATCAAGGTGAACGGTGAGGTCCGGCGGATTGTGCTGGAGGGCGGCAGCATCGATGTGAATGGTCGCGGCACGCTCATCACAACCGAAGAGTGCCTGCTGAGCGACGTCCAGCAACGCAATCCCGGGGTTTCACGCGAGGAACTGGAGACGATCTTTGCCGACTACCTTGGCATCGAGAAGGTCATTTGGCTGGAGAACGGCATCGCCGGCGACGACACGCATGGGCACGTGGACGACATTACGCGCTTCGTCGGGCCGCGCACCGTGGTCACTGCCTACGAGTCCGACCCCGACGACCCCAACTACGAGCCGTTGCACGACAACTTTCGCTGGCTGAAGAAGAGTACCGACCAGGCTGGCAAATCGCTGAAGGTCGTCCGGCTGCCGATGCCTGCTCCGGTGTACTTCGAGGGGCAGCGTCTGCCGGCCAGCTATGCCAACTTTTATATCGCTAACAAACTTGTACTCGTTCCTGTATTCGGCGATCCCAACGATCGCGTCGCACTCGACACGCTTGCCGAGGTCTTCTTCGAACGCGAGATTGTTCCCATCTATTGCCGCGACTTCATCTGGGGACTGGGCGCGCTGCACTGCATGACGCAGCAACAGCCCGCGGGGTGAGGTAGTGGCTAGTGGCCAGTTGCTAGCGGCTGGTGGTTGGTTGTCCCCCGTCTTTTTCGCTCTGTCATCTGTGCCTCTGTGGTGAATGACTTTTCTTCGTCAGCACCGTTACCACCGTGTACAGTCCCGCAGCAACGCCCGCGTATAGACACCCGTTAGCGAACAGGATGGTGCCTACGGTCAGTACCAGCGCGAGATCGGAGTCCGGCCTTGGACCAATGGCGAACGACAGAATGAAGGGCGGGCAAATCGTCAGCGCAGCCGCGGTGAACAGCCCTTGAGCCTGCGCCGGCCCCGGGTTTGACCTCCAAACCAAATACACGCCAAGCGCCACGGTCAGGCCCAGCACAAAGCTGACGACCATCACCACAACAAAACGGCGATCGCTCACTCCAGATTTCGGCTTCAATCTGAGTCTCCGCTTCCCTTCTGCGAGTTTACGCGGCGAGAAGCCGCGCGCACAGCGCCAGGCGTCAGCACCGTGTTATCCTGCCCTCGAAATCATCAAGGAGACTCGCATGAGCACGACCACTGCAACGCACGTTAGCGCTGTCGCTGTCCCGCACAATATGGTAACCACGGCTTTTACCCTGGATGGCTATCGCATCGTCCGCAATCTAGGACTGGTGCGCGGCATCATCGTGCGCTCGCGCTCCATCGTCGGCACCATTGGCGCGAGCCTGCAAACGCTGGTCGGGGGCAACATCACGTTGCTGACGAACCTGTGCGAGCAAACGCGCGAACACGCCTTCGATCTGATGCTGGAACACGCCGGCGAGCTCGGCGCCAACGCCGTCATCGGCATGCGCTACGACGCCACCGAGGTCATGCAGGGTGTCACCGAAGTGCTCGCGTATGGGACGGCGGTTTATGTGCAGAAGGAAGGATAATTCTGGGCCGAGGGGCCGATTCGGCATGGTGAGCCCGGCAGGAATCGAACCTGCGACCCACGCATTAAAAGTGCGTTGCTCTACCAACTGAGCTACGGGCCCACAGCCTCTAATCTAACACACGTCAAACGGGCAACCGAGACAGCGTGGGCACGGCCTCCGACCCCAATTCTCCCTCACGAAACCCGCTTGTGGACACGTTTTTCCTCGCGATTGTTACAAAATATTCAACGACAACTGCTTGATTAGCGATTATGCTGGCTGTCACTCGCAGGAGGCTGTGGGCTCCTGTCTTTGTCGCACCACGCGAGAGACACCACGTGAACCTTGCCGACGCACTATTCGGCCGTCCGTTGGCCACCGAGGAAGAGAAAGCCGAGCGCATCGGGCCGCTGAAGGGCATTCCGATATTTGGCCTTGACGCGTTGAGCTCGGCCGCGTACGGACCCGAGGCCGCGCTCACACTCCTCATCCCCCTGGGCATGGCGGGAGTGGCTTACATATGGCCGATCACGCTCGGCATCGTGGTGCTGCTCGGCATCGTGTATTTCTCCTATCGCCAGACCATCTCTGCCTACCCGCAAGGCGGCGGCTCCTACACCGTCGCCAGCGAAAATCTCGGCGATAAGGCCGGGCTGCTGGCCGCGGCCGCGCTCATGATCGATTACGTCCTCACCGCGGCGGTGGGTATCTCCGCCGGCGTTGGCGCGCTGGTTTCCGCCGTACCGTCGCTCCAAAGCCAGACGCTCCGCCTGTGTCTGGGCATCCTGATTCTCATCACCATCATCAACCTGCGCGGCGTGCAGGAGACGGGCGGCATCTTTCTGCTGCCCACGTACATCTTCATCGCCTGCCTGTTCGGGTTGATCGCGCTTGGCGTGTACAAGACGCTGGCCGCGGGCGGGCATCCGATTCCGGTGGTCTCACCGCCAAAGCTGGCGAGCGTCACCAGCGCCATGAGCACCTGGCTTCTGCTGCGTACCTTCTCCAGCGGCTGCACGGCGATGACTGGCGTCGAGGCCGTGAGCAACGGCGTCATGGCGTTTCGCGACCCGACCGACAAATACGCCAAGCTGACCCTGACCATCATCATCGCAATCCTCATCGCCATGCTGTTGGGGATCGCGTACCTCGTCCCGGCTTACGGCATCGCGGCCACCGATCCGGGCAAGCCCGGTTACGACAGCGTGCTTTCGCAATTGCTGGCCGCGGTTACGGGCCGCGGCACCTTCTACTGGATCAGCATCGGCTCCATCCTGGTGGTGCTGTCGCTGTCGGCGAACACAGCGTTTGCCGACTTTCCCCGTCTGGCGCGCGCGATTGCGCAAAACGGATATCTGCCGCACGCCTTCGTGATCCGCGGACGCCGCCTGGTCTTCGCGCAAGGTGTGTATGCTCTCGCTCTGCTCACCGGCGCCCTGCTCATCATCTTTCGCGGCGTCACGGACCGCCTCATTCCACTCTATGCGGTGGGCGCATTTCTGGCATTCACGCTTTCACAGGCGGGCATGGTGGTGCACTGGAAGCGGGTTGGCGGGCCCGGCTCGACGCGCAGCATGTTGCTGAACGGACTCGGCGCAACCGCGACCGGCATCACCACACTTGTCGTTCTGGTGGCAAAGTTTGTCGATGGCGCATGGATCACGGTCCTGCTGATTCCGGCCCTGATTCTCATGATGCGTTCGGTACAGCGCCACTACTCACAGGTGGCGCAGGAGATTGACGTAGGCATACCTGTCAACACGGAAAATCTTTCGGAGCCGATCGTGCTGCTGCCCATCGACCATTGGACCCTGGTGGCGGAAACGGCCCTGCGCTACGCCTGGACCCTATCGGCCGAGATCCGCGTGCTGCATGTTGCCTGCGGCGACAGGACGAATGAGCTTTGTCGCCAATGGGGCGAAGTCGTGGAAGCGCCTGCTCGGGCTGCTGGCCTGCCGCTACCGCAGTTGGTGGTGCTGGATTCGCCCTATCGTTTTGTCGTCAGGCCCATCGTGGACTATGCCATCAATCAGCAGGTCGCCCACCCCGACCGCAACATCACCATGCTGGTTCCGGAGCTGATGGAGAGTCACTGGTACCACTATTTTCTGCACAACAATCGGCCCGAAGCCATCCGGGCGCTGCTGCTGTTCAATGGGAACCAGCGCATCACAGTCGTCTCGATTCCGTACCACTTGCGCGCGTGAGGAACTCTCCAACGCGCGCCTCTCACCTGCAGGAAGGGAGCCTTCACTTATCTCACAACTCGCCTTGTATCGGGGCATGGCTTCAGCCGTGCCGCACCCGCACCCCTTGAATTGTCATCACGAAAGAGCGCGAGGAAGCAGTGCGACCGAGCGCGACTGAGGGACCTGCTTTTTGCTCGAACCAATGCAAACGCATCGTGCGCAGGAATGTCCGCGATGTATTTTGGTTTCCCCTGCTCCACCATGGGTGTTATCGTTCCATGGATCAGGAGAACCCTATGAAACTGCGCCTTGTTTCCATCGTTATCATCGCCCTGGCCTTCGCCACGCTTGCCCTCGCGCAAGACAACAGCGCCAAGATCAAGGCCGCCGAAGCCGCTGCAGAGTCCTGGCTGAAGTTCGTGGACTCCGGCGACTATTCGCAAAGCTGGGTTGAAGCATCTTCCCTGTTCAAGGCAGCCGTGACCGAAAAGGAGTGGGAACAAAAAGTCAAGGCCGCCCGTAGTCCGCTGGGAGCCCTGTTTGACAGAAAGCTGAAATCGGCACAGTACAAGACCGAGCTTCCTGGAGCGCCCGACGGCCAATATGTCGTCATCCAGTACGACAGCAGCTTCGCCAACAAGAAGTCTGCGGTCGAAACCGTCACGCCCATGCTGGACAAGGACGGCCAGTGGCGCATGTCGGGATACTTCATACGCTAAGAGGCAAACACACCACAGAGGCGCAGAGAAATAAATACTCTGGGCGTCACCTGAGAATTGTCCTTACGAGCGGCTGACTTTGGTGCGGGGAATCTGCTTTTCGCGGCCGGGCACAAAAGCAGATCCCTCGCGGACTGACGTCCGCTCGTGATGACAAACTGTAGGCTCGTGTCTCGGTGGTCACCGTCCCTTCTCTGCCCGACATTGCTCCCTAGCCACGCTTTCGCGCATCTCATGATGTGTGGCCATGTCGGAACGTTCCCCAAAGCATGTCGTGATTGTGGGCGGCGGATTTGGCGGTCTGGACGCTGCCAAGAAGCTCGCCCGGTTGCCAGTGCAGATCACGCTGGTGGACCGCAAGAACCACCACACCTTTCAGCCGCTGCTCTACCAGGTGGCGACAGCAGGACTGTCGCCGGCGGAAATCGCTGCGCCCATTCGCGAAATTCTCGCAAAGTATGACAACGTGGAAGTGCTGCTCGGCGAGGTGCTCGGCTTCGACCTGGAGCGGCGCATCGTCAAGTTACATGGATTCGAGATTCCCTATGACTACCTCGTGGTCGGCGCCGGCGCCAGCCATGCCTATTTTGGACACGACGAGTGGGAACCTCTCGCTCCCGGCCTGAAGACCCTGGAGGACGCGCTGGAGATGCGTCGCCGCGTTCTGCTGGCCTATGAAATTGCGGAACGCGAAGCTGCGGTGAGCGGTCATCATCGCCCGCTAAGTTTTGTTGTCGTTGGCGCCGGCCCTACGGGCGTTGAGTTGGCGGGAACGCTGGCGGAGATTGCCCGCAAGTCGCTGGCTGACAATTTCCGCAACATCGATCCCGCGAAGACCCGCATTCTGCTCATCGAAGCGGGCCCTGACGTACTGAGCGCTTATCCCCCGGACCTGCGCCGCAGCGCGGTGGAGCAACTGCAACATCTCGGCGTCGAGGTTCGCACCAACTCGGCGGTCACGGATGTACGCTCCGGCGAAGTCATGGTCGGCGACGAAGTGATACCCGCCGCGGTTGTGCTGTGGGCCGCCGGGGTTTCCGCATCGCCGCTGGGGCGGGCTTTGGGAGCGCCGGTTGACCGCGCCGGTCGCGTGCTGGTGGAACCCGATCTCAGCCTTCCCGGGCACAGCGAAGTATTTGTTATCGGCGATCTGGCCAGTCTGAAGCAAGCGGATGGCACACTGCTGCCCGGTGTGGCGCCGGTGGCAATGCAGCAGGGCAGGTACGTGGCGCGCCAGATAGCGGCCGATCTCGCAGGCCACCCGCGCAAGAACTTTCATTACGTTGACAAAGGTTCGCTCGCTACCATCGGACGTGCGGCTGCGATCGCGCAATTCGGCAAGCTGCACATCTCCGGGTATTTGGCATGGCTGGCATGGCTGTTCATTCACATTTTCTTCCTGATTGGTTTCCGCAACCGCATTGCGGTCCTCTTCCAGTGGGCCTGGAGTTATCTCACCTATTCGCGCGCCGCGCGACTCATCACCGGTGAGTCGCGAGTTATGTCCATACCTTCGATGGAATATGCAGAGCGCGCAGCAGAGCATCTGGAAAGCGAGTCCTCAAAGCAGGCTGTTATACCCCAGAGTGGGATTAAGAAAGCCAGCTAGTACCACAGGGTGGGAGTTATGGGGTTACAGAGTGGTACATCTTCTACCACGTAAAGTGGTTTCACAGTTAGCGTAGACCCGATCGGGTAGTGCGGGCCTTCAGGCCCGCATAAAGCCCACTCATGAGACCCGGCTTTAGCCGCTGAGGTACTTCGT
>Ga0209039_10003035_pt1 | contig 13516 bp, 11 predicted proteins | sample BogFormECP12_OM1_FD_188238 | JGI IMG/M metagenome (GOLD analysis project Ga0209039, IMG submission 188238) | Bog forest soil microbial communities from Calvert Island, British Columbia, Canada - ECP12_OM1 (SPAdes) (version 2) | ecosystem: Environmental > Aquatic > Freshwater > Wetlands > Bog ...
GCCGGCGTGGAGCACGTCATGGGGTTCTGCACCAAGGAGGAGTACAGCCGGTTCCTGCACCAGTGCCCGATCTTCGAGCGGCTGCTGGTCGAGGACGGCATCCTGCTGCGCAAGTACTGGTTCTCGGTCAGCGACGAGGAACAGCAGCGCCGGTTCCGGTCCCGGCTGGACGATCCCATGCGCAACTGGAAGCTCTCGCCGATGGACCTGGAGTCGATCACCAGGTGGGAGGACTATTCCCGGGCCAAGGACGAGATGTTCGTGCATACCGACATCCCCGAGGCGCCGTGGCACGTCGTCGAGAGTGACGACAAGCGGCGGGCCCGGATCAACATGATCGCCCACCTGCTCAGCACGATCCCCTACCACGCGGTGCGGCCACCGACGCTGAAGCTGCCGCCGCGGCCGCCCTCGCGGGGATACGTCCGCGTGCCCCGCGACATGCAGGCCTACGTCCCCGACCACGCGGCCGAGCTCGGGCCAGCCGACCAGGATTAGGGCACATGCCAAATTGGGTGTGCGTCCGGTCTTAGACGGTCCACGGGGAGCCGCTCCTGGTGCGCTTCTTCAGGCGCACGTTTGGTGGCCGGGTGTCAGCTTTGCGGCGGCGGTGAGCCCGATGACCGTATAGTGACTGCCATGTCGGCCGATCTGCCAGTCTCGGGCGCGCCGGTGACCTCGGTTGCCGGGGCGATCACCTGCATGGAGGCGATTGCGGCGGCGCTTCCTGCCGCCGACGGGCTGGCGTGTTTCAACCGCATGTACCTAGACGTGACCAGGCAGGTGAACAGCCAGCTTGGGCAGGGCTTTTTCGCTGACCCCGCGTTCATGACCCACCTGGATGTGGCCTTCGCCAACTTGTACTTCGCGGCGGCAGGTGCGGCAAGTGACCCGGCGGCGGTGTCCCTGGCCTGGCGGCCGCTGGTCGAACAGCGCGCCACGGCCGGAATCGAGCCGGTCCAGTTCGCGCTGGCGGGCATGAACGCCCACATCAACCACGACCTGCCGCTGGCGATGGTCAGCACCTGCACGGCCCTGGCCACCTCACCACAGGCCGGCGCGCATTTCGCGGACTACCAGAAGGTGGACCAGCTGCTGGACACGGCTGAGCAGTCCGTCCGGCAGTCCTTCGAGTCCGCACCCGAACTGGCCGTCGACCGCCATCTCAGTGCCGTCGCTACGCTGATCGGCAACTGGACGATCAACAGCGCCCGGGACTTGGCCTGGACTAACTGCCTGCTGCTGTGGGCAGTGCGACGATCCGGTCGCGCGCGGGCTCCTGCTGGATAGCCTGGCCGCCTCGACAGCGCTGACCAGCCGCATGCTCCTAGTGGCAGTTTGAGACAGCTCTCAATGGGAGGCGGGAACCCGCTATTTGCACACCAGTGGAGCACACGGAAGGACGGTTTAGCGGTGGCTGAGGTGTTGTTGTTCCACCACGCCCAAGGCCTGACCCCGGGGGTCCTCGGCTTCGCCGACGAATTGCGACGGGCCGGACACGTCGTGCACGTTCCCGACCTCTTCGACGGCCGCACGTTCGGCAGCATTGACGAGGGCATGGCCTACGTTCAACAGGTCGGCTTCGGCGAGATCATCGAGCGCGGCGCACGGGCCGCGGACAAGCTCCCGCAGGAGCTGGTCTACGCAGGCTTCTCGCTCGGGGTGCTGCCGGCGCAGAAGCTGGCGCAGACGCGGCCGGGAGCCCAGGGTGCCCTGCTGTTCTACTCCTGCGTCCCCGCGGCCGAGTTCGGGGCATGGCCGGACGGCGTGCCCGTGCAGATCCACGGCATGGACGCAGACCCGATCTTTACCGAGGAGGGCGACCTCGACGCGGCCCGCGCGCTGGTCGAATCGGTCAAGCAGGCCGAACTCTTCCTCTACCCCGGAGACCAGCACTGCTTCGCCGACTCGAGCCTTCTGTCGTACGACCCGGACGCCGCGGCCCTGCTGACCGAGCGGGTGCTCAGCTTCCTGGCCGCCGTTACGCCGGCTACCTAACGAGCCTGGGTATCCGCGCGGCCCACGGTCGGCCGGGTGCTCGACGACGCCCGGCTGGTCACCGTGACCGGGCTGCCCAGGGTGGGCAAGACCGCGGTGCCCCTGAGATTATCCGCGAGTTTGGTCACTGTTATCGCCGGGCAGACGGCGGGCGCGCGCACGGGCATGAAACTATTTCGTCGGGAGAGCAGCACGACGCGAGGAGACAGGACATGGCGGCCACACCACTGCCCGAGCGCAAGTCATGGCAGGCGCTCAGGCGGAACTACCGGGAAATCGCCGGCGTTCCCCTGCGCGAGCTGTTCGCCGGCGACCCGGGCCGGGGCGAGCGGCTGACCGCGGAGGCGGCCGGGCTCTACCTGGACTATTCCAAGAACCGGGTCACCGACGAGACCATGCGGCTGCTCGTCGCGCTGGCCGAGGAGTCCGGCGTGCCGGACAAGCGGGATGCGATGTTCCGCGGCGAGCACATCAACGTGTCCGAGGACCGCCCGGTACTGCACGTCGCGCTGCGCATGCCGGCCGGGCAGTCCCTGGTGGTGGACGGCACCGACGTCGTGGCGCAGGTGCACGAGGTGCTCGGCCGGATGGCGGACTTCGCCAACCGGGTCAGGTCGGGCGAGTGGAAGGGCTACACCGGCAAGCCGATCAGGAACGTCGTCAACGTGGGCATCGGCGGCTCCGACCTCGGCCCGGTGATGGCCTACGAGGCGCTGCGGCACTACGCCACCCGGGATCTGGTGTTCCGGTTCGTGTCCAACGTGGACTCCACCGACTTCGCCGAGGCGACCCGCGACCTGGACCCGGAAGAGACGCTGTTCATCATCTCCTCCAAGACGTTCGGCACGCTGGAGACGCTGACCAACGCCACCTCCGCGCGGGACTGGATTGTCGGCGCACTCGGTTCGGAGGCCGCGGTGGCCAGGCATTTCGTCGCGGTGTCCACCAACGCGGAGCGCGTCGCGAAGTTCGGCATCGATACGGCGAACATGTTCGGCTTCTGGGACTGGGTCGGCGGGCGGTACTCGATGGAATCGGCCATCGGCCTGTCCACGATGGTCGCGATCGGGCCCGGGCGGTTCGGCGAGATGCTGGCCGGGTCCCACGAGATGGACGAGCACTTCCGCACCGCCCCGCTCGAGCAGAACCTGCCGGTGCTGATGGGCCTGCTCGCGGTCTGGTACCGCGACTTCTTCGGCTGCCAGACCTACGGCGTGATGCCGTACGAGCAGTACCTCAAGCGGTTCCCCGCCTACCTGCAGCAGCTCACCATGGAATCCAACGGCAAGCACGTCACGCTGGCCGGGGCCCACGTGTCCTACGACACCAGCGCGGTCTTCTGGGGCGAGCCCGGCACCAACGGCCAGCACAGCTTCTACCAGCTCATCCACCAGGGAACCACGATAATCCCGGTCGACCTGATCGGGTTCGGCAAGACGCTGAACCCGATCCGCGACCACCACGACATCCTGTCCTCCAACGTGTTCGCGCAGGCCCAGGCGCTGGCCTTCGGCAAGACCGAGGAGGAGGTCCGGGCCGAGGGCACGCCCGAGCACGTGGTCCCGCACCGGGTGATGGAAGGCAACCGGCCGACCAACGTGCTGCTCGCCGAGATCCTCACGCCGCGGATCCTCGGCACGCTGATCGCCCTGTACGAGCACAGCGTGTTCACCCAGGGAGCGATCTGGGACGTCGACTCGTTCGACCAGTGGGGCGTGGAGCTCGGGAAGGTCCTCGCGGTCAAGATCGTCCCCGAGCTGACGAGCGCGCAGGAACCCGCGCTCGGCCACGATTCCTCGACCAACGCGCTCATCCGCCGCTACCGCGCGCTCAAGGCTCGCTGAGCGCTCAAGGCTCGCTGACCGGTTCACGGCCGCTGACAACATCGAAGGACGGATCGCCATGCCAACTGACACGCCGATGCAACTCGGGATGATCGGGCTCGGCCGGATGGGCGCGAACCTCGTCCGCCGGCTGATGCGCGACGGCCACCGCTGCGTGGCCTACGACGTCAACCCCGACGCGGTCAAGTCACTGGCCGCCGAGGGTGCCGCCGGGGCGGAGAGCCTGGCGGACTTCGTGGCCAAGCTGGACAAGCCGCGGGCCATCTGGATCATGGTGCCGGCCGGCATCGTCGAGCAGACCCTGGAGCAGCTGCGGCCGCTGCTCGAGGCCGGCGACATCGTGATCGACGGCGGGAACTCCTACTACCGGGACGACATCACCCGGGCCAAGGACCTCAAGCGGGACGGGATCCATTTCGTGGACGTCGGGACCAGCGGCGGCGTCTGGGGTCTCGAGCGAGGCTACTGCCTGATGATCGGCGGCGAGGACGAGCCGGTGCGGCGCCTGGACCCGATATTCATGACCATCGCCCCCGGCGAGGGCAGCGCCGAGCCCACCCCGGGACGGACCAGGCACGGCACCGCCGAGCAGGGATACCTGCACTGCGGCCCGAACGGCGCCGGGCACTTCGTCAAGATGGTGCACAACGGCATCGAGTACGGCATGATGGCCGCGATCGCCGAGGGCCTGTCGATCATCAAGCACGCTGACGAGGGCCTGCACCAGGAGGAGATCGACGCGGAGACCGCGCCGCTGCGCGACCCCTGGGCCTACCAGTACACGATCGACGTCGGCGAGGTCGCCGAGGTGTGGCGCCGCGGCTCGGTGGTCAGCTCCTGGCTGGTCGACCTGACCGCCGCCGCCTTCGCCAAGTCGCCCGACCTGGCCGACTTCAGCGGCCGGGTGTCGGACTCCGGCGAGGGCCGGTGGACGGTGCTGGCCGCGGTGGACGAGGGCGTGCCCGCCTCGGCCATCGCCGCCTCGCTGTACGAGCGGTTCGAGTCCCGGGACATGGGCGCGTTCACCGGCAAGATCTTGTCGGCGATGCGATCGGAGTTCGGCGGGCACGCGGAGAAGAAGGCCTGAGGTGCGATGAGCGATAACGGATACCCGCGGCCGGAGAATCACGTCATCGTGCTGTTCGGCGCGACCGGGGACCTGGCCAAGCGCAAGCTGCTGCCGGGGTGGTTCCACCTGTTCGCGGCCGGCCTGCTGCCCAGGGAGTTCCGCCTCATCGGATCGGCGCCGCCGAATTCGGCCATGACCGACGAGCAGTTCCGCGAGCACGCCCGGCAGTCGTGCGCCGACTTCTGCATCACCAAGCCCACCGATCCGCGCTGGCCGGACTTCGTGAAGAACCTGTCGTTCGCGGCCGCCGAGCCGGGTAACTACGCGGACCTCGTCGCGGCGGTCCAGCGGGCCGAGAAGGAGATCGACGACCCCCACGGGCGGCTGTACCACCTGGCCATACCGCCGGTCGCGTTCATCTCGATGGTGCAGCTGCTCGGTGAGTCCGGCCTGGCTCGCGGAGCCAGGGTCATCATCGAGAAGCCGTTCGGCACCGACCTGGATTCGGCGCGCAAGCTGAACCAGGCGTTGCACGCGGTGTTCGACGAGTCGCAGATCTTCCGCATCGACCACTTCCTGGGCAAGGAGTCGGTCGACAACATCCTGGCCTTCCGGTTCGCCAACGGGCTCTTCGAGCCGGTCTGGAATCGCTCGCACATCCGGTACATGCAGATCGACGTGCCGGAGACGCTGTCGATCGAGGGGCGGGCCGCGTTCTACGACGCGACCGGCGCCTACCGGGACATGGTGGTGACCCACCTGTTCCAGGTGCTCGCGTTCGTGGCCATGGAGCCGCCGGTGTCGCTGAGCGCCGGGCCGCTGCGGGACGAGAAGTTCAAGGTGTACCAGTCGCTGCGACCGCTCGACGTGCGGCATGTCGTGCGCGGGCAGTACGAGGGGTACCGCTCCGAGCCGGGGGTCGCGGCCGATTCGCAGACCGAGACGATGGTCGCGGTGCGGGCCGAGGTGGAAAACTGGCGCTGGCACGGAGTGCCGTTCTACCTGCGTTCGGGAAAGGCCATGGCCGCCGGCCGGCAGGTTATTACGCTCGGCTTCGACGAGCCGCCGACCCGGATGTTCCACGTGCACCGCCGGGATATCCCGACCGGCCGGATGAACGAGATCGTCATCGACTTCGCCGACCCGGGCTCGATCACCACCGAGTTCCTGGCCAAGGTCCCCGGCCCGGAGCTGAGCCTGGGCCACGCCACGATGACGTTCAAGTACGAGGAGTCGTTCGTCCAGGCGAATGCGCTCGAGGGCTACGAGCACCTGATCCTGCAGGCCATGATCGGCGACCAGACGCTGTTCACCCGGTCGGACTCGATCGAGCGGCTGTGGGAGATCTCCGAACCGCTGCTGGAGAAGCCGCCGCCGGTCGAGCCATACGCCGTCGGGTCGTGGGGCCCGGAATCGGTCAACCGGCTGGTCGAGCCCAACCACTGGCACCTGTCGGAGCACTAGGAGCGTTATGCCCTAGGCCCGGGTGTCCTGGCGGATGGACAGGCGGCCCCGGGACATCACCCCGATCCGCTGCGCCCGCCGGACCACCAAACTGTCGTGGCTGACCAGCACCAGCGTCAGCCGGAGCGCCATCGCCGCCGCGCACGGGGCCGACCTGCGCGCGGTGACCAGGGCCGCGGGCGGCCTCGTCGTCGAGGTGCTGTTCCCGTGCACAATTCGTCGAGGTGCTGTTCCCGTGCACAATGGAGCATGCCGTCCGTGGCGTTCGTGATCAACGGGACGCTGGTCCGTGACCCGGACCGGTTCCTGCGGCGCTGCCGGGCCGCGGCGCGGACGGCCGGCTGGGAACCAGTGTTCGCCGAGACGAGCCCGGCCGACACCGGCTTGGGCCTGACCCGCCAGGCCGTGGCCGCCGGGGCGTCGCTGGTGTTCGCGGCGGGCGGGGACGGCACCGTGCGGGCCTGCGCGCAGGCCCTGGCCGGGACCGGGATCCCGCTGGCCATCGTCCCGCTCGGCACCGCGAACCTGACCGCGCGGGCGCTGGGGATCCCGGCCCGGGCCGACCGGGCGATCGACGTCGGCTTGCGCGGCCGGGACCGGGTGATCGACGTGGCCCTGGCGGACCTGGAGGGCGCGGGACCGGAGGGCGCGGGCGGGATCAGCTTTACCGCCATGGCCGGCATCGGGCTGGACGCGGCGGTGGTGGGGGCGGCCCGCTCGCCGGACAAGCGCAGGCTCGGCTGGGTCGCCTACGCCGTCTCCGGCCTGGCCCATCTGTCGATGCCCGCGGCCGACTTCGCCGTGCGCCTGGACGAGGGCGAGCCGCTGCGGCGGCGCGCGCGATGTGTCGTGGTCGGGAACGCGGGCCTGCTGCCGGGAGGCTTCGTGCTGCTGCCCGAGGCCCGGCTGGACGACGGGCGGCTCGACGTGGGCATCCTCGCGCCCGCGGGCGCGCTCGGCTGGCCGCGTGCGGCGGCCCGGGTCCTGACCCGGAGCCACCGCACGGACCGGACGCTCGAACGCTTCCAGGCCCGGCGGGTGGAGATCGCGGCCGCGGCCGACCTGCCCCGGCAGATCGACGGCGAGGTCATCGCGGCGGGCCGGACGCTGACCGTCTCGGTGTACCCGGGCGCGCTCACGGTCCGCCAGCCCAAGTGACCGGGCCGGGGGGGCGTGGTCTGGCCTCAGGCGGTCTCGATGCCGACCGCGTGGAGACGGGCGGAGTTCTGCTCGTCGAGGGCGGAGTAGGCGCGGATCTCGTCGGGGTAGGGCTCCCGGCTGGCCGCTTGGCGGCCGGGGGCGTCCCCTCGGGTCAGCGCCTCCGGATCGACGTCGGCGCGGTAGACGAAGGTGGCGTTGCCCTCCAGGACGGGGAACCACCGGCCGTCCCGCACGCGCAGGGACGCGGTGGCCATCCCGCCCGCGTTGCGGATGAGGACGTCACGCTCGGGGTCGGTGCGGCCGATGCGGGAGTAGACCGCGCGGGCCGCGGCCATGCCGGAACCGCAGGAGGCGGTCAGCCCGGCACCGCGCTCGAACGTGCGGACGAAAACCTCGTCGGGGGCCAGCGGGAGCAGGACCGACAGATTGGCCCCGGCGGGAAACGTCTCGCGCCGGGCGGCGACCTGCTCCCCCATCGCGACCAGGTCGGATTCGACGTACTTGTCGATCACCGCGACCAGGTGGGGGTTCGGGATGGTCACGGCGGTGAAGGTCAGGACGGGGTCGAGCTCGGGCAGGCGGACCTGGACCGCCGGGCTGCGGCCGGCCATCACGGGCCCGGCTGGGTATCGGGGAGCGAAGTCGACCGCCGGATGCTCGAGCCTGACCTGGCGCACGCCCTCGGGGGTGGTCGCGCCGCGGCGCACCGTGTAGTCGCGCGTGCCGCTACGGATCTCGGCCGTCTCGACTCCGCGCCGGTCGAGGATGACCCGGCCCAGACAGCGCATGCCGTTCCCGCAGAACTCGGCGGCCGAGCCGTCCGGGTTGAAGAACCAGGCCTCGGGGACGTCCGGAGCCGCATCGTAGAAGTAGACGCCGTCCCCGCCGAACGGGCCGCCCCGGTCGCACAGACGGCGGACGAAGGCACGCAGGTCATCGCCGGAGGCGAAGTCGCGCGGCGTCATCGCGGCCACGAAGATGTCGTTCTTCGAGCCGTGCGCGTTCAGGATCTCGGCCATCCCGGCCAGCCTATCCGGGCACTGTCCTATCCGGGCACTGTCCTATACGGGCTCGGTCGGTCCGGAGTCTCAGGCGCTGAAGGCGTCCTGCCATCCAGCGGCGGCCCAGGCGGAGGTACCAGGCAGCGCCGGGCCGCCCGTGCCCGCCGGACCGAACGCCGGATAGGTGGAAAAACGCATCCCCTCGGCGTAGTTCCGCAGCGCCGCCCGAGACCGGTCGAGCATGTTGGTGGGCAGGTTCCCGACTCCGAACCAGCGCGCGCCGGGCGAGGTGTACTCGCCCGGCCAGCCGGACACGGTCAGGAAGAAGGCGATGCGCCCGCCCCCGGACACGTCGTGCATGACGTGCGCGAGCGATACGTTCCCCGCGCTGATGGTGATCCCGGCTTCGGCCGAGGCGACCCGGATCGCGGTCTCGACGATCGTCTCCCGGTCGGCCAGCTGGCCCGTCGGCGGCTCGTACGCGCCGTCGCCGTAACCGGTGTTAGCCCGCTCCCGCAACAGGATGCGTCCGTTCCTCATCACCAAAAGGACGACGTCCACGATGACCCTACGGCGATGCTGAACCTCCGTAGCGATCGCGGTGTCGCCGGCACCGGTGATAATGACACTGCTCATAGTGACCGCCTCGCCGCGCGCCCCTACCCCAACCCCTACCTGGGCCCCTGCCCGGCGCATATCGACTCCATACGCACTGCCCAGGAAAGTGCAGGCTACCTCTGCACGTCTGTGGATCGCCACGTGCACAAGGCCGGCCAGCCTGTGGACGGGACGGGGAAAACGATCTACCCGCTGTGGACACGGCCGAGAACTCGCCTTAACAGACAGGCAACGACAGCTGTGGAGAACCGGGCAGCCATGTGGACGAGCGGAGGCTGAGAATAGTTGAAAAACTAGCCGGGCGCGAGGTCCGCGGCGAAGAGCGCAAGCAGCTGGTCAGCGAGAAGGTGGAGCAGCTGGTTCAGGCCGGCGCCAGCATCGCCCGGGCGAACGACACCGCCCGGGGCAATTCCGTCGCGATGCGCAACCCCGAGGGCAACGAGTTCTGCGTCAGCTGACCGCCGCGGCACGCATTGGTATTAAATCGGCGCATTGGCGTTGCGCGTGGCTTTTGGCGTTGGCTGCCGTGGAATTGCGTGACGGATTTGTGCGGATACCGGAGCCTTGCGCGGCTCGGGCCAGGCGGCGTACGTCAGTCCTATCTCGGGTGCATAACGAAGGGGCGCCGGGGCAGATGCACCCCTACTCCGGGGGTGAGGTCGTGACGAGCCACAACAGCCTCATTGGAAGCCCCATTCAGGGCTTTATCCGAACTTTTCGCACATATAGCCATGCCCAGGAATCACCACTAGCATTCCCTATGCCGGACTGTGGTGCACGTGCAGAACGGTACCGACCGTCACTTCTGGGCCCCGGCGAGCCTGCCGGGAGCCGACGGGCGGGATCGCGTTCGTCGTGAGTGGCCATAACTGCGGGTAGTGGCGGCTCACGTGGAAACTGTGGCGCGGCCACGTCCGGACCTCCGGCCTGGCTGCCGAGGCAACACGGGAGAGGCTGTCAACGTGGTTGCGGAGCGGACCGGAACGCCGCCGCATTCTCAGGTCAAGCTGTCAGGGATCATCCCGCCGCTCGCTGACTCTTTTCACCAGCGCCCGGAAACCGGGCTCGACCTGCGGGCGGGCCTGTATCCGGGCGACACCGTGGTGCTGACCCACGGCGAGGAAACCGCCGCCGCGCCCACGGTCCAGGGGGGCACGGGCAAGACTCAGCTCGCGGTGGCGTTCACGCATGCGCTGTGGGGCGCCCGCGCGGTCGACGCGCTGGTCTGGGTCACGGCGACCAGCCGGGAGGCGATCATCACCGGCTTCGCGCAGGCGGCCAGGACGGTCGGCGCGGCCGATGCGGCGTTGTCCGCCGAGGCCGCCGCGGACCGCTTCATCAGCTGGCTGGAACACACCAGGCGCCCGTGGGCGCTGATCCTGGATGACCTGGTGAGCCTGGCCGACCTGGAGAACCTCTGGCCGGCGGGCTCGGCCGGCCAGGTCGTGATCACCACCCGGTTGCCGGAGACCGTCTTCCGGGCCGGGCCTAGCCAGGCCCTTAGTGCGGCGATCGGGCCGCGGATCGCCCCGGTCGGCGGGTTCAGCCGCCGCGAGGTGCTGGCGTACCTGAGCGCCCAGCTGACCAACGATCCCGACCAGCGGGCCGAGGCGCTCGACCTGGGCGAAGACCTGGACGGGCTGCCGCTCGGACTGGCCCAGGCCGCCGCCGTGATGACCGTGGACCGGCTGAGCTGCCGGGAGTACCGTGACCGGTTCGGTGAACGACGCGAGCACATGGCCGCAGTGCGGGTCGACGGCGTCTCCCCCGCGGTGCTGGCCACCTGGTCGCTGGCCGCCGAGTGCGCACACCAGCTGCCGCCCGCCGGCGTGGCCTGGCCAGCCCTGGCCCTGGCCGCCATGCTCGATCCGCACGGGATTCCCGGCGCCGTGCTGACCAGCCCGGCCGGGTGCGGCTACATCGCGGGCCGGCCGAGCGCCGCAGAGGCGGCCGACCAGACCCTGGTCCACGCGGCCATGACCAACCTAGCCCGGGTCGGCCTGGTCAGCGTCGACCCGGCCAGCCCGGTCCGGACGGTGCGGATGCACCCCAGCGTCCAGGCCGCGGTCCGCGCCTACCTGCCGCCCGCGGACTTCGAGCAGGCCGTGCTCGCCGCGGCGGAGGCGCTAATGCAAGCCTGGCCGGAACCCGGCGGGACTGCGGGCCAGCCCGAGCGGGCCCAGCCCGAGCAGGCCCATCTCCAACAGGCCCATCTCCAACAGGCCCATCTCCAACAGGCCCATCTCGAACAGGCGGAGCTCGAGCAGGTCCTGCGCGACTGCACCGGCGCGCTGTGGGCAGCCGACAGCGCCGTCCCCCGCCCGGCCGAGGGCGGCCAGCACGCCCGCCCGGCCCCGCAGAGCGCGGCCGGGCTCCAGGATGATCAGGTAGCACAGCCCCACCAGAGCATGCTGTGGCAACTTGAAGCTCACCCAGTGTTGTTCCGCAAGGGGCTGAGCCTGGAGGCCAGCGGGCTGGCCGACTCCGCCATCACGTTTTGGCAGACGATGCTCATCACGAGCACCAGGCTGCTCGGTAATGCGCACGCCAATGCGGTAACGGCCCGGGACAGGCTGGCCGCCGCCTACGAGTCGGCCGGACGCTTCGGCGACGCCATCGCGGTGTTCTCCAGCGCGCTGACCGACCGGGAGCGCAATTCCGGACCTGAGCACCCCGACACGATCGCGGCGCGGGGGCGGCTCGCCCACGCCTACTCCAGCGCCGGGCGGCCGGGCGAGGCGGTCGCGCTGTACGAGCAGATGGCGGATGGGGCCGGCCGCGAGCTCGGCCCCGGGCATCCGGTCACGCTGGCCGCGCGGGCCAGCCTGGCCGCCGCCTACCAGGCGGCCGCCCGCGGCAAGGAGGCGCTGACCGCCTACCAGATGCTCATGACCGACTCGGAAAAACTCCTCGGCGCACGGCACCCGAGCACGCTGGCCACGCGGGACAGGCTGGCCGCCGCCTTCCTGGCCGCCGGGCAGCCCAAGGATGCCATCGAGCAGTACAAGCGGCTGGTCGCCGACACCGAGGAGGGCGGCTACGATCATCCCGACGCGATCGCGGCGCGCGCCAGCCTCGCGTCGGCCTATCGCCGCAGCGGGAAGCTGAAGGACGCGATCGCGCTCTACCAGCGGGTGCTGGCCGACCTGGAGCGGACTGCCGGGGCCGATCATCCGGACGCGATCGCGGCCCGGGCCAACCTGGCCTTCGCCTACCGCAGCGCCGGGCAGCTGCGGGAAGCGATCCGGGCCTACGAGCGCGCCCTGGCCGACCGTGAGCGGGTGCAGGGACCCGACCACGCGGACACCCGGTCCGCGCGGGCCAGCCTGGCCGCGGCGTACCAGCAGGCCGGCCGGCTCAGCGACGCCATCCACCACTATGAGCAGGCCCTGGCCGACAGCGAGCGCATGCTCGGGCCCGGCGACCTGGAGACGCTGACCACGCGGTCCAGCCTGGCGGCGGCCGTTTTCGCGGACGGGCGGCTGACGGAGGTCATCCCGCTGCTGCAGCGGACCCTGACCGACAGCGAGCGCTACCTCGGCCCCGACCACCCGATGACCAGGACCGTGCGCGAGAACCTCGAGGCCGCGACCCGGGGCTGACGGCCGGTCATCGCGGTACCCTGGGACGCGATCCGGCTAATTCGCGACAAATAGCCATAGGGGCGAGCGCGTGATTATCATGCCACCTACATCAGGTCACGTGGCCGACAAGGGCCTGCGACCTGGATATTGCCGGATTCAACAATGCCCAATTCAACCATGCCGGATTGACAGTGCCGGATTCAGCCGGGCCGGATTAGCAGGCGCGGATCAGCTGGGCCACAAGAAGCGGGGGCGAGAAAGGGCTGTCTACCATGGTCGCGCAGCAAGCGAGAACCGCATCCGGACCGGGATCGGGAGTGCTGCTGTCAGGAATCGTGCCGCCGCTCGCCGACACTTATTACCAGCGCGAGCAGACCGGCCCTGACCTGGCCAGCAGCCTGCGCCCCGGGGAGATCCTGGTGCTGGTTCACGGCGAGGAGACCAAACTGGCGCCGGCCGCCCAGGGTGGCACGGGCAAGACGCAGCTCGCGGTGGAGTTCGCCCACGCCATGTGGAACACCCGGGCGGTGGAGGTCCTGGTCTGGGTGACCGGTGCCAGCTCCGAGTCGGTCATCGCCGGCTTCGCCGAGGCGGCGAACATGGTCGACGCCAGAGCGCCGGACGAGGGCGCTGAGACGGCCGCGGCCCGCTTCGTGTCCTGGCTGGCCCGCACCCGGAGGCCGTGGGCGCTGATCATCGACGACCTGGCCGAGCTGAGCGACCTGGAGGAGCTGTGGCCGGCCGGCGCGTCCGGCCGGGTCCTGATCACCACCAGGC
>Ga0209039_10003036_pt1 | contig 13514 bp, 14 predicted proteins | sample BogFormECP12_OM1_FD_188238 | JGI IMG/M metagenome (GOLD analysis project Ga0209039, IMG submission 188238) | Bog forest soil microbial communities from Calvert Island, British Columbia, Canada - ECP12_OM1 (SPAdes) (version 2) | ecosystem: Environmental > Aquatic > Freshwater > Wetlands > Bog ...
CTCGCCGCCCTGGGCACCTCCCCTGCTCTCTTTGGCACACCGGCCGTCACGAAGTCCCACGTGAATGCCGCGACACCGGCAGCGAAGATCGTCCCGGTGAAGAGCCACATCAGGTAGTGCACCTGCATCTTCTGCTGCGTCTCGAGGTAGCCATAGCCGAGGATGCGCTCGAGGTAGGTCTGGACGATGCCCGCCGCGCCCAAGGCCATGGTCATACCGAAGATGCCGGCCACCATGAGCCAAAAAGCCGCGTAACCGAGCGTGGTCTGCCGCGCCTCGTCGCGCTGCCCGGTGAGCGCCGGCATCGCGTACGTGATCATCGCCAGGTTGATCATCGCGTAGGCGCCGAAGAACGCGAGGTGCCCGTGCATTGTCGTGATGTGCGTGCCGTGTGTCCACTGGTTCACCTGGGGCCAGGTGTGGGCGAGGCCGAGAACGCCGGCGCCGACGGTCGAGAGCAGCGCCGAGCCCACCGTCCAGTGGAGCGCGAGAGAATTCGGATGGGACAGACGTGATCGACGCAGCATGCTGTATGCGTACATCGCCATGCCGAGGAACGCGAGCGGCTCGAGGGCGGAGAAGACACCGCCGACCCAGAGCCAGTAATAGGGCGTGCCGATCCAGTAGTAGTGGTGTCCGGTGCCCAGGATGCCCGAGAGGAAGGAGAGCCCGACGATCACATAGAGCCACTTCTCGATTACCTCGCGGTCCGCGCCCGAGAGGCGGATCAGCAGGAACGCGAGCATTCCACCCTGGACAAGCTCCCACACGCCTTCGACCCAAAGGTGCACGACCCACCAGCGGTAGAAGCGGTCAAGGGTGTAGTTATCGAAGTGGATCAGTCCGGGCACAAAGAGCAGCGCCACACCCGCAAGCCCGCCCACGAGAACACCCTCCGTGGCCGTGAAGCGGCCGGCCTTCTTGATGGTCATGGAGATATTCACGAGGAAGATCCCCATCACGATCACGACGCCGAGCTTCAGCGGGAGCGGCATCTCCAGAAACTTCCGTCCCTCGGTGATGCCGAACAGGAAGCCCACAACCGTGGTGACGCCGATGGCGAGCCAGAGCGCGAGCTGAATCCACGCAAGGCGCTCGCTCCATAACTCCGTGCGCGACTCTTCCGGAACGATGTAATACGTCGCGCCCATGAAGCCCGTCAGCAGCCAGACGAGCAGGACGTCGATGTGGATTTCCTTGGCCGTGGCAAAGTTCAGCGTGTTGAGGAGCGGATCCGGCCCCAGATATTTTGCGAGCATGACGAAACCGAAGGTAATCTGCAGGACGAAGAGGAGCACGGCCGCGAGGAAGTAGCCGTAGGCAACACGCTGCGAGGGGTACGTCATGGCAGTTCTCCCGTCTAGAGCGTCTTCAGATAGGCTACGAGATCGTCCACCTGCTGCGGGGTTAACGTCTGCGCGTAGGTGGCCGGCATGAGTGAGACGCCCTGGGGTGTTGCGAAGCGCTCCCCCGGCACGAGGTACGCACTCGGCTCGAGAATCGACTGCCGCAGGTACCCTTCGCCGTGTGCAGCCGCTCGGGCGCCGACGCCTGCAAGCGACGGACCCACAAGCACGGCTCCGGGCGCGATGGAGTGACAGCTCGAGCATGCGGCGCTGCCGTTGAAGAGGGCCTTCCCCCTACTCACGGGATCGTCCGCCGCGGCGCTGCCGGACACATCCGGCACGTCCCGGATCGCCACACCTGACACCATGATGGGTCGAGGAGGCCAGCCGTTGGTATCCACCTGACCGACCCAGCCGAGAAATGCGAGCACGTCGGAAATTTCCTGTGGCGAGAGCCCGAGGGTCGGCATCAGCCGTCCGTTCCTGGCCTCGGAGTAGAAGCGCGACGGATCGGCAAGGAAGAGCTCGAGGTAGGCCTCCCCGCGCTGCGACACGATCTTCGTGAGGTCCGGCGCGTAGTAGGCGCCTTCCCCAAGGAGCGTGTGACAGTTCTCGCAGTTGTAACGGCCCCAGACGCGGAGACCGCGACTCACCTCGGGCGTAATATTCTCGGCGTGCGTTTGGGAGCCCAGACGCCGGTGAGTGTCCACCGTGAGGCCGATGAAGACGAGTGTGAAGAGCGCGGTTCCGACGAAGAAGAAGCGGCGGCTGGAGGCGCGCGTCATCTCGATTCCCTGTTGGAGCGTCGCGGCGCACGCTGGCGCGCGGCGCGAAGCGTGTGGGCGGCGGCAATGCCGAATGAAAGAAGGCCTGCGCCAGCGGCGAGCCCCATGCAGAGGCCGGCGGTGTGCTCCCAACCCGCCCGGCCGACGACCGGTGCGACCAGGGCCAGCGCGACCGAGACGAGCACGAGGGGTACGAGCACGCCTTCCGTTTTGGAGCGCGCCACGCTAGACCCCTATCCGTCCGAAGTTCTGGACGGCGATCCACAACGCCCAGCCAATCGCACCGCCGAGCAAGACGAGCAGCAGCGCGCCGAGCCCGCGAAGCCAGACCGGAGATTCCGGCGCGCCCACGCGTTCGATTCCATTCGACATTGTTTCCTCCCGGCGCACCGGAGCCGAGGCTCCGGAGCGCGTCACGGATTCGAGCAGACCGGACTCAGCGGTCGCATCTCGACTCAACCTTCAAACGCCGATCAATGCCAACTCTTCAATCCCAACTCCTGGGTCAGCCTCCTAGCCGCCGAACCCCGCGAAACCGTGGCTTCCTGCCACGGCCCCGAGCAGCGTGACGACACTCACGGCAAGAAGGATCCGATGCAGGCGCTCAATCGATGCGAAGGTGCCTTCCGGGTCCGCCGCAGCGCGGGCGCGAAACCAGCGATCGAGTACGAGAGGCTCCAGCACGAAGAGCATCAGCGTGAAGAGCACCCAGACGAGCGTCATCGCGTGGATCCACCAGAACCCCACCTGCCGGTAGCGATCCCAACCTGAAAGGCCATGGACGAGCGCGAAGCCGGTGATGCCGGCAAGGAGCGTGGTGCCGCGTGCCTGCCACGCGAAGCGCCGCTCGATGCGTTCGAAGAGCGACACGCGCTCGGCCGGCTCGGCGATCCGGCGGATCGCAGGGAGGAGCACTGTTGTCACAAACGCAACCCCGCCGATCCAGAGGACGACCGCTACGACGTGCAGCGCCCGGATCAGGGCCAGTCGGCCTGCCAGGCTCATGGCGTGACGGAATTACTCACTTGATGAACGCATCCGCCACACCTGGCCGTTCGGCGGGAGCGTCGAGAACCAGGAGAGTCTCCTCCTCTTCGCGCATGTCTTCCCTCACCAAGGCCGCGAACTGCCGAAGCTCCCGCGCGAGCAGCAGCGCCGGTCGCCCCGGATAGGCCATCCTGCCGAGCAGGTACCCGAGCAGCTCGCGTTGCTCGCGATGCTCGGCGGCGAGCTGTGAAGCGCTCGCAGAGCCCGCCACGGCCTCCAGCGTCGGGAGGAGGATCTGATCCTCCAGGTTCAGATGCGCAGCAAACTGCTGATAGAGAGCGCGCCCGGAGTGCAACAGCGCCTGTGCCGCCTCCGGGTCGCCACCCTCGAGCTGTACGCACAACGCCTCCACCGTCGCGAGCGCCAGCCGCAGGCCCCGATGCTCTTGAAGGATCTCGAGCCGGACGTCGCAGAACGACATCCGCACCTCCTCTGAACCTGCCGAGACGTGATGCATCCGTCGTGCCAGGACGTCTTTCCTCCCCTTCCCGGAAGACGAGTGAGTGTCGCTGCGGGCAGAAGAAGCAGTCCTAGCGTCTGATGGAGCTCATCGCGGAGCCCTCGCCTTCGTCACGATGAAGACAAGAGAGGGTTGGAGGAAGACCCCGTTCCCGAGGAGAAACGCCAAGGCGTACGCCCAGTAGGCAAGCGTCCAGTGCGCGGGCGGAATCTGGCGCCCCCGGGCGTGCGTGAGGTCGCGTGTGAAGGCGTCGAGGCGACGCGTCCGGTTTTCCTTCCTGCCGCCGAAGACCGCAGCGATCCACACAATCCCTCGCACCCCGCGGTACGCTCACGCTCGGGATGGTGCTCTTCGCGCGCGGATTTCGTCCGTTCTTCCTGCTGGCGGGAGTCCAGGCGGTCATGTTCATGCTGCTGTGGATCGCCGTCTTGAACGGATGGGGACCAACTCATGCGTGGGCAGAGTTGACCGTTTGGCACGCCCACGAGATGATTTTTGGGTTCTGCGCCGCCACGATCGCGGGATTCCTTCTGACTTCGGTTCCCGTGTGGACGGGAACGGTCGCCGTGACCGGTCCGCGGCTTGGGGCGCTCGTCGTGCTTTGGCTCGCGGGACGAGCGGCCACGCTGGTCGCGGATCGCGCCCCGATCTCAAGCGCGATCGTCGATTTCACCTTCCTCCCTGCGCTCGCCGCGGCGATCGGCCCGGCGATCTACCGCGCCGGCGCGCGCAGGAACTTCGGCTTCCCGCTTGTTCTGCTCGCGCTCGCGTGCGCGAACGCGATGGTGCATGTCGAGGCGCTCGGCCTCGGCGCGGGCACGGCGGCGATTGGACTTCGTGCGGGCGTCGATCTCGTCGCGCTCCTGGTCGTGGTGATCGGCGGACGCATCATTCCGAGCTTCACCACAAACGCGCTTCGCCGTGCGGGTGTCGGATACGACGCTCAAGCACCCGTGTGGGCTGAGCACGCGGCCGTGCCAGGTTTTCTCCTCTTCGCGGCAGCTGACGTTGTCCTCCCGGCCTCACCCTGGAGCGGCGTGGCGGCGGCTCTCAGCGCAACGGTTCTCGCCGCACGCATGGCCGGCTGGCGGAGTCTTCGCGTGCTTCGCGATCCGTTGCTGGGATCGCTGCATCTCGGGCACGCTTGGATCGTGGTCGGGCTCGCGAGTCTCGCGGCCTCCGACCTCGGCGTTGGCTGGTCCCGCAGCCTTGCGGTGCACGCGCTCACAGCCGGAGGATTCGGCACGATGATCCTGGCGGTGATGACGCGCGTCGCTCTCGGCCACACGGGGCGTCCGCTTGTCGCACCGCCGAGCGCCCGGGTGGCCTACGTCCTAGTCACTGGCGCGGCTGTGCTGCGCACGGCAGGCGTCGCCGCCTTGCCGACAGCCAACTTCCTCGCGCTCACGGTCTCGGGCGCGTTTTGGTCCGGCGCGTTCGCCGTCTTCCTCGCGGGCTACGCTCACGTGTTGGTGCGGCCGCGCGTGGACGGAAAGCCCGGCTGACGCCGCGTGGCCCTTTCTCTCGGCGATCTCGCGACAGACCTGCTCGTGGTACCCTCGGGTCGCCGGCACATCTATTCCCTCATGGTGTCGATTTGAAGGCCGACCTTGCGAAAGAACCTTCGACGAGGACAGCCCCAAGGCTTCTTGCTAAACTTTTGCGCGTTCTGAGAGGTGGTTTGCACAACGCTGCCCACGTTCCGAAGATGTCCACCTAGACCATGCTTTGGCTGCCGCGTCGCGTCGACGGCCGCCTTCACCAGCCGGAGCTGCTCGAGATCGGCTGCGCTGTACCGTCGGGACCCTCCGGGCGTTCGATGCGGCTGGAACACTCCATAGCGACGCTCCCAAGCGCGCAACAGCTCAGGCGAGAGCTCGAGACGCGACGCGCGGACGTCGTGGGGCGCGGAATTCGGGACGTGGCATGATGGCCGCGCTGCGGAGCGCCCGCACCATTGCCCTCGGGGGCGCCTCTGCGCGCGAGGACCTCTTCCCGGGGCTGGTGCGGGTGAGTGAACGTCTTGGGAGTTCAGCTAGCTTAGCTAGACCACGAAGCATGAAGATCACCGGCCCCTGGGCGCTCGAGCGGATCCACGCCCATTTCGAGACCACCGTCGTTCCGCTGCGGCTGGCGTGCGTGTCAGCGTCCGGCCATCCGCAGGTGCTGTCGCTCTGGTACCTGTCGCGCGATGGAGCACTCTGGTGCGCGACATCTCCGCGCGCGCGCGTGGTCGCGATGCTCGCACGCGAGTTGCGCTGCGGCTTCGAGGTCGCGCGCGATGCGCCGCCCTACTCCGGCGTGCGCGGGCGCGCCATCGCGACGCTCGACCGCGCGCGCGGCACGGAGGTCCTGACGGCGCTCATCGACCGCTACCAGGGCTCGCGCGAGACGCCGCTCGCGCGCTGGCTGCTCGGGCGCAGCGCGTCGGAGATGGCGATCCGCATCGAGCCCGCGTCGCTCGCGAGCTGGGATTTCGCGGAGCGCATGCGGTGATCCTGCTCACCGGTGCCACCGGCTACGTTGGTGGTCGCCTCCTTCGCGCGCTCGAAGCCGAGGGCCTGCGCGTGCGCTGCCTGGTGCGGCGGCCAGCGCTCTTCCGGAGCGATCTCGCACCGACAACCGAGGTGGTGGGCGGCGACGCCACCGATGCGCCGGCGCTCGCGGCGGCGATGCAGGGCGTCAACACCGCGTACTACCTGGTGCACTCGATGGGGGATGTAGAGGACTTCGAGGCGCGCGATCGTCGTGCCGCCGAGGTCTTCGGCGCCGCGTCGGCCGCCGCGGGCGTCGCGCGCATCGTCTATCTGAGCGGGCTCGGCGAGGAGACGGACGGTCTGTCCCGGCACCTGCGCAGCCGGCACGAGGTCGGCCGTATCCTGCGCGCGTCGGACGTGCCGATGATCGAGCTGCGCGCGTCGATCGTGATCGGCTCAGGATCGTTCTCGTTCGAAATGATCCGCGCGCTCGTCGAGCGGTTACCGGCGATGGTGACGCCGCGCTGGGTCTCGGTGCTGGCGCAGCCGATCGGGATCGAGGATGTGGTGCGCTACCTGCGCGCGGCGCTCGATCTACCGCTTCGCGGGAGCTGCATCTACGAGATCGGCGGGCCGGATCGAGTCTCCTACGGCGACCTGATGCGCGAGTACGCGCGCCAGCGCGGGCTCTCGCGCTGGATGATTCCCGTGCCAGTGCTCACCCCGCGGCTCTCGAGTCTGTGGCTTGGTATCGTTACGCCGCTGTACGCGCGCGTCGGTCGCAAGCTGATCGACAGTATCCGCCACGCGACGCTGGTGCACGACACGGCAGCGCTGATAGACTTCGCGATCCGCCCGATCGGTGTGCGCGAGGCGATCGCGCGCGCCCTTTCGAACGAGGACCGCGAGATGGCGGAGACGCGCTGGTCCGACGCGCTCTCGTCGGCGGGCCCGGAGCGGTCGTGGGGCGGGGTGCGCTTCGGCAACCGCCTCGTCGACTCGCGCAGCGTGCGCGTCGCGGCAACGCCCGCCGCGGCGTTCGCGCCGATCCGCTGCCTCGGTGGTGTCACCGGCTGGTACTATGGCGACTTCCTGTGGAAGCTGCGCGGCTGGCTCGATCTGCTGGTGGGCGGCGTCGGGCTGCGACGGGGGCGACGCGATCCCGATCAGCTGCGCGTCGGCGACGCCCTCGACTGCTGGCGTGTCGAGGCGATTGAGCCGGACCGCCGGCTCCTGCTCGCCGCCGAGATGAAGCTCCCAGGCCGCGCCTGGCTCGAGTTCGAGGTCGAGCCCGACGGCGACGGCGCGCGCATCCGCCAGACCGCGATCTTCGACCCGGTCGGCCTCTCGGGCCTCGCCTACTGGTACGGCATCTACCCCCTCCACGAGCTCGTGTTCGCGGGGATGCTGCGGGGGATCGCGAAGGCCGCGCGCCGAGGAGCGCTGCCTTGTGCCTGGATGGAAACGGAGAGATGCGAGCCATGAGCCCGAACGAAATCGCCGTGATCGTGTTTGGATGCACCTTTGGCGGGGCGATACTAGGCATGTTGATCGCGGGGAGACTACCGGATCATCATTTGAGTTCGGACAGCCGAGATGTCGTAAAGATGGCAGTCGGTACAGTCGCTACCCTGTCGGCTTTGGTTCTCGGCCTATTGATTGCTTCCGCAAAACGTTCCTTCCAGACCAGGGACAGCGAACTGCGGCATTTCTTCGCCAACCTGATTCTGCTTGACCGCCAGCTCGTCCATTATGGTCCGGAGGCACAGGAGGCACGAGAACTGCTGAAGCGGTATGCGCGCTACAAGCTGGATGCCACCTGGAAGGCACGAGCTTCCAGGTCCGCGGAGGATCCGGACGGTTGGATGCTTCTTGAGGACCTGCAGGATCGTGTCCGAGCGCTTACGCCGGCAAGCGATGCACAACGCTGGCTGCAGTCGCGTGCGCTGCAGATCAGCGGCGATCTCGCTCAGACGCGTTGGCTGCTTGGACTCCAGACTGGAAGCGCGATTCCCGCGGCTTTCCTCGTATTTCTGGTGTTCTGGCTTGTTGCGATTTTCTCAAGCTTTGGTTTGCTCGCGCCGCCCAATGCCACGGTGATCGCTGCGCTATTCGTGTGCGCGCTGTCCGTGTCGAGTGCGATCTTTTTGATCGTCGAGATGGATGAACCGTTCGAGGGGCTGATTCAGATCTCTAGCGAACCGATGCGCGACGCACTTGCCCATCTACGCTAGACCAACCGCCCCAGTTGGGAAGGTTCGGCGCCTTCTGCCACCACTCCACTGCTCGAAAGAGATCTTTCGGTATGCCCTCGCCCTGAGCTTGGCGCGGAGGGTTCCAGTGCAGTCGTATCTCCTGCCTCAGGTTGCGGTTCGTGAGGTGGGATCGGGATTGCTGCCGCGCTCGATCGTCAAGCTGACTCCGCGCAAGAGCCTCGAAACGTGCGGGGGTCTCACCATGGATCAAGGCGGCCCGACACGTTTCCATGGAAAAACGCCAGATATTGAGGGAGGACCGTAGTACACTCGCCACGCTCGGACAGCAGGAGGTCGAACATGGGCGGCAGGATTCATCGGACCGCAATTGCCTCGGGGCTGGGCGTCGCTCTGTGCATGGCAGGCTGTGCGGCACAGTTCAAGAGCGAGGAGCAGTCTGCCAAAACGATGCCGATCAACTGCGCCACCGCGCAGGGCGATCTCCGCGTGCTGCAGAGCGAGAAGGCCAACGTCGTGCAACAAATCGCCATGGGCGTGACGATGATCTATCCCGCGAGCGCGGTGCTCAGCATTCTCACCGGGGTAGAGGGCACGAAGTATCAGGTAGCGACCGGCGAGTACAACGCGGCGATCGACAAGAAGATCTCCGAGATCAAGCGCACCTGCGGCTTGTAGTTGGCCAGGTCGTCGCTGCGTATCCGTTCGGCCAACTGCGTGGCTGACGCGGGCGCTGGAGGGGCGTAGAACTCTCGCCGATGGCGAAGTCCAAGGCGACGCACGCAGAGCGACAGGGTCACGTAGAGGCGTGGGAAGAGAGCGGGTTGTCGGCCCGTGCCTACGGTGCACGGGCGGGGGTGAACCCGAATACGCTGGTGGGCTGGCGCTGGCAGCAGCGTAGGCAGGTCGAGGCGCGAAGGAGCGGCCGGCCGGTGGCCCTCGAGTTCGTCGAGCTCCGCGAGACGGAAGGTGGCGGTGAGCGAGACGCCACGATCGAGCTTCGGCTCGAGGGCCTCACGGTGCGCGTACCCGACGGCTTCGAGCCCGAGACGCTGCGTCGCGTTCTTTCCGTCCTTGCGCAGGCACGGTCGTGATTCCGGCATCAGTCCGCATCTTCGTGTGCCGGGAGCCGCAGGATTTGCGGCGGTCGTTCGACGGCCTGGCGCTTTCCGCTCGGCAGGTGCTCGGCGAGGAGCCGCAGAGCGGTGCGCTGTTCTGCTTCCTGAACAAGCGGGCAAATCGCGCGACATTCTGCGGCACTCCTTTACATTCCGGGTAGACGCAACGTGTGCGTGTCCTGGAGTTTCGCGAAGTTACGAGGCCGGCGATCGACGACGCCTCGGACACCTATCCGCACGGCGTCGCTCTCGATTGCCGCGACCGGGATCTCCCAGGGAGCAGAGGGCATCAGCTGGGAAGCAGGGAGCACGCCCTCGCGGATGAGTCGGTAGACGGAGCCCACGCAAATCGACAGGCGCCGCGCAGCTTCATCGAGCGAGATCGTCTCCTCGCGAGGCACGGCCGGATCGAACTCGGCGATCCTGAGGCGTTCGCGGAGCTCACGCACCCGAACGACCGTCCACGGTGCCCCATCCGGTGTTCTGCACCTCATCCGGTTCATGGTCACAGCCAGCTGGCGATCGGGCCACCGGCCGCCGAGCTTGCGCATCACGGTGGTCGCGCTCGGCACCCGGTCCGCGGGATAGCGGCCGGTCCGAACGCGGGCCACACGGATCTCCGTATGACGACCGCCGACCCAGTGGATGGTCAGAACGATCTCGTTTGCCTCCTTGTCCCCGTCGGCGATCACCTCGTGGATCACGATGCGCACCAGTCGCTGTTTGATGCGCATGTCGCTCGTGGGCGCGTTCCACACGACGGGAAGATCGGCGGCCAGGCGCAGGAGCTTCTCTCGATCGACAGCAGGATGGGCCGCCGCCTTTCTCTCGGCGCTCGAGATCCTCTCCTCTACCTCGTGGACGCGCTGCAGCGCAACTTCCCAACGCGCTTCGAGCTCGCGGGCGACCAAACGCTTGGCGGGATCCACGGCTTCGTGGCGCCGCGCCGCCAGCTTCGCCTCGTACTCAGCCTCCTCGAGCTCGCGGGCAAAGGCCCGACGGACCTCCGCGTCGAGTTCCTGGGCCCGCGTCGCCGCCTCGAGAGCCGCCTCGACCGCGTGGGACTCGACCGCGGCCAGGAGCTGTGCGCTCACGGCACGGTCCACGCGCACTCCGCCGAAGTGGAGACACAACCCCTGGCTCCCGCGCATCTGATCGCCCACGCACAGATACTGGTGGCTCGGGTTTGCCCCGGACCCGTAGAAGACGCGAAGCATCCGACCACAGCGACCGCAGCGGAGAAGCCCACTCAGAAGGGCGCGACCGCCACGAGCGGACTTCCGCGCGGTGCGGTGCTTCATGTGCGCATTCTCCTCCAGAATCCGCTGGTTGCGCTCGAACTCGTCCCACGAGATGTAACCCGGATGGTTGCCAGGAAGCAACACGGGCCAGCGTTCTCGCGGCCGGCGATGACCGCTCGTCTTGATCGCGCGTCCCTCGACGACCCGCGTGCGGCTCTCCGTGCGCCCGAAGGCGTAGGCACCCGCGTAGATCGGACTCCGGATCATCAGAAGCACGTTGTGGTAGGCCGGCCGCCGCCACTCGATGCGCATCCCTCGCGGACCACGGCTCAAGACCGGGAGGTCGAGCTTCTGCCCGAGAGCCCAGAGCAGGACCTGCCGCACACTGCCCAGCTCGAGGAACTTCCGGAAGATCAGCCGCACGACCGCGCCCACCCGCTCGTCGGGATCCATGGCGACCCGCCCGAGCTCATCCCAGCAGTACCCGGGAGGCAGACCAAACCGCAGCTCACCCCGCTTCGCCTTGGAGTCTCGCGCCGCCTGGCTCCGCTGCTGGAGCAGGCTCAGCTCGTACTCGGACATCGTGCCCTTGAGCCCGAGCAAGAGCCGATCGTTGATGAGCCGAGGCTCGTACACCCCGTCCGGGTCGATCAGCAGGCTCCCCACCAGGGCGCACAAATCGATCAAGTGGTGCCAGTCGCGACCGTTGCGCGCCAGGCGAGACGCCTCGATGCAGAAGACGGCTCCGATCCCGCCGCCGCAGACCGCCGCCACGAGGTGCTGAAAGCCAGGACGCTCGACCAGCCCCGACCCGGAGCGCCCAAGGTCGTCGTCAATGACCTCGACGGACGAGAAGCCCATCGCGCGCGCCGTGTCGGCGAGGGCATACTGGCGGCGCTGGCTCTCCGTGTGTTCAATCACCTGAGCTGGCGTGGACTGACGCACGTATACGACCGCGCCGCGGCGCAAATGCTCAGGCGTGATCTTCGGGTTCATCTTCCCCTCCCTCGCCCACGCTGTGGCGTACGCCGGCAGCGCTCAGGAGCAGCGCAGCCAGGGCCTCCAGCATCTCTGCCGCGATCGGTTCCGGAAGCTTCACGTCCTCGCCGGCCGACGCCTCGGCGAACAGTCCCAGCTGCCGGAGAGCGGTCCTCGCTTTCCGTGCCATTCGGAGCCCCCCTTCCTCCGCCGACCGAATCCGGTGCCTCACCGGTGCGGTCGAGCGCGAGCTCCGAGAGTACCCGTGCAAGCTCTGCGAGCGCGGCCACCGCTACGAGGGGCGATCCGGGCTGCATCGCGGCGCACGTGACCTGGTCGAGCATCCACGCCGGGAGTTCCCTCGAGAGACCACGGCGAGCGTCAATGTGTACGAACTCGCCCGCGTCGCCCTTCACCCGCCGCACGACTCGCACGGCCTTGCCATGCAGCGGGTGCCATGCGTAGTGGACAACGGCGGCCGTCTCGGAATCAGAACGGTATGTCGAATGTGATTTGATTCGCGAATCGCCTGAAGTGTCTCTGGTGGGACCGCAACGGCTACTGCCTGCTCTACAAGCGACTCCATCGCGCGCGGTTCCGCGTTCCCGGGGAGTGTTCGGGAACGGGACCTTCGCTGCGCATCGATGGGGCGCAGCTCGCACACTTGCTCGCGGGGGTGGCGAAGGAGCAAAAACAGCGCGGAAGGTCTTGACACCGGAGTGCGACGCGGTATCTAGTCGGAACCGTGGACGTCGACACCGTCACACAGCTAAGCGAACGGATCGATGCCCTCCAATCCATGGTGAGGGAGCTCAGCGAGCAGAACGCCAAGCTTGCCGACGAGCGCGAACGCTACCGCACGCTCTACCTCCAGATGCTCGAGCTCAACCAGAAGCTCGAGCGGGGGCTCTTTGGGCAGAAGGCCGAGAAGCTCCCGCCCGATCAGGCGCAGCTCACGCTCGCGCTTCTGGCGGCCTTACTCGGCGATCGGGCAGGGGCTGAGCCCCCGGCCGAGGCCGTGCAGGAGATCGGCCCCCATATCCGGCGCAAGCCCACGGGCCGAAAGCCGCTGCCCGAGAACCTGCCCCGGATCGAGATCGAGGTGCTCCCCGACGAGGTGAAGCGCGCGGGTCTCGACGCCTTCGTGAAGATCGGCGAAGAGGTGAGCGAGGTGGTGGAGCGCCGCCCGGCCTCGCTGGTGGCGGTGCGCATCACGCGGCCCAAGTTCGTGCGTGTGGCCGATCGGGCGGCGCAGAGCGTCCCGGCGCGCGTGCTCACGGCCGAGCCCCTGGAGCTGCCGATCCCGCGCGGGCTCGCAGGCCCGGGGATGCTGGCCGACACGATTGTGCGCCGCTGGCAGGATCACCTGCCGCTGAACCGGCTCGAGGCCATCTACGCCCGCGAGGGCCTGGAGCTGGCGCGCTCCACCGTCTGTGGCTGGCACGAGGAACTCGTCCCGCTGGCTCGCCCGCTGGTCGACGCCATGTGGGATCACGCCCTGGAAGCTCCTGTCCTTTGCACCGACGCCACGGGCGTCTTGGTGCAGGCCAAGGAGCGCTGCCGGAGCGCTCACTTCTGGGTCGTCGTAGCGCCCGAGCATCACGTCCTCTACCGCTACTCGCGAAAGCACGACCGCGCCGCCGTGGACCGGATGCTGGCGGGCTACCGGGGCCATCTCGTGGCCGACGCCCACGCCGTCTACGACCACCTCTACGCCGACGGCGGCGTGGTGGAGGTCGGATGCTGGAGCCACTATCTGGAGTAGCGTTTTATCTGGAGTAGCTGGCCTTCGGCCCCCTCGTTTACGTCGGTGCGCTTCGATCAACTGACTCCGCATAAAACTAGCCGT
>Ga0209039_10003037_pt1 | contig 13511 bp, 13 predicted proteins | sample BogFormECP12_OM1_FD_188238 | JGI IMG/M metagenome (GOLD analysis project Ga0209039, IMG submission 188238) | Bog forest soil microbial communities from Calvert Island, British Columbia, Canada - ECP12_OM1 (SPAdes) (version 2) | ecosystem: Environmental > Aquatic > Freshwater > Wetlands > Bog ...
AGGCTCGCTGGATGATGGAGTCGAGGGCCGCGACGACATCGTCAATCGTATTCACTGCCATCCTTCGAATGGTACCAGACGCCCTCACGACTCCGAAGAACTTGGCGGCCAGCGTTACGGTTTCACCGACACGCTCTGGCCCGTGTAGCGCACTGTCCTGTCGGCATGTTTGGTGAGATCGATCCCACCCCCATGGTCCTCACTCACAAACACGACTTGGAACGTCCGACTCCCCAGCATTCCCGGAAACGTGCCCTTGCGCTCGCCAATCGTTAGCGTCTGCATCGCCTCATTCCAGAGAATCAGAATCTTCGCGTAGATACCCCTCTCATAGTTGTAGCCGTCGTCCTCGTCTTCGTAGAGTGTAAACGCGCCATCGGCGCCGCGATAAACGCGCAGTTCAATAGGGTCGGCGGACTTCTCGGCGGCATATTGCAGGTCAGGTCCCATCGGGATGATGGAGCCTGCACGAACATATAGCGGAATGCGATCGAGAGGAGCGGCAGCGTCGATCGCCATTCCGCCCGGCTGCTTCTCCCCGGACCAGAAGTTGTACCAAGTCGTTTTTGGCAGATACATGTGCCGCGTTTTCGCGCCGGGCTCGGTCACCGGGTTGACTAAAAGTGCCGGCCCGAACATATACTGGTCGCCTACATCGAGCGCCCGCGGATCGGAACGAAAATCCATCGCCAGTGGCCGCATCGGCGTATAGCTGGAATGCGTCACCATCCACGCCATCGAGTAGATGTAAGGCAGTAAGCGATAGCGCAACCGGTCATAACTGGTCAGGATTTTCTGCGCCTCCGATCCGTAGGACCACAGCTCATTCTGATCATTGCTGCGCGTGCCGTGCACCCGGAATATTGGGCTGAACGTGCCGAACTCGAACCAGCGCACGAAGAGCTCCCGGTACGCCGGAGCATCGGGATCGCCGCTGACAAATCCGCCGATGTCGGTTGTCCAGTAGGGAAGCCCCGAGAGTTCGTAATTCAACCCGGCAGGGATCTGGCGCTGAAACGTGATCCAGTCGGAGTTGACGTCACCCGACCACGCCGTGACCGCGTTACGCTGGCTGCCGGCAAACGCCGAGCGCGACAGAATGAACACGCGTTTCTGATCCGACGCGGCGCGCTGTCCCTCATACACTGCAGTCGTCGTCATGAGCGGAAAGAGGTTGACGTACCGGTTGCCGCTGCCAATGGCGAGATTGTGATTGAGTTGGATGTTCTCCTCGCGGCCTTCCGTTTCGGGCTCGGTCGTATCCAGCCACCACGCATCGACGCCAATCTTGAACAATGCGTCGTCCATGAGCTGCCAGTAGTACTTGCGGGCCTCCGGATTGCTCGCGTCATACACCGCCATTTCCGCCTTGTGGTACGGAGGTTTCGCCACCACTGTTTTGTCAATGAACCACCCATTCTTGTCCATCGTTTCATAGGCCTTCGATCCCGGCTCGAAGAATGGCCATACCGAGATCATTAGGTGGAAATTCTCCCGATGCAGTTGGTCGATCATGCCTTTGGGATCGGGATAATTCTGGTTGAAGACATGCTCTCCTTTGCGGTTCCACCAGAACCAGTCCTGCACGATATTGTCGATGGGGATTTTCAGTTCGCGGTACTTTTGTGCGACGCCCAGCAATTCAGCTTGCGATTTGTAGCGGTTCTTGCATTGCCAGAAGCCGTAGGCCCACTTCCCGAACATGGGCGCAGCCCCGGTCAACACCCTATACTCAGCAACAACGTTGTCGAACTCCGGGCCGTACAAAAAGTAGTAATCAATAGCATCAGCAACCTCTGAACTCACGTATAGAGCGTGCTCGAAGCGGTTATTGAAGCGACTGCGCGAGGTGTTGTTCCAGAACAGCCCATAGCCAGCGCTGGAAACCATGAGCGGCACCGCTATGCTGGTATTGTCCTGCGACAAATCGATCGACTCGCCGCGATAATTCCACACCCCAGCCTGATGCTGCCCTAGCCCGTACAGCGCTTCGTTCGATCCGTAGCCAGCGAGGGTCATGTAGTCTTCCGCTCGATAGGTCTGCTCACCATTAACGGTCACTGCCGTCATGGTCCTCGATTCGTCGTGCAGGAGCGTGCGGCCAGTAGCATCGGTGTAGGTGATGGCGCCAGTCTTGCGGTTAACCGCGACTTTTAGCGCTGACGTCTGCAGAGCAATCTCGTCGTCGTTGGTTTGCAGGGTCCACGCTGACTCCGGCCAATCTGTCTTGATTATGGCGGGATTGGTGGTAGTCGGAAAGGACGACGTGGGCGAGTACACCAGGTGAATGATTGCTGGCGCACAGACACGCAATCGCACTGTGCCGACTTTCATATGGAATACCACCCCGTCAGGCTGCTTCTCAAAACCAGCAACAGGATTGGGTGCTGTCCACTGGGCTTGCACGGACGCCGCGAAAAGAAACGCCACAAATGCGAAAAGGGAAATACGGGCACTGCGTTGGCGAGTCATGACGTCGAATCTCGCAGTGATCTTAGACCATGCGCAGGCCGCGACAAAGGGATTACGCAGAACGGCCGCGGGAGGGGCGGCGAAGCAACCGAAGCGAGGGGGCCTCCGGCTCTGCGTTACCGCAACGTTATGGCTTCCTCGCCCAGTTGCTCATTGATCAGGCGATTGACCAGCATCTTGATACCTTCGCCGGTTTTCGTTAGGACAAAGTCTTTTTTCTCGTCAGACCAGTCAAGCTTGAAGCTGGTGGACAGCGCCGAGATCCAGATTTGCCGCGCCGGTGAGTTTGGTGAAATGACAAATTTCCCCGGGGGTTCGTCGAAGCTAATGTGCAACGCACCAGCATTGTCCTCGGCCTCGAAGTCGGCCTCGCCTTCCGCTTCGTAAAGGCTGCGCTTCAGGCCCTCAATCGATTCATCCGCAACGCGGCGAAAATCCTGCTCGTCCATGGCAGGATTATATGCGCTCTCCCGCACTTCCTAGCCGCATTGCTCTAAGTCGATGCGTAACCGGATCTTCTGAATCGTCGCCGCAGGAAAAGTCGCCAGACGAACGTCAGTGGCAGGAAAGCATCAGAAGCAGTCTCGCAGGTGTCCGAAGCTTTGCACCTGCAGCAGCCGCCCGTTGACGGCATGGCTGCGCAACTCGTCACGCTCGAGCATCCAGGTGTTATCGTGGGGCACGAACACCGCATGCAAACCCGCTTCCAGCGCAGGATTGATGTCAGATTTCGGACTGTTGCCGATCATCCACGTGAGGTCTCGTACCAAGCCGTATTTCTCCACGACTGCCCGATAAGCCGCCGCATCCTTTTCAGCGACTACTTCGATCGCCGTGAAGTATTCCTTCAGCCCTGAGCGCTCAACCTTGCCCAATTGTTCGGTGATGTTGCCCTTAGTCACCATGAACAGCCGATGACGTTGCGACAAGTCTTCCAGGGTCTCGGGCACCTCGGGCAGGAATTCCATGGGATGTTCCGCGATCCGATAGGCGATCCCGCGGATGGTTTCGTGCAGCTCGAGCGTGACTGGTTCCACCGACAGCTTCTCAAAGCAGATCACCAGCGCGTTGGCGAAGCTGTGCATGCCATAGCCATGCTGCCGGATATTCTCCCGCTCGACGTCATACAGCACGTGCCGAACTTCGTCGGGCGCGTACTGGTGGTGATTCAGGAAGGAAATGAAATCGGTGATCGCCCGCTCAAAGTAGATGTTATTCTCCCAGAGCGTGTCATCGGCATCGATGAGCAGGTTCTGGCCGGGAAGGATCTTGTCCGGACCGATGGCAGGCATATTTTCCATCTTATCGAACCGAACATGAGCGATCAGGGCTAAGCGAACAGCCTTGCCAGCTCCAAAGTAAATAGCCGGCAGCTAAGCCGGCTAATACCGTTACCGATTCATCAGGGCTGACTAAGCCGTAACGGCTGTGTCGCCCACGAACTCAACGTTTGGCTTGTGCGGGATGATGCCTCGCTCGTAACCCATCTCCAGCAGCTTGCTGATAGCCTCGCGGCCGTCTTTCCCATAGTCAAGAGTCCGTTCGTTCACATACATCCCGACGAACTTGTCGGCCTGCTGCACGTCGAGATCACGCGCAAACTGCATCGCGTACTGCAACGCTTCTTCGCGGTGATCCAATGCGTACTGGATGCTGTCCCGCAGAGCATTACAACAGGCAGTGGTCAAGGTCGGCCCGAGTTCACGCTTGATGGCGTTGCCACCCAGCGGCAGCGGCATGCCAGTCAGGTCCCGCCACCACTTGCCCATGTCCACGATTCGGTGTAAGCCCACCTTATTGAAGGTGAGTTGCCCCTCGTGGATGATAAGCCCCGCTTCATATCTGCCTTCGAGTACCTTGGGGATGATTTCATCAAACGGAACTACTTCAGTCACGACGTCGGGAGCGAACAGCTTGAGCGCGAGGTATGCCGTTGTCATTGTCCCCGGCACGGCGATTTTGACCTTGGCAATGTCCTCCACCGGGATATTGCGCGACGCGACGATCATCGGCCCGTAGCCCTCACCCACGCTGCCGCCGCTGGGCATGATCGCGTAGTTGTCCTGAATGTAGGGATACGCGTGGAAGGACACCGCCGTAATGTCATAATAGCCTTCGAGGGCCTTCCGATTCAGCGCCTCGATGTCGCAGAGCGTATGGGTGAATTTCAATCCGGGAACGCGCACTTTGTTTGTGGCCATGCCATAGAACATGAAGGCGTCGTCGGAGTCAGGGCTGTGCGCCACCTTGATTTCGCGGGCTGTGCTACCACCACTGCTCATAGGAGATACGGTCACTCAACCGATGAAATCCAGGTAAACTTCTCGTCGTACGCCTCTCGAACTCTGGCTGCCGAGCTATATCGAGCGCTGCAGTCGCCTTGCCACTGCTGCCGCGACCATGACTTTCATGACCTCGGCAAAGAAGAACGGCAACAATCCGAAGGCCAGGGCACGCTGCCAACTCTGTGTCACGACCGCCAGCCATGCTATTCCAGCGCCGAACAGGACAATCTCAGCAACAATTCCAGCCACAACATTGCGTGTGAAGGAAGCCACCCCCCGCTCCGATAGCCATCCTGCCACAAAGGCGACTACTGGATAGGCCATCAAATAGCCTCCCGTCGGACCAAGAAGCTGCGCGATACCGCCAACCCCGGCCGGACTGAAGACCGGCAACCCCATGGCGCCCCAGGCTAGATACAGCGCCGCAGCCGCGAACCCGCGCTTGCTGCCAAGTGCCAACCCGACCAGCAAGACTCCAAAGTTCGCCAGAGTCAGCGGCACGGGAGTAAACGGTAAAGGCAAGACCAGTCGCGCGCAAACAGCGATTACGGCGCTTGCGCAGATGACAATCCCCGCCTGTTTCGCCAGACCCAACCACTGCTCGGCAACATGCTCTCGGTGTGAGCGAACTTCAATTGGTGCCATGTCGTTACCCCCAACCCACCGCATTCTCCACGCCAGATTACGAATATCTGTCTTCTTCAGAAGCCTTCTCGGCAGCCTCGTCGAGCACGGAACGTACTTGCGCGTCCATATGCTCCTGCTTCAAATGTCGCCTGACTCGCACCAGAATAGCAACACCAACGGCCACAAGTGCTGCGGTGCACACGATCAGGAGCACAAACAGAATCTTGATCACCACAGACTCTCAGGATAACAGATGGCGCCGCCCGAGAGACCGCCAGTTCAACAACCATTTTGAACGAAGAGGCGTTAGTGAAATGCATAAGAACTGATCACAAAGAACTTACTGCTTTGCAGCCATCGCCGCCTCGATTTCGTCGGCGGTGTGTGGCAGCGCAGCGGTCAGGCTTACCAGCCTACCGTCGGGCGAAACCCATACGATGTCTTCGATGCGAACGCCGAGATCTTCTTCCGGGATATAAATTCCCGGCTCGATCGTGAATACCGCGCCCAGCGGAATTGGGGCCATGCCATCCCCAACATCGTGTACTTCCAGCCCTACGTAATGGCCCAACCCGTGGATGAAATATTGGCCTAACGGCCGGCCGTGCAGGTCTTTCCCGTGAGAATTGATGTAGTCGTACGCGACCTTGAACAGGGAATCAGAGTCACGGCCTACGAGCTTGGTCTTGCCCTGCTTAAAGGCTGCCATCGCGGCGTGCTGTGCCCCGAGCACGATGTTGTAGATCTCGCGCTGCCGGTCCGTGAATTTGCCGCTCGCAGGGGCGGTACGGGTGATGTCCGAGGCGTACATGGCATATTCGCCGGCCACATCCATCACGACCACATCGCCTGCCTTGATCTGAGCATCGTCCGCGGAGTAGTGAAGGACCGTTGAATTTGCTCCGGCACCCACGATCGGCGCATAGGCCGGACGCTTGCATCCGCGCTTCATGAACTCGTATTGCATGCGCGCGTCGATGTCGTGCTCGTTGAGTCCGGGCTTGAGCATCTGCAGCGCCGCCAGGTGCGCCGCAATCGAGGCATCAGTTGCATGGCGGATGCGATCCACTTCGCCCTGATCTTTCGCCACGCGTAACTGGGCCAGCATCGGTTTCACGTCCAGCGTCGAGGTACGCAGGGGGAACGTATTTGTGCGACGCAGCCAATCCATCGCACTGGACGATGGTGAGGTTTCTCCGTCCTGAGATAGGTCGACGTAGATGGTCGCGGGCCCATTGCCCAGAATCCGCCCAAGTTCGGTGGGCATGCGATCCAGATTCTCGACCCGGTCAAACCCGGTAATTGCCGGGGCCTGCGCGTTGTCGGCGCCTAGCTTCGGGCCGGTCCATTTTTCCTGCGCAACATTGTGGACCGGCAGGAAGAGTATTTCCGTATAGGGCCGTGGGGCCACATTCTCCTTGGCGGCCACTGCCGAGGCAATGACCAGTGCGGCCCCCGGTTCAGCCCATCCGGAAAGGTAGTAGAAGTTATTGTCCTGGCGGAATCCGTACACGGCATTCGGGCCTTCTGCTTCGGTCCCGGCGAATATGATCGCCACCCCGACACTCATTTTTTGTGCCAAAGCCATGCGGCGGGCACGGTAGTCGGCATTCGACTGGCGGTCGAGCGAGAGGCAATCAGCTCCCATCGACAAGTCCAACAAGGATGCAAAGAAATACATTAACAATTGCATTTTATATATTGATTTCATGAGACTTAATCTAAGCTAAACCCCGACTGGAAATGGCTTTGCGCTGTGCTCGTCGCCACGTGCGGCCACCAGGCTGTCGAATCGTCCTTGCAACAACGACATCAACCCCGTGTACCAATAGCCAAAGACGAAGAGAACCAGAAATGGCACCGTGAAATAGTTTTCGTTGGCGATGGCATACCACACGGTCAACGCGAAGTAGGCGCCGATCAAAAGTTCGATATACGGAATCCATCCCAGCCGCTTGCGGTATTTCTTGGCAGCCACGCTCTTGTCGCGCTTTGTGACCACGCGATATTTGGGAGTCCGGGCAAACGCCGTTTGTTTGCCGGTAATCGCCTCCATGACCGCAATCGTGTTGGTTATGGTCAAACCGATGCCTAGTCCCATCAGGGGAGGCAAATAGATAAATGTTCGCAGCCAGTTTTTGGGGAACAACTCTTTCTGCGACATCAGGTAAAAACTGGAAATTGAGAACGTCGAGGCCATGAATAGCGGCAGGTCGATATACAGCATCTGGAACCAACCCTGGTAGAACCTGATCATCATGGCCGGCATCAGCAGCGTGCTGAGGATGATCATCAGCGGATAGCTGAGATTGGCTGTCAGGTGGTACCACGCTTCGATCTTCTCGCGCCGCGAGACGGGGGCGCGTAGCACCTTGGGAAGATCTTTCTTGGAGCATTGAATCAGGCCTTTGGCCCAACGCGCCTGCTGCGTCTTAAACGCCGTCATCTCGATCGGCAACTCCGCGGGACACTCCACATCCTGCAGATACTTGAACTTCCATCCCTTGAGCTGTGAGCGGTAGCTGAGATCGGTGTCTTCCGTCAGGGTGTCATGTTCCCAGCCTCCGGCGTCATCAATCGCCTGGCGGCGCCACATGCCTGCGGTGCCATTGAAGTTGAAGAACACGCCGGCCCGCGAACGCCCGCCGTGCTCAAGCACGAAGTGCCCATCAAGCAGGATGGCCTCAACTTCAGTCAGGAACGAGTAGTTCCGATTGAGGTGCGTCCAACGCGTCTGCACCATGCCGACTTGAGGATCGGCGAAGTGATGGATCACCTTCATCAGCCAGTCGGCATAAGGCGTGAAGTCCGCGTCAAAGATGGCGACGAACTCGCCCGTCGAAACTTTCAAACCCGCGTCAAGCGCCCCGGCCTTGTAGCCTTCGCGATTGGTGCGGTGGTGATAGCTGATATTGTGCCCCATGGCAGCATAGCGCTCGACCACGGCACGGGCGACCTCCACGGTTTCGTCAGTGGAATCGTCGAGCACCTGGATTTCGAGCTTGTCCGGCGGGTATTCCATCTTGCAGACACACTCGACAAGGCGGTCGATGACATACTGTTCGTTGAAGATGGGGAGCTGGATCGTAACCTTGGGCAGTTCCGCAAAGCGCGATGGCGGATCGGTCGTCTTGTTCTTGCGGTGCTTAAAGTAAAGGTACACCAGTTGGTAACGGTGCATTCCGTAAAACGCCAGCAGGACCAGGACGATGAAGTAGGGGATCAATAACGCCAGGTCGAAGGCGTTGGCGTGGTAGAGTCCCTTGAACGTAGTGTCGAGAAAATGGGTGCGCAGATAATGCCGGAGCCCACGAGGTTCCGCCATCACGGTGCACAGCAGCATGAGCGTAGCGTTCAGGAGCTTGCTCCCCCCGAGAAGTCGCGCCGGCGTCGTGATTGGGCGCGGATGCTTTCCGCAACGCGATGATTGTACCTGACGCCAGCCACACCGAAAGAGGGAACTCCCCGGCCGAGATTCCTGAATTCCTTGTGGGAGTTGGAGTGCCGCCGTTCAGGGGGAGAGCAGGTCCACGTTGACTCCTGCCCTTCGCGGGCGAACAATAGAGTCAAGTGCAGGGGGATGAGTCTGCGAAGGGTGCTCTATATCGTACTGATCTGCCTGTTGGGTTGCGCGTCGGTCGAAGCGCATTCGCAGAATCCGTCTTTGGATTCGCCCACGGCCCATGGCGCCGTTGCGGACCTAGATCCCGAAGACGCGTTCCTCTCCACCACCCGCTACGCCAATGCTTATTTTGGTTTTGAGTTTGAGTTTCCGGCCGAAGCGCGGCTAAAGCCGGTCCCTATGCCGGCGAGCGTTGATCGGCGCATCCAATTGCTGGAATTAATTGGGCCTGCTCCGCAGCATGCCGGTGTTTCAATTTCCGCTTACGAATACAAGGGAAAGAACTGGACCGACGCCAAAGGCATCTTGCGCCACCAGCTCGACCAGGACCTTTTCACCGGCGTCGAAGAGCTCCATGGGCTGTCAAAAACCACCATCGACGGGCACCAGTTCTATTACTTTGAAACCCGCAGAGGTGTCCAGCAGCACGAAGAGCTCGCCACGGAGTTGAACGGATATGTACTGCTGGTAGTCCTGGAGGCCAACGATCCGCAGATGGTCAAAAGCCTGACCTCGGCCTTTTCTCGCCTTAAGTTTTTTCCTCCCCAGGAGGCGCAAAGACAAGCTGGGCCTGAGGCCGTCGCCTACGAGGGGCCGGCAGTTTCGTCGCACCGTCTACGCGAGCTTAAGGAGTCTCCTCCCGCCGATCGGATGGATCCCGGAAAGATTGAAGGCAATGTCTACCGCAACGCGCAAATCGGCATACGCTACGAGTTTCCCAATGGCTGGAGCCTGCATCCGCAGGGTGCCGTCGAGCCTGCCGTGTTGCGCTATCGCGAAAGAGTCTCAGACGAGCCGGTTATGGGGCCTCGTGAGCGAGACGTCGTGAAGGCCTGCCGGCGGACCCTGGTCTCAGCCTGGAAATCCAAGCCCGCCGAGGACGGGGAGGTACCCTACGACGAGTTTGGCGAGGTAACGCTCTCAGCCATGCCTTTGGCGTGCTTTCCTAATATCCGTTTTCCGGATGATCCCCACGATGCAGCTTCAGTTCGCATCTTTCTGGTGGGTTTCAGCTTCAGCCAACCCCTGCAGCGCGACATGAGCGACGCCCGTACCTTCGAAGCTGGTGGGAAGACGTTTGTGCTGACCCACGGAACGATTGCCTTCAAGCAGGAGGGCGATGCGCTTTCGCGGCGCATTTCAGTGGCAATGCTGCTGACCCAGCAGCGCGGGTACCTGCTGGTCTGGCTTTTCGCTGCTCCCCACGATGCCGAGCTGCGCGAACTGATGAATGCCAAGATGGGCTTCGATTCCGAGGCGGCGGCAAAGGAAACGAAGGCGAGCGCCGGCAGTCCGGAGAAGACGCTCGAACCGGGAGGATCGGCCCCGTCGGATGCCGCGTCCGGGCATGCAGTTTCAGCCCCGCCGTCGGCAGCCGAAAATCCGGTTCCGAAGAGTCAGTCTGGGGAGAATTCTGTGTCCGCTAGCGCTCCAATGCCGGCACGACCCACCCTGCTCAAGCCCGGGGAGAGCATGCAAGATGGACAGACCCAGGGAACGCCTCTTCCCAAGAGGAGTCCGCAATAATCCCCTGCTAGTGCCCGGCGACCTTGCGTATCTGTTCGATGTGGTTGAGGTCGTGGCCTGCTATTTGACGCGCCAGATCGGCTACGCTCATCCGCCCTCTCTCGGCGTGCATGCCGTGGCGTTCCCACTGCTCAGGGCTTAGGCGATCGAACATCCGAAGGTTCGCCTCACGTAATAATCGAAAGAGCTGAAGCGATTTCTCCGCATCACAGGAAGAGTAATCTCCCAAGGCCTCCCAAAGGTCCTGGTCGAAGCTGGGCAGAAGAGCGCCATCGTGCTCAATCATTTGCCGGTAGCGCCAACTGCTACCGATCTCAGCCTCGGAAAGGTGGGCGAGGATCTCCGCGATTGACCATCGATTCGGGGCTGGGCGCTGGTGAAGCTTTTCCGCGGGAATACCGGCGATCAACTGGGCAAGCGTATCAGCCGTTTCGCGTTGCACAGTCACGGAATCTTTGTTATCCATCAGCGCAAGAATGCGCGCTTTGTACTGCGCGGGACTCTCCATGAAAGTACCAACCCTTCTGCCGGCTGACCCGGCTAATTCAGGAAAAACTTGGTGTAGAGGGTATCGCGCTGCGCCGGACGAAAGCCAGCGTCGCGTATGATGCGCCGCAGTTCTTCTTCGGTGGTGCAATTCTGCACACCGGCGGCGCGCACTACGTTTTCCTCGATCATCACGGAGCCAACATCGTTCCCGCCAAACCGCAGGCCCATCTGGCAAACCTTCAGGCCTTGCGTCACCCAGCTCGACTGCACATTTTCGAAATTTGTGAGGTAAAGTCGCGCAATGGCCAGCGTTTTTAGGTACTCGACAGCGGTGGCCTCGTCCCATCCTCGTCCACCCAGTGCTGTGTTCTGAGGCTGGAACGACCAGGGAATGAACGCGGTGAATCCGCCAGTTTCTTCCTGCAGGTCATAGAGGACTTGAAAATGATTGATGCGATGCTCGTAGCTTTCGCCCACCCCGAACATCATGGTGGCAGTAGTCCGCATGCCGAGTCTGTGCGCTGTGCGGTGGACATTCAGCCAATCCGCGGTAAGGCACTTTAGCCGGGCGATCTTGTAGCGCACTTCATCGTCGAGAATCTCGGCGCCGCCGCCTGGGATGGAGTCGAGCCCGGCATCGCGCAGCCGCTTGATAGTGTCTTCAATGGTGAGACTGCTGACTTCGGCAATGCAGATGATCTCCGACGCGGAGAAGCAATGCAGATGCACCCGCGGAAAGCGCTGCTTCAGTCCACTGAGCAGGGCCTCATACCACTCGATCTTCAGGTCGGGATGCAGACCGCCCTGCAGCAGAACGCCAGTGCCGCCTAACTCCACCGTCTCGCGCACCTTGTCGTAGATGGTGTCGAAATTCAGAATGTAGCCTTCGGCGGCGAGTTTGCCCTTGAGCGGACGATAAAACGCGCAAAAGGTGCAGTACTCGGTGCAGAAGTTGGTGTAATTGATGTTCCGGTCGATGATGTAGGTGACCACGCCATCGGGGTGCAGACGGCGGCGGACCGCATCGGCTTCCATACCGATGCCGATCAGATCGTCGGAGCGGAACAGTTCAAGCGCTTCGGCTTTGCTCAGGGACATAAGAGATCACAACCCACTGTGACATTCTAAAACATTGGAACCCGGCAGACACGAAGGCCGAATACCACGGGCAGCTTCGGCAAGTGCGGACGGTTTGCGTTGTCCCGAAACAATCAGAGTCGAAATGCGTTTATACCAAGGTGCCCATTGCGGTAATCCCTGTAAAATGAAAGGCTATTCAGGGTACCAAGTTGGATGACCCGGCCAGTGCCGCCTGATTTCTGCGAGAGTTCGTGGGCAAAGCCATTAAAGGACAAACAATGAATCGACCAGCTCCCTTTGGATTTCCAAACGGAAAAACCATTCGCCTGTTGCTTCCCAGCGTCCTGCTGGCGCTTGCTTTTCCAGCCTGGGCGGCGTTGGGCGATAACGTTACCTCTGTGCAGAACGACAAGGCGCGCATGAAGGGGACGCTGCGCAGCGTGGCTACCCAGCTCTATGTCCAACACGAAATCCAGGTTCCCAACGGACAACTGGTGCGTGAATTTGTGTCGCCGGAAGGCACGGTCTTCGGAGTGGCGTGGGAGGGACCATTTCAGCCCGACCTGCAACAACTGCTGGGTTCCTACTTCGAGCCGGTGAAACAAGCCGTAGCGGCGCAGCAACGTCATGGGCATGGCCCGATATTCGTTGAGACCTCCGGTTTTGTTTTTCAGCAGGGTGGACACGCACGCAGCTTCCATGGCCGAGCGTATGTGCCGTCCATGGTGCCCCAGGGTGTGGATGTCACCGAGATCCAATAAAGGAGCTGGCGTGCGAATTCTAGGGATACTTGCAGGAGTGTGGTGCCTTGCGCTGCTTGCTGCTTGCGGAGGCGGCAGTAGCAGCACGACAACCACGATTACCCTGGTGGGTGCGAGTTGCTCGCCGACCTCAATCCTGTCCCTACAGACCACCCAATGCACAGCTTCAGTCTCGGGTACCGGCAGCTTCAGTTCCACAGTGCTCTGGACCGCCAGTGGTGGCGGAACGATTACTGCGGCCGGCGGCCTCTTCACGGCTACTACCGTGCCCTTCACCACCCAGGTCACAATTACCGCAACTTCGACGCAGGACTCGACCAAGAGTGGTTCGACCACGATTACCGTGGCCGCCGCGGGAACCGTGACATCGGTGAGTGCCAATTGCAGTCCATCCTCAGTGCAAACCGGTCAGTCGTCGACCTGTGCTGCCACGGTCAACGGTACCGGCAGCTTTAGTACTGGCGTCACTTGGTCAGCTAGCGGGGGAACCATCAACCCGATCAGTGGCTTGTTCAGCAGTTCGAGCGCGGGTACTTTTACCATCACAGCCACTTCGCAACAGGATTCCACAAAAACCGGGACGGCCACGGTCAACGTGGCCCAGGGAGTCATTAATTCACTAACGATCACGGTTGACGGCGGCCCCCC
>Ga0209039_10003039_pt1 | contig 13506 bp, 11 predicted proteins | sample BogFormECP12_OM1_FD_188238 | JGI IMG/M metagenome (GOLD analysis project Ga0209039, IMG submission 188238) | Bog forest soil microbial communities from Calvert Island, British Columbia, Canada - ECP12_OM1 (SPAdes) (version 2) | ecosystem: Environmental > Aquatic > Freshwater > Wetlands > Bog ...
GGCAGCGGCGTTCCTCTTCCCACACGCAAGATTCATTGCACGCGGAAGACGTTGGAAAAGCAGAATACAAATACATGACGAAATGAAGATACAAGCGCGCAGGTACGCGAATTTCGCGTTCCTGTGCGGCTTTTCATCTGGCCTTCGCCTTAGTGAACATCTGAACACCGAACGTTATTGGGAAGAACCGCGGAGGAACGCAAACTACGCGTGCCTCCACGCTACCCAGTGGGGCTAGTTGTCAGCGCTCATCCGACCGGCTTTCAGCGAGGGCCTTAGCTGAGTGCTGAAAGCTGAAGGCTGATAGCTTAATCCCTTACCAATCATGGCAGGCGGCGGGACGCGAGGGAGAAAAGCTGCCAGCGTGGTCACGCCACCAAGCGTGCCAGTTGTCGGCGATGTGCGAGGACTCATCGTGCGAGGGATTAGCGGAAACGGCGACCTTGTAGCCCGTCAACCCTTCCAGGGCAAAATTCGCCACCTCTCGAACCTGCGGCTCCGGGTCCTTGAGCGCGGCGAGCAGGGCGGGGATCACTTCCTTGGTGCCCAAGTTTTTCAAACCGAGAATGGCGTTCATCCGGTCCGTGACCTGGGCAGAGTGCAGATTGTCGAAGAGCAGTTGGTAGGTCCGCGTGTCGTGAAAGAATCCGAGGGCACGCAGGATGTCGCCCCGCATGGGCTCTATGCTCTTGGCGAGCATCTCCATGAAGGCGGGAATAAACGCCGGGTCTCCTTTCTCCGCCAATAGGAGCAGGGCATAGGAGCGCAGGGGATCCTCCGCTCGCTCCGCACCCTCCTTGCTTCCGGAGCTTGCCTCGGTATTCGCACCTTGAAATCGATCCACGATCGCTCTCCAGGAGGCAGGCGTGTCCAGGCGCGCCAAGCCGTCAAGAGCGTCGCGCCTGTCCCAACGGTCCGGCTTCCCGGCGTTCGCCATCGCCACCAACTGATCCTGGAAAAACGGCTGGGGCAGGGACGTGAGCACCACCACCGCCTCAGCAGGGTTGGGGTCCTTGGGGTTGGCCACGGCGGCGAGATAGGGTTGAAAGGCCGCCTCAACCTGCGCGCGAGTAGAACGAGCAACCGGCACGCTGAGCTCATCAATGGCCAGCGCGAAGGCCACAGGTTTCTCCTCGAACATTCCAACCTGATGAGGATCGGGCTGGAGCAGCGCCAGGCGGCGTTCCGCGCGCACGTGATAGCGGCCAGGTGCAGCAAATTGCGCCCATTGGTTCAGCAGCCAACGCTCCGTATGAACTTGCCCAGGAGGCAGGCTGACGGATCCGTACACGGCAGTCCCCTGCGGGCTGCCGCAGGGCCGAGGACCGGGATCGGGCAGCCGCCGCCGCCGAAAGCCCGTGACCAGGAATCGTGGCTCCTGGTCGTAGTCGGAGCCCAAACCGCGGGTAGGAGTGCGATAGCGGAAAGCGAAAGCTTTGCTGCCCGTGTTCCGGATTACGAACCGGCAAAAGATGGGCTCCCCCAGCAAGTACTCGGGCTTTTCCATTTCAAAGTGGACCGAATAATCCACCTGCGCAAGCACCGGGGAGGAGTTCATTCCTGCGATAATGAGGAATAGACCGAGTTGCAGCATGCGCTTCGCCCCGCGCCGGACCGTCGCTGTCATGCCGCCCATCATACGCGAAAGTGCGGCCGGCGAGTGCGTTTCTATCAAGGCTGAAAACACGGTAGTGGGTCAGTTTGCTGTAAGTCTACCCGTTCGCAATCAGCCCGTTCGCTCCTATAATGGTGAAGCGGCCATGGTCCGCTTTTTGGCCGCCGGTTTTCATCTATGCTGAACTAAGCGTACGAGCGTGTTCTGAAAAGCGATGTGCGGACTCGATTTGTAATCGACATGGCATCGCTCAAGTGCATCTAACCGGGCGTGGGACCGAACATGCTTCCTCGATTGCCAAGTCGCTGTCTCGTAGCCGCCGCGCTGCTGCTGAGCGTGCTGGCGGCGCCACGCGTGGCGTGGGCTAACCTCAAGCTCTACATGAAAGACGGCAGTTACCAGATGGTCTCCAGCTACGAAGTTCACGGCGACCGCGTGCGGTATTTCAGCATTGAGCGTTCAGAATGGGAGGAGGTACCCACCTCGCTGGTCGATCTTGACGCCACCCAGCGCGCCCAGGAAGAAGCGAAAGCCACGGAGAAGAAGCGCGTTGAGGAAGCCAAGGAAATTGGGGAGGAGCGGTTTTATAAGCCCCCGGAAACCGGGATGGAAGTGGCTCCCGGCCTTCACCTTCCTGGGGACGATGGAATCTTCACCGTCGACGGACCACGCGTGGTGCGCCTCGCGCAGTCGGCGACTACACCTGTCACCGACAAGAGGCGGGCCGCCATGGTGCTGGCCGTTCCCCTGCCGGTGGTGAAAACCCGCTCGCTCGTGGTCCTTGAGGGCGCCAAAGCGACGATCCGGTTAAGCGACCCGTTGCCCGTCTTTTATGTCCAATCCGCCGACGGTCTTGGCGCGAAACTCGAATTGGTGCGTCTGAAGCCGGGCAAAGAGACACGCGTGGTCGAGGACGTGGAAACCAGCCGCGGGAAAGGCGGCAAAGCCACCGAAGAGCGCACCACCGTGGCGTTGGAGCGGAAGCAGGTGGCGCCCAACCTCTACACCCTGAAACCTCTCCAACCCCTGGAGGCGGGGGAATACGCATTGGGCGAATTGGTCGGGGAAAAACTCAATCTGGATGTCTGGGACTTCGGGTACGAGAAATGGGAAGTGGTCAAATGATCGGGTCATCTGGCCATCCGGCCATCCGGCCAACGGGTGATTGGGTGATTTGCGATTTGAGATTCCGGATTCGGGATTCAAGACTTCAGACGTAAGATTCCGGGGATTAAGCTTACTGCGGCAGGGATCAAGAGTTTGCTAGCGTGGCGCGTTTGTTGGCTTGCTTTTCCGCATACATGCGAGCGTCGACTTCCGCGACATCCTTATCCGGCGTCTGGCCGGTGATGTGGAGGTACAAACCCAGGCTGACGGAGATCGGCAACTCACCCACCCGGTTGCTGCTGTCCCATTCAGCGACCTTGTCATGCACGCGCTGGCGCACAATCTCCCCCCCGGCTTGGTCAGTTTCAGGAAGCAGGACCAGGAACTCATCCCCCCCGTACCGGACGACGTAATCGGAGCCACGCACGCAGGATTTCAAGATAGTGGCAATCTGAGAAAGCACATAGTCGCCCATCAAGTGGCCGTAGCGATCGTTGACTAGCTTGAAGTTGTCCAGGTCGCACATGAGGAGCGCCAGCGGGCGGTTGGTGCGCTCGGCGCGGGAGATTTCGCCCGCCAGGAGATCATGCAGGAAGCCGCGCGTGAAAACATTGGTCACCGCGTCAATCATGCTGGCAGCCTGCTCCTCCTGCGCGGACAAGTACTGCTGGAGATTGGTCAGCCGAAGCCCGCGCACCTCGAGGTCCCGGCGGACGTAGACCAAGGAAGCCAGCACTGTAGCCACCATGATGACGAAAAGAACCTGCGGGGAAAGGCTGACATGCAAGCCGGTGTTATCCCAGAAGCGGTTGGGGAAAAAGAAAGATAAAACTCCCAGGATAAGGACCACACCCGCAAAGATGATCAGGACCCAGAATTCCTTCTTCTGCGATTCCAGCCGCACGAGCTCCGCCTGGATACGCGCCTGCGGACCAACTTGTTCGATATTCGGCGGCTTACTCATGCTCTCCACTCAAAACCGACAAGGCATTGACAAACGGTAAATAAGACGGGGAAATTACTTCCCCCTATGGTTTCAAGATATGAGAATAACACAAGAAAGCAGAGAAGAGGATAACGATGTGATTATATTTATCAAGACCAATTGAAGATACGACAATATGACCAATATATACCCCGTTCAAAAGGGCATCCTTTCGGCGACGGTTTTGGCCTGGGTAAAGAGCAGCAGGTAGTCGTGCCCGCCCGCCTTGGAATCCGTCCCGGACATATTGAAACCTCCGAAGGGATGGGCACCCACCAGCGCGCCCGTGCATTTTCGGTTCAGATAGAGGTTCCCCACGAAAAATTCTTCCGTGGCTCGATCCATTTTGCGCCGGTCCTTGGTGTAAACGGAGCCCGTCAAACCGTATTCTGTGTTATTGGCGATGGCCAAGGCCTCCTCAAAACTCCCCGCCCGAATCACCGCCAGGACCGGGCCGAAAATCTCTTCCTGGGCGATGCGCCCTGTGGGGGGAACATCGGCGATTACCGTCGGCTGGATGAGATGGCCAGCCCCGGCGGATTCACCGCCCCCGGTAATCAAGCGGCCCTCCGTCTTTCCCACCTCGATGTATTGCAGGATGGATTTCTTGGCTTTGGCGTTGATTACGGGGCCCATATAGTTTTCCGGCCGCTCGGCGGGGCCCACCGTAATCTGCTCCACTCGTTGGCGGAGTTTCTCCAGGAAAACGTCGTAGACCGGCCCCACCACAATCGCTCGCGAGCAGGCGGAACACTTCTGGCCCTGATACCCGAAGGCCGAGGCCACCACGCCCTCGACCGCCTCGTCCAGGTCGGCATCGCTATCCACCACAATCGAGTCCTTGCCGCCCATCTCCGCGATCACGCGTTTCACCCAAATCTGTCCGGGCGCGGTCTTGGCCGCGCACTCATTAATGTGCAGCCCGACTTCCTTGGATCCCGTAAAAGCCACGAAGCGGGTGCGGGGATGCCCAACCAAGGTATCGCCCACTACTCCACCCGGGCAGGGCAGGAAATTCACGACTCCCGGCGGCATGCCCGCTTCCTCCAGAGCCTCAAGAAACTTGTAGGCGATGGCCGGGGCGTCACTGGAAGGCTTCATCACGACCGTGTTGCCGGTCACGATCGAAGCCATGGTCATTCCCACCAGAATCGCCAGAGGGAAGTTCCAGGGTGGGATGACAATGCCCACACCAAGTGGAATGTAGCGCAGGTGATTCTTCTCACCGGCCACCGGCGTGAGCGGCTGCGGGCCGGCCAAGCGCAGCATGGCGCGGGCGTAATACTCAATGAAATCGATGGCCTCCGCCACGTCCGCGTCCGCTTCCGGCCAGGTCTTGCCGACCTCGTACACCAGCCGGGCTTCGTAGTAATACTTGCGGTCCAATAGAATCTTGGAAGTCTTCAGCAGCAGGTCCACTCGTTTCTGCACGGGCGTACGGCTCCAGGACTTGAAAGCCTCGTCGGCGCAGCGCACGGCGCGGTCCGCCAACGCCGTGTTCGCCTGCGAAAACACGCCCACCACTTTGTCCGGGCGGCTAGGATTGTAGGAGTAAAGCTTGTCCTGGGTTTTGATGCGCTCGCCGCCGATCACCAGATCGTGTTCGCGGCCCAACTCATCGAGAATTTCATCCAGTGCATACTCCATTCGGCGGCGATGGGCAAGATTGTTCTTGAAGTCACTCAAGGGCTCATTCTTGAAATCGGGGAGCGGCATAAGGGTGCCTCCAGGCAGACGATTCGCGTAGCCCATTATAGCGCCGGGCGAAGGAATAGCGGAAGGCGCAAACGCCGGCCACTCGCTGAGCGCGCTACGGTCCGACGACGGTGTTGGTAAGGGTTCCAATTCCCTCCACGCTCACGCTGGCCGTGTCACCGGCTTTCAAGAACACCGGAGGTTTTCGAAACACTCCCACGCCGGGCGGCGTGCCCGTGGAAATCAAATCGCCGACTTCCCAGGTGACGGACTGCGAGAGATAGCTGATCAGGAAAGGAACTTTGAAGATCAGGTTGCTGGTGTTGGAATCCTGCATGGTCTCACCGTTGAGGGTAAGCGAAATGCGCAGGTTGTTGGGGTCCGGGATCTCATCCGCGGTGACGATCCAGGGGCCCGTGGGCGCAAAGGTGTCGCAACTCTTCCCTCGATACCATTGGTTGTCACTGAACTGCATGTCGCGCGCACTCACGTCATGCAAGAGTGTGTAGCCCGCAATGTACTTGTGGGCATCGCTCTCCGGGATCCGGTGACCACGTTTGCCGATCACCACGGCGAATTCGGCTTCGTAATCCACTTTCGCGGAGTTGGGCGGCAGCTTGATCGGATCGCCGGGTCCGCAGATGGTGTTATGCGATTTCAGGAAGAAAATCGGTGCGGCAGGCGGCTCCGAACCTTGCTCGCGCGCGTGGTCGGCGTAGTTGAGGCCGATGCAGGTGATCTTGTTGGGGTGGGCGATGGGCGCGCGCAGCTTGGCGGTACGCAAGGGAATGAGCAAACCCTTGGGGCCCTTCTTGCCCATCGCCGCGGCGCACCCTACGGTGACTCCCAGCGCATGACGATATCTTTCTCCCAGCCCCAGAAGTTCTATCATGTCCTGCGGCGCTCTGCCTAGCTTGCGCAGCACCTGCGCCGCCGCGGCCAGCTTGGCGTCGGCAATCCGCCCTTGGGCAATCAAGCCATACGCCGTCGCCACATCCACCACGAAGTCGCCTTGCACCACCCCCAGGCGAGATTGTTTTGCGGATTCATAAGTCACCAGTTTCATAGCTATCTCCCCTCAATGGCAAACTCGAAACACGAAACACGAAATTCGAAAATCGTGAACTATGCACCGAAATTTCCAGTTTCTATTTTCGAGTTTCGATTTTCGCATTTCGATTTTCGCCCTCCTAGTACCTAAAGCTTCTTCCACCGGTCGCGAAAGGTTTCGGGCGCGAGCGCGGGGAAGTCACGCCCCTTGGTCCATTGGGAAGCAGGGTACGCCGGAATTTTGCGAATCCAACCCTGCCGCGCTACCAGGACTTGCCCCCAGCGCGCGAGTCGGCTGCCCAGCGCATACAGGGACGGATGGCGCATTCCCCAGGCCCACAGACGGAACATGAGCCGCTCCGGAACCAGCGACTCGGAGGGCTTAGGCGCATATTCCTGAGCCTCACTGCGCAAGTGTAGAAGGAGGTCGGGAATATTTATTTTCACCGGGCAAACTTCCCGGCAGGCTCCGCACAGGGAGGAGGCGAAAGGCAATTCTCGAGCTTGGCCGATGCCGACGAGTTCCGGCGTGACCAGCGCACCGATGGGGCCGCTATAAACCCATCCATAGGCGTGCCCGCCGATCTTGCGATAAACCGGGCAGGTGTTCAGGCACGCCCCGCAACGAATGCAGTAAAGCATCTCGCGCATCTTGGGATCGGCCAGAGACTTGGTGCGGCCATTGTCCACCATCACCACGTGCATTTCCTGCGGACCGTCTTCACCCTGGCGCCGCGGTCCGGTGAGGAGCGAAGTGTAGGTGGTAAGCTTTTGGCCCGTGGCGGAGCGGCCGAGCAATCTCAGAAAAATTCCCAGGTCGGCAAGCCGGGGAACAAGCTTTTCGATTCCGATCAACGCGATGTGCACCCGCGGAACGGTGGTGCACATGCGGATGTTTCCTTCGTTCTCAATCGTGACCACGGTTCCCGTCTCGGCCACGGCGAAGTTGGCGCCACTTACCCCCACGCCGGCTTTCTGGAACATTTCGCGCAACGCCCGGCGGGCGATAGCGGTGAGTTGCTCGGGAACCGCCGTACGCTCGGCTTTGAGGTGCTCCGCAAACAACTCGGACACATCCTCGCGGGTCTTGTGAATGGCAGGGGCCACGATGTGCGCGGGCCGCTCACCTGCCAACTGAATGATGAATTCGCCCAAGTCGGTCTCAATGGCGCGAATTCCCGCCGCCTCGAGCGCGTGGTTTAACTCCACTTCCTCGCCGACCATGCTCTTGGCTTTCACCACTTCCCGTGCCGCCGATTGCTGCACGATCTCTACCACAATCCTGCAAGCCTCGGCGGCCGTGGAGGCCCAGTGCATCTGGCCGCCGTTGCGTTCCACATTGTCGGCGAACTGAGCGAGGTAGTAATCGAGGTTCTCGATCGTGTGGCGCTTCACCTCGCGTCCCGCGTCGCGGAGGCGATTGAAGCCCGGGACCTCCGCGATCGCCGCCAACCGGTGTGTGAATAAACGCAGGGTGGAAGAGCGGTAGGCCTCCTCCAAGCGGGCATTGCCGATGGTTTCGGCCCCACTCTTATGAATGTCGTTACTGTGAACGCCAGAGGATTGAGTCATCGGGTCATTGAATAATCGGGTCATTGGTTCATCGGTTCATTGAAAAGCACTCCGTGGTCCGACGTTTGTCGTCCGTAGGTTAAGACACTTTCCATCTCCGCGTATCTCTTGCAACGGACAACTGACCGCGGACAACGGACAGCTTTTCAATGACCCGATGACCCGATGGCCAGATGACCCGATCCTCGTTACTTTTGTTGCGTCGCTAGCACCTCCGCCAAGTGCATGGTCTTGAGCGGCAATCGCTGACGGTGGATCAGGCCGGCCAGATGCATCAGGCAGCCGCCGTCAGCAGCCACCAGGTATTCGGCGCCGGTCTCGGTGGCGACGCGAATCTTGTCCTGCCCCATGGGCACGGAGACCTCCGGAAATTTCACCGAGAACGTGCCCCCAAACCCGCAGCAAAGCTTGTAATCCGTCATCTCCACCAAATCAATGCCCTGCACTTTGCGCAGCAGTTGGCGCGGCGCCTCATCCACACCGAGTTCCCGCAACAAGTGGCAGGAATCGTGATAGGTCACCCGGTGGGGAAAGCGCGCGCCCAGATCTTCCACCTTCAATATCTTGACCAGGAATTCCGAGAATTCAAAAAAGCGCTTTTGCAGGTCCTGGGACTTGCGCAGCAACTCCGGGTCGTCCTGGAAGAGTTCCGGATAGAAGACCCGCACCATCGCGGTGCAGGAACCCGACGGCGCCACGACATAATCTGCGTCATCGAAAAGGTCCAAGACGTTCCGGGCCACACTGCGCGCCTCGTCCCGATAGCCGGTGTTGAACGCCGGCTGGCCACAACACGTCTGCGCGGGGTTAAACGTGACCTCCACGTCCAACCGCCGGAGGATTTTCACCACGCATTCGCCGACTTGGGGAAAAAACTGGTCGGCAAGGCAGGTAATAAAAAGACCTACACGCGGTTTCGCCATGATCTCACAAGCCCGCAACGCTACCGGAAATAAACTCCAACGTCAAGTAGACGTGCCTTCTGCTAATGTCCGAGTTCGGAATCTCTTAAGCGGCCCACGCCTTGTCGGGGGACGGCTTGCCGTCCCTCTATGTATTTTGCCGCCGAACGACAAGGGTAGGGCAAACCCTACCCCTACAGTGTTTCAGTATTAATCCGTCGGCGCAAGCGGCAGGCTTTTGAGAGTGATCGGTGGTAAACTCGCTCCCGGGCGGAGAAAATCAAATGGGACGAACGCAGGTGCTGACCGTAGCGATTCTGGGCGCATGGATCGCGTCCACGTTGTGCATGTGGTTCGCGGCGACAAGAAGTTTTTCGACCGTCGAAAGCGTCTTGACGCGGGCGGAACCACAATTCCTGGAAACCACCAAACCTCTGGGCGAAGGCCCCACGCGCGTGGTCCTGCGCTATATGGCGTCGGAAATCAATCGCACGCTCTTCCGGGGTTACGGCGCGCTCCAGATCGGATTGGGAGCGATTCTCCTTCTGCTGCTCTGGCGCCAGACACCCCGCAGTGCGCTGGACATCGGCCTGGTGGCGGCCATGCTGGCCCTGTCAGTGATCTTGACGCTCGGGATCACGCCGCAGCTCGTCTCCCTGGGACGGAGCATCGATTTTGTTCCGCGCAATCCTCCGCCACCCGTCATGCCGCGCTTCTGGGCGCTGCACGCGTCGTTTACGGGACTGGACGGCGTGAAGCTCCTCACCGGGATCGCCCTGCTCGTCCGTTGGACCTTGCGGTGAGGAGTAGGCCTGCGTACTGCCCTCTGCCTACTGCCTTCCGCCTACTTTCCGCCGCGCCCGATTTGACACCCCCCACCACGTGGCGTAACCTAGAAGAAGTGGGGGCGTACCGGTTTCGACGGGAGCCCTTGCGCTTAGGAGGCATGTCGGGGGTCCACACCACCCGTGATCGGCGTGGGACAATGACAACTGCCAACACGCAGTATGCCTACGCTGCCTAATTAATTAGGTGGCCGTCTCCTCCTTCAGGCCCGCATGAGGGATGTGAGGCGTCGATTGGCGGGATGGCTTGGGATCAGCCGCCTCGGGATTCTGAGCGAGAGCCCTTCGCGGGGCAGAGGCTAGCTGGCGGTTCGTTGTTGCCCGTTCCTGAGGGCCGCCGGCGAAGGCTCGAAGCGAACTGGGATAAGCATGTAGGCTCCTAACCGTAAGTCTCTTCGGACGGGGGTTCGACTCCCCCCGCCTCCACCAGATAAGTCATCTAATGACCCGAGCCCTGAGTAATATCGGCAAGCGAAGTGTGATCGAGAATCCGGGCGGCCGAGTTTCGCACCTCGAGGAATATCTTATAGAGCGTACTGTGCCGCTTGTCGCTTTTGACCAGGTGGCGTAGTCCCTCCGCGTCGGCCAACGGTGCAAGCGGACCATCGATCATGCGAATAATCTCGCCCAGGAAGATCTTGGACGGCGCCCGCTTCAGGCGATAGCCTCCCTTGGCGCCACGCAGGCTCTCCACCAGGCGGGCCCCCTTGAGATCCAGAAGGATCAATTCCAGGAACTTCTGGGGAATGCCTTCCTTGGAGGCGATGGTGTGGATGGTGGTCGGGCCCTTATCATACTCCTGGGCCAACGACATCATGGCTTCCAGCGCGTACAGACCTTTGTTTGAAATCCGCATTTTTGACCAGTAACTTTAACTCTTTTGTAGGCTATATCTGAAAAAAGCCTTTGTCAAGGCATTTCCAGCCTCTGGCATCTTAATGGTCGCCTCGGAGTTGGTAGAGGAACGGAGATGACCCGGTGTTAGCTTTCTGGCCCAAGCTGCTGGAAAGTTTACTTTGTTTTGCGCCCCACGGAGTTCAAATTCTTCTTCCATCGGCATCATCGGCACGGCATGGCCCTTAGCGTGAAAAGAGGATAAAGGTGAGAAAATGTACGACGATCTCCGCTTTTTTGCGCGAAATCAAGTGGATTGCGCGATAATCGACGCGAACTTAGACCCGTATTGAAAGGAAAGGCACTTATTCCGACCAAGGACCACTTCATTGAGAAAAATACCGTTGCTTATTATGGGAATATTCACCGCACTATGGTTTCAGACTCAAGTAATGCGAGGCCAAAATCAGGCCCCGAAAATCCGGGCCGCGGAGGACAGCTTGGCGCTCACTCCGCCCATGGGCTGGTATCCGTGGAATGAGTTCGGCCAGGACCCCCAGAACGAAAGGCTGATCAAGGAGATCGCGGACGCCCTGATCAGCAGCGGGATGAAAGATGCAGGTTACGTCTATGTGGGTCCCGACGAGGGGAGGTGCTTCTCGCGCGGCGCGGACGGCAAGCTCACTCCCACCCTGGCGGGCTATCCCAGCGGCCTGCGCGGCCTCGGCGACTATATCCACCAACGGGGGCTGAAGTACGCACTGTATACGGACGCCGGCACGCACACCTGTAGCAATGCCATGCCCGGCACCAAGGACCACGAGTTTGAAGACATGGCAGCCTTCGCCCGGTGGCGCGCGGATTACGTCAAGATCGACTGGTGCAATACCGAGGGGCAGGACCCTGCTCAGTCCTACACAAAACTCGGCCACGCTCAATTGGCCGCCGGACGGCCCATCGTCTTCAGCCTCTGTTCCTGGGGCGAGGGAGGGCCGTGGAAGTGGGCCGCATCCGTGGGGCATCTCTGGCGGACCACGGGCGACATCTGTGCCCCGGGGAAGGCCGATTGGGGCGCTGCCATGAGGAACACCGCAGCCAACGAGAAGCTGTATGCGGCAGCCGGTCCCGGCCACTGGAACGACCCCGACATGCTCATCACGGGAATGGACGGGCTGAGCGAAACCCAAAACCGCAGCTTCTTCAGTCTCTGGTGCATGATGGCGGCGCCCCTCATGGCCGGAAACGATCTGCGGAAAATGACGGCGTCCACGATCGAGATTCTGACCAATCGGGAAGCGATTGCCATCAACCAGGATCCCTTGGGTATTCAAGGGCACATTGTTCGGAGAGAAGGCCAGGCGGAAATCTGGGCAGGCAAGCCCCTGTTTGATGGCAGCCAGGCCGTGCTCGTCTTCAATTCAGGAACCGCGCCTGCGCAGGTGCGCGTGACCTGGCCGGATATCGGCAGCGCGGAGTCTGCGTCTCTGTATATACGCAATCTGTGGACGCATCAAACCACGGGGCCGCAGCGCGGCGGCATCACCGTCAGCCTGCCGCCGACCGATGTGGCGCTGCTGCGCATCTCCAAGTCGAACGCCTTTCCCGCGCCGCCCGTTATCGTGGCCGATTCGTACTGGTTGTCTTTCCGCGCTCCAGGCCCCGGGCCTCAAAAGCTCACCGGAGCGATTACGGTCAAGACCAATGGCAGCGATGAACTGCCGCTCTGGAAAGTGCGCCCCAGCCTTCCGTCCTGGTTAACCGTCTCCGTGACGAAACACGGCAAGAGCCAGACGCTCACGAGCACGGTCTCTACAGGGGGACTGGCAAAGGGCCTCTATCACGCCGTGGTGCGGGCCGACAACATTGAACCGGTTTCGCGCCAGCCGATGTCCGCTCTGTATTACGACGTTGATTTGGAGGTCGGCGGAAGCGCAAGAAACTGAAATCTGAGCCTGCGACGCGGCAGAACGGGCTATCTCAAGAAGGCCCCCGCAGCGGAACTCGCACCGAACCCATTAAACCTGACGGCGCATCGCGAACTACCACATGCAATTCTTCCGCCTTGGGGTCGGGCGTACTCTCCATGGTCAGGCTGAAGCGTCCTGCCTGCTGGATCTTCTGATAGTCATTGCTCTTGAGTTTGCCCGACACCGTTTTGACGATTCCGCCCAGGCAATCTCCTTGATTTGAGTACTGGCCGGCCCAAACATCGAAGGACACTGCCCAGCTTTCGCTGGAAGGCTGGAAGGTCAAGCCACCCGTATCAATGTAAACCGTGAACTTCAACCCTCCGGCACGGGGGACCTCTCGCCGGCGGAGGCGAACGGTAATGCCAATGCCCGTGGCATCCAGCGGGCTATATGCCCCCGTCTTCATCAGGGCGACACGGTCGACGGAGTTTTCCCCCTTGAATTGGGACTTCGCAATGTATCCGCGCCGGTGGAGGACCTCGACACCCTTTCGGTTTACCAGGACCTTAATCCGACGGAATTCGCCGTTCCAACGATCATGGCCGGGGTAATAACTCAGGGTATAGGTAACCTCGGACTCGTCCAGCGCTCTGCGCATGGCGCCTTTCAGGTCGTTGGTGTTACAGAAAGCCCGCCCGCCGGTGTGCTCGGCGAGAAAGTTCATGGCGATATTCTGGCCGCTCATCTCGTAAAGGGTACTCAACGAGCCGGGACCAGCCATTCCGGCCCCAAACTCCGGGTCAACATAGAGGCCGCGAGCGTCTACCGGGTAAACGGCCACGTCCGCCTGGTTCAGCGTGTCGATCATGCGCCGGTACTTGTCTAGAAACTCCCTAACCGAACTTTCGCAGTTGAGGGGGTAGAAGAGCGGTAAGTGGTTTGTTTTTAATGAAGGGTTCTAAAAGGTCGGCACTACATTTTCAGTATCTCC
>Ga0209039_10003040_pt1 | contig 13496 bp, 13 predicted proteins | sample BogFormECP12_OM1_FD_188238 | JGI IMG/M metagenome (GOLD analysis project Ga0209039, IMG submission 188238) | Bog forest soil microbial communities from Calvert Island, British Columbia, Canada - ECP12_OM1 (SPAdes) (version 2) | ecosystem: Environmental > Aquatic > Freshwater > Wetlands > Bog ...
GAATTGCGCGCCCGTCTTTGTCTCGCTGGCGCGGACGGTAATCGTCAGAGTTTTCTCCCCGAATTTCTCGTGCACAGCGGCGCTTGTGTACGTCCCAGGCGGCAGGCCGTTGAGTGTGAAGCTGCCGTCCTTGCCGGTCACCGCAAGAAACGGCTCCAGCCTTACAGTTCTACTTCCCGCGCCACCGGCGTCGGTACCGGAATTGTGTGCAGCGCCTCAATCACGGCGTCGGCAAACTCCGTTGTCCCGGCGGTTCCGCCCACATCGCGCGTCACGTGCTTCTTCTCGGTATAAACGTGGCCCAGCGCGGCATCGATATGGAGGGCGGTATCGTGCTCGCCCAGGTGGTGCAGCATGAGCACCGCCGAACGAAGCACCGCGGTTGGATTGGCCATGTCTTTTCCCGCGATGTCAGGCGCCGAGCCGTGGACCGCTTCGAAGATGGCACACGCGGTGCCGAAGTTCGCTCCCGCCACCAGGCCAAGTCCTCCAACAAACGCCGCGCACAAATCCGAGATGATGTCTCCGTACAGGTTCTCCAGCAGCAGCACATCGTACTGGTAGGGATTCATCACCAACTGCATACAGGTGTTGTCCACGATGTGCTCGCCATACGTGATTTCCGGATATTCCTTCGAGATATTGCGCGAGCAGCGGATGAAGAGCCCGTCCGACATCTTCATGATGTTGGCTTTGTGAATGGCGTGGATTTTCTTGCGCTTGAACTTACGCGCGTACTCGAAGGCGAAGCGGGCAATGCGCGTGGAAGCCTTTTCGGTAATGATCTTCAGGCTCTCGACGACACCTGGCACGACCTCATGCTCAATGCCGGAGTACAGTCCCTCTGTATTCTCGCGGACCACGATAAGATTGACATCGGGATACTTGGTTGGTACACCGGGCAGATTAATGATGGGGCGGAAGTTCGCAAACAGTTCGAACTGCTTGCGCAACGCCACGTTGATACTGGAAAAGCCCCCTCCGACCGGAGTGGTGACCGGGCCCTTCAGGCCAATGTGCGTGCGCTCAATCGACCGCGTCAGCTCCTGGGGGATGTACTCGTGGTACTTCGCATAAGCTTCCGCTCCCGCGGCAAAACTCTCCCATTCAAACTTGATGCCAGTCGCTTCCAGAATCCGAACCGTCGCTTTCACGACCTCGGGTCCAATGCCATCGCCGGGGATTAAGGTGACCGTGTGCGCCATGTGCTTTCGTGTACCTGCCGGCTATCCGACAACCTTGGATTTAGAACCAGCACTTTCTTTCGTATCCAGCAATTCCTTCAACTCTTCCATGAACTCGCGGACGTCCTTGAAATCGAGGTACACCGAAGCGAAGCGGACATAAGCGACCTTGTCAATGTGCTTCAAGCGGTTCATGATCAGCTCGCCGATTTCGCTGGCCTTGCGCTCCCGCTCGGGGGAATCGACGACCAGTCCTTCGGCGTCGTTCACGATCTGCTCCAGTTTGCCCATCGACACCGGTCGCTTCTCGCAAGCCCGCAGCAGTCCGTTCAGGACCTTTTGGCGTTCGAACTTCTCCCGGCGGCCGTCTTTCTTGATCACCATGTAGGGGATCTCGTCGATCCGCTCATAGGTGGTGAAGCGCTTCTCGCACTTCAGGCACTCGCGCCGCCGGCGGATGGATTCGCCTTCCTTACTTTCGCGCGAATCGACCACCTTGTCGTTTTCAAAGCCGCAGAACGGGCACTTCATGGATGATTGAAAAGGCGGGCCGAGTGCGCCCGTATACCGATTGTATCAGGGGAAAAACCGGCCGAATGCCGTGAAGCGGGATGCGTAGGGAAGGGTTCTACTCCGCCAGCGCGGCCTCCGCTTTTTCTTCGTCCGCCGCCACCGCCCGCAGCGAGAGGTGTTCGCGGCGTGCCAGGAGAAGCCCCAAGGGAATCACCGACATGAACGTACTGGCCCAGATCAGCATGCCGCAACTGACCGCGACTTCGTTGTCGACCCCAAAGACCTTGTTCATCACGGCAATGGTAGCGAGCTGCGATCCGCCGCCCACACCGGGAAGCTGGATCAAAGAACCGAACATCGCGGAGACCATGAGCAGCATGATGCTGGCGGCCCCAAGCTGGGAAAGCTCGCCTCCGTAAGCGTGGGCCAGGAGCCAATAAGCCACTGCAATCAGCGCCCACATCGCCACTGACAAACCAAACAACTGCAGGAATGATGAGGTATCGCTGATGACCTGAAGTCCATCGGTGAACGACACAATCTTGGAGTCGAGGCCGTGAACAAACTTGTGACTGTTGCCTTCGAAGCGCTTTTCCAGGTATGCGGCGATAGCGTAGCCTGACCTGCGAAGTACCACGGCCACAGCAGCCAACACCAGGATGCCGCACAGGAACAATCCCGCCGACCAGCGTACCTCGGATGCCAGATTGCGATTGGGCAGCGTGTTCCACAGGGGATCACCCACGAATCCTGCAACCACAAACATCGCTGCAACCGCCGCCATATCGAAAATGCGCTCCACCAGCCAGACTGCCACCTGCGAAGAAAACGTCAGGTTCTCCTTACGTGCGATCAGGTAGGGGCGGATCATTTCACCCGGGCGTCCCAGTAGCGCCAGTCCCGTGAAGCCGATGAACTGCGGGCCGAGAAGGCGTGCAGTGGTCGTCGAACACATCGGCTTCAGATAGATGCGCCAGCGCGTTGCGCGCAACACATAGGTGTAATAAGTAATCGCAGTGGCGAGCACCACAAACTCCCAGTTAACGTGACTGGTGTTGTTCCAGAAGGTCGCCCAGTCGAACTTCTTCCAGGTGTGCACCTGCAGGTAGATCAACAGGCAGAGGACTGCCAGAACGGTTGCCGTTGCGACGATGTGCTTCTTGTTCATGAGCGAAAATCGGCAGGCTCGCGATGGAGCGCCTGCTGTGAGTGCACGAAATCAAAAGGTAAACGACGCGGGGAGATGGGTCAAACGCGATTAGTGGCCGTCCTGATTCGCGTCACCGTTCGCTGATTCCGTATCGGCCTTTGCACTGCTCCCGGCAGCCCGGTGATGGTTGGATGCCTCTTGTGATAACGCCTTCGTCTGCTGTTGGCGGCGCATTTCCGCCAGCTTTTTGCGGTTGTAATCAGTGATGACACGGGCGACATAGGCGTGCGTCTCCCGGTAGGGAGGTACGCCGTTGTACCGCTGCACGCGCTGCGGGCCGGCGTTGTAGGCGGCCAGTGCCTTGGCGGCATCCCCGTTGTAGCGTAGGAGTAACTCCCGCAGATAGCGAACGCCGCCGTCAACGTTTTCGGCTGGATCAAAACTGTTCTTGACGCCAAGGGTGTTGGCGGTTTCTGGCATCAGCTGCATCAAACCCAGCGCGCCCTTGCGCGAGACGGCGCGGGGATCGTTGGCGCTCTCCGCGCGAATGACGCTGGCAATGAAGTCGGCATCGATCTGGCTGCGGGAACTGGCGGAGTTGATGATCCCATTCAGATCCTGGATTGTGGACATTTGAGCACTGGCTAATTTCGGCTCCGGCGGAGCAGGCTCAAAGCTCTCGATCTGCGACGTGGCGACATCGACATAGCTGCTGCTCGCGTCATTGCCCAGATACAAGCGCGTAGTCTCGCCCATCGCCTCATGATGTTCGTGGCGAATGCTGAAGCCGTTGCGCAGGTTCGCCATCTCGGCCGCAGGTAGCTGCGTGGCGGCGAGGACGATAAGCCAACCGATCTGGAGGACCCTACGCATCCAGGATCGCCGCATTCGACTCCAACACCTGGTCGATGGTGGCGGCCACACCGTGCTCATCATGGTGGAGCGTTACCGTCCAACCATTCTGCTTGAGATCGTCGGACGCGTTTCCCATGATCACCGGATGGCCGGCAAAGGTCAACATGTCGATGTCGTTGTAGTTGTCGCCAATAGCCATGACCTCGCTGCGATCGATGCCACGATGATTGGCCCAACGCTCCAGCGCATGTCCTTTCGAGCATCCGGCGTTGAGGATGTCCACGATGCAGAGGTTGCGGTAGTCGTATTGGGTGCGCAGGGCGGTGAAATCGCGGCTGAATCCGCAGACGGACAGGTCTTCCTGCGCGCGGTCCATCAGTTCGACGGGCCCACAGAACATGGCCTGGATCGGGTCCTCGAGCAGGGCATCCACAATCGGGCTGACATACTGGATAAAGGGCGCGTTCTTTTCCATCCAACGCTGAATGACGCCATAGAGCTGGTCATGGTTTTCGCACACGATGGCGCCCATGCCGGAACGGTCAAACGTCAGCACCATGTAGTTGCGGTATTTCCGCATCGAATGCGCCAGCTTGATGGCCGTCTCTTTCGGCAGCAAGTCACGATGAAACGTCTCCCCCAGCGTGGAGCGGGTGATGGCGCCATTGGAGCTCATCAGCCACAGGTCGAAGCCGAGCGACCGGGCGATCGGCAACGCAAAGTCGTGGCGCCGCCCCGTGCCCAGCAGAATCTCGATGCCGGCCCCATGGGCGCGGCACAGTGCTTCACGATTGGTTTGCGAAAGCTCGACTTTGGAATTCAGCAGAGTGCCATCGATGTCGATGGCGATGAGCCGGATGGGACGCTTCACGTCTCCATTCTATCAAGGGACAAATTTCCGCCGGCGGATTGCTGAGTGTTGGTGTGACGGTTGAGACACCTTGGAAGTCCGCGAAAACCGAATCCTTCCTCTAGCGAAAAAAGCGAATTGCTCATGCAGCATCCAGCAACGTAAAGTAACAATTACGATGGAACTCCGCAAGGACCCAATCACGCGGTCGTGGGTCATCACCGGCGACGAGCCGGAGAACGACCACGGCAGCGATTATCTCTGCCCCTTCTGCCCCGAATCGGGCCAGCAGTTGCAAGTCGTCGCCTCCATGCCGACCGTGAACGGCAACCCGTGGTCGGCGCGCGCGGTGGTGCATCCCCATCCCATCTACCGGGTTGAGGGCGAGCCGGGCCGCGCCGGCAACGGCTTGTATGACACTATGCAGCCGGTTGGCGCTCACGAGGTCATCATCGAAAACGCCCGCCACGATCGCCAGCTGTGGAACGCCGACGATCGCGAGATCGAAGAGTACCTGGCACTCTGCGCCCAACGCATCCACGACCTTAAGAAGGATGGCCGATTCAAGTACGTAAGTGTCATCAAGAATTTCGGCGGCAATTCCGGACAGGAATTCGACCATCCCACCTCGGAGGTCGTGGCCTCCACATTTGTTCCGAGACGTGTGTTGTACGAGCTGCGTTCAGCGCGCGAGCACTACAGACTAAAAGAGCGCTGCGTCTTCTGCGATATCTTCGCCCAAGAGCAGAAGCAGGAAAAGCGGGTAATCGAGGTCCGAGGAGACTACCTTGCCACCTGTCCCTATGCATCGCGCACTCCCTATGAGACGTGGGTCGCGCCGCGTTTCCACGAAGCTTATTTCGAGCGTCTCGCCACAAAATCCGGGGCGCTGCGAGACTTGGCGGTACTGCTGCGCCGCACCCTCTACCGCATTCGTACCATCGCCGACGGATTCCATATGGTGCTGCACACCTCGCCCAACACCCGGCACAAGTCCGAGACCCTGGGCTATTGGAAGACCATTGAAGACGACTACCACTGGCATATCGAAATACTTCCCATCCTTGGCCCCAAGGCGAAATCGTACACATTCAAAGAAGTCTATTCGTCGCCTGTGAGTCCGGAAGCGGCGGCCGCGCGGTTACGTGAACGGCCGACCGAGAGGTAGGGAACTCAAGTCTAGCGGTCAACGGTGGCACCTGCGGACTAAAATGTCCTTGAATAGTCCACTATGACCGTCCGCCGACTTAAAACCTATACTGCTCAGACCGGTTATGTTTACGATTACTATTTCGTCGGCAAGCGCCCGGCGCTCGTAGACGATCCCCTGGCCCCCGCGACCGAATTCATCTTCGACATCAGCTCCAACCGCAAGACCACCTGTGCCGTGAGTGTATTTCTTCCTCCGCGAGCACTAGAGGACTATGCCGCCAACCACGGACGGTCGCTCAGCGAGCCGGAACAATACGCCGCGGTCAAGCTGCGGCTCATGCAGGCCTTCGACGAAATCACCGACATGCTCCGCGACGGTCGCCGGCTGAGCATCGATGCTGAGGCGCTGTCGGCGTTTCTTGAATCTGTGGGCATTGATTAACAGCGGGGTGCTTTGTCGCCGCAACCCCAGCGTTGCTGTCACCGATGTTGAAAGGGCACAGCGTCGCAGGCTGCGGAAGAGACCGAATCGGTGGGAGTGCTGGCCTTTAGGCCAGCGGGTAGGCCTTTATTTTTGATTTTCCTCACAGACTTTAGTCCGCGAGGAATCTGCTTTCCTGGCTTCTTTCGAAGCCTGTGCAGCGCTGCTGCAGCGGCGTACGCCACTTCCGGCTCTGTTCAAAGAGCGGGCGTGTCTATTGAATTTCTATGTACCGCGCTCACCTCGTATAAAATCTTGAGTCAATACCAGAGGCTCTGGACGATCTGGGAACGATTCACTCTGCAGGGTGGGGAATTAGCACGTGTTCACACAGCCGCAAAGGCCAGGACGCAAGCGATGGGACCTCTCCCTGGTCGTGTCGTTTGCGGCGCATGGGTTGGTCCTGCTTGCACTTCTTCACCACTCGCGCCCCGTCTTTATAATGCCGTCGGACGTTGCCCTGGGCGCGCCTGGGTCCTCGGGCAGCGTGATCTACCTTGCTCCCACCGGAGCCGAAAGAGCCACGGCCGCTCCTGTGAAGCCAAGCCTCGAACTGCGTGCTTCGGTGCGAAAGCCAAAAAGTATCGCACAGCCGTTGGCGGTGGTTCAGGAGAACGAGATTGCCACGGAAAGTGCCAAGGCTGACGCGACCGACCGTGGCGGTTCGCTGTACGGCACGCGCGTTCCGGGAGCCCCGCTAACCGGGCACGAGGTCGTTCCCGCGCTGCCGCAAGTGTTTCCCGATCCGGCGATCTCGCGCGCTGATTTGCCACCCGGCGTGCAGGGTGACGTCATTGTCGAGGTCACCATTGATGAACAGGGAAACGTGGTCGAAACCAAGCTACTCCGGGGAATCGGCTACGGTGTCGAAGAACGGGTGCTGGCCACGCTGCGCCAATGGCACTTCCGGCCGGCGTCAAAAGATGGCGTGACCATAGCCTCGCAGCACATCGTAACCTTCCACTATCCCAGCTGAAGCCGCCTTGGAGACATGCCGAATCTTTTGTGACGCAAATCGCACCCGCGCGTGACAAGCATACTCGGCTCGACCCCTCCCGTGTTTATACTGGTATGACATCAACGAAACGCGACCTATCCTGTCGGGTCTGTGGGGTTTATGCCTTTAGTTTGGCTCCGAGTTGCGGTGGCTTTTTATGCGGTCGGGCTGGTCTACTCCCTCCTTTTGCTGGGCAGGAAAGGCGATTTGCTGGCCAAGGTCGTAGAGCCTGCCGTCGGATTCGGGCTCATCTTTCATTTCGTTTCCCTGGTCGAATACACCGTCCTGATCGGACATCTCTCCTGGGCCTCCATTAACTACTCCGAGTCACTTCTGGCTTTTGTCGCCATGGTAGTGTTCTTCATTTTCTTCGTTGGCTATCGCTCCACCTCATTGGGCATCGTCATTTTTCCCATCGTATTCGTGTTGACCTTCGCGTCGGCCGTCGGGCAAAAGCCTGTGACATTTGCATCACCGGCCCTGCGCAGCAGCTGGATCTTCGTCCACGTGGTCATGATCTTCACCGGCTATGCCGGGCTTTTTCTGAGCTTCGGTGCGAGCCTGCTGTACTTGATGCAGGAACGGGCGTTGAAGGCCAAGAGTGCCGATGGATTGCTGTCGAAGCTGCCGTCACTGCAGACCATCGACGACATCGGCTATAACTCACTGCTCTTCGGCTTCCCGTTCATGACATTCGGACTCATCGCCGGCTCTGTGCTGGCGATCGAGAAGTACGGCCCGTTTTTCTTCACTGATCCCAAGATTCTGTTGTCGTTCATCATGTGGATCGTGTACATGCTGCTGCTGTACACGCGGTGGAATTCAGGCTGGCGTGGCCGTCGCGCTGCGCTGCTCGCAACCTTCGCATTTGTCATCGCGTTGGGTGTATGGGCCGCCAACAGTCTCAGCCGGGTGCACAGGTTCCCGCCCTTATGAATCTGATTGTCATCGGCGTGAACCACCAGACCGCGCCCGTGGAAGTGCGCGAGCAGTTCGCCATTCCCGAAGCACGGCTGCCGGAAGCGGTGAGGTGCTTGGCGTCTCAACCCGGCATCGAGGAGGCGATGATTGTTTCCACCTGCAACCGGGTTGAACTGATTGCTCGCGCCAACGGAAGTAACGCGGACATCCAGGGCTGCATGCAGAAGTTATACGGTTTCGATCCCCAGCCGTATCGCAAATATCTCTACGAATACCGGGAGCGCGACGCGATCCGCCATATTTTCCGGGTGACCTCGAGTTTGGACTCGATGGTGGTAGGCGAGCCGCAGATCCTGGGTCAGGTGAAGGAAGCCTACGCCACCGCTCGCGCTGTCGGCGCCGTCAACTCGCAACTCGATGCACTGTACTCACGCGCCTTTGCGGTGGCCAAGCGCGTGCGGACCGAGACCGCCATCGCCATGTCTGCGGTCTCCATCGCTTCGGTAGCGGTGGATCTCGCCAAGAAAATCTTTGGCAATCTGGAAGGCAAGAGCGTTTACCTGGTTGGTGCCGGCAAGATGTGCGAACTCGCCGCCCGGCACCTGCTGGCGCATGGCGCTAATAAGATCTACGTCGGCAACCGTACCCACGAGCGCGCCTCGGCGCTGGCCAAAAAGTTCAACGGCGAAGCCATCCTCTTCGATCAGCTTTACGACACCGTCGATCGCGCCGACATCGTCATCACTTCCACGGGAGCGCCGCACACCATCTTTCGCCGGGAACACGGCGAGAAGTTTCTGAGCCGCCGCCGCAACCGTCCGATGTTCTTCATCGACATTGCGGTGCCCCGCGACGTCGATCCGGAGATGAACAAGCTGGACGGCATCTTCGTGTACGACATCGACGATCTGCAACAGGTCGTGGCCTCGCATATCTCCGACCGGCGCGTCGAAGCCGACCGTGCCGAGGCCATCGTGCAACTCGAGGTTGACAAGTTTCTGGCGCGGCTGCAAACGCTCGACGTCGTTCCGACGATCGTGTCGCTACAGGAGCATCTGGAGACGGTTCGTCAGGCGGAAATCGATCGCGTACGTGGTCGCCTGGGCACACTGACGCCGGAGCAGGAGTTAGCAGTCGAAGCGCTCTCACGCGGTATCATCAACAAAATCATGCATACACCGATTACCACTCTTAAGAGCGCGGCGCGCGAATCGTCTGAGTCCACGACAGTCATCGATCTGGTCCGCAAGCTCTTCAATCTGCGTGATGCGCGAAAGGTCGACGCCGATGAAGAAGCGGCGGCATACAGCGGCAAAACTGGAGAGCGACGCTGATGGCGCGGCTGAGAATAGGCTCCCGCGGATCGCAACTGGCCCTCTGGCAGGCCAACCACATCTCATCGCTGCTGCGCGAACGTGGCCACCAGGTCGAACTGGAACTCATCAAGACCACTGGCGACAAGATCCTTGACATCGCTCTTGCTCAGGTCGGCACCAAGGGCAGGTTCACTAAGGAAATCGAGGATGCGCTGGCGGAGGGACGCGTCGATCTCGCGGTGCATAGCTTGAAAGACCTGCCGACTGACCTCCCGCAGGGATTCGAACTCGTGGCTATCACCGAGCGCGTGAATCCCCTCGACGTGCTTCTGTCGGTCCACTACGATTGTCTCGATGCGCTGCCCAAAGGCGCCAAGGTGGGAACCAGCAGCTTGCGGCGGCAGGCGCAGTTGAAGTCATTCCGTTCCGATCTGGTGGTGCATCCGCTTCGTGGCAACGTGGACACCCGCGTCCGTAAACTCGAAGAGGGCGAGTATGACGCCATCATTTTGGCTGCTGCCGGACTGACACGTTTGGGCAGAACGCAACTGGTGAAAGAGTACCTGCCGGCAGAGTTTATGTGTCCGGCTGCGGGACAGGGAGCCTTGGGCATCGAGATTCGCGAGGGCGATATAGAGATGCGCAAGCACCTGGAGTTTCTCAACAATGCCGAGGCCCGCGCTGCGACCATCTGCGAGCGCACGTTGCTGAACAAACTTGGCGGCGGTTGTCAGGTTCCCATCGGCGCATTCGCCGAAGTGAAGGACGGCAAGTTGCATCTCACAGGAGTTGTGGCGCATCCAGATGGGTCTGAGGTTCTACGCGAGCAACAGACCGGAACGGATCCTGTGGCGCTCGGCGAACTGGTGGGCGATATACTGTTGCGGCGCGGTGCCGTCAAGATATTGGAAGACGTTTACGGGGCAACGTTCGCGGCACCGCAGCAACCTTAGCCTATGAACAAGGACAAATCTCTCTTCGGATGCCGCGTGCTGGTTTCGCGCGCCAGGAAACAGGCAGGCGCTCTCTCCTCCACGTTGAAAGAACTGGGCTGCGAGGTTATCGAGATCCCGTTCATCGAGATCCGCAAACCCTTGTCGTTCACAGCACTTGATACGGCGTTGCATAACCTCGCGAGCTACGATTGGCTGATACTCACCAGCGTAAACGGAGTGGAAGCGCTGTTCACTCGCATGGCGAAGCGGAAGCTCAGGAATTCGGCGCTGTTGCGCCTGAAGATTGCCGCGATTGGACCGGCGACGAAGAGCGCTATTGAGAAGTACGGTTTGACGGTGACGGTGACGCCGAAGGAGTATGTTGCCGAATCGGTTGTCGCATCGTTGCACAAACGCGTGAAAGGCAAGCGCGTGCTGCTGGTGAGAGCTAAGGTCGCGCGCGACGTGATTCCGCGGGAATTGCAGAAAGCTGGAGCGACGGTCGATGTGATCGAAGCCTATGAAACGGTGGTTCCTGAAGCGTCGAAGCGACGGCTGCGAGCTGCGCTCAGCGGAAAACGCAAACCGCACGCGATCACGTTTACCAGCTCCTCGACTGTGAAGAATTTCGTGAGCCTCTTGGGGCTTCGCGGTGCAAGAGCTGCGCTGAAAAAGCCCGCACGTCATCGCGGAATTCATAGCGCATCGATTGGTCCAGTGACCTCGGCGACGCTTCGCGAGTTTGGATTGCCCGTGGACATCGAAGCGAAGAAATTCGACATCCAAGGGCTAGTGGCCGCGATCCTCGCGGCGAAGCAGCGAATTCTGAGCGCGAACAAGTGGACCGACTTCTACTCATAAATTGAACATCCACACCCGGGCGACGGTACGCGCACTTTGAGGAAATCGGAGACGCGCTGGTAGGCATCTTTCTGAGTTTCTATACGCGAGAATTGGTGCCCTTCGTTCTCGTAGATCTTCAACTGAACGTAGCCGCCATGCTTCTTGATCGCATCAGCGACCTGCTGGGCCTCGGTCGCGGGGCAGCGCGAGTCGTTGCCGCCCGCCAGCAATAACAGCGGCGCTTTGATCCGGTCGATGAAGTTGATGGGTGAGCGGTCGGCATACAGCGCCTTGTTTTCGACTGGATCGCCCATGATGGCAATGTCGGTTTGCCGAATGTTTGGGTCTACATTGGCAAGCATGGTTGTCCAATTCACAAAAGGAACGATGGCCACCCCCGCGGCCCACATGTCCGGAGCCTTGGTAAGCGCCATCATGGTGAGATAGCCGCCATAGCTGGCGCCCATGACGACGAGCTTTTTAGGATCGACGAACGGCGACTTCTTTATCCACTCCGCAGCATCGAGCACGTCGTTCAGATCGTTGCCACCCAAATCGCGATAGTTGGCATACAGGAACTCTTTGCCATAACCGCTGGAGCCGCGGTAGTTGGGCGCGATGACGAGATAGCCCTGGTTGACGACATATTGCACCAGCGGATCGAAACCATCGACAAACTGCGATGCCGGGCCGCCGTGGATCGAGACGATGGCCGGAAACTTACCGTTGGGAGCGATGTTATTCGGCATGTAGACAAACGCGGAGATGGTGAACTTGCCGTCGCGGCTGGGATAGTGCACGAGATAGGGCTCAACCATGTCGGCGCTTCGCAGCCCTCCTATCAACGCATGCGTCACCGGTTGCGACTGGCGCGAAGCAACGTCGTAGATCCATGCGTCGTCAGGTGAGTCTCCTCCCTGGTGATAGAAGAGCAACTTTGATCCGTCCTGCGAATAGGGTCGCGGATCGCCTCCCAGAATATTCACACCACTCTTCAGCGGCAGGGCCTGGGTCCGGTTGCTTGATCGATCATAGCTGTAGATAACGGTTTGTCCGTCAACATTTGCCGTCCAGCAAAGCGAGCGGCCGTCGGGAGAGAATGTTCCACTCCTGATCTCCCATCTGTCGTTCGTCAGCCAATTGATTTCGCCTGTCGCGATGTCGAGCAATCCAACATTCCAGTAGCCGTTGTGGGCATCGGAGGTAATGAGCGCAGTTTTGCCGTCGGGCGAGAGATCGGTGGCGCAATAGAGGTGATCGCCATCGTGTGGCGTAAGCCGTCGGCTCTTGCCGCTGGCGAGGTCGAACAAGTAGATGTTGGCGTCTTTCCCGTCGGCGCGAACCTGGGTAAATGCAATCGATTTGCCGTCGCTGGTGAACACCTGCCCGAAGTTGGACAAGTTCGCCGGAGTGTTCTGCGTGATGTGCCTGACATGGCGGGAGTAAACGTCGATGAGATCGATCTCGTAGCTGGCGCCGTCTTTGGGCTTGGCGGTGTAGGCGATCTGCTTGCTGTCGGGCGACCAAACCGGCGACTGTTCGGAGATTTCTTTTGTGGTTGTCAGGTTCACCACGTCGCCGGATTTTAGCGAGACGAGGAAGATGTCCCACTGCTCGTTGCCGTCGTAGTCGGAGGCGTAGGCGATCCAGTTACCGTCGGGCGACCACGCGGGGGAGACCTGGCGCTGGTCGCTGATTGTGAGCTGAGTGGGCCAGCCGCCTGTAGCGGGTACGAGCCAGATGTTATTGCGCCCGCTGATGTTGGAAACGAAGGCGACCTGTTTGCCGTCGGGTGACCAGCTGGTGCCGCCGATGGCGCGCGTCATGTAGAGCTTGTCTATGGAGAAGTTCTGCATGTTCTCGACGGTCTTGCTCTGGAGCTTGGCGGGATCGGCTATGACCTTTGGGGCGGGAATGGACTGCTGTGAAAACGCCGGAAGCGTGATGAGAAGGCAGATGAATGAGAGGAATACATCCCACACATCCCAAAACCGGGGATGTGTGGGGCACCCCGGATTGCGATGGATTACTTCAGTAACCGAAAAACTCGGCGATTTGCCACAAATTGCTTTTTCACGACTGATTAGAATCAATGGGTTGGACGGAAATCCGTCGCAAGTGATTGATCCCGTTGACTTTATACGTATCCATGTCTTGGGCAAGGACTTAGCGCATGTCATTTGAGCTTGAAGATATGCCGGAGCTTGGGAGGTTGGCAAGAGCGGCCGTTGCTTTGGTGTCTGCATGCGGTCTCGTTGGCGAGGGACAAGAATCCCTTCGTCCTCTTCGAAGCTGATGT
>Ga0209039_10003041_pt1 | contig 13495 bp, 12 predicted proteins | sample BogFormECP12_OM1_FD_188238 | JGI IMG/M metagenome (GOLD analysis project Ga0209039, IMG submission 188238) | Bog forest soil microbial communities from Calvert Island, British Columbia, Canada - ECP12_OM1 (SPAdes) (version 2) | ecosystem: Environmental > Aquatic > Freshwater > Wetlands > Bog ...
TTTCGCCGGGAAGGTTTCAGCGGGGTCACCGTGCTGCGCGGGGTGGCCGGCTGCGGCTCAGCCAGCCGCCTGCATACTGACAAGATTCTCCGCCTGTCCCAAGACCTGCCCATCGTCCTCGAAGTCATCGAGTATGCAGAGCGAATCGAAAACATCCTGCCCAAGCTCGATGAGATGGTGGGCGGCGGGCTGGTCACGCTCGAGAAAGTTCGCGTCATCCTCTATCGGTCCAAGAAGTAAGGGCCCCTTCTTGACCCATCGCGGCCCCAGGCTTTAAGTGGGCTGAGGCCTTGGAGTAGACCAATCCTCCACCCGCTGAGGGCCACGGTAGGACAGAAAGGAGCGTATGGCTTTGGATGAACTTCACGCGCGACGGCTCGCAACCGTTGGAAATCTATTCGACGCTGCCTTGGACCGGATGGCCGGGCCCCGGCCCGATCGCAACCGCTCACCGAGATAGGGCCTGCGCAAGCAGAACTCCCCGGCTGTCCGGCCAGATCACAACGGTTGCAGGTGGATGTCGCCGCCGGTGGTGTGAAGGCGCAGCACGGGGCCTCCCCTGCCCAGCGTGGCACGCAGGTTGGAGGGTGACAAAGTACTGGTGGTCGTCGTGTGCAAGTCCGAGTCAACATCTCCACTCCCGGCGGTAGCCTCCAGATCCAAATTCACCACAGGGTCGAGCGCCACGTCAATCTCCCCTCCGGAAGTCTCGACCTCGCCGCCCTGCGCGTTCCCCCGCATCAGGCTCACCTCGACATCTCCCCCCGAGGTGTGAACATCCACGCGCCCGCTAATGCCTTCGGCCTGGATGTCCCCGCCGGAGGTATGCAGCACTAGGTTTCCACTTAACTGCCGGATGCGCATGTCGCCGCCGGAGGTCTCCCCGTCCAAATCCCCCTTCACGTCGGAGGCTTCCACGTCCCCACCGGAAGTTTTCAGATGAAAGGTTCCTTCCAAATCTGTAGCGCGCACGTCACCCCCGCCCGTCTTGAGCTCCAAGCTGGTTTGCCGAGGCACACTGATCTCAAACTTCAGGGTGAAATGGTGCGGCCACGGCGCGTCGCTGCGGCGATGGGCCACAATCTGCACGGCGTGCGGTTGCTCTTCAAACCGCAGGTCGAAAATACTTTCCAGGTCGCTGAGATTCGTGGTGACGACTACCCGCGCCCCGGACTCGGAGGTGCCTTTCACGATGACATCGCCTCCGCTCGTGTCCACATAGAGGGTGCCGCCGGGCGCAAGTTTCAGGTTTTTCTCGATCTGCGTGCTGGCCTGCGCGCCTCCTGCCAAGCTCAGAAGCAAACCGGGGGTGCAGAACAACAGAAAATGAATACGTTTCATGTGTGCTACTCCCTTTTCATTCGCGCCTGAACGAGTGCGCGAGGAACGCAGGGGACGCCGGGAAACTCCCGGTGTCCCCCTCAGCAAAACTGTGCCTCACAGCGCGCGGATGTGAATCGACCCGCCGCTGGTGTGCAGACGCAATTCTTCTCCCCCCGAGCCGATCGATCCATGCATGCTGGAGTGAGTGATAGTGCCTACCACACGCACGGGCAAATCGCTGTGGACCGAACCACCGGAAGTTGAGGCGTCAAGATTCAAATTCGCGGAGGGGTCAATCGCCACTTCAATGGAACCGCCGGAAGTCTCAAGCACTCCTCCGTGGCGGTTGCCGGGGCTATAAGTGGCCCGGATGGGCCCGCCGGAAGACTTGGCCTCCACGTAGCCGGAAACCTTGTCAATCCGAATTCCTCCGCCGCTGGTATGGGCCTCGAGGTTTCCATCGAGCGCGTCCACGTCAATCGGCCCTCCGGAGGTTGCCACGTGCGCATCCCCTGTCACCTCCCGGAGGTGGATCGGCCCTCCCGAGGTGTGCGCTTCCAAGTTCCCGTTCAATCCGGTAACCTCAATAGGCCCCCCCGAGGTTTTCACATCGGCGGCGCCGCGCAGACCGGAAAGGGTGATGCCTCCCCCACCGGTGCGAATCTCGGTGCGCGTTTCCGTGGGTAATTCGATTTCAAAATGCACGGAAAGGCTGTGCGACCAGCCCGACTCATGCTTGCGCCGAGCCGTCACGTGCGCTACTCCCCCGCTGCTCGAAAAACTGAAATCAAGCTCGCTGTTCAAATCTTCCCGGTCGGAAGTGATTACAACGTGTGCACCCGAGCGCGAGGCGCCGGTCACGGTAACGCTTCCCGCTTCCGATTCAAGAACGAACTGGCCCCCGGGCTGAAGTTCCAGATTCTTCTCGAGGCGAGACTCCGCCGCGGCCGGCGACGCCGTCGCCAAAAGTAACAGGGCCGCTACCATGACTCCCAGAGTTCGATAACCTTTCATTTCTTCCTCCTGCTGAATACATCAATGATTTATTACGTTAGACGGATGGCGCAAGTTCCGGGTAGCAGGCTATTTTTGGCCTCACTACAGGCTGCTATAGACATACACGCCGCCCATGCGGACGCGAATTTTGATGTCCTGATCGCCGCTCGAATTCCAGAACATAATTCTGCGGCCCCAGCCCGCGCTGTTCTCTCCGTGCAAATCGCTTTGCACGTAGCCCAAGATGGCCCGCGCGTTCAAGGAGTGCAGGCGGTAGATGGAGGGGACGTTGACTTCCACGTCGCCGTAGTTGACGCTGATTTCCTGTCTGCCAATCAGTCCGCTGACGCGCACATCGCCGTCCACGCACTTCATAATCACATTGGCGTCAAAGGGCATATGGATACGGAAGTTTACAGTGAGCTTCGACTCATCACGAAATGGCCGCCACAGCCGGCGCGCGGGATAAAGGGTTTGCAGCAGAACCTGTTTGTCCTGGCCGGCCAACACCACTTGCACCTGGTCGTAGAGCGGCTGCGCGCGCTTCTCATCCTTTGCCTCGACCACCTTCTCGGCCTCGATTTCCAGGCGCGGCTCGTCCCAGCCTTCCACTTGGACATTGCCGATGCGCGTGTCGACGGTCAGCGTGCCAAAGGAAAACATGCGCGCGGAAAAATGAGAGGTCTTGCTGAATTCGTCGCCGCTCAAGGAAATCGGGAAGAGCAGTGCGGCACACAGCAGGCAGCGCACTCGAGCGAACGAGCTGGAGGCTGACACTGCCGGGTGAGTTCGGATTGGGTTACTGAACTTCATGGCCCCATCAGGCGGTGCTACCCGCTCATGGACAGAGCAACCAAGCTAAGAACTTCTCTTCCCTCGCCCCCTGGGGGGAGAGGGGGAACCGCAAGGCGGAGGGGGCCCCACGTTTTGCAGGTCGTGGGGGTGAGGGAGGTCAGCACGACGATGGACTCGGCCGGTGAGTTTTGAATGGGGCGGCGTAGATTCGACCCCCTCGCCCGTCCCGCCCCGGCTGATGAAAACGCCGGATGCGGGCCACCCTCTCCCCCAAGGGGACGAGGGTGGTAAATTCAAATCCGCGGCCCGCTCGGTTGCCACGCTAGCAAGAAGCATTGACGGTGCGACTTTTCACTTTTGCCTTTTGACTTGCATTTGCGGCTTCTCTGCGCTGCGCAATTATTCTACCCTATTACCTGCTTGGGCGTGGCTCTACCGCGCGCTGACGCCCGCCTTCCGAAAGGGCTTCGAGGCCACCAGGCCTTCGCCTTCCTTGATCACCAGGATGTGATCGGCGGGCGGATTCTCGATCTTCTGCGTTCGCCCGCTGGGCCATCGAACTTCAATGCGGTCGATGGCGGTGCGGTTCCCCAGTCCAAAGTGCAGGCGCAAATCACTGGAAGAAAGATAGCTGCCGCCGCTGCGCACCGTGTCGTATTGAGTCAAGCTGCCGGCGACCACCTTCACCTCTGCGCCGATGCCGTCGCGGTTGCTCTTCGTCCCAATAGTCTTTACGAGAATCGAGTGGTTCGAGTTCTTGCGGAGATGGCGCAGCAGTTCCGGCGTACTGTTCATGTTGGAAACCAGGATTTCCAAGTCGCCGTCATTGTCGTAATCCGCCGTAGCCAGTCCCCGGCTCACCTTGCGCGGGGCCATCCCGGGGCCAGATTGTAATCCGACTTCATCAAACGTCCCGTCGCCGCGATTGTGGAATAGCAGGCTCCGCTCCGCGTAGGTGATGCCCGTCTGGTAGCGGTCAATCTGGGGGAAAGTCTGGCCGTTGGCCAGCATGATGTCCTTCCAGCCGTCGTTGTCGTAGTCCAGGAACTTGGCGCCGAAGGTGGTGAACAGCCACCCCACGCCGCCGATGCCGGCTCGGTAGGTCACATCGGTGAAGGTGCCGTCGCGGTTGTTGTGGTAGAGGTTCTTGGTGTCGTCGGAGAAGTTGCCCTTGACGAGGTCTCCCCAGCCGTCGTTGTCGTAGTCGGCGAAGTCCGTGCCCATGCCTGCCTGCTCCTGCCCCTCGCTGCTGTAAGCCACTCCGGCCTCCACACCAACGTCGGTAAAGGTGCCGTCGCCATTGTTGTGGTAAAGGGAGCTGGGAGTGGAATCGTTGGCAACGTAGATGTCCGGCCGGCCGTCGCGGTCGTAGTCGCACCACACCACGCCCAGTCCGTAATACTTGCCGTTGTCGATCCCCGCGCGCTCGGTGACATCGCTGAAGGTCCCATCGCCATTGTTGTGGAAGAGAAAATCACGCCCCCCGGGCAAACCGCGCGGGCCGCAGAAGGTCGAGATACCACGATAAGTGCAATTCGGCGCGCTGCCCATATCACCGAGCTTGAGGATGTCCACGTCCAGGTAATCGGCGACGTAGAGATCCAGGTGGCCGTCATTATCATAGTCACCAAAGGCGCAGCCCATACCCCAGCCGCCGCCTCGCACTCCCGCCTTTTCGGTGATGTCGGTGAAAGTTCCATTGCCGTTGTTGTGGTAGAGAGCGTTTCCGCCGTAGTAGGTCACGTAGAGATCGTCGGAGCCGTCGTTGTCATAATCCCCCACGCAAGCGCCCATTCCCCAGCCGGTATGGTCGAGGCCGGAGCGCGCACTTACGTCAGTGAAGGTGCCGTCGCCATTGTTGTGGTAAAGACGGGAGCGAGGGCTGGTCCCCTGCTTCCACTGCTCAAACGTCGAGCCATTCACAAGGAAAAGATCGGGGAAACCATCGTTGTCATAATCGATCCAGGCGATGCCGCCGCCGCCCTTGGCTTCGATGATGTAACGCTTTTCGGGGCCGCCGCTCGAGAGGGAGAAACGAATTCCGGATTTCTCCGCGACCTCAATAAACTGATCCCCTTGTGAGCCTGCGGCAGTTTGAATGGATTTCTGGCCGGAAGCTTGCGCGCCGCCCGTTCGCACCGGCGCTGGGGTCTGGGCGGCACGTCCGGCGAACGTTATCAGTGCCAAGCCGGACATCAACCCAACGCCGGCGAAAAGGAGAAGGAGTTTCGGGAATGAGAACTGACGGTTATGCAGAGTCATGAGGTCTTGGGAGGCTAGCGAATGTTTCTTTAGAATTTTCTTGGCGCTGCGAATGAAAGCCTTGGAGCGCAGTAAGAGCCGCGTCACGAGAGGATCTCTTTCATGATCTCATCGGGCGTGGTGGGCCGGAGAGCGCCACGTTCAAACTCCCTTTGCGCTTCTCGGATGTCGGCCGCAAGCTCGGCACGCCGGCGGTCCGCAAGCCGCCGATTCAGGACCGCGACCAGGGTTTCCTGCTCCTCCAGCGTTAAGCGGTCGGCAGCATCCACAACAACGTGAAATCTCGAAGGAGGTTTAGGGTGCTTCATGGTTTCCCCAAGATACCACTTCGTCCTATAGGGAGCAATCGGAACGAACGGCGCCACAGGGTTCCGTCAAAGTCCGACGGGGGATGAAAAAGACCCCTCACCCACCGCCTTGCGGTCCCCCCTCTCCCCGGGGGAGAGGGGGGACCGCAAGGCGGTGGGTGAGGGGTCCCTTCGTGGGTGATGTATCCATAGCTCTGGAGATATGCTAGACGCGGGACTTTGACGGAGCCCTGAAGGGCGCCAAATTCTGAAAAGCCTGTCCAATCTACGGCGGCAAACTCGCGCCGGCGATGCCGGAAAGCTGTTTCTCCTGCCGCGTATGCAGTGTAGCGCACACAGTAAATTCGCGCGCTGCCGCATCCTTATTCCCCATCTGCTGGTAGAGGCGCGCCAAAGCGTAGTGAACTTCCACGTTGTCCGGGTCGGACTTCAGCGCTGCCCTGAACTCCGCCTGCGCCTCCGGGAATTGCTTCCGCTCGGCATAAATCCGGGCCAGCCCGTAATGCGGTTGATAGGCCTGCGGGTTCAAGCGGGTTGCCTCCTGAAACTGCTTCTCTGCCTCCGGCAATTTTCCATGTTCGAGCTCGATGTTTCCGGCCAGCCAGTGGGCGGTGGGGAAATCCGGGTTGATTTGGATCTCCAGGTAGAATTGCTCCAGAGCCGATGGCAGGTTTCCCATACTCTGATATGCGAATCCCAGATGATAGTGCGCCAGGGGCAAGGCGGGATTGAGAGCCAAAGCTTTCTTGAACTGCTCGATGGCGGGCGCGGTCTGGTTCTGGTTGTGGTAGGCGCGGCCCAGGAGCAAATGCGCCTGCGCGTTCCGGGGGGCAAGATGCAAGTAGGTTTCGAGCGCCTGCGAGGCATCGGGATAACGCTTTTCCGCAAGGTCCACCAGGGCCAGGTCAAAATAGTTTTGGGGCTCGCTCGGGTCGTACGCAATGGCGTGCCGAAAGGCCGCGCGAGCGTCTTCGTTCATCCCCTTTTTGAAAAGAACCACCCCCCTCAGTTGTTGGAGGTGAGAGGACTTCGGATACTTTCCTACCGCGATCTGCGCTTTCTCAAGCGCCGCAGCCAGTCGACCGGCTGCAAGGTCCGCCGTCACCTGGTCGGCAAGCGAATCCTCGGATTCCTGCGCGCGCAACCCTCCCGCCGCCCACAGGCAAAGCAGGCAAAGAAACAGCGTCGCGCCTAACCCGCGGAGTCTTCGAGGGCCCTTCACACCACGATGTTACGTCCGGGAAAAAGATAGAGTCAATAGTCGCGCCGGCATCTTGCCGGCATCGGAAAATGCCGCCAAGATGGCGGCGCTGGTCGAAGAGATTGGAATTGGCGTTATAATGAGGACTCGTTCAGACCGTAATTGTGCGGGTGGCGGGTCTTGGGCCGCCGCCGTGGCGATTGAGGCGGTTTCAACAAGAGGTTTCCGGATTCACTTGGAAAAAACAATAAGAAGGCAAAGGCTACCGGATACCGATTCGGTCGAAGAATTGGCGGGCTTCTGGGATCACCATGACCTCACGGGTTTTGAACACGCTCTGGAAGAGGTGCGCGAACCTGTGTTTGTGCGCGCGAAAGGGGCGTCCGTGAGCATCGAACTACGACCTGCCGAGGCTCAGCAACTCAAGAAAATCGCGCGCTCCAGGGGCGTCAAGGAAACCACCATTCTAAGACAATGGATACGGGAACGACTTCAGGAGCACGCGTAGCGGGGCCCTGCTTCGCAGGTCCGCGGCCCATGTCTGCGACCGAAGAGCCGCAGACGTTGAAAATAAGGTCGGCGCCAGCCAGCGTGACTGTCATTTTGATGCCGAGAGACCCCCTCACCCATCGCCTTGCGGTCCCCCCTCTCCCCCAAGGGGGCAAGGGGCAGAAATCTTTCGTGGTCAGTTCTCAGTGGTCAGGGCCCCCACCTTCGCGGGGCAAAGAAACTCATGCGCGTAGGACCAAAACTAAGAATTCTTCTTCCCTCTCCCATCTGGGGGAGAGGGGGGACCGCAAGGCGGTGGGTGAGGGGGTCGAATATTGGGAGCGGTCAGCTTAAATGAGCAGCATTGCGCCTGGAAAGGAAAACTCTGCATTAACCTCTGGTATACTCGACGTAGGTTTCGCACCATGAGTTCCTTAAATGAGAGATTGATTCGCGATATTGTCCGCCGCATTGTTGATACGTCGCAGCCGGAGAAGGTTATTTTGTTCGGCAGCCAAGCGCGGGGTGATGCCGGGTCAGGCAGCGATTTTGACGTGCTGGTGATCACGCGGTCTGATGAACCGCGATACCGCCGCTCCATTCCCCTTTATGTGGCGCTTGCCGATCTGCCGGTAGAAGTGGAAGTGATGGTCTACACGCCGGAGGAAGTGGAGGAGTGGAGTCAAGTTCCCCAGGCATTTGTAACCACGGCCGTGCGAGAGGGGACGACGATTTATGAAAGACGCGGCTGAGCTTTGCCGTGGGCTGCTCCGCAAAGCCAGGAGCGATCGCATCGCTATGGAGGCCTCGCTGGCGGCCCAGGCCTATGATGCAGCTTGTTTTCATGCCCAGCAGATGACTGAAAAGTGCCTAAAAGCCTTTTTGGCTTATAGTCGGGTGGGATTTCCGTACACTCATAACTTAACCAAGTTGATTGAGATAGGCGCGGGGATTGATGTTGCGTTTCGCTCCCTACTGCCCACCGTTACGCCCCTCACGCCCTATGCTGTGGAATTGAGATACGATGACTCCTTCTGGCCCACCCAGCAGGTGGCCGAAGAAGCTCGGGCGTCGGCGCTGGCCGTTTTCCAGTTCGTTTTGGACCGCTTACCCCCGGAGGTCAGGAAAACCACAAAATAGTGTCCCCAGGGCTTCCACCGTGCATCCTCGCGGAACAAACCCTACCGTCCCAGCCCAATTTGGCAGGCGTGGGCCTCGCGCGACTGACGCTCCTGGTCAAGGTAGGCGCGGGTGCGGCGGGTCAATTCTTCGAAATCCACTTTGTGCGCGTCGAATTCCGGGCCATCGACGCAGGCGAACTTTACCTTGTCGCCCACGGTAACGCGACATCCGCCGCACATGCCGGTGCCGTCCACCATGATGGGATTCAAGCTGGCCAGGGTGTGCACGCTCCACTCGCGTGTGAGAGCGGCGGCAGCGCGCATCATGGGAATGGGCCCGATCACGTGCGCGGCGCCGATCGGCCCTGACTGCGTGGCTTTCCAGGCGCGCATCAGGTCCACCACCGTGCCGTGCATTCCCGCCGAGCCATCGTCGGTGGCCCACTCGACCTCATCGGCCGCGGCGCGGAGTTCCTCGTCCAGAATGATCTGCGCTTTGGCGCGCGCTCCGCACAATGCCGTTACGCGATTGCCGGCGCGGCGGAAAGCGCGGGCCACGGGCAGCAACTCCGCCACGCCGACGCCTCCTGCAACACAGACAACATGTCCGACATTTTCGATGGTGGCAGCCTGCCCCAGCGGGCCCAGCAGATCGGACAGGACCTCACCGGGCTCTAAGCCAACCATGACGCGGCTGGTCTTGCCCACGCCTTGAACCACCAGCGTGATGCTGCCCTTTTCGGGGTCCCCGTCCACGAGGGTCAGGGGGATGCGCTCGCTTTCGGCGCGAGGACGCAAGATCACGAATTGGCCGGGCTGCCAATGCCGCGCGATGCCGGTGGCTTGCACCTCGAACCAGGCAATTTCCGGAGTAATCAGCCGCTTCGCCAGGATGCGATTTTCCACACAGGCAGATGGGGAAACGGGGAAATTGGGAACCGCTTGGCTGTCATCCACCTGCCGATTGCCCACCTGCCCATTGGCCTGAAGAGCCTCATGAATCGCCGCCGCGGCGGCACGCCCATCGCGCATGGCCAAAATTACAGTGGAGCCGCCGCGCACCACGTCGCCGCCGGCAAACACCCGCGCCATGCTCGTCTGCCCCTTGGGATCAACCGTGATCTTGCCGCGGTTCGTGACCAGTTGCGGCGTCGAGCGCTGCACCGTGGGGTTGGGACTTTGTCCGATCGCCATGACCACCGTATCCACCGGGGTGCGATACTCCGAGCCCTCCATGGGAACCGGCGAGGGGCGCCCGGATTCATCCGGTTCGCCCAGCTTCATGCGGATGCACTCCATCTCGCGCAGCGTTCCCTTTTCGTCGCCAAACAAGCGGACCGGCGCCGCCAGAAATTCAAAGTGCACGCCTTCCTCTTCGGCGTGCTCGATCTCTTCCAGGCGAGCGCGCAGTTCGGCACGCCCACGGCGGAACAGGATGGTCGTCTCGCTGCCCATGCGTCGCGCCCAACGCGCCGCGTCCATGGCGGAATTCCCGCCGCCCACCACCACCGTTCGCGCTCCGATCCGCACGGGGGTGTCCGCTTCCGGAAAACGAAATGCTTCCATCAAATTCAGCCGGGTCAGGAATTCGTTGGCGGTATAAACTCCCACCAGGTTTTCGCCCGGGATGCCCATCAAATGCGGCAGGCCCGCCCCGGTGCCCAGGAAAACCGCTTCAAAACCTTCCGCGAACAATTCTTCCACGGAGTAAGTCTTGCCCACGATGACGTCTTTGCGGAATTCCACTCCCATCGCCCGCAGCCGGTCAATTTCCTGGCGGATAATTTCCCTCGGCAGGCGGAAATTCGGAATGCCATAGGCCAACACCCCGCCCAACTGGTGCAAGGCTTCAAAGACCGTCACGCGATAACCATTCCGCACCAAGTCATACGCCGCGATTAAGGATGCGGGACCCGAGCCAATCAGAGCCACTCGCGCACCCTGCGGTGTGGGGGCGGAGGACGGCGTGGGGGATTCCATCTCTCGATGCTCGTCCGCCGCAAAGCGTTCGAGCGAACCGATCGCTACCGGTTCGAGCTTCTTTCCCAGCAGGCAAGTTTTCTCGCAGTACAACTCGTGCTGGCAGACCCGGCCGCAGATTCCCGGGAAAGGACTTTCCTCGCTGATTTTCTGGAAGGCTGCGTCAAATTGTCCCTGCGCCATTAAGTCGATGAAGCTCTTGACGTTGATGTGAAGGGGGCAGGCGTCGACACAGACGGGATCTTTGCACTGCAAGCAACGGAGTGCCTCAATCCGGGCTTGCTCCAATGAGAAGCCCAGCGAGACCTCGGCCGCGCCCTGCACCCGCTCTTCCGGTGATCGCACCGGCAACACTTGGCGAGGCGCCTTGGGATTCCGCCGGAGCTTGGGTTTCGCTTCCACCGGGCGTACATCAGCTTGCTTGGGACTATTTGAATCCACCGTTTTTCTCCTCTGGCCGCCGTTGCGCTGCGCGCTTATACCCAGCGAAGGCGTTTCCTGCCCTCGCAACGCGTTTGCGGACAACAACTTCCGGTTCAGCGACGGGCCCAGGTAAACTGGGAGCAATTCAGGTGCCAGCCATCAGCGGCAGGGAATGCCCAACTTCGACCGAACGAACTTGGATCTTACGTCGTGGTTTCATTTGCCAGAGACGGGCCCTCTCAGGAGCAGGAATTTCTGCAAAACAGCACGAGCATCCTGCTGGTGTAAAGTCACGGCCGAGATAGCCATCCCACAAGGACGGGAATCCCGCTTTCGCGGGAATGACCTGGGCCGCGAAAGGGAACGAATTCCAGTTGCCACGAGCATCAGGCTCTCACATTGTGAAGCATACAAATTGTCCTATATGACATAGTGTCCTAGTTACGTAATAGCAGTTGTGTTTGCCAGTTGATTGGTCCATACTCCCGCTGGACCCAAGTTTGTCTCTCGCCAATGGGGGTGTTCGAATGGCAGTACCAACACAAACCGTCAAGACAGCTTACGACTCCGCCATGGAGAATTTCGATCTGGCGGCGGATGCACTGGAACTGAGCATCGACGTTCGAAACATGATCAAGTCCCCGGAGCGGATTTTGCACGTGAACCTTCCGGTACGAATGGACAACGGTCATATTGAAAGTTTCGCGGGTTACCGGGTTCAGCACAGCACGGCGCGCGGCCCCGCGAAAGGTGGTATCCGTTATCATCCCGGAGTTACGCTCGATGAAGTGAAAGCCCTCTCCACTTGGATGACTTGGAAGTGCGCGGTGGTGAACATTCCATTTGGCGGAGGTAAGGGGGGAGTAACCTGCAATCCTAAAGCGATGTCGCTCACCGAACTTGAGCGTCTCACGCGCCGTTATGCCAGCGCGATTCTGCCGCTCATTGGGCCGGAACGGGACATACCTGCTCCGGATGTCTACACCAACTCGCAGATCATGGCCTGGATCATGGACACGTACAGCATGACCAAAGGCTACCCCATCCCCGGGGTCGTCACAGGAAAGCCGATTGCCCTGGGCGGCTCGCTGGGACGGAATGAGGCCACCGGCCGCGGAGTTTACTACACCGTGCAGAGTGCGGCCGAGCACCTGCGCATTCCCATCAAGGGTGCGAAGGTGGTGGTACAAGGCTTTGGCAATGCCGGTTCCATTGCTGCGCAACTGCTCGACAGTAATCAGGCTTACGTCATTGCCGCGAGCGATTCGCGCGGTTGCGTTTACAACGCCAATGGGCTCGACATTCCCAAGCTCATCATGCACAAAGAGAAGACCGGAGGCGTGATGGGCATGCCCAACTCTGAACCCATTAGCCCGGAGGAATTGCTCGCTCTCGAGTGTGAGATCCTCATCCCCGCCGCCTTGGAGAATGCTATTGACGCTACCAATGCCGGCGCCGTGAAAACCAAGATCGTGGGTGAGGCGGCCAACGGACCGGTCACGCCGGAAGGAGACGCCATCTTGGAGAAGAACGGGGTGTTCGTAATCCCCGATATCCTCTGCAATGCCGGGGGCGTTACGGTCTCCTACTTTGAGTGGGTGCAAGACGAGCAACACCTGTTCTGGGAAGCGCAGGACGTTTACAACCGCCTGGAGCGGGTGATGAAGAACAGCTTTGCCGAGGTGCTGAAGATCCACCTCGATCGCAAGCTCAGCATGCGTACCGCCGCCAACATGCTCGGCATCGGCCGCGTGGCTGAGGCCACCGTGCTGCGCGGACTCTATCCCTAATCTTGAATCTCGGATCTTGAATTTTGAATCGCATTTGAGCGGTTTGTATCCTTGCTGTTGAATCTTGAATCTTGAATTCTGCACTGTTTCTGAACCCCGCCAGGGGCCACACCATCTCGTGGCCCCTGGCCTGACTTTTTTTGCCGAAATTCCAATGGCAACGCCCCTCCTCGGCAATTTCAATTTTCAAATCGCAAATTTGAAATCTCAAATCGCACGCGCTGGTTTGTCGATCCCCAGCCGCGCCGACGCTCCAGCCCGGCCGCAATCTTGTCTCATCGTCCTCGGCAAACCTGCCGATAACGCAGCGGGGGAGTGCGGGCCGCGGGGGAAAGGGAAGTTCGGCGCCCCGCCTAGCCCCGCGCCACTGGGCGGGTGAAGCCGCCGCGGGATAAAACGTGAGGTGAAGGTCCCCCGCACGTCCCGAGATTCCTTTCCTGACAGTCTGCACTAAGCTCCGTGGCATTCAATGGACTCGCTTCCTCGTGCTGACAGAATATGCGCTGCGCTCGGCGCGCGACCGGGGGGAGATTTTCGCGGTGAATATCCGCCAAAACCCGCTCTAAAACTGTCATTCAAGGTCAATGGCCCGTCATATCCTGAATTTTTCTGCAAAATTCACGTCATATTGCCGTAAATATCCGACTTTCTCACGGTCATTTTGTCCATGTTTCCTTTTTTTTCATATACATTCCGGCTTCGAACGACATAAATGTCGCGGTAGGGATACCGGTTACCCGGTACCCCCCGCACGGATCCGTACGGGCGCTCCTTAGCGGTCGGGTAAGACAATGGCGCGGACCGGGC
>Ga0209039_10003042_pt1 | contig 13494 bp, 13 predicted proteins | sample BogFormECP12_OM1_FD_188238 | JGI IMG/M metagenome (GOLD analysis project Ga0209039, IMG submission 188238) | Bog forest soil microbial communities from Calvert Island, British Columbia, Canada - ECP12_OM1 (SPAdes) (version 2) | ecosystem: Environmental > Aquatic > Freshwater > Wetlands > Bog ...
AAGAACCTTCAACTCTTTTCCGTTAACGAGCAGGTTATTGCCCTCGACCTGAACATCTGCATTGAATCTTCCATGCACAGAATCATATTTCAACAAGTGTGCGAGCGTTTTTGCGTCAGTAATGTCGTTGACTGCGACAAAATCCACGTTCGCCTTCCTTTCTATAGCCGCCCTATAGAGTAGACGACCGATTCTTCCAAAACCGTTTATTGCTGCTTTAACCGTCATTTTCATCACCATAATTGCTTCTTTTTTTGTTTAGCCATGCACCTAATTAAGCTTCCGAATTGAAACCTGAACCATGACGAAGTTAAAGTGGACCAAGTGAACTTTCAGTTTTAAATCAAAGGCCAGATTCCTTGTGTATAGGTCGTTAGCGTAGTTTCATTAGAGCCATTTCTGCTGCTAGTACCGTAGGTTCCCATGTTTCGCAGAGTGGAGGCGCGTAGGCTGTGTCTGCTCTTGCCATATCCCTAACAATCATGCGGTTCTGGATTGCCAGTGATACCGCGTTGATCCTTTGAGTCACTTCTTCTCCGCCGATTATTTGGGCACCAATTATGCGTTGAGATTCCTTTTCGATTACGAGTTTCACCTTAATGGGCAAGGCGCCTGGATAGTAGTCTGCCCTTGTCTTTGAGGTAATCGTGCCTGTTACGATTTCAAACCTGACTTTTTGTGCTGTAGCCTCCGTTAATCCTGTCCAGCCGCAGTCTGTTTCGAACAGTCTGGAAACAGCTGAGGCTAGGGCCCCCCTGAAGAGTGAGTATCCTCCGGCTGCGTTCGCGCCTGCGACTTTTCCTTGGCGAACTGCCACTGTGCCCAATTGCGGCATAAACGGTTTGTGGGTTAACATGTTTATTGTTTCAGCGCAATCGCCTATCGCGTAGACGTCTTTGGTGCTGGTCTCCATGCGCACGTTTGTCTTTATTCCTTTGGTTTCTCCTAGGGCTATTCCTGCTTCGGTGGCAAGCTTTGTGTTTGCGCGCACGCCGAAGGCGCTGAGGAAGAGGTCCGCATCTATCTGTTCGCCTCCTGCAATTATGCCTGTAACTTTGTCGGTGCCGAGGAATTCTTCAACGGTTTTGCCGAGTAAGATGTTGATTCCTTTTTGCTCAAGCTGTTCCTGGATCAGCTTTGCCATTTCAGCGTCGAGGGCTTGAGGCAGAACTTGGGGCAGCATCTCAACGACTGTGACTTTCAACCCTTTTTCATGGAGTCCGATGCCTGTTTCGAGTCCAATCAGGCCTGCCCCCATGACGACAGCTGTTTTGGCTCCGTCTTCGATGGCTTTGGTGATTCTTTCGCCGTCATCAAGTGTTCGCAGCGAGTGTATTCCCTTCTTGTCACATCCTTTGATGGGGGGCATGAAAGGGGTTGCACCTGTGGATATGATGAGGCTGTCGTATTGCAGCGTCTCAGTTTTTCCGGTTTTGTTCACGGTTTCAACGGTTTTGCCCTGCGTGTTTATGGCTGTGGCTTTGGTTTCTGTCCGAAGATCCAGCTTCATCATCTGGAAGAAGGCTTGTGGAAAGACAATCAAATCTTTCAAGCGTGGTATTTCGCCGCCTATGACGAAGGGGAGGCCGCACCGCGAGTATCCAGCGTGTTTTTCTTCGGTGAGAAGGGTGATTTCTGCTATACGGTCAGTCTTTCTAGCGGAGGAAGCGGCGTCAACGCCTGCTGCGTGCGCGCCAATTATTACGATGCGCTTAGGCATTGGTTTTCCTTCATTTCTGAAGAGTCTTGTGCCACTCGACAGCCTTGTTGAAGTCCATGAGGTTTGCCAGTTCGGCTTGGAGGTTTGAAGGCTTCACGATCAAGAGCCATCCCTTGTTGTAAGGGTCTTCGTTCAATAATTCAGGCTTAGATTGCACTTCTGCGTTTACTTGTTCAATGGTTCCGCTTATGGGTGCTACAAGATCTGATACAGCTTTCACTGATTCCACTGTGCCATACGGATCGTTCTGTTTTGTCGTAGATCCTGAAGCGGGAAGCTCAGCGTAGACGATTTCTCGCAGCTGTTTCTGGGCGTAATCAGTTATTCCCACTCTGACTTTGTCGCCCTCAATCTTTAGCCACTCAAACTCTTTCGTATAGTATAATCCCTCGGGCACTTCGTGTCCATCCACTTTCACCATTTCGTTCACCTTTAAAGTAATGCAATTACTGTTCTATGATGCAGCGTTTAAGATTAACTGTTCCAAGAAGACAACATGAACTATTGAACGCGAAAAAATATGGAGATGAATAAACGCGCAAGGCTTAAATCGTTCAGTAAAGTGTCTGCGATGGGCGATGTTATGGCTTTCTGCACGCATTGTGGCGAGAAACTCCCAGATGATGCGAATTTCTGCACCAAATGTGGGTATAGGACTAAACGAGCGGTTGAAGCAGGTGTTGCAGCGCCTGTTGAGGATTGGAGAGAAGCCTTCTCTAAAATGGGTGTTGAGATGGAGAAAGCGTTTCAGACCGCTGCTAAAGAAATACAGAAGGCCCTCAAAAGCGTTAAGGAAGATGTAAAAGAACCAAAAACCAAAACCTTGATTGTGTGCAAAAGCTGCGGAGAAAAGAACCCCAACGAAGCCGCCTTCTGCACGAAATGCGGCGAGAAAATCAATTGAGACACAAACGCATTTCCGGCTGGAGGATGGATTATAGCCAAGACGGCGTACAGTCCGAGACGGATTGCTTGGTTTGGCTATTGCTTGCGTCATGAGATATTCGGACAAGTTTTTATAGCATAAAGTGAGCTAGACAGATTTAGGGTAATAGAATGGGAAGCATTTGGATCGGGGCTTTCATTGGGTTTGTTGTTACTGTGGCTCTGAGCATCTTGCATGTCGGATTTTGGTTGAGTTACCTCACGGGCGGTTTTCTGGCGGGGCTCCTAGCTGGAGGAATGGGAAGAGGGACCCTTGCAGGCTTTCTTGCAGGGGCATTCGGTGGAATCATCCTTGCCATACTAGAGAGCATAGGCCTCGTTGTCGTAGGAACACTTACCGGAGGATTCATCGGTGGGCTCAACGGATTGCTGAATGGGGTTATCGTCGGAATTGTCCTATTAGTATTGGCAATTGGTGGGGCAATAGTGTCCGCGATCGGAGGATTATTTGGCGGACTATTGGCTAGATAGGGGACTTGAGTTATTTTCCTATGATTCTGCCGTTACAGCTGCAGCCAAGCCAAGTGTCCACGTGATAGCTGCAGGCATGCACAGTTATCCCATCAATAGTTCTAATCTTATGAACCCCTTCTTTGCTGCAGTCAGAACAGAGAGCATTTGTGCGTCTGTGCTGCCACTCCTCATGTCTTTGCTGCCATGCCTCAATATCTTTGAGAGATTCTTCCAGATAATGAATCTTCGAGTCTAATTCTCTGTTTTTCATGCCATACACCTCCAAGGGAGATTACGTCGCATGCAATCGTGCAGGAGATGCGAGTTCCCAATAAACACTCGTATTTTCCTGCACGGTTTTAACCCCCCACAGTAGAGTACCTCGTCGCCGAACTTAATCCTACGTATGCGAACAGTTTGTTCCAAAAACAGAACAGTAGGAATTGGCGTCTAAATCACGTCGCCAAAACAGAAACTGAGGAAGACTTCAATCTCTCGAAGCATCAGACCGTGGATTATGGAAAATCGTCCACTTGTCAAGATACGGAAAATGGTGAAAAAGATTAACTAGAATAATGGTTCATAGGACGTCGTGGATCTGCCAACGTGGAGGTTTGTCGTGGTTGTCTGATGCATTTGGTTTCAATGAGGAAACTCAGAGGAAAGCAAAGAACCATCTTCACAGCAGATTGCAGGTGTCTATGTCTAAAGGCATAGTCTTGCTCGTGTTGGGATTGTTTGTGCTGAGTCTCCAATTCCCCAACATGCTAGAGAAGTCCATCGAAGCGTATGTTTCTCAATTTTGGCTGGTTGTGGCCGTTTTTGTTTTAGTGGGGTATCTCGTTTTTTGGTTGGTTTCGCTTCCCTTCGATTACTACCACGGGTACGTGCTTGAACACAGGTTTGAATTATCGAATGAAAGCCTTGGTAAATGGTTCATGGAACATTTGAAAGTTTCAGTTTTGATGATTCTACTCGTCTTTTCCTTTGCTGAGGGAGTTTACAATTTCATGAGGCTTGACCAAACGTATTGGTGGTTTTGTTTCTGGCTCGTCTCGGCCCTACTAATCGTGTTTTTCATGTATGTTGCGCCAGTATTAATAATGCCACTTTTCTACAAGTTTCCAAAGCTGAAGGACGAAGAGTTGTTGAACACTCTGACCAAACTCGCAGACAAGGCTGGAATAAAAATTATGGGTGTATTCGAAATGAAGGTGGGAGCAAAAACGAAGAAAGCTACGGCTGCTTTGACGGGAATGGGCAGAACGCGCAGAATGTTGCTCAGTGATACATTCCTTTCCAGCTTCACGAAGGACGAAACCGAGAGTGTCATGGGACACGAAATAGGTCATCATGTTTACGGACACATCTGGAAACTTACCGCCCTTTTCACAACCGGTTTTCTGCTTATGCTTCTTGTAACAGACCAAGTATTGCGGGTCAGCATTGGTTATTTCGGCATACCTAGCATTGGTTCAGTTGATTCTTTTCCACTGATGGCTTTGACTTTAGGCTTGCTTTATGCGGCTCTTACGCCTTTGGTAAACACGTTGAGCCGTCATGCAGAAGGTCAATGTGATCAATATGAGTTGGATCTTGTTGGTAGACCAGATGCCTACATTTCTGCAATGACTAAACTATGTGATCAGAATCTTAGATACGCCTACCCTAGTCCAATCGTGGAATTCTGTTTCTATGACCATCCTTCAGGGAAGAAAAGAGTCGAACGTGCGTTAAGGTACCAAGAAGCGCAAACTTCGAAATAGATTGGCACTAGCGTGTTCTTTTTCCTTTTATGTAATCTTCTACAGCTTCTTTCGCCGTTGAGTCAGGCACTTGCATTGGGGGATGTTTGAAGGCGTAGGAGGATATGCTCAAGAGTTGCCCGGATATCTTGCGGTCCAAGGCTATTTTCACTGCGCGTATGATGTCGATTACGACGCCGGCGCTGTTCGGGGAATCTTCAACTTCGAGTTTCACCATTACTGTCAAAGGTCTGTCTCCAAATTTTCTTCCTTTCAGCCACAAGTAGCAAATCTTTTTGTTACCTAAGAATGGCACGTAATCCGATGGTCCTATGCGTGTGGGCAGATCGTAGGGTACAAGACTCGTGACTGCCTCGGTCTTGCTAATTCGTTTGGTTTTGAGTCGTTCCTCAACTGTCATGTTCAGGAAATCCGTGTCTCCGCCCAGATTCAGCTGGTAAGTCTCATCGATAATGACGCCCCTGTCCACGCAGAGTCTGGCCAAGTTACGGTGCAGGATAGTGGCCCCTAACTGACTTTTGATATCGTCCCCAGCGATGGGAAGCCCTTTTGCCTCAAACTTCTTAGCCCATCCATAGTCGGAACAGATGAACTCGGGCATACAATTGATGAATGCGCAACCTGCATCCAACGCGGCCTGAGCATAGAACCGCGCTGCGTCGTGACTGCCAACAGGCAGATAATTGACAAGAATCTCCGTTTTCGAATCCTTCAACACTTGAACAACATCAACAGGCTCGACCTCACCTTCCGTGTAGATGCTGAAAACTTGCTTCATGTGATCGGCAACACCATCAAGGAAAGGCGCCGGCGAAACCTTTACTCCCAACCTAGGCACTTCCGAAAATTTGGCGCAACAGTTGGGTGCTGTGAAAATGGCTTCAGACAAGTCCTTGCCAATCTTGTTCTTGTTCACCTCAAAGGCTGCCACAAACCTTACGTCCCTAACATGGTAACCTCCGAAATTAACGTGCATCAAACCCGGAACAGTAACTTTTTCCGCAGCATCCTTGTAATATTGCACACCCTGAACAAGTGCCGAGGCTGAGTTTCCTACACCGACAAGCGCCACTCTAATCTCTGGCAACCGAAACCACTCCTTTAAATCAGTCTAAGCCTTAACAATCGCCCGCTCTATAACTTTTTCTGGTAGCATTCGCTGATACGATTTTTGGCCTTTATCCATCGAGGACACATTTTGCACTAGCATGACAAAAGCTGGTTGGACTTCATCGCAATCAGCGACAGAAGACGTCCAAAGCGGAAAGAATCAGTTCTGAGAATATGGCAAGTTTAAAAAGGTAATATGGATCAGATAACCTTCTGAAAGAAGTGGAAATCTATGGGTGAAGGAGAAGCAGTTGTCAAATATGAACCATTCAAAGAAGTCGCAGTGATGGAAAAGCAAGTATTCGCTAACGCCGAGGAAATAGCAAGGTTTGCTTCCATAATTGCGGGCGGCAAAGCCGCAGGCCTATACTGGGCAGACGGTATCGTCTTTCTTTATTTTCCTCTTCCAGCTTCAACTGAAACCACGGCAAAAATGCTGGTTGAACACGGAAAAGTCTATTGGACCTTTCTCGGCTATGCTCAAATGCCCAAGTACCAACCAATCATTGAAACCCGCGAAAAAATGATAGTTCCAGTGGTCGATATGACCGCCAACAGACTTATGAAAAGCGTTGCAGACTGGCTAAAAGAACAAAAATAAACGACCACAAAACACCCTCCTCTCATTTTATCCATTCCAACCCAATGATAAACACTACTTGAAGAATCTACTTTGGTCCCATTCGAATCATGACTCGCAAGAAAAGGGATTGCATCAGATCGCGCTATAGACGGCGCAAGGTTTTTTTGTGAAGGGCATATAAGCATCGGCCGCATCATAAGAAGCGGTGTTTGATGCCGAGGACTAAAGCTACAATAAACATTCAAAATGTTGTTGCTTCTGCCAACTTGAATCAGAAGGTTGACTTGAACGCTGTAGTGCAGAGTAATCCTGGAGTTGAGTATCGTCCAGAACAGTTTCCTGGATTGGTGTTTAGGATTAAGAGGCCGAAGACAGCTACGCTGATTTTCAGTTCGGGCAAAATGGTGTGCACCGGTGCGAAATCGGAAAAGGAAGCGCACAGGGCCGTTATGAACGTTGTTAAAGAATTGAAAAAAGGCGGAATAATTATCATCAGCAAGCCAGAGTTCAAAGTTCAAAACATTGTTGCCTCCGCAAGTCTAGGCGGAAGAATAGAGTTGGAACTAGCAGTAAGCAAACTTGCAAAAACCATGTATGAACCGGAGCAGTTCCCAGGAATGATTTACAGAATGGATGAACCTAAGGTGGTCATACTAATATTCGCAAGCGGAAACCTCGTCTGCACTGGGGCAAAGAAGGAACAGGACGTTTACGACGCAGTGCACAAACTTCATGAAAACTTGGAAAAACAAGATCTCATATTCTACGAATAAGGGTTTACGTTAATCTCTTATTGCCTTCGTTTGCACATTCCTCATCGTAATGAAGAAGGTCTGTGTTTGTATCTGGAAATAGCGGAGAACATTTTGTTTTTTATCATCAGAAACCATGGTTAAAGGTATATTAGAAGAAAATGAGTGAGAAAATGTGGGAAACGCGGAGCGCCCCCCCATATTCTCTTCGTGTTTAGGTGATAGGTTATAATCCTTGTTTGTTATAACACTGTAATTCTAGGAAGGAAGATTCAGTTTGAAACGATCTAATAAGAAGCAGAGGAAAACAGACCGATTCTTGAAAAGAATGAAAAGCCACGCAAAATGGAAACATGGAAAGAGTAATGTTGAAAAAGTAAGAAGAAAAGAAGAAGTAATCGCCAAGGCATCGTAGATCTTGAGATACTGCGTACACTCAGGATTCTTCTCGATGACATATTCCCACGAGGATGAATGACCAAATAATCGTGGGTACGCAAAACGCTGTCAACGATTTCTTTTGACAGATAATCCACTCGTCTCCTATCATTTTGATATGCATGTATTGTCAGATCGTGTCCTGCGCTTTTGGTGTTTTTCTGGTTGAAAACTGCTTCTGTTCTCCTTCTGTTAGGTAACAGCCGAGAAGCCTTTAGAATTTGTGCGTGTGTTTTTATCCAGATTCTGTTTTTTCTTTCGGCGCTTCTGCTTCTGTTTTCAATTGGGGAATTAGCTTCTTTGCCCAGTCTATTTTAGTGGAGTATGCTTCAATCAATTGCGGAGAAGTGATGGGTTTCCATTGTTGGGCTGCCGTAAGCATTCGACTTTGCGATCTTGTGGTTTTGCTTTTTCTTCCGGGCTTTCTCTTCCTTATCGGTTTATAGTGTTCAGGTTTCATGTTGGATCTCCGTTAGTTCAGCGTTGGACACTTAATAAATATAGAGGTTTTGTGGATGTTTGGGAGCGTTCAGGCGCGTTATGGTGTTGCTTTGATGTGGAACCTTTTCTTTTTGTTTTGCAGGAAGCTTTGGAGGTATTCTTCGAAGCATCCTTTCTTCTTTAGGTAGAGCCCGTATCTCACGAGTCCGTTCATGGCTCTCGCAGCGTCCTCGGGTGACGAGTAGGCCGGAATGCCCTGTTTGTCGAACCTGGCGCGTGTGTATAGAGCCATTTCGGTTTCTCCGATGTCGCAGGCTACGATGGGTTTATCGTATGAAAAAGACATTTTTGCGACTTTGTCGATGTATTCTTCCTGAACGGCTGGCGTGTGATGGAGGCCAAGGATGATTATGCCGCATAGATCGGGATCTTGAAAGAGTATCCTGGTGGATATTTCGAACATTTCATCGGTGCCTGAACCAGTTATGTCAATGGGGTTTAGGTTTGAAGCGAATTTTGGCAGTTTTCCTTCCAGCTTCAGCTTTTCAAACTTTGCTACAGTTTTTTCGGAGAAGTGTGGAACGTTCAAACCTTTCAATTCGCATTCGTCAACCGCCATTATGCCTGGGCCCCCTGCGTCCGTTATTATTCCAATGTTTCTTCCAGCGGCAGGGGGCTGCATTTCCAAAGCCTTTCCCATATGGAAGAACTCGTCCATGTCTTCAGCTCTCAGGACGCCGGTCTGCTCGAAAACTGCATCGTATATTCTGTCCGAACCAGCTAGGGCTCCGGTGTGCGAAGCTGCGGCCCTAGCTCCCGCGCTTGTTCTTCCAGATTTGAGTGCGACAACGGGTTTTCTTTGTGTAACTTTTCCTGCGACATCGATGAAGTATCGTCCTGACTTAATGTCTTCAACGTACAGCAGGATAACCTTTGTTTCTTCATCATGCAGCAGGTAAGAGAGCATTTCGCCCTCGTTGACGTCTGCTTTGTTTCCGAAGCTCACAAATTTGCTTACGCCTACTTCTCGTCCGGCTAGGTAGTCCAGAGCGGCAACGCCGAAAGCTCCGCTCTGAGTGACTATAGCTATGTTTCCTGGAATCGGTCGGGGTGTGGCGACAACTTCGTCTCCGGTCGCTAAAATCTTCGTTTCGGGTAGAAATAGCATGTCGACTCCTGTTCGGGAGTCGTATACTCCGAGACAGTTGGGACCGAGCATGCGTATTCCGTTCTTGTGGGCTATGTCAACTATCTGTTGCTCAAGGTCGTGATTTCCGACTTCTCCGAATCCAGAACTGATGATGACGACGTCGGTTACCTTTTTTGTCGCGGCGTCTTTCAGCACGTTGGGCACTGCTGCTGCAGGGATTACGATGACTGCAAGATCAACGTTTCCAATGATCTTGGTTAAGGAAGGGTAGCATTTGACTCCCATTATTGAGTCTTCGGTTGGGTTGACCGCGTAGAGTTCGCCTTTGAAAACGCCTCTCGTCTTGTTTTCTATGAAGTTTTTGAAAATCACGTGGCCGGCCTTGTTCACTCTTTTCGTTGCTCCAACTATGGCGACGGAGTGAGGGTTGAAAAAGCCGCCTAGCTTCTTCGTTTCTTCGTCCATAAAGAGATTCACCGCTTTTTCCTAACAATGACTATGGGTTTATGTCTTACTGTTTCCAGCATCTCCCAACTGACACTCTCTAGTTTTACGTTGAAGTGCTCAGCCATTTCCCAGACGGTTCTGCCAGCGCCGAAGCCTCTTGCTCTGTTTGCAAGTTCAGCCACGTGCAAGGCCTCCTCCGTGGAGAGGGAAGATCCTGCCACTGCTAGAGGTGTTGCCCTTTTTTTAAGCTGAAGAAATCGTCCAATGACATATGCGAGAAATCCTCCTCCTGAATGAATGCCCCTGACAGGGTTTGGTCGAGGTGTGAAATGAAAATTCCTAAACGAATACGTCTTGTCCGTGTCCACAACAACAACCACCACGCTCTTTCCGAGAATTTCGAGTATTCGCCGACGCATTTTTTTGGCTATTTCGTCAGCATTCTTTAGCGGAAGACAGACATAGGAATATGGCAGGTTGCTCCCGTCGATGCCTCCCTCTGAACCGAACATCAGAGCCTGCAGTAAACCGCTGTATTGCAGAGCTAATTGTTTGTGTCGGCTTCCGATATCCAGAGGATAGCCCCGTAGCTCAGACAACAGCTTTTGTCGGAGTCTGCATAAGGGTCCGAGGATGAACCCCCAGGTCGTTCTCATCCAGAAACGGGCGATTAACTCTGCGTTCAAAGTGGGCTGGATGTTTTTCTCATCAATGATGTTGTTTGAAGCGGTTGAAATCGCCTTTTCCGATACTGCGACAAAATCTCCGTCTGCAGCTTTCCCTTTTAAGGCATGGACAGTCTCTTCCACACTATCTGTCCCAGGCTTCCAATACTTTGTTTCTACGGCGAGCGCTTTGAACCGAGTCATGTGGATCGCGTTTTGCTTCTCAGAAGGTTCTAGAGCTTTTGAAACCGTGCTTTTATCTCTGAGACTTGGCATTCGGTAGGCTTCATTTTTCCTTCAGGGCAATATCCAAGCTCGACGCATGAAGGACCACTGTTTTCAAACAGGATTGGCGCTTCCTTTTTGGCTTGTTTGAGCATTTCAGTTGCCGCGTTCCTTATCTCCCATTGAGCGCGTGCGCAGCATCGCAGGTTGAAGAAGTGTCGCAGTTCTCTTGCGTTCATGGTTACTATTATGTTGGTTTTGGCGGCGTTCGGCAAGACAAATCGGGCATCTTCTTTGGGAACTATTTTTAGAAGCTGCTGATATGCTTCGGAGATTCTTTTCAAAGTTTCATCAAAGACTCTTTTTGCCTTCAGGTTGCCTGCAATGCTGGGCGGCGTCACGTACTTCTCTAATGTGTCATATGTCACGTAGCGTTGGCTTTGTTGCGTATAGGATGCTATGCGGTGTCTGACAAGCTGATGAGTCAATGCACGGGAGACGTCTTCGATGCTGAACGTGAAATATGCATGCTCGATGACAGATGTATGTCCGTATCCAGTTACCTGTCGGATTCTGCGTTTGGCTGTCTCTTCATCTATCTGCTCCAAGATTTCTGAAGGCCTGCCACTCTTGATGGTCGTCGACGCGGCGGCTCCACATAGAAGCTCTGAATCATTCGTTTTACGCAGAAGCTTAACTTTCAACTTACCTTTCCCCGCACATTTTGAAACTAGAGAATCATTTGTGGAATCGAGTATAAATTACCTGTAAATGAATATAAAACAATGACTTAACTTGGACTTGCTTATGGGATTTCTGGAAAAGCCAGACTTATGGTTAGGTCCGTTGCAATGTCGTTTTGTAATGCTGTCTTGTCGGCCCCCGTCTTTCTTTTTAACATTTTGTGTAATGTTAAATTGTAAAATCGGGATGTTACGTTTGCGACCCCCCGGTCGTCACTTGTAAGGCCAGATGTAATGTTGAAATGTAAGAAACCATGTTGAAAAACGGTGTGGACTACTGTTCAGAGTTGACTGGGGCTGTTCACTTGTAAGGTCAGATGTAAGGTGGGCTGCAACAAGCCTTGGAGAAAACGGCGCGCGCTGAGTTGAATAAAACTGTTGTTGTGTTATTGCCCCGATCATTTTCACTTGTAACGTCAAAAGTAATGTGTAAAGTAACAAACCATGTTGAAAAACAAGCTGGACTACCGTTCAGAGCTGACTCGTGCTGGAAATTGTAACATCAAAAGTAATGTGTATTGTGACAAGCCGCGGAGAAAACGGGCTGGAGTACTCTTCGAGGTTTATTCTGTGCCGTTCAATCTTGATTTTAGGTGTAATGTTGCAAACGGCTCTTCAATCAGCATCAGAGAAACTCGTGAAGTTGTTCCAATCCGTTCTTAAACGTGTGTTACGCGCAGAATGAGGAGAATCATTTCTTAAACGTGCGAGTAGATGCGTTCATTTGTGTATTTTCCAGTCTGCATTTCCTGTTCGATTTCGTGCAGCAGCATTATGCGTTTGAATGTGGGCGGGTGTGTTGAGAACCAAGTGTTGACTGTGTGCCATGTGGATTTGGCTTCTTTTTCCATGGCCAACTCCAGTTCTTTCTCGCTTAAGACGCCGTCGTGGTCCAAGTCATACTCATTTTTGTTATCCATTATTTCACGGATTTCCTGTTTTGCCTGTGTCGGATCTGCTATGTAGAATGCTCGGATGCCTTCAGATGGTTTCGGCGAGAGCGAGAGTCCATAGGTGATTTTTGCCAAGGCACTTTCGAGGCTTCGAGGCGACCCTGTTAGGTATGCCGAGTAGGCATCTGAGTAATGTTCTCGTAACCTGCTTAGCCGCATGACGCTTAACTGTGCAATAAAGTAGACCGCGAAGGAGACTGCTCCGATGGCTATCATAGCCAGTCCCACATTGCTTTGATTCTTTTTGTTGGAGGAACCGCCAGTCAGCCAGGCTGCTGACCATGTTGCCCTTGCGACGAGGTAAGCCAGTAAGGGCAAGGCCGAGAGCAACGTCATTATGGCGTAGTCCTTGTGTTTTATGTGTCCCAATTCGTGACCGATGACTCCTCTCACTTCGTCCTCATTCAAGTTTCGCAACAAGCCTTCATGAACAGCCAACGTTGCTGAATGATCTGTGCGTCCGAAGACAAAAGCGTTAGGCGTATTGTTAGGAACAATGGCCAATTTTGGCATTGGGATTTTGCTCTTGTCTGCGAGGTCTTTTACGGTTGATTCAAGCCATGGGTTCTCGCCTGGTTTGAGGTACTGCAGATGGGTTGACATCTTTACGATTGAGGGTCCGATGAGGTATTGGAACAAAACAAACAGCATTGGAAGAGCCAGTATGAGAACCACGGTAAAGCTCAACGTTAAAGGCTCAACGAACGCGTCTATAATCAAAAGAATGAAGGCTAGGAAAGCGGCGAATATCAGGGCCGTCAATAGTATGCCAGTGCTCATCGCAAACTTCAACTGAGCTAGTCCTGACAACAATTTCACTTCTTGTTTTTATGAACAGAAAATCCTGCAAGAATTAAATCTTTCTAAGAAAAAAAGAAGAAAACTAACGGTTTAAGCCGTGCGCCAAGGATTAAGCGCATGTGTTCAAAAAGGAAGATTAATAGTTGGTTTTTTCATTCTTTTGCAATGAACTTGGGCTTTTATCTTCGTGCACACAGTGGAAGCACTTGGAGATTCTCCATGCGCGTGAGCCTTTTTCGTGGGGAGAAACTTTCTCTGAAGTGTCATGCAGCTCAAGAGCTGTTGCGTAGGGAGACGCGCCG
>Ga0209039_10003043_pt1 | contig 13493 bp, 9 predicted proteins | sample BogFormECP12_OM1_FD_188238 | JGI IMG/M metagenome (GOLD analysis project Ga0209039, IMG submission 188238) | Bog forest soil microbial communities from Calvert Island, British Columbia, Canada - ECP12_OM1 (SPAdes) (version 2) | ecosystem: Environmental > Aquatic > Freshwater > Wetlands > Bog ...
AAGGGTAGATAGTGCCGCCTATGTCTCTGAAGACATAGCCGACACACACTGGCGATGAATCTGCTTCACCACGGTGTCGATCGTTCCGTGATCGCGCTCTGGCTCGGCCACGAATCGATGGACACCACCGCTATTTACCTGCAAGCAGACATGCAACTCAAAGAACAGGCCATGGCCAAGACCACGGCTACCGACGCCGTCACACGCCGTTACCGCCCTGACGATCGCGTCATGGCCTTCCTGAGGAGCCTCTAATAATGCCGATGCCTATGCGAGCGATCCCACGGAAATTGCTTGGGTTTTGTTGCTCACCACCACCCTACTCGGAATAATCCGGGACTCGGAATAGTGGCGGTTATTCCGAGCTCGGAATAACCGCCATTCGTTCGCGAGCGTTGGTGCCGGCTCCGGGCAAACCCTTATTGTGATCGGCGCGCTTCTGGGTCACAGCCAGGCGGCGACGACTCACCGCTACGCCCACCTTTCGGATAACCCGGTGCGAAGCGCTTCGGAGGTGATTGGAGCACGCATCGCGGCGGCGATGCAGGGTCAGAGCGCTGGAATCGCGCGCGTCGGTCAGCCGCGCAAGAGGTAACGCGCGCCGCCCTTGCTCGAGAAATCCAAACGAACTCCTCCGGGGCACCGAGGTCCGGAGGCCGAGCTCGGCGCACCAATCGAAGAACGGGCCGAGCGCCCGTGAGTAGACGGAGTGCTCCGACTGGTCCCTTGACTGACGAGGTTTCGGGACCGGTCACCTGCCACCCATGTGCTCCCTGAGGTAAACGCCAAGCGCCTGCTTGTAAGTATCTTTCACCCAGTTCGGCAGATAGCTGCCGAACGTCTGGATGTGCCCGCTGTCGAACGTCAGGACGTGAGTAAAGCCGCAGCCGATCCGACTATTGTCGAAGACGTAGGCCCGATCAGCGTGCTGGACGGCGTCTCGGATCAGTTCCAGCGTTCGGGGATAACGGGCTTCCACCTTGCCGGCCGGTACGTCATGGCCGCCCATCGAGACGCGGGTGCGCACGCGCGCGACCGCCAGTTCCGGGGTGGAGACGTGTATATGATAGAGGATGACCTGGAAGCCCGCGGCCCGCGCGCGGTCGATGAGCCCAATCTTTGAGGGATGCGAGAAGACGGTCTCCGCGACGAACGAACTCCCTTCGGCGATGAGCTCGTCGCGCCGGCGGCTGGCCAGTTCCGCCGCTTCGTACGAGTGTTGCCCCACCGCGTCGGGCCAGCGGAGTTGCTCCATCTCGTCGGCGTTGACGAACTCGGCCCCTGGCGTGTGGTCCTTGAGGAAGTCGTAGTAGAAGCTGGTCTTGCCGGCACCGTTGATGCCGGCGATAAGGTGAAAGACCGGCGGAGTATCCGGATGTGTCACCCGGTAGTGCGGCCGTACCTCACGGTCAGCTTCCCGTCCTCATCCTCGCCAACGATGGGATGGCCACCCCGCTCGAGCTCGCGGAGCTGACGAACGTCTGAGCCGTCGAGCTGTTCGAGGGCGCCGCCGAGAAGTTCGAGGTACAGCTTCGTCTCAGCAGGCTTCAGCCCGTGCACAGAACCCTTCCCGGAGAGGACGGCCCGCACGCGCTCGAAGTCCAAGAGGCCTGCTGCCTCGACAGAGCGCCCCAGCTCAGCCCAGTACTCAACCTGGCCAGCGATCGAGCGCTTCATCACTGTGGCCTCCGTACGGGCGAGGGCGACTATTGTGTCCGAGAGCTTCACGGCGGTGGGCATTGGATCCTCCGGCCTCGAGCCTCACGGTAGCCCATATCGGTTGCATTTTGCCACCCCTTTAACGCATTGCAAATACGAAGAATTTCTGATATTCCCCCGGGGGTATGGGTTATTGGAGCTGCCAGCCCGCATGGCGGGCTCAGCCCGAGGCGGCCGCTTCGGGTCCACGGAGCCAACTATACGCGCGCCGGAAGCGGGCCGTCATTTTCATTGTGTGGGGTGATAAATCTCACCTGTATAGCCGCATCGTACGAGCCGCTGTACCACTTCGCGGTGCTGTCACGATATTTCGCGAGCTTCCAGCCCGCGATCTTCCTCAACGTGATCGTGCCCGAACCACGATGCGGCCACGGAGGTCCCTCTTGAGACTGAAGCGCACAGCGGACGGTCTTAGCATGAACGTCATCGCCGGCACTCACGTGGTGCTGCTCGGCTTCGATCTCTCCGACGCGGCCCGCAAGGGCTGCCTAGGCTTCGCCATCCAACGCGAAGACCACACCGAAGAGGAGCGTTACTGGCTAAGCGGGATGAAGACCTTCGAGCACACGGCGCCGGAGCTCGGTCCGGGCGGCCAGGTCTCGAGTCGCGACCACCCGATCCAGTCGTTCCAATGGGCCGACTACAGTGCGAAGTCTTCCACGACTACACGTATCGCCTGATTGGACTCTACGGGAAGCCGGAGAACCTAACTGAAGGGCCGAGCGTGAGCCTCCCGATCTCTACCGAGCCCGAGTTCCGCGAGGCGGTAGCAATCGCGAAGGCAAGGGGCGAAGACGACTGGAAACCTCAGTGCCTGACCGAAGACGCGTCCTGGCAGCGCGACTACTTCAAGCGTGGGCTCCCGCGCTGGATTAGGCGGCGGTACTTCGCGGGGGCGTAGCGCTGGGTCTGGGAAAGGGTGTGTTAATGGCTCCTGGTTGACCGCCCCGTCTCACGGTCGAAAGCGAGCGAGTAGACACGGTGAGGCGGGTCGAAGCGGTCCACGTTTTTCAGTGTTCGGGGGAACAGATATGGCTATTGTTCGAGCGACGAGGCTAATTTGCGCTGGCGGAGTCTGCTTGCTCTCGACCGCATCCTTCGCAGTGGGGTCAACGGATTTCCTTCCCTATTCCGCGCCAACCATACAGGTCGATACTGCAAGCAAAGCGCTGAGCGCTTTTAAGAAAGCTGCACAAAAGCAGCCCGCAATTGCCAAGGCAATCGACAAGTATCGAGACTCTTTGGCCATCATCTTCGTCCCAGGGATTCTTGGCTCGAAGTTGGAGGATCCAAGCGGGCACGGTTGGGGCCAGGCTGGGATTGTGGATATTGCGACCCACTACAGTGATTTTCTTTCAGGTCTGGCGCTAGACCCTGAGCTGATCGATGAAACGAAGGCAACGTAGTTCTTCTGGCCGATAGCGATGGCCTTCTCGATCTGCTCCCGCGCCCCTTTGAGGTCGCCCTGGCCCTGCAGGATCAACGCTAAATTGGAGTGGTCCGTGCCGAGGCCAGGATGGTCGGGGGCGTAGTTCTTCTGGTCGATAGCGATGGCCTTCTCCATCTGCTCCCGCGCCCCTTTGAGGTCCCCTTGGCGCTTCAAGATCATCGCCAGGTTCGAGTACCGCGTGCCCAACTCGGGATCGTCGGGGGCGTAGTTCTTCTGGTCGATAGCGATGGCCTTCTCGATCTGCTCCCGCGCCCCCTTAAGATCCCCCAAGTCCTGCAAGATCATCGCCAGATTCGAGTACCGCGTGCCCAACTCGGGATCGTCGGGGGCGTAGTTCTTCTGGTCGATAGCGATCGCCTTCTCCATCTGCTCCCGCGCCCCTTTGAGGTCCCCTTGGCCCTCCAAGATCACCGCCAGGTTCGAGTACCGCGTGCCCAACTCGGGATCGTCGGGGGCGTAGTTCTTCTGGCCGATAGCGATGGCCTTCTCGATCTGCTCCTGCGCCCCTTTGAGGTCGCCCTGGCCCAAGAGGGTCGCCGCTAGGTTATTCCGCGCCAAACCCTCGTCCCGTGGCGAAAGGTGATTCAACTCAAGCGACTGTCGGTAGATCCAGGCGGCCTCGCGCTGATGTTCGGCCGAGTTCGGGCCATGGGCGCGTATAAGCGCCGACGCGAGGTCGCTACGGACATGGAACTCGTAGGGAGCAATGGCAAAAGCCTTTCGGTACGCCTCGATCGCGTCGTCGAACTGCTCGAGGAAGTACGCAAGGTCGCCCTTGAGCGTGTAATACTCCCGGGCCTTCGCGGGCGACGGCGCTGAGTCAGGCTTGAGCGCGATCGCCCAGGCCGCCAGGGCGGCTCGTGCTTTCTCTATGTCCCCCGCCACCTTGGTCTCGGCGGCTTGGGCGACCGCCGCCACTGCCACCCCCTGGGGTTCCTGGCTGCTCTCCAAGACTTTCAACGCCGCGACTTGCTCGGGCGTGAACTCGGGCGAAGGGGGCTCGTTGGGCTTAAGGAGCTTATTCGCGAGCGCGTCTGTGATGAGCCTGATGTGGGCAGTGTCCGCCTTAATCGCCGCGACCTGCGCCGCGATCTCATCGAGTGTCTGGCGGATGGCATCGAAGCGGCGAATGACGTCGTCGTCGTAGCTCGTCTGTTCCAGACGAACCTGGCTTATCAGGTCCTTCAGCACTGGGATGTTCGCCGAGACGGCGGCGAGGGCACGCTTGATGTCGGGGTCGGTGACAGCGGCCCCAGACGCCGACCGCCGCAGTTGCTCGCCCATCATGTCCAGTTGCATTCCGGCCCACGCCTTGCCCCCGTGCTCGTAGTCGTGCTTGAGAGCCTCGCGCCAAGATGAGGCGAAGGTCACGCAGATCTGCTTGGAGACCTTGTCAAGTGTTGACGGCGAAAGCTTGCCGAGGTTGGCGGGGCACCATTCTTCGAGCAGCAAGCGCCAGGCCTCCATATCGAGCGCAGACGTTTTGGGATCTTGGATGAACGTCCAGAGGCCCGTCTCGGTCAGCGGAACGACGCGCGTGTCCTGCGCGTCTACCAATGCCTGCCAGCGCTCGGGGACAACCTCTGCGATCACGGTGAGTTTTTCCTGCTCGGCTTTGTCAATCTCGTCCTTGAGATCGTCACGGGCCTTGAGGATCATGATCGAGATCGTCTGCCCCACCAGCATCGCAACGTCGTGGTTCTTGTAGAAATCCACCACGGCGGGAATCGTTGCTCCCAATGCTGATGGATATCAGTCGCAGCAAAATGGACCGCCGCTTCGGACCCGATGCTGAGGCCCGCCACGCCCGCAACCCCGACCCACCGACGTGCAACACGCCCCTTGCGTGGGTGCGTCACTCCATCGTGACGCGTGCTGTGGATCATGGCGGTCACGCACTTGAGCACCAGGGCAATCAGGAACCCCCACCCCAGCAAGGCGATATACTTGGTAACGTAGAAAAGGCCCGCCAGAGGCCAGCGCAGCAACGGAAAGATGAACGGAATCAATGGCACAGCAAAGAAGCAAACGAGAACAGCGAGGGCCGCGTACCACAAAGGCGCCCCGTCCCTTGCGGGCTCGCGTCGGCCGTTGGCCTTCAAAGTTATTTTCGCGTCCTCCATGGGGTGTGGTTCGCCAATACGCATACGCGTTGAAATCACTCGGCATTCCGGAACCCGAGGCTACCCGACAATCGACTCACCTCGCCCCTTGAATGGACCGCAACTCCCGCGCCAGCATCGTGTCCCATGAAAGCCTTGCGTCTCGTCCTGACCGTCCTGTTCCACAGCCTTCGGGCACTCAGCCGCTCGCGCTCCGACCGCCCACGCGTCGGACCCGACCCCGAGCGTGGGTTTCGGGCCGAGGGATGGCTGGCCCTTGCGATCGGGAGTGAAGAGAACGCCCGAGAGGGGTTTTCCTCCCGGGCGTCTCCGCGAAGTAGCGGGCGGGCGCTACGTCCGAGATTAGCCGGTCCTCTTGGACGAGTACGCACCGCTCCCATGGCCGCATGAACCGCCGACAGGCGGCCAGTCCCACTGAGGGACGTGCGGCTGCAAACCCAAAATCCCAGTCTTTTCAAGAAGTACCTTTTGGCGAGGGACAGGCCAAGGCGACGGCGTCGGCGAGCAACTGCAGGAAAATTTGAACGAGGGCGATCACGGATTCATGATGCCATATCCGATCCGAGCGGCATCAACCCGCCCAATCGGATAATTGCGGACCACAGAGCGCTGAAGTCGAAACCCGATCCCTCGCGATGTCGCGCTCGGTGCCGTCGGGCATCTGCTTCCAGCAAGCAAGCAGGCGTCCCCGCCAACCGACCTCGGGTCTCAGAACGGATACGTCGTTACGCTGAACGTGATTCCGTCATCTTGCAGGCTCCGGTCGCTCGGGATGGGCACGTGCACGATCCGGTAACCGTAGTAGATCTCCGCGGTGACCCAGGGAAGGAAGCTCGCCCGGAGTCCGACGCCGACGCTCGCCAAGAGGTTCGGCGAGGGGCTCGGAAACGAGATGTTCCACGCCTGCCCGATGTCGAAGAAGGGTGCGATCTGCACCAGAAAGCGGCTGTCGCGCGTATGGAAGACGGGCACCCGGACCTCGATCGAACTCGCGTAGCCCTGGTCGGCCACGAGCTGATTCTCCTGATAGCCGCGTACGGTGGAGAAGCCACCGATCACGAATTGCTCCATCGGCAGCAGGGCGCGCGAGGCGACCTGCGCATCGGTCCGCAGCACGAGCTCGGTCGCGAGGAACTGGAAGCGACGCACGTACTGGAGCTGCATGAGCTCGGCCACGTACTGGCCGCCCGGCTCGTTCCCGTGGTTCGGGGTCGCCCCTACCGCATCGAGACCGAAGCTGGCGGTGGAGCGAGCCGCCCAGACCTGCCGCTCGTCGCGGTAGAGCCACTCGAGGCCGAACCGGATCGGATCCACACGGGATCTCCCATCCTGCGAACCCAGAGAGAAGGAGAACGGTTGCCCAAGGAGATAAGTCTTGCTGCTCCGAAGCTCCCAGGTGAGCGAAGCGTCGACGCTCGTGTTCACGGTCTGGTACAGGGGCTGCGAGAAGCCGACGCCGTAGGTCGTGATTGTGCTCGTGATGTCGATCTGGTTGAAGGGTCTCTGGACGACGGTGCTGTTGCTCTCCCGGAAATGGGCCACGAGTCGGGTATCCCAAGGCGTAAAGGGAAGCTGGTAGTTGGCGTCGTAGTCGTAGAGGCCCTGCGTGTAGCCGAAGTCGAAGGAGAGGGTGTCGCCATTGCCCGTAAGATTCTCATCGAAAAGTCCCAGATCCCCGCGGTATTCGCCGATGCTCGGAGCCTCGTGGTTGCTGCCCTCGAGACTCACGTGATAGGGACGCAGGTCGTGGACCCGGACGCGCAGGTCGGCCGTCCCGAGCTCGGGCCCGGGAACGAGCTCGGCCTCGACGCGCGCGATCCTCGGGTCGGCCTGGAGGAGCCGCAGCCGCTCCTCGATCTTGGCCACATCGAGGGGGGTCGATCCCGCGCGCTCGAGCCGCTCGCGCAGATAGCGCGTGCGGAAGTACTCGTTGCCTTCGATCTCGACGTTGCCGAGCCGGCCTTCGACGATCTGAACCTCCATGACGCCGTTCTCGATGTGCTGGTCGGGAATCACCGCGCCAGAGTTCACATAGCCCTTGTTGACGTAGAGCAGCGTGAGTGCGTCGCGCAGCGAGAGCAGGTCTTCGGTAGAGACCTGGTGGTCGAGATAGGGCTTGGCCACTTCGGCCAGCTCCTCCGGCGTAAAGACCGTGCTGCCCGTGATGCGGATCTCCTTCAGGACCACGCGTGGGCCCGCGGAGAGCTGGCCAGGCGGCGCCGCGGGCGGCGGAGGCGGCGGGAGCTGAATCTCCGGCGGGGGTCCCTCCGGCAGCGGAGGCACGCTCGGCAACGGGCGCTCGCTCGGACGGTTCAGCTGGAGGCCGCCTTCAGCCGCGGCCGCGTCCCGACCGACCGAGACGGCGCACGCGAGGCCAACCATCAGGGTGGCCGCTTCTAAACCGAGGATCGCTCTTCGCCACATGCCACCCATGGCTAGAGCCAGCTCGAAATCAGGAGGAAGGCCGACCAGTAGCCGGGGTGCTCGTGGCGTGGGTCGGCCAGCATCAAAGTCTGCGCGCGCTGCAGCGCCTTGGCGCGGGAGGTCTCCGGGTCCTGGAGGTTGGTGTAGAAGTCGATCACGAGCCTTGCGGCCGCGGCATCGTTTACTTGCCAGAGCGTCCCGAGGGCACTTCGGGCGCCGGCCTTGATCGCCACGCCCGCGAGGCCGAGGGCGGCGCGGTCGTCGCCCGCAGCCGTCTCACAGGCGGAGAGCGTCAGGAGCTCGAGCGGCTGGTCGCGGTACTTCGAGAGCCCGACATCGTGCCCGAGTCGGTCCATCGTGAGCTTGCCGTCGTATGTGAGCAGAAAGCTGTCCTCGACCTTGTTCCGGAACTCCCCGTGCGAGGCGATGTGGACGATCGTGAAGGGCGTCTCCTCGAGCTTCTTCTCGAGGGGCTCGAGCCGAAAGTCCTGGTTCAGGAGCACGTCCCCGCCCAGCGCGTCCTTCACCGACTGCACCTCGCCCAGCACGTAGGCGAGCGCCGGGAATCCTTGGACCGACTCCGAGAGGCCCGTAGCGAGGAGCTTCAGGTTCTGCCGATCGAGGGGCCGGGGGTCCGTGAGATTCCAGCCCGGTGTCGTGGCCACGGCGAAGCGCTCGATCAGGAATTGCTGGCCATCGTGGAGCGCCGACATCGGGATCGTGCGCAGGGCGCCATCCGGGACGAAGATGAGGGTGTCGACACCAAGGTCGGTGAGCTTGGTTTCATACGGACGGATGAGCCAGTCGTAAAGCTTCCGGCTGTAAGGGGCGAACTGACGGGTCGTGCGCCTCTCGAGTAGCTCGCGGAAGGCTCGCACCTCAGCCACGAGGGTCTTCGCGTCCACCGGAACCGTGAAACGCTGAAGCCCCGCGGGCGGAGGAAGGGTTACGAGGATCTCGAGCCGATCCGGGAGGATGATCGGATAGACCACGGCCTCCGTCTTCGCGACGGCATCGAGCGGCCGGACCTTGGCCTGGAGTGCATCGACACAATCGTCTTTGAAGTAGTCACGAAGCTCGGCCGCCTTCAGCGTCTCGACCGTGGCCCGGGCCGTCACCAGAAGCTCCTGTGCCTTCTCGGGGTGGGAGCCATCCTTCGAGGCTTGCAGCAGGAGATCCACGAGCTGGAAGTAGACGGGGCCGACCGATTCCCGGAACGAGGTACTCGCCCCGCCGTAGCTCGAGGCGAGTTGATACCGAAGACCCTCGAGCTCGCGGACGGCGTGGCCGTAGGAGTCGATCGCTTCGGCGGTCTTCCCTTGGGTCCGCAGGAGCCGTCCCGTCTGCCACTCCCATAGATAGAGTGACTCGGGGACCTTGGCCGCCTGCGCGGCGAAGACGGCGCGCCGCGTGAGATCGAGGGCCTCTTTGGTCCGGCCCTGCTGCTCGTAGAGCTCGCCCAGGTAGCCCAGCGCGTAGGAGGACGTGCGCTCGTCACCCTGCCCGGCTGCGAGCGAGGCCGCTGCACTCAAGGTCTCGTGGGCCTGCAGGAAGCCGGTCTTTGACGGATCGGGGGCGGCCTTCCCCAGCTGGAAGGCGGTGCGGCCCAGGTGGACCAGGAGGAAAGCCTTCTTGCGAGAAGCGGGCAGCGCGTTGGCATCAAGGAGCGCCTTCCGGAGGAGCTCCTCGGCGCGGGCATATTGTCCGAGCTGTAGGGCTGCGCGCGCTGCATTGGCCTTCGCCTGCACCACGAGAAGCGCATCGCCTGCCGCCGCCGCTTCGCGCGCGGCCTCCGTGTAGCGCTCGAGCGCGTGCTTGTTGTCGTCCTCGAAGACCAAGAGGTTGCCCAGGTTGTTGAGGGCAGCAGCCGCCACCCCCGGTGTGGTGCTCTCGTGCGCCAGGTCGATCGCCTCCTCGAGCTCCTTTTGCGCCTGCCCGGGCGGCCCGGTGGCGATGCGGGCGTTTCCAAGAGCACCCACGATGGCGGTGAGACGCGCCTTGTCGCCGCTGGCCTCCGCCAAGCTCTGGGCTTGGGAGAGCGCCACCGCGGCGGCGCGGAAGTCACCACGGGCTTCATCGCGTGCGGCCTGGGCGGAGAGGGCCTCGATGCGGGAGCTGTTGTCGTTGCTTTCCTCCGCCGAGGCACGCGAAGATTCGAAGCACGAGAAGAGCGCGATCAACGCGCCGGCTGTGAGTTTCAGGATCTGGACTCGCATGGCACCACAAGGCCCACGGTACGGCCGTCCTTGTCCGTTCCGATTACGAGGCCTGCGCCGCTATCTTCTTTTGAGGCAGGCCCTTGTACGTCGGCTTCGGCGGCCGCCAGCGGGGCATCCGGCGACGCGCCTACCCCCGAGGATCCCGTGAAAACAAAGCTTCCCGCGGTCTTTTCGGACCGCTGAGCGCAGCGCTGGCGCAGGAGCGACGCCGCATCGAGGAAGGACGCCGGCAGGGCGCTCACTGTACCGGCAATGTTCACTTCGGGGGAGTTGATGACCACAGTGCCGTTGATGCCCGCACGCCCTGCGGAGGCGTCGATCTCGCTGTCCGGCGACTCGAATAAGGCTCCATCGGTGATGCGGATGTCGATGTTCCCGCCTCTTCCCTGCACTGCATTCGCGATTACCTTGCTGCCGTCCGTGAGAATCAGGAATGTCGGATCAATGCTGATGTTCCCGCCAGAGCCACCCGTCACACTCGCGGTGATGTCGCCGCTCCGAAGGTAGACAAGGCGACCCACCTGCAGATCGATGTTGCCGCCCGAGGCACTCTTGGCTGCGGTCGTGATCATGCCGCCTTCAAGGACGAGCGAATCGCCCGCGTGCACCATCACGCTACCGGCATTGCCGGTCGCAACTTGTGTTGGATCGTCGATGGCCGGCACGAAGTGGCCTTGGACAAGGTCTTGGAAGATCGCTCGCTCTCCGCCGAATCCCGGAGTGCTCTCCGCGGTGATTGAGCCTCCGCCCTCGATGCGGACATTCTGGGCGCTGACTTCCAGCGAGCCCCCCTCGCCTGATGAGGCCGCTTTTGTGATGATCACACTTCCCGGATCCTCGACCGTAATGCTCCCTTGAGCGCTAATCGCGATACTTCCACCTGGCTCGTCGCTGAAGCTGCTGGCATCAATCCGGCCACCACGACTGACCGTGAGATCTTCGGCTGAGATCGAGATCCGTCCAGCAGGGGCTGCGCCGAGACCAAGCAGGTCGAGGCTGGATGTAGCGACAGCACCGCCGTCGACGGTGATTTGAGGAGCGTTGAGCACGATGTCGCCCGCATGGCCGGGACCTAGCGTGACCGCCCTGATTCGACTCGGGGTCCCATCCGAACCTTGACCAGCGATGTCGATGGAGTCCGTAGCGTGGATCGTCGTCAAGCCGGCCGGCCCGCTGCGGGCCGTGCTGCTGTCGACCAAGCCACCGCTCAAGACGGTGACCCGTGTTCCGTCGAGGAGAATATCTCCGGAAGCTGCCGCCCCGAGGCTTGCGCTTGCAACGACGCCCCCGTCCTGGATTGAGATCGTCGGCGCACGGATTGTGATGGGGCCGCCGGACTCGTGGAGCGAGCTCCCGCTCGCTACAGAGAAGACGCCCGTGAAGTTGACGCTGGCCAAGCCGGAGATAAGAGAGCTCAGGTCAAACGGACCCCCTCCCGTGTTCGAGATCTCGACGGCATGAGAGGCGTCGACCGTGATCGGGCCCCCGCCACCGAGGCTCGAGGCGTTGATCTGGCCCCCGCTGTCCATCGCAAGCGTGTCCGCGCGAACAGTGACCTGACCGCCGTATTCGCGGGGGTCACCAAGGTTGTCGGCGTCGACCCTCCCTCCGGCGAGATGGACGAGCCCCGTCGCGTCGACCGTCACCCGGCCTGCGTGACCGCTGGTGTTAGTCGTGGCGCCGATCACGCCGCCGCTCTTCACCGTCAGCGACCCGGCCTGGACCGACACAGTCCCCGCATCGCCCGTTCCGGCGACCGCCTCGCTGTCGATTAGGGTGATGCCACCTGTCCCATCCACGGTCAGTTCGTTCGCGTTCACGTTCACCGTGCCGGCATGGCCGCTCGTGAACGTGGACGTGTCGATCTCGCCGCCGTTCTTCACGGTCAGCGACCCGGCCTGGACCGACACCGTCCCCGCGTCGCCCGTTCCGCCCTGCGCCACGCTGATTATTCCGGAGACATCGGTGCTGCTGCTACCGGTACCATCCACGGTTAGTTCGTTCGCGTTCACGCTCACCGTGCCAGCATGGCCGCTCGTGACTGTGAGCACAGAGATCTCGCCGCCGCTCTTCACGGTCAGCGACCCGGCCTGGACCGCCACTGTCCCCGCGTCGCCCGTTCCGCCCGTCGCCTCGCTGGAGATTCCGGTGAAGGAGCTCGTCCCTGTCCCATCCACGGTCACTTCCTTCGCGTTCACGTTCACCGTGCCAGCATGGCCGCTCGTGCCCGTAGACGCGTCGATGTCGCCGCCGCTCTTCAGGGTCAGCGACCCGGCCTGGACCGACACGGTCCCCGCGTCGCCTGTTCCGCCCGCCGCCTCGCTGGTGATTGCGGTCCCGTTTCCGGTGACGGGGTTGGTGGAGCTGGTCCCTGTCCCATCCACCGTCAATTCGTTCGCGTTCACGCTCACCGTGCCCGCATGGCCGCTCGTGAACGTGGACGTGTCGATCACGCCGCCGCTCTGCACGGCCAAGGACTTGGTCGTGACCGTGACCTGGCCCGCATCACCGGATCCGCCGGCGGCTTGACTTGCGACTAATGACCCATTTGCCACCAGCACGCTTGGACTCTGGAGGACGACAGCGCCACCTGGGGACGCGCCGTCGGCATTGCTCGTCACTTTGCTGGCGTGGTCGAGCACCAGGCTGGTACCCGCAGCAAGTGCAACCTCCGCACCCGAAGCAGCGCCGTAGCTGTCGGCCTTGACCAAGGTATTGTCGAACGCGAGCTGCCCGCCACGCACGACGATCTGGCCGGCGAGTCCCGTCGCAGGATCACTCGCATCGAGTGTCGAAGCCCCGAGGTTGACTTGGCTCACGGTGGGGAGCACCCCCGAAGTGCCCTCCGTCGCGAGCGCCACCTCCGTTGGACCGTCGGCGCCCACCACGAGAAGCTTGCCTCCCGGCGCGGCGAGCGTTGTATTGGTGAGCGTAACGGCACCGCCTACGAGTGAGAGCGCGTGGCCTGGCTGCGCCGCCAGCGTGGTGCCACTCGCCGAGATCGACGCGGGGCGCGCGGAGAGAAACCCGAACGCCTGCGGTGTGGCCACGGTGAGCACCTCGCCCTTCGACGGTGCCGTCTCGAACTTCGTTCCATCTCCTAGCTTCACGTAGTCCGCCGTAACGGCGTGGAAGGAGCCACCAATGTCCAGGCTTGCGCCCTGGCCAAAGACGATGCCATTGGGATTCATCAGGTAGACATCCGCCCCTGGAATGGTCGACCGCAGGGTTCCGTCGATATCGGATTCCTGTGTACCCGTCACGCGGGTGAGCACGTTGTGGACGCTCTGGGGTCCGCCGACCGGATCCGGTCCCGTGAAGGTCGCCGTTTCCCCTTGCCCGATGCTGAACTGCTGGAAGCTGTGAAAGAGGTTGCCGCCGACCTGCTGTCCCATGTCTGGCGTGATCAGGTAGTCGGCCGCTTTGCCATTGGGATCCGTGCCCGGGGCGACGATCTGGCCCTGATGACTGCCAAGCGTGTGGTCGCGGACGATGAGGCCCTTGTTCCCCGCCTGGCCCTGGGCGGTCGAGGCCAAGGCCAGGAGCGCCACGAAGATC
>Ga0209039_10003044_pt1 | contig 13491 bp, 12 predicted proteins | sample BogFormECP12_OM1_FD_188238 | JGI IMG/M metagenome (GOLD analysis project Ga0209039, IMG submission 188238) | Bog forest soil microbial communities from Calvert Island, British Columbia, Canada - ECP12_OM1 (SPAdes) (version 2) | ecosystem: Environmental > Aquatic > Freshwater > Wetlands > Bog ...
CATCTTGGCCGGGCGCGTGCTCGTGGATGACGTCCCCGTCGAGAAGCCGGGCACCCGGGTGTGCGCCGACGCGGCGGTGCGCTTGCGGGGTGCGGCCCGCGCCTTCGTCTCCCGCGGAGGCGAGAAGCTTGCGGGCGCCCTCGCCGATCTCGCCCTCGACCCGCGCGGGCTGGATTGTCTTGACGTCGGCGCCTCGACCGGCGGGTTCACCGATTGCCTCCTGCAGCACGGGGCCCGCCGGGTCGTGGCCGTCGATGTGGGCTACGGTCAGCTGCACTCCAAGTTGCGCGGCGATCGCCGCGTGAGGGTTCTCGAACGCACCCACGCCCGGGACCTCACGAGCGAAGAACTCGGGGGACCGGTCCAACTCGTGACGGTGGACGCTTCCTTTATTTCGCTGCGGCTTCTCCTTCCGCCGCTGCGTGTCCTCGCGCCCGAGGCCGAGTTCTTGGTTCTCGTGAAGCCGCAGTTCGAGGTAGGCAAGGGGCAGGTGGGAAAGGGCGGGGTGGTGCGCGACAATGCACAGCGCGCCCAGGCGGTTGCGGCCGTCCGGGCGTGCGCGGAAGGGCTCGGGCTTGAGGCGGTGGGAGAAGCCGAGAGCCGACTCGCGGGCCCCAAGGGCAATCGGGAAGTGTTCGTCCGTTTGCGCCCGCGCGGGATCCCCGCGGTTCTGGGTTGACGAGGGGTGGGGCCCGGCCTTATCTGTCCTGTGCAGAGTTCAGGAGGTACTCATGCCCGTCGTTGAAGTGACCGAAACTGCAGCCGCCCGCATCAAGCACCTGCTCGATCAGGACGGCAAGCTCGGAACCCACGCCCTCCGCTTGAAGGTGGTTGGCGGGGGCTGCTCAGGTCTGCAGTACCAGCTCTCCTTCGACGCCCAGGTGGGTGAGATCGACCTCATCGTCGAAAGCGGCGGAATCCGCGTGGTGGTGGATGAGAAAAGCGCCCTCTACCTGACCGGCACGAGGCTCGATTTCGTCGACACGCTGCAGGAGTCCGGGTTCAAGATCGAGAACCCCAACGCCAAATCGACCTGCGGGTGCGGTCAGTCCTTCGGGGCGTGAAACTCCCCGTCTACCTCGACCACCACGCCACCACCCCCACTGATCCGCGGGTCGTGGCCGCCATGATGCCCTACTTCGGGGACGATTTCGGGAACCCCGCCAGCCATACCCACGTCTTCGGCTGGCGGGCGGAAGCGGCGGTCGAGGCTGCGCGCGAGACTCTGGCCCGCTGCATCGGAGCGAAGAGCCCGTCCGAGATCATCTTCACGAGTGGCGCTACGGAGAGCAACAACCTCGCCCTGAAGGGGCTCGTGCGCGCGACGCGGGAGCGCCGCGATCAGGTGATCACGGTGAGCACCGAGCACCGTGCCGTACTCGATACGTGCCGCGCGCTCGAAGGCGAAGGCTTTTCTGTGAGCGTGCTCGCGGTCGGCAACGACGGACTCGTCGACCCCGGGGACGTGGCCCGCGCCATCGGCCCTCGCACCGCACTCGTGACGGTGATGGCGGCGAATAACGAGATCGGCGCGCTGCAGCCCATCGCCGAGATCGGCCGGATCTGCCGCGAACGGGCAGTACCGTTTCACAGCGACGCCGCGCAAGCCGTCGGCAAGATCCCCCTGGATGTCGATGCCGCGCAGCTCGATCTGCTGTCGTTTTGCGCACACAAGATCTACGGACCGAAGGGCGTGGGCGCGCTCTACGTCCGCACCCGCCGCCCCCGCTTGCGTATCGAGCCGCTCCTTCACGGAGGAGGTCACGAGCGAGGGCTGCGCTCAGGTACCCTCCCCGTGCCGCTAGTCGTGGGATTTGCCAAGGCCGCCGAGCTTGCCGTCGCGGAGCGTGAAGGGGAGGCGACACGCCTTGGCGCATTGCGCGATCGCCTCTGGCAGCGGCTCCGAAACGAGCTCGAGGGTCTTCGCCGCAACGGTGCCCCCGGGCATTGCCTGCCCGGAAATCTCAACGTCTGCTTCTCTGGGGTCGAAGCCGCGCCCCTCATGGTGGCCCTGCCGGAGCTTGCTCTCTCGAGCGGTTCCGCCTGCACCTCGGCGACGTCCGAGCCGAGCCACGTGCTCGCAGCGCTCGGACTCGGCCCCGAGCTCGTGAACTCCGCGCTCCGGTTCGGTCTGGGACGGGGGACGACCGATGAGGAGGTTGATTTCGCCGCCGATCGAGTGATCCAAGAGGTGCGGGGGCTGCGCTCCGAAGGGCGCCGCGCACCCACCGCCGTTCGCTCCGCCCTCCCCTGAACGGGAGCGCGCGGCTACCTTTGCTTCGTGCCTACCACCAAGAGCAGCCACATCACCTGGCAACCCGGCCACGTCACGCGCGAAGACCGAGCACAGAACCTCGGTCAGCGCGGGGTCACCGTCTGGTTAACCGGACTCTCGGGGTCGGGAAAATCCACGATCGCGATCGGCGTGGAGAAGCTCCTCGTAGAAGGTGGCCACGCCGCGTACGTCCTGGACGGTGACAATATCCGTCACGGCCTCAACAAGAACCTCGGCTTCTCGCCCGCCGATCGCAACGAGAACATCCGTCGCGTGGGTGAGGTGGCAAAGCTCTTCACCGATGCCGGGGTGATTGTGCTCACGTCCTTCATCTCGCCTTATCGCGCCGACCGCGACGCGGTGCGCGCCCTGCTTGGACCGGGGGACTTCATCGAGGTGTACCTGACCGCAAGCCTCGAGACCTGCGAGTCTCGCGACGTAAAGGGCCTGTACCAGAAGGCCCGAGCCGGGCAGATTCCGGAGTTCACTGGCATCTCCGCCCCGTACGAGGCGCCGGAGCAGCCCGAGCTCGTGCTGGACACAGGGCGCCAGACGGTCGAGGAGAGCGTGGGCGAGCTGCTCCGCTACCTCGAGGAGAAGGGATACCTGACGTCTCCTGCGTAGCGGGCGGGGGCGTCCGTGAACGGGTGACGGTCGGCTCAGCCCCCGTCCCGTTCGCGCCGAAAAGAAACGGGAGAACGGGTGCGATGCACCCGAGGACTTCAGCGTTGAACGCGTCACCGGCCAAGAGAAAGCTGCGGGTCTCGAAGGTCCTGCTGGTCGTTGCTCTCGCCAGCCCCGGCTGCGCGACAGTACAGCGATGGACCGGTCGAGGGCGGGAAGCAGAACCCGTGATCGTGCGGCCCGGCGCACCGGCGGACTACGACTACCTCGTCGGCCGACAGTTCGAGCTCGACGGCAAGCTCCCCGAGGCATCTGAGGCGTACGCGCGCGCTGTCGAGAAGGACCCCGACTCGGCCTATCTGCGGCGCAAGGTTGCGGAGCTCGCTGCTCGCCAAGGCCACTATGCGGAGGCGCTCGAGCAGGCCGAGCGGGCCCATGCCTTGGATCCCGACGACCACAGTGCCCGCATTTTCCTTGGCACGCTCTACCGGCTCTCCAAGCGGCCCGACAAGGCGGAGGCCGTGCTCCGTGGCCCCGATGGCGAGCCCATCGACGACGACGCAGCGCTCCTGCTCTTCAGCATCTATCTCGACAACGACCGCCTGCCAGACGCCCTGGCCGAGGCGAACTGGCTGGTGAAGTCCGACCCATCGGCCCTGCGCGGCTACTTCGCGCTGGCCGGCGTGTACGAGCGTATGGACCGACCCGCCGACGCCGAGCTCGCGCTGCGCAAGGCGCTCCAGCAGCAGCCGGGAAGCCTTGCCGTGTATGGCGCTCTCGCGCGCGGTCGCCACGAGCGTGACGACCGCGAGGGCGAGATTGCGATCTACCGCGAGGTCCTCGCGATCCACCCCCACCACCATGCGACGCTGCTCGCCCTCGCCGATGCCCAGATCGCCCTCAACCGCAATGACGATGCCATCAGGACGCTCAATGAGCTTGAGAAACACCATCCCGGCGACCTGCGCGTGACGCTGCGCCTCGGCTTCCTCGAGTACGAGAACAAGCACTACGCGCAGGCCGAGCAGCGCTTCTCGAAGGCACTCGAGGAGCACCCCGATCAGCCCGAGATCGCCTACTACCTCGGGCTCGTGCGTCGACGCATGAACGACGAGGCCGGCGCGATCGGCGCGTTCGAGCGCGTCCCGCCCGACCATGAGCGCTACTCGGAGGCGCGTACGCAGCTGGCCGGCATCTACGAAAAGCGCGGGGATCCCGCCCGCGCGCTGCAGGAGGTGGAACTCGCGCGCAAGAAGGAGCCTTCGCGCTCGCTCGACCTTTACGCCGCCAGTCTGCGCGCCAAGTCAGGAGACTTCCCGGGGGCGGTGGCGTTTCTCGAGGGGCTCCTTGCCACCGCACCGGATGACGATGAGCTCATGTACAACCTCGGGGTTCTGTACGGGGAAAATGGCCACTTTGACGAAGCGCTGCAGTACATGAACCGCGCGCTCGCGAAAAACCCCGACAACGCCAACGCACTCAACTACGTCGGCTACACCTGGGCGGAGAAGGGCCAGAATCTCGACCAGGCCGAAAAGTACATTAGCCGCGCCCTCACGCTCCGGCCCGACGATGGCTTCATCACCGACAGCCTAGGCTGGGTCTACTACATGCGCGCGCGCACTCTGAAGCAAGAAGGCAACCAGCGCGACGGTCGCGCCGCGCTCGAGCGGGCAATTGAGAAACTCGAGCGCGCCGAGGAGCTGACCGGCGGCGACCCCGTGATCTCCGAGCACCTCGGCGATGCCTATTTGCTACAGAACCAAAAGCCGCGCGCCCTTGAGAAGTACCGCGAAGCCATCCACCTCGATCCCCGAGAGAGCGAACAGCCCGATCTGCGGCGCAAGTACGATGCCCTGCGCGAGGAGCTGGGAGCGAAATGAAAGTTCGGGCGCGCCGGCTCGCGCCCTGCGCGATGGTGGCGCTGTGGTGCGCGCTCGCGGTCGGCTGCCGCACGGCTCTCCCCCCAGTTCCGCTGCCCGCAGGCGACACCCGTCCCGCTGCGCTCCTCGCCGCGCTCGCCGCCGAGGCGGACAGCCGCCACAGCCTGCGCGGCGCCGTCAAGCTGGCGCTCGATGGCCCCGCGGGCTCCATACGGGCGAGCCAGGTGCTGCTGGTGGAGCAGCCCTCGCATCTGCGGGTCGAAGTACAGGGCTTTCTCTCCCAGACCGTCGCCGTGCTCGTGACGGACGGGGAGCGTTTCCAGCTTTACCGGGCCGGCGGGCACAGCGTCGAGGACGGTCGCGTCTATCCCGGACTCCTCTGGCAAGTCGCCCAGGTGGACCTGACACCCGAGGAGGCGGTCGAGGTTCTGCTCGGTGCGCCCCGGGTTCCGCCTGGGCTCGTGCCGACGCAGGCCTTGCGCTTGCACGACGGCGGAATCCGGGTCGCTATGGGTGACGCCCTCGGCCCCTCGCAGCGCGTGCTCGAATGGGGCCCAGACGGACGTTTGCGGCGCCTTGAGACGCGCACGCCCGGAGACAGCATCCTGTGGCAGGCGGAGTTTTCCGAATGGCAGCGCGTCGGCGGAGAGTGGTTCGCCTACGCTGTGGCACTCCACTTCCCGGTGTCGAAGACGGAAGTCGAGCTGACGTTCCGGGACGTGGAGCTCAATCCGGACCTGCCAAGCGACGCCTTCGTGCTGCCGGGGCCGAGATCGGCAGCCGCGCCCGGGGGCGGAGGGGCGTGAAGTGGGGCAGGGGCGGCCTTGGAGCGGCCCTTTCCATCCTCGTCGCTCTCGCGGCGTGCACGAATAACCCCTACCCGGCCGCCGACACACGGAAGAAGCTGCTCTACCTGCCCTTCGATGAGCCGCCGAAGACGCTCGATCCCCAGGTCGCCTACTCGACTATCGATCATTCGGTGATCGGGAATGTCTACGACACGCTTCTCGAGTACGACTACCTAAAGCGCCCGTACACGCTGATCCCGGGTCTCGCCACCGAGGTGCCGACTCCGCAGCCGCTTGCGGACGGCCGCGTCTCGTACCGATTCCGGCTGCACGACGATCTTCTCTTCCAGGACGACCCGGCGTTTGCGCGGGATGGGAAGGGGACGAAGACGCGGCAGGTTGTGGCGAAGGATGTGGCTTTCTCGCTTGCGCGCATCGCCGACCCAGAGGTCAACAGTCCCGTCTTCGAAACGCTCGCGAAGATCGATGGGCTCCGCGACTTCTCGGAGCGCCTCAAGAAGCTACGTGCGGAGGATCCTGCTTTTGCGGAACGCCGGATTGACGAGCAATACGCCCTTGCCGGTCCGATCTCGGGTGTCCGCGTGCCAGGTCCACTCGAGCTCGAGATTGTGCTCTCGGAGAGCTACCCGCAGATCCTCTACTGGTTCGCGATGCCCTTCACGGCACCGGTGCCCTGGGAAGGTGTCGCCACCTACGACGGACGCGAGGGACGCGAGCTGTTCAGCGAGCACCCGACGGGCACAGGCCCGTGGAAGCTCGTGGAATACGACAAACGCTTGAGGATTGCGCTCCAGCGCAATCCCAATTGGTATGGGATTCGCCATCCCGAATGGCGCGCACCCGGTGCGACCTACCCCGAGGCGGGGGAGAGCAGCGACGCCGCCGCCGGACGCCTCGCGCCTTCGGCCGTGGGCCGCGCGTTGCCGTTCCTTCAGGGGATCGAGTTTCGTCGGGAGAAGGAGTCGATCCCCGCATTTGCCAAATTCCTTCAGGGCTACTACGACGCCTCCGGAATCATCAAGGAGAGCTTCGACCGTGTGATCCGAAACGGCGAGCTATCGCCTGAGATGGCCGCGCGGGGCATGTCGCTCTCGAAGTCCGTGGTCCCGGCAACGCATTACCTTGGCTTCAACATGGACGATCCCGTGGTGGGGCGGGAGGCGGGAGAGCAGGCTCGGAAGCTGCGAGAGGCGATGAGCCTCGCCATCGACAGCAAGGAGTACACCCGACTTTTCACCAACGGCCGCGGGATTCCTGCCCAATCCCCGATTCCCCCCGGCATCTTCGGTTATGAAGCCGACTACCGGAATCCCTACCGCGAGGTCGATCTCGAGCACGCGAGGACTCTCCTCGCCGAGGCGGGCTACCCGGGCGGCATCGATCCGAAGACCGGCGCACCCCTAAAGCTCAGCTTCGACTCACCGGATACAAGCGCCGCGGCGCTGCTCCAGTTCCAGTTCTTCGTGGATGCGTGGCGCAAGGTCGGCCTCGACGTCAGCATCGCCGCCACGAGCTACAACCAGTTCCAGGACAAGATCCGGCGCGGTGCATACCAGATCTTCCAGTGGGGCTGGGTGGCGGACTATCCCGACCCCGAGAACTTCCTCTTTCTTCTCTGGACACCCATGGGCCGCACGCACGGAGGCGGACCCAACACCGCGAACTTTTCCGATCCGCGCTATGACGAGCTTTTCCTTGAGATGAAGGCGCGTGGGAACGACGAGAGGAGGCTCGAACTGATCCGGGAGATGCGCGGAATCTTGGAAGAGGAGAGACCTTGGATCGAGCTTTTCCATCCGGAGAGTTATCTCCTTGCCCAAGGCTGGCTACACAATGAAAAGCCTCCAGGCCTTTCGATTCCGACTGCCAAGTATCTGGACATCGATACCGAGCGGCGCGCCGAGCTGCGCAGCGCGTGGAACGAGCCCATTCGTTGGCCTGCCTACGCCGCCGCGGGTCTCACCTTGCTGGTGATTGTGCCTGGAATCTTTACCTACCTGCGGGAGCGACAGTGAGCAACGCCTACACCCTCCGAGTGCCCCACTGATGTGGGCCTACGTCGTGCGACGCCTCGCGTACAGTCTTGTCACCGTCCTAGGCGTCCTTTTTTTGCTGTTTGTGCTCTTTTTCCTTGTGACCAACCCCGACGACATCGCGCGCAAGGCCGTCGGCGAGAAGGCGCCTCCTCAAGCCCTCGAGCAGTGGAAGAAAAACCACGGCTACGACAAGCCGCGTTTCTGGAATCGGGAGCAGCCCACCGACAGCATGCTGGTGGATCACTTTCGACGCATGCTCACCTTCGAGTTCGGCAACAGCGATGCCGACGACACGCCGATCTGGCGGCGGCTGCGCAGCGGCGCGGGTCCAAGCCTCTCGCTGAGCCTCCCCCTCTTTACGCTCGGACTCCTGCTCACGATTTCCCTTGGCCTCCTCGTTGCCTTTTTCCGTGAAACCTACATCGACCGCATGGGCGTCATCTTGTGCGTGCTCGCCATGAGCGTATCCACGGTGCTCTACATCATTGGAGGCCAGTACTTAATCGCCCGGGTGCTTCGCTGGTTTCCGATCTCGGGATTCGACCCCTCGCCCGCCGTCATCGGCCGCTTCTTGGCTGTGCCCGTGCTGGTGGGCCTCCTTTCGAATGTCGGCGATAGCGTCCGGTTCTATCGGGCGGTGTTTGTGGAGGAAAGCAGCCGAGACTACGTACGGACCGCACGGGCCAAGGGATGCGGAGAAGCCCGGATCCTCAGCCACCACGTCCTGCGCAATTCGCTGGTCCCGATCCTGACCCAGGTCGTGGTCGCGATCCCACAGCTCGTGATGGGCAGTATCTTGCTCGAGTCCTTCTTCGGGATCCCTGGGCTCGGCTCGATCACCTTCGACGCCATCAACGCGAACGACTTTGCGACGCTGCGGACCATGGTCTATCTGGGGTCTCTGCTCTTCATCCTGGGTCAGATCCTCACCGACGTGAGCTACACGTTGGTGGATCCTCGCGTGCGGCTGGAGTAGGCGGCGGTGGAGCCGTACCTCCTTTCCAACGCCGTGGTGGTGGCTCTTCTGGCCGGTCTCGGAGCAGCGCTCGTGTCCGCGGGCCGAAGCCGAGTGTGGCGCGATGCGGGGCGGGAGCTCGTGCGCCGCCGGCCGATCGCGCTCGCCATTCTGCTCGCGTATGTCGCGATCGGACTGCTCGATTCCCTGGCCTGGGTGAGCGGGAGCTCGGGTGGAGCCATGCCAGGCGGCGACACCGTCTCGCTCCACAAACCGCGGAGCGCCATCGACCGCCTGTTTCCCGATGACAGCTATCGCGAGAAGAGCTACTCCGCCCCGCTCGCCGAGCGTGAGTTTCTGGGAGGCGCGCCGCTTCGCCATCCCGGCCGACACCTGCTTGGCACGGACATTCTCGGGCGCGACGTCCTCTACCAGACGCTCAAGGGAGCGCGTGTCGCGCTTCTGGTAGGGGGCTTCACCACCCTGATCGTGATTCCCTTGGCTCTCCTTTTTGGGGTCGTGGCCGGCTACTTCGGGGGGCGGGTCGACGACGTCATCTTCTTCTTGATTTCGACGTTGGCGTCGATGCCAGGTCTTTTGCTCTTGATCGCCCTCATCATGGTGCTCGGGCGGGGCCCCGTGCAGGTGTGCGTCGCGCTGGGTGTCACGGGCTGGGTGGGCTTCGCGCGCGTGGTGCGAGGGGAGACCCTCAAGCTGCGCGAACTCGACTACGTGCACGCCGCACGCGCCCTCGGCGCCTCCGACGCCCGCATCGTGCTCCGCCACATCGTGCCGAATCTCATGCACCTCGTGGTGATCACGTTCGTTCTGACCTTTTCCGGCCTCGTGCTCTCGGAGGCGGTGCTCTCCTGGCTCGGGATCGGGATCGACGGGAGCTGGGGTCGAATGATCGATCAGGCCCGGGATGAGCTCTCCCGCGATCCCATCATCTGGTGGAACCTGGTGTCGGCGTCGTTTGCGCTCTTTGGGCTCATCCTCGCCGTGAACCTGCTGGGCGACGCAGTCCGCGACATCCTCGATCCCCGGACACTGCGAGAGCGGGCGTGAGCACGCCGGCGGCCCCCTCAACTTGCGAATCGGCGGAGACGGTGCTCGACGTCCGTGACCTCGTGACGAGCTTCCCCGGCCCGAATCGTCGGATCGCCGTGGTGGATGGGGTCGACCTCACGATTTCCCGGGGCGAGACCCTGGCGCTCGTGGGCGAGTCGGGCTGCGGAAAATCGCTCACGGCACTCTCGATCCTGAGACTCGTGCCCAAGCCGGGCCGCATCGATCGTGGAACGGTGCGCCTCGGCGGCCGGGATCTGCGGGCGTTGCCTGTGGCCGAGCTGCGCCGGGTCCGCGGGCACGAGATCTCCATGATTTTCCAGGAGCCGATGACGAGCCTCAACCCGGTCGTCACCGTCGGGAAGCAGGTGATCGAAGCGATCCGGCTCCACGAGCGCGTGTCCTCCGCCCTGGCTCGGCGGCGCGCCCTTGCGCTCTTCGAGCAGGTGGGAATCCCCGACCCGGCATCGCGCTTGGATGCCTTTCCGCACCAGCTCTCCGGAGGCATGAAGCAGCGGGTGATGATTGCCATGGCCCTTGCGGCGCGTCCCAGCGTCCTCATCGCAGACGAGCCGACGACGGCTCTCGACGTCACGATCCAGGGCCAGATCCTGGATCTCTTGCGTGAGGTCCGCGACCTGCTCGGCACCGCGATCCTGCTCATCACCCACGACCTCGGGATCGTGAACGAGCTCGCCGACCGCGTGGCGGTCATGTACGCCGGGCGCCTGGTGGAGGTGGGGATGCGCACGGACATCCTGTCCGCTCCGCGTCATCCCTACACACAGGGTTTGCTGCGTTCCATGCCCGCGCGCGCCCGGCGGGGGGAGAGACTGACGGAGATTGCGGGCGTGGTGCCGCCGCCCGGCCAATGGCCCACAGGCTGCCGTTTCGCGCCGCGCTGCACGCGAGCCTTCGATCCGTGCGCGCGGATCGATCCCGGACCGACCAGGCTCTCTGCAAACCACACGGCGTGGTGTCATGCGGTGGCGCGCGAAGAGGGCTCTCCCCCCGCGGGCGGGGCCCCGGCGTGAGCAAAGGCGGCGCGGATGCCCTCTTGCGCGTCGTAGGCCTGCGCACCTGGTTTCCCATTCGTGCGGGGGTCCTTCAGCGCACGATCGGCCACGTGCGCGCGGTGGACGGCGTGGACCTCACGGTCCCGAGCGGTCGGACGCTCGCTCTGGTCGGCGAGTCGGGCTGCGGGAAAACGACCGTCGGCCGGTCCATTCTGCGCCTCGTCGAGCCTTCGGGAGGCCGCGTGTGCTTCGAGGGCGTAGACCTCCTGGCACTCCCCAAGCCTGCGCTTCGCCCCTACCGCCGGGCGATCCAGATCGTGTTTCAGGATCCCCTCGGGTCTCTCGACCCGCGGATGCGCATACGCGACGTGGTGGCGGAGGGAATGAAGGCCTTCCGGATCGGAGCGAATGAGCGCGAGCGCACCGACCGAGTGGCGGAGCTTTTGCGCCGCGTGCAGCTCGACCCCACACAGATGACGCGCTACCCGCACGAACTCTCGGGAGGGCAGCGCCAGCGCGTGTGCATCGCGCGCGCCCTTGCCCTCGGCCCGAAGCTTTTGATCTGCGACGAGGCGGTATCCGCCCTCGACGTCTCGATCCAGGCCCAGATTCTGAACCTGCTCCGAGACCTTCAGGCGGAGCTCGGCCTTTCGTACCTATTCATCACCCACGACCTCGGGGTGGTGCGCTACCTCGCCGACCGCGTGTCGGTCATGTACCTCGGTCAGATCGTGGAGGACGTCGCCACCGAAGCGCTGTTCGCCGATCCCCAGCACCCCTACACCCAGGCGCTTCTCTCCGCCGTCCCTTCGGTCGACCCCGGACGGCGCGGCGTGGCGGTGCGGCTGCGGGGTGATGTGCCGTCACCCGCGAACCCACCCGCGGGCTGCCGCTTCCACACGCGCTGCCCGGCCGTCTTCGAGCGGTGTCGCGCGGAGGCTCCCCCCCTGTATCCGGTCCGGGAAGGAGAGAGCAGGTGCTTTCTCTCCGATCCTGCGGCCAGGCCTTCCGCCCGCCGGCCCGCAGGGGCCTAACTCACCCCCTGCCTGGAGCGCCGATAAGGTTCTACAAGGGGCCTGCCGATGGACTCGAGGTGGAGACGAGTCCATGGCGCGCGGCCCCAAGATCGGCGAAGTCCTCGTACAAGCGGGCCTGATCGACGAGTTTCAGCTCGAAGCAGGTCTCGCCCAGCAGCAGCGCTGGGGCGGACGCCTCGGCCGAGCGCTCGTTCAGCTGGGCTTCCTCCAGGAGACGGACTTCGTCCGCGTGCTTTCCAAGGTCTTGAACGTCCCCGTCGTGCGGCTTGCCGACAAGAAGCCGTCGCCTGAAACCCTCGGCCGGGTACCCGCTGAGCTTGCGGAGAAATACGGCTGCCTCCCCCTCTTCACGAAGCGTGAGGGTGGGGCCGACACGCTCTATCTCGGGATCGAAGATCCCTCAGACCTTAAAGCCCTCGATGAGCTTTCCTTCCGGATCGGAATGAAAGTGAAGCCGGTTTTGGTCGGGCCGAGCGAGCTGCGGGAGGCCATCGCCCGCACCTACCGCCACCGGAGTTCCGGGGAGCCCGAAGAGCCGGGCTCCATCGCTGAGACCCTGTTTGAACCCGGAGACACCGCTCCCGTGCTGGATCCGCCTGTCGTTCCGAGCCCCCCCGCGGCGCGACGGCCAGCCCTGCCCGCGCCCACACCAGAGCCTGAACTCATCCTGGATGAGCCGGCGGCACTCTCCCCCGAGTCGGCCCACGCCACACCCCAGGCGGGCGCGGAGAGCGCGGCCCCTGCAAAGCCGCGCGAGGTTCCGACCCGCGCAATCCTGCGCGCGCTCACCCAGCTTTTGATCGAAAAGGGCGTGATCCGGCGTGAAGAGCTGATGGAACGGCTAAGCACCCTCGAGCAGGCGGGTGACGGCGGCGGGAAGCCCTGATCCCGCGCAGCGCACCGCGCCTTGACACCCCCAACCCCGCCCGTCACGCTGCGCTCTCCAGCGCGCCGGAGGGGGTTGGGCGATGCGCCTTGAGTACGGATTCGAGCTCTCTCAGGTTGAGACACCGTGCTTCTCCGTCGAGGCGGTGGAGGGCATCGGCAAGCTCTTCACGCTCGGTGCACTCGTCTTGAACGTGCTCGAGACACGGCCCCACGTCGAGCTCGTCTTCCATGGCGTGAACGCTGAAGATCCGCCGCGCAAGATCGAATCCTTCAAGGGAATTCTCGGGAGCGCCCCGGGCCAGCGCAGCTTCTCCTACGAGCTCGGCAAAGGGGGCCGCATTCCCAACTCAAGCGCCTACTTCCAGTGGCTCACCGTGCACCGCGCGTGAGCCGGCGTTAGTGTTAGTCCGCAGCCCCCTCCTCGCGCGGAACGCGGCCTTCTCTCTCGGCCTCCACACAGCCTCTCCCGGTCCAGCGGTGTCCGCGCGCAAGGCTTTCCGCGATGACCGCCGAGCGTGCTTGCTCCCGTCCCAGGGAAAAGGGAGCAGCACGCGCGTACAGCTCGAACGCCGCGCACCGCGCCAGCGCGGGATAGGCGTCGGGGAGCGAGGCGTTGAGCTGTGCCAGGGCCCGGATCGCCCTCCGCTCGCCCACACGCCAGGGGAACACGACGCTTTCGAGGTCGATGAGCCGTGCCTCAAGGGCTCCGCCAGGGCCTTCCCGCAAATAGACGTTGCCTCCCTTGAGGTCGCCGTGGTCGACGCCTTGCAGCCGAAGCCTCGCCGCGAGCCGCGCCAACACCGGGAGCACGCCTGCGAGGTCGGCGCCCGGCCGAGGACAATCGGCGGGCCAATCGGGCCGCAGGTCCTCCAGCACGACCAGCGAGGCGGTCGGTACCCC
>Ga0209039_10003046_pt1 | contig 13488 bp, 14 predicted proteins | sample BogFormECP12_OM1_FD_188238 | JGI IMG/M metagenome (GOLD analysis project Ga0209039, IMG submission 188238) | Bog forest soil microbial communities from Calvert Island, British Columbia, Canada - ECP12_OM1 (SPAdes) (version 2) | ecosystem: Environmental > Aquatic > Freshwater > Wetlands > Bog ...
AAAAGAATTAGCTTTTCCATAAGTTGGGATTATCTTGGGTAGTAGCCGTTGCCTACTTTGAGGATTCACTTGGGAGGGATTTTTCTCCTTGCTGGAGCTTCGGTTTTTGTTTTGTTACTTGTTCAACGATCTTCCAGAACTCTTCTTCGCTCATGCCTTTCCGCAGGTCTTTCATCAGTTTCTTGATTTGGTAGAAGGTCATTTGTGCTTCGCCCTTGTCCAAGCTTTCTCTCGCTCCTTTGATTCTTCTTACGATTTCCTCAATCTGAATTGGCGTCGCCTTGATTTCTGCCTGTGTCAAACGGTTGGTGATGAGGTTCTTTCCAGCCTGCCTGCCGAGGTAAAATAGGGTTTCTCTTCCAATTATCTCTGGAGGAAAGGGTTCAATTGTGAGTGGATTGGCTAGGACGTCTTTCATGTTTTCATCTTCCTCGTATGAAAAGGCGTTTTCGCCGATTAGGGGCTTGTGAAATTGGATGGGCAAAGCAAACGTTTTCTCGGCAAGCTGCGAAAGCCTGTATAGCTTGTCCAAGTCAATGCCCGTGTCAACGTTGTATAGCAGCTCGAGTGCTGTGCAAACTTCCTCCATGGGTGTACATCCCGCCCTCTCCCCGTAACCGGCAATGCAGGTATGGACGTATTCGACTCCCTCTTCAACGGCGGCGAGGCTGTTTGCCGTGGCCAAGCCAAAGTCATTGTGACAATGGATCGATAATGGAACCTTCTTCTTTACTAACTCTGACAAACCGTCTCTCACGTGAGAGATGAGGTACCGCATTGAAAGCGGTCTCAGAAAGCCAAAGGTGTCTGCAATGACAAGTTTGTTTGCGCCAGCATTCACAGCTGTCTCGAAAATCTGCAGAATCTCAGGCAAAGGAGTTCTTGAAGCATCTTCCAGCACAAAATCGACCGTTACACCGTGTTTCTTGGCGTATTCAATGCAGTCTGTGGTTTTCTTAAGAACTTCTTCTTTGGTTGTTTTTAACCTGTACTGCAGGTTCAATCCGTTGAAAGAAGTGAAAACGGGAATCTCTCGAATGCCACATTCTAGACAAACGTCAATGTCGCTCCTTACTATTCGCGCAGAAGCCGCGAGGTTTGCCTGCTCAAAACCCTCATTAGATATCCTCTTGACACTGTTTTTTTCCTCTTCAGAGAACCCTGGAAAACCAACATTGATAATGCTAACGCCCATCTCATCCATCATTTTAGCAAGCTTCACTTTCTCAACGTAAGTCAGAAAAACAGCAGGGGCCTGAACACCCTCCCGCAAGGTTTGTTCCCAAATGAAAACCCTGTCAGGAAGCTTAGGGGGCAAATTCTTCCTCATATGATTGTAATTTGCAATCAGTCCCTGAGCCTCAAGCTTCTTGAATATTGTTTTCCTCATCAAACACACTTTCCAACAAGCGAGGCACACACCTATTCTACCAGTCACAAATATAAGACTTAACATAACCAAGCACGAACCACAATTCTAAGCAATGAGCAACGAAAACACCAAACATAAGAAATAAACCGCAAAGCGCCAGCGGTCAGAGAAAGCGCCGGCTTTCATCAGCCTTCACGGTTTCTTCACCAAAACCTATATGTAAACCCCGCGGACTCAAAAAGTCTCCAAGCAGGATGGAAAGATTTTGCCCGAAAAGAAAACTCTTCTCCAGAACACCTTTGGCAAAACAGTTCTACTACTCGGCAACGAGGCCATAGTCAGGGGGCTACTCGAAGCGGGAATAAGTGTGGTAACAACCTATCCGGGTACACCCGCATCCGAGATAGGTGACTCCGTTTCAGGAATTGCAAGGGAATCAGGCATCTATATGGAGTACTCCGTTAATGAGATGGTGGCTGTTGAGGTGGCGGCAGGAGCCGCTAACTGTGGTATCAGAAGCCTCGTCGCCATGAAGCACGTGGGACTCAACGTTGCGGCTGATGCCCTCATGACCTTGGCTTACATAGGTGTGAGAGGCGGTTTGGTACTTGTCACGGCGGATGATCCAGAATGCTACAGCTCACAAAACGAGCAAGACAACCGCTACTACGCGTTGCTCTCTAATTTGCCGTGCCTAGAGCCTTCAGACCCGCAGGAAGCCAAACAAATGGTTTTGGACGCTGTAGAACTATCCGAAAAGCTTGAACTGCCCGTCCTCCTGCGGACAACGACAAGGGTAAGCCACACCCGTGGGCCCGTCTCTTATGGAGAGCTAAAAAAACCGAACCTAAGGGGCGAATTCACAAGGGATCCCAAACGTTTTCTGATGGTTCCAGCTTACAGCAGGCCCAAACATGACGTTCTGCTAAGACAAGCGGCCAAAGCCCAGGAAATCAGCGAAAACTCTCTCTTTAACAGAGTCACCAAGGAAGGCCACGAGATCGGTATAATCTCTTCGGGCTCAGCTTACAACTATGCCTTCGAAGCTGCCAACTTGTTAGGTATAGATGCGTCTTTCCTGAAACTCGGAATGACTCATCCTTTTCCGAAAAGACTCGTTGCTAACTTCATCAGCAATTTCGAGAAAATCATCGTCGTGGAAGAGCTTGAGCCATACCTGGAACTTCAGACGAGAGCTGCAGCCCAAGAGAATCATTTGAACGCCGAAATCTTCGGAAAAATGAATAACCAATGCTTCCCCAGAGCAGGAGAACTCACAACGAGACTTGTCGCTCAAGGCCTGTCGCTGATAACAGCTAAGAAGGTTCCCGTCGACTTCGAAAGGATCGATGAGGCTTACTCCGCGGCTGTCAAGGGTTTGGCCTCGAGACCACCTATACTGTGCGCTGGTTGCCCTCACAGGGCATCATTTTACGTCATAAAGAGAGTCGGCGGTGATCGAGCCACATACACGGACGACATAGGATGCTACGCCTTGGGCATCGCTCCGCCCCTCAGCGTTGGCGACATAATGATATGCATGGGCGGAAGCGTGGGTTTAGCGCAGGGGGTAAGCAGGGTCACAGACCGCGCAACGATTGCCACACTAGGGGATTCGACGTTCTTCCACGCTGCAATTCCTGGACTCGTAAATGCCGTCTACAACGGTAGCCACATAGTCGTCGCCGTGCTGGACAACTCCGCCACAGCCATGACAGGGCATCAGCCTCACCCTGGAACAGGCCTGACGGGCATGCAGAGTCCAGCCGAGAAAGTGTTGATTGAGAAAGTGGCTGAAGGATGTGGGGTAAAATACGTCAAAGTGATTAGCCCCTTCAAAACAAAAGAGGCCGCGACCGTACTGAAGCAAGCGTTGGCCCAGCCTGGACCTTCAGTCGTTGTCTTCCGTGCTCCATGCACATTGATGGATTTGAGAGAAAGACGCCGTAAGGGCTTGACAGTAAAGCCTTCCAAAATAACTGACAAATGCACGAACTGCATGACCTGCATCAGAATGCTGGGCTGTCCAGCCATCATAGTCGAAGAAGGAAAGGTAAGAATCGACGATAACGCATGCACTGCGTGTGGCCTATGCATTTCCACCTGTCCTTTTGGAGCAATAGAAGGGAGTTGTGCAGAATGAAACAATTCAATATAGTCCTAGCCGGTGTCGGTGGACAAGGCACATTGCTTGCAGCAGAAATCATTGGCACTGCAGCGGTTAGGGACGGATTGAACGTCCGAGTGAGCGAAATTCACGGCATGGCTCAGAGGGGAGGCGCTGTGACCTCAAATGTGAGAATGGGTGACGATGTCCTATCCTCGATGATAATTGATGGTGGAGCGGACGTGCTGTTGGGATTTGAACCGCTCGAAACCATTCGCGGCCTAAAATGCGCATCACAGAAAACCCTGGTTATAATGAGTTCTGAGCATATTCCGCCATCGGAGCTTGCAGCAAGAAACGTTCCGTACCCTAGCGATGAAGAAATAAGGGCCAATATTCGCCTATTCACAGACAAGGTTATTGTTTTGAAAGCTGCAGCTTTAGCCAAAGAGGCAGGGAACAACCTTGCTCAAAACAGTGTTTTGTTAGGTGCCTTGGCTGCAGTTGAGGGTTTTCCGGTGAAAATGGAAAGCCTCTTGGAAGCGTTGAGGGAACTTGTTCCTCAGAGGCATGTTGACGTCAACGTTAGGGCGTTCATACTTGGAACGAAAACTGCGAAGCAGCAGTTGAACCATGTTTAAGTATCGTCTTTGGTTTTGGCGTGCGTCTGCTCGGTCTTTTCATGGTCCAGAACAGTTTTAAGTATACCTTGGAAGAGCTTCATATCTGACACGTTGACAACGGGAATCTGTATGCTCTTGTCGATCTCGTAAAGCTTTTCATATTTGGGAAACTGCGTATAGCACACTTGGCTTATCGGGAATTCTTTAGTGGTGATTTCATGTTCGAAGGATTTCTCGTAAACTTCGAGGCACAAAAGATAGCCGTTTATCCAGTATAGCCTGCTGACGCCGTAGGTTGCAGCACACCAAGCGATGTTCTCAGTCGAGCGTCTGTCGACACCCAAGATTGTAACTTTATTCGTGGGGGCTACTTGCACATCCATGGTTGTTCACTCTGTAAAGGGAGTGGTGAGAACGTCCTTAACCTTGCCGCTTATCTTTGGCCCAAGCCCATGAACCGTTTCGGACCAGTCATCCACGTTCATGAGCGCGTTAAGGGGGGTCTGATAGGATTTAAGGATTGCCAAAGCTTTCTCCCTGCCCACATTGGGTAGGCTGGCAATGAGGTATATTTGAGCATCGGCCGTTGTGTCACATCTTTTGAAGGCGTGCACTATGGGCGCACGTTTCTCTATGATTTGTTCTTGCCGGGCGGCCACATAGAGGAAGTCGGCGGTCTCCTTGTAGGAAGTAGTGTTTATTATTGCGACGCCGTTTCTTGCCAAGTTGAAAAGGGCTCCCCAGACCGATGAAGGCTGGATCCTGCTGTACTTATAGATAACTGGGAGGTATCCTTCGAGGAGGATGATGGATTTGGGGTAAACTTCCTTCAGTTTGAACAACTGTTCGAAAAGGAAGCGTCGGGTCAAAGTGTACACAAAATCATGCACCGTCTTCCTCTCCACTGCACATTCGTCGCTGAGAATGTAGTCTCCTTTCTCCAAAATCTGTGTCTGGACCCTGGCCCCTCGTTCACACAATGCCTTCACGATTTTCGCAGCTGTGCCGGCTTCACGACTGTCCACAATTATCGTCGGCTGGTCTTCTTCACCTTTCTTCTTCTCTTTTAGATATGGAAGTAACGTTTCAGCTCCAGACACGCTATCATCCCCTGAAGTTATTTCCAACAGCGTTTTACCCTTATTTGCGTTTGCGAAACGCATCCGTGCGACAGAAATTTAGTTTCGATCCCTGTAGGGGGTATCAGACACATCCGAATCCAACATTAGAAAATCGAGCCTCTGAGAAACTTCCGAATAGAGTACCCACTGATATGACATTGAAGATTTCATTTGAATAGCCGGCGTTTGTCTGACATATGGGATTATGTTAGGTTTCCCTGTTTCAATTGCTTGAGTATGTTCTCGACCGCGATGTCTGGGGGCATGTCGATGCTTTCGGTTTTGAATTCGATAAAGCGTGTTTTCTTGCCCGCGTAGAATTTCAGGATGGGTTGGGTTTGCTTTTCGTAGACGGCTATGCGGTCTTTGATGACTTTTGGTGTATCGTCAGAGCGCTGGTAGAGTTGTCCGCCGCATTTGTCGCAAATTCCTTTCGTTTTTGGTTTCAAGTAACGGACGTTGTATACTTCGCCGCAGTTTTTGCATATTCTGCGGCTTGAGAGACGTTCTATTATTATTTTGTCAGGTACAGTCAGCTGTATTACTGCATCTATGTTAACGAGGTTTTCTAGAGCTTTTGCCTGATCCAACGTGCGTGGAAAACCGTCCAGTATGAAGCCTTTGTTGCTAGCTGAGGTTCTTATTCGCTGCTTCAAGACTTCTATGACTACGTCGTCCGGCACCAATTGACCTTTCTCGACGTAGCCTTTGACCTTCCTGCCAAGCGGCGTATCTTGTTTCATTATCTCCCGCATCAAGTCTCCAGTTGCGATCACGTCTACTCCGAGTTTCGCTTGAAGACGGGAAGCATAGGTGCCCTTGCCTGAGCCGGGGGGACCGAAGATTATGAACTTCATATTTTCTACACACTCAACTAATTCTTATTTCATATAGTTCCAACGTGCCTTTCAGTGTCCATGCATATATGATTTTTCACGGAAAAAGAAGCGTTTGGCTTGGAATCAATAAAGGGATTTTGCGGATGATTAGTTTGGCTATTTGCCTTTGAAGGCTGGTTTCCTTTTTTCAGTGAAGGCCGAAACGCCCTCTTTCAAGTCTTCTGTTGATGCAACTACGCCGAAGCCTTCCCGTTCTAGTTCCAGCGCGGATTCTAGGGAGATGTCTGCGCCCTTGTTGATAAGGGCCTTCGCCACTCTGACTGCTATTGGAGCCTTTGATGCCAGTTCTAACGCAAACTGTCGAACCGTTTCTTTGAACTTGTCCTGCGGTACGACGATGTTAAGTATACCAAGTTGTTCTGCGGTTTTTGCGTCAATAATCCTGCCTGTAAATACGAGTTCTTTCGCTTTTGTTTTGCCTATCAAACGTGTTAGTCTCTGCGTGCCTCCCCAGCCTGGGATGAGGCCTAAGTTTATTTCCGTTTGCCCAACTCGGGCGTTTTCCGAGGCTATGCGAATGTCACATGACATAGCAACCTCTAAACCTCCTCCCAAGGCGTAACCGTTTAGGGCGGCTATGACTGGTTTTTCGAGGTTTTCCAAAGCTAGGCAAAGCTGTTCTCCCATGAGTGAAAGCTCGCGTGCCTTGAGTGCAGTCATCCCTGCCATGGCTTTTATGTCGGCTCCTGCAGAGAACGCTTTTTCGCCAGCTCCTGTGAGCACGACGACGCGGATGTTCTCGTCGCTTCTGATGTCTTCGAGAGCTTGCAAAATCTCCTTGATTACATCCTTGCTGAAAGCGTTCAATGCTTCAGGACGATTCAAAGTAACTGTGGCTATTCCATCGCCTTTTTCAAAGATTACGCTCTTGAATTCCAACTGGCTTCACTCTCCCTATTTTTGGGTCCAGTCGTAGAATCCTCTGCCAGTTTTCCTGCCGAGGAGTTGTGCCCTAGCCATTTGTTTTAGTCCGTTGGTTGGATGGAACTTTGGATCCAGTTCTCGTGTGAGAAGCTCTGCAATAGCTAATATAGTGTCTGAGCCTATGTAGTCAAGCAACATTAGGGGCCCCATGGGCCAGTTTAACCCAAGTTTTATGGCTTTGTCAATATCGTCTCTGTCTGCGATTCCTTCCCAATAAATCGCAACTGCCTCATTCAATGCGGGAACCAATATGCGATTTACTATGAAGCCTGGGCAGTCTTTCTTAACGAGGACGGTCTCCTTCTCCATCCTGTGTGCAACTTCCAGAACAGTCTGTATTGTTTCGTCTGAGGTTTTAGTTCCCTTTATGACTTCTATAAGCTTCATCAGTTGTGGAGGGTTAAAGAAGTGCATACCGCACACTTTCTCCGGCCTCTTGGTTGCTGAGGCTATCTCGGTTATACTCACGGATGAAGTGTTGGAAGCGAGTATAGCCTGAGCTGGAGCGCAACTGTCTGCTTCACGGAACATGGTTTTTTTCAGGTCAACGATTTCCGGGACTGCTTCAATTACCAGATCCGCGTCGCATACGGCTTGTTCTAAGTCCAAAGTGGGATGAATCCGAGCAAGCACGGCGTTCATGTCCTCATCCGTAAGCTGCCCCTTCTTGACAAACCGTTGGAGGCTCTCCCGTATCATGTTCATGCCTCCATCGATAAAACGCTGTTCAATGTCTCGCATGTTCACCTCATATTTACCTGTTTGAGCTGCTACCTGAGCGATTCCATGCCCCATCAAACCTGCCCCCAGAACTGCGATTTTCTTAATTTCAGGCAAAACATTTCCCTCTTAGCAAAGTATGAAACTAGTTGCCCAACATTCCATTAAAAGGTTTTCTAGAATGAAACAGGCGACAATATGATTAAAGCCAGACACGTAGGGAAACATGGCTACGCAATCAATGCTGTTTTATCGTTGCACGTCTTGGTTGCACATCTTGTTACGGTTTCTGGTAGCTTGTCATGCGCTCTGCTCCACGTTCAGTGTTGACTTCTTGCTTGTTCTTGGCGTCGGCTTGACTTAGAATGCTTAAATATTGTTGGTCGGTAATTTCTTGGGATCGTCCATGGAATCTCAAACCGGAAAGATTAAGCTTTTCAATAGTATGACTCGCGAGAAGGAGGTTTTCGTTCCCCTTGAAAAAGCGAAAGTCAAGATGTACACGTGTGGCCTCACTGTTTATGATTATGGACATATAGGGAACTTTCGTGCATTTATCTTCGAGGACATTTTGAGAAGATGGCTTGAATACCGTGGTTTTCAAGTGACGCAAGTCATGAATCTGACGGATGTGGATGATAAGTCCATCAAAGGCGCGATGAAACAGGGAGTCCCTCTGAAGGAGTTTACTGAAAACTATGCCAAAGCCTTCTTTGAAGACATCAAGACGCTCAATATTGAGAAGGCGGAGATCTATCCAAAAGCATCTGATCATATTCCCGAGATGGTGGCCCTCATCACGAAGCTTATGGAGAAAGGGTATGCATACACGGGCGAGGACGGCTCAATATACTATGACATTTCAAAGTTCAAAGATTATGGGAAGCTTGCACATATCAGAGTTCAGGACCTAAAACTCGGTGCCAGAGTAAAGGCTGATGAATACGCAAAGGAAGAGGCGCAGGATTTCGCTCTCTGGAAAGCATGGAGTAAAGAAGACGGAGATGTTTTCTGGGAACCTCCTCTTGGTAAAGGAAGACCGGGATGGCATATAGAATGCTCGGCAATGTCTATGAAGTATCTGGGTGAAACTTTGGACATTCACTGTGGAGGTGTGGACAACCTTTTCCCCCACCATGAAAACGAGATAGCCCAAAGCGAAGCAGCCACGGGCAAGAAATTCGTGAACTATTGGCTTCACAACGAACACCTCCTTATTGAGGGAAAAAGGATGGCTAAGAGCCTAGGAAACTATTACACCGTACGGGACCTAACTGGAAAGGGTTATGACCCAAGAGCTATCCGTTATCTTCTCTTGGCTACACATTACAGGCAACAAATCAACTTTACATTTGAAGGTTTGGAAGCCGCGAAGAACACGGTTGAACGATTGACAAACTTTGTCCGCCGTTTGCTTGACTCTAATGGGCAGGGTAACGGAGAACAACTTGAACAGTTATTGGAAAGGGTTTCAAAGGATTTTGAGGAAGCCATGGACGATGATCTTAACATAAGTTTGGCTCTGGCGGCACTGTTCGATTTCATGAGAGAAGTGAACAGCTTAATCGATAGCAATGATCTAACCAAGCAGCAGGCAATGGAAGTTCAAAAGCTAATGCTTAGATTCGACAAAGTTCTGGGGATTATCGGCGAAATCAAAAAAGAAGATAAGTTGCCAAATAAGGCAGAAGAACTTATCGAGAAAAGAGAGAGCGCCCGAAAACTCAAAGACTGGAAAACTGCTGACGACATCAGACAGCAGCTCAAGAGCATGGGCATCGTGATTGAAGACACCCCACAGGGAGTCAGATGGAAAGTGGAGAAACACGAGTCAATTACGAGTAGACCTGAAGGCTGACAAAAGAGGAAGTCGGAAGTTTGGATTGGCGTGAATTCTTAATGTTCAGAATATTTCGAGTGGCCCGCCAATTTCATATTGACAGACTAATACTTTTGAGCGGATCATCCAGTCCTTTCCTCGAATATTTCAAAGGCTTTGAAAATGTTGAAGCCGTCAAAAGAATATTTGGCCAGAAAACGGGCGAAGTGCTGCGCAACCTAAGAGTGGACTTTATCTGGGCTGGGTATATGGGGGTAAACGGTTCCAACGGGCACCTCATCGTCAACTCCAACTACCTGAACAATGGGGACGGAACTGACATTTACTTGGACGTTATTCACGAACTTGTCCACGTGAGGCAATACATGGAAGGAAAAGAACTGTTTGACAGCCATTACGGTTACGTTGAGCGGCCTACCGAGATCGAAGCCTACCGATACGCGGTTGAAGAGGCGAGAAGACTTGGGTGGAATGACACCAAGATTTGCCGATACCTAAAGACAGAATGGATGAGCAACAGTGACCTCAAGAGGTTGGCAACGACTCTTGGCGTTAATTGCGGACGATAAACAGCCATTAAATGTGAAGCCTGCGCCGCGTGAGAATTCTGGGATTTATCGAATTGTCAAGGTGGTATTGAAATTGAGGTAAGCCTCGATCGAAGCTCAGAAATCCTGTCTTCAATTTCCTTCTTTAGCAGGGTCATGTCTGATGTCAACGCCGTTTTCGCATCTTCTGCCAAATCTGCCCTCTTGATATCTTCCTCCAGTTTCTTCATGTCCTTTTCAGCTGAATTTCGTATTTCCTCTGTTTTCTTCAAGGCTTCTGTTTTGATTTTATCGATTTTGACGAAATTATCCCTTACATCCTTCACCCTTTTGTTCGCGTCTTCACGTATTTTGTTAAGCTTCTTTCTATGTTCATATTCTGAAAGATGACTCATTCCTCGACCTTCACCTTATTCCAGTATAATCCACAGAATCTAATAGGCATCTCTAACATCAAATAAGTCTTTCCACAAAGCAAAGGCAGGAAACTTCTGACGGCCTACGCGTCACTCAGTTCATGATTACCAAGGGGCGGTCAGACTAGTTGAGGGTAGTCTTGCCATCAAAGTTCCATTCATTAGTCACGTATTTCTGGCTGCGAAGTTTTTCCACAAGCTCATTTTCATGAACGGTTAAAAACCCTGCGATTAGTTCAATATCAAAAGCACTCTTGAAACCATCAATCAATGCCTGAGTTAACTCTCCGGTTGAGATTTTTCTTCCGAGTTCATTGTCGAGGTAGGTGATTTTGCGTTTCGCCACGCCTACGACCTGCATGCAGGTTTGAGCCCAAGGAACTCGCAAGTATGTAAACATCCTTTCGAAATTGACTTTGGCAAGAATCGTTCCGTGTTGTAAAACTGTTCCGCGTCTGTGGCACTGAGCACTTCCAGAAATCTTTTTCCCGTTGACTGTTAAATTCGGGCATGCTTTCGTGTTGCCTTCGTTAAAGTCTGCCGTAACACCCAAGTCGCTCAGAGCCTTAATCAAGCCAGAGCAGATTCTTGCGTAGACCTCGGCAATGCTACGCGCCCTTAAATCCTCCATGTTTGACACAACAGAATAAGTGAGCTCGCCTTGAGAGTCATGAAAGACTGAGCCTCCACCGGTAATCCTTCGGACAACGTCGATGCCATCTTTCAAACAATTGTCAAGCTGTACCTCATTCCCGATTCTTTGGAATTTGCCGACTGAAACAGCAGACCGAGTCCATCCGTACAACCTTAACGTATTAAGAGCTTCTCCATGAATTCTAGAGACAAGAACAGCTTCATCTACAGCCATGTTGGTGAATGCATCATGTTTCCCAGACTCGAGCAATCGCCAAGCAGTCAACACGATAATCGCCCCACGAAAAGAGAATAACCTTCACTTAATTGCGTTTTGATCGAATTACAGAAGAGAGCATTGAGGCAGAAGACCATCTTCTTCTAGGTCACACATCCAGTCAGGTCGACGCTCTCTTAGTTAATTTCAATGTCTCTTGAATCGTTCTTTTTTATTCTAGGATATTGTCAATTGAAACGCAAGACAAAAGCAATAAGCTAGATGCAATCAGAATACAATGGCTCATTAGGGACTAGACTATGATTTGCCAAGTGTTCGTCATCAGACATGCAGAAACCACTGACAACAATCGGGGAATATTCTCGGGGTGGCGTGACGCAGAGCTCACTCCGAGAGGACTGGAGCAATCACAAAAAATCGCTGATCAGCTCGGAAGGAACAGAATAGACTATGCCTTCACCTCACATTTGAAGAGGGCAAGAAAGACTCTTCAAATAGTCCTCAGAGAACATCGTGGTGTCTCTGTTTTCACAGACGATCGCCTCATTGAACGCTGCTATGGTCTGCTTCAAGGCAAAAGCAAAAAGAAATTAGCAAGAGAGAATCCTGATTGGTTTGCCAAGGTTCATCGCGGATATGATTTCCCGCCGCCAGAGGGAGAAAGCTTGAAGATGGTCGAAAACCGCACACTGCCTTTCTTAACGCAACTCAACGAATGGTTAACGCGAAATCCTGGGAACGTAGCGATTTCCTGTCATGGCAACTCTATGCGTCCAATCCGCAGGGTTTTCGAACACTTGACCTTGGAACAGATGCTTCAGATCGAGAACCCTCAAGACCAGGCCTTATCCTACGAACTTCACATAAACGAGGCTAATGTCAAAGGTCGCGAAGAGAGTCACCTCAAAAGAGAATGGGAGGGGTTACTCGTGCCTCAACAAGTAAGATTGGCAACAGATCCAAGAAACCCGTTGAAAGAATACTATTAGATCAGGAAAAGCGCGCGCATCTGATTAGCCCACATTCATCCTTTTTCATTGCGCGAATGGGCATGCCCTTCGAAAGGCACTTAAATGCGAAGGGCCCTTCCATTCATGTGTGCCCAAGTATACCTCTATCGTAATTCCCAAAGACGCTCTGCAAACGATTTTGGAAAGTGCAAAGCACCTTTATCCAAGAGAGACTATTCTTCTGCTCAGAGGAAAAAAGAAAGGAGATACCATATGGATCACAGAACTTCTAGTTCCTCCCCTTGCAAGATATGGACAGGGGTTCGCTCATATTCCGATGTACATGCTGCCGATGGATTTCTCAGTGGTTGGAACAGCGCACTCCCATCCTTCGGGAAATCTAATGCCTTCAGACACTGACATTAACCACTTCTATGGAAATGTGCTCCTCATAGCGGGATCACCCTTTGCAGATGAAAAAAACGTTGCTGTATACGATCGCAGAGGAGAAAAGCTGGGAATCAAAGTAACAGATGAGTGAAACAATGGGAACAGAAGCTGCTATTGTCCTTACAGACATTTCGAATAAAGTTATATCTTCATTTCGCTCATGCTTAGATTAATGTCGGCTGATAATGAACGTCTAGCGCTTGCGCAGTGGACTGCATATGAATGGGCGTAAAAGAGGGAGAACTCGGAAACATCTTTGGGTAGAATTTCAGAATATAGACAAGGATTATTCGTACGAAGCTGTATTTCTGCGATGGGCAAGCGTCAACAATCCTGCATTAGCCGAATGCGCTCAATCCGGCTGTCCAAGGTGCTCACGGAGGAATTATCGACTCAGACATGACAGAAAATTTGACAACATACGTTTCTATTGTCCTGACTGCGGCTTTGAAACCTCTTACCACATAATACGCCCAAAGAAGAGTCTGCACTCGATTGACATTTATGATAATCGAGGAATGCTCATCGGCTTGAAGAACATCGATGATTTCCATGATAAGACCAAGCGAGAGAGTTCTGATTCGCAGGTGCTGAACGCAGAACGCAATCTGGATTTGGGAGGCGAATGGTTCGACGGGGTATCTGGC